>SPJJ01000906.1_pt1 | contig 10847 bp, 10 predicted proteins | sample 3741741 | NCBI WGS metagenome assembly SPJJ01 (sample SAMN10925908, study PRJNA522277) | cold seep metagenome | isolation source: Elba SIP-enriched marine methane seep metagenome, extraction at timepoint T1 | place: Italy: coast of Elba, Mediterranean Sea | collected 2014-05 | reverse complement strand
GGCGTGGAATCGACAGGGCGAGGCCGCAGTCGCCCCAGCACAGCTCGATCATGCCGAGCACCGTGGCCATGTTGGCGCCGTTGCGCACACCTTCTTCCTTCGACTTTTCTGCCTGGGCGAGGCCACCGGCGCTGGCGCCGCTGCCTTTGCCCGAATCGTTGATGCCGTCCATCAACGCGGCGAGCATGTCGAGCTCTTTGGGGTAGGCGTGCTCGGCGGTGTCGTACTTGCGCGAGATCGGGCGGAACACATTGGCCCCGACCATGTTGGCCTGGGTGATGATCGGCTTCAGCTTCTTGGGGATTTCTAGATTGATCATGTGTCCTCCGCTCAGATGAGCAACGTGCCCTCGTAGATGCCCACGCCACGAAGATGGCGATACCAGCGCTCTACCGGATGGTCCTTGACGAAGCCATGGCCGCCGAGCAGTTGCACGCCGTCGGTGCCGATCTTCATGCCCTTGGACGCACACTGAGTGCGGGCCAGATACGATTCACGACGCACGCTCTTGCCCTGTTCCGCCCGGCTGGCCGCGCGGTAGGTGAGCAGGCGCATGCCCTCGAGCTCGATGGCGATGTCGGCGACGAGGAACGCGACCGATTGACGGTTGGAGATCGGTTGGCCGAACGCCTGGCGATCGTTGACGTACGTCTTGACGTAGTCGAGCACCGCCTGTCCTCCGCCGACTGCCATGGCACACCAGGCGATGCGCGCCCGGTCGATGAACGTATCGAAGTCGAAGCCCTCGCGGCCCGGCTCGCCCAGGATGGCGTCGCGGTTCACTTGAACGCCGTCGAGCTCGACGCGGCACAAACCGGCCGCTCGCAGGCCCATGGCCGACTCGGGGGTCACGGTCAGTCCCTCGGCGCCGCGTTCGACCAGGAACAAGCGCGGCCCGACGCCCAGGATCGTCGCCGCGACGATGAACAGCTCTGCGGTTTCGCCCAACGGAACCATGCATTTGGTGCCGTGCAGTTTCCAGCCATCTTCCGAGGCGACGGCACCGGCTTGCGGTCTCGCCGGATCGAACACCGGGGTGGGTTCGAGCAGCGCGATGGCGGCGGGGACGAAGTCGTCTCCCGCGAACGCGGGCAGGTACTTGGCTTGCTGCTGCACGGTTCCCCAATCGACCAGCGCGGTGGCGACCGACTGGGGCGCCAGCATGGCCAGGGCGAGGCCCATGTCTCCCCGCGCCAGTTCTTCGGCGACGAGGGCGTTGGAGATCATCGAGCGCTCTTCGGCCGCTCCGCCCAATGCCTCCGGGATGGCCAGCATCGAGATGCCGAGCTCATGACTCTGCTGCAGCAACTCCGCGGGTGGTGTCGCGGCTTCGTCTGCGGCCTCGGCAGCCGGTCGCATGACTTCGTCGACGAACCGCTTGAGCATGTCGCGCATCATCTGCTGCTCGTCGGTCATGCCTAGGTCGAAGCGATTGGGTTTAGCCGGTGGGTCGAGGCGTGCCGGTTGGCTGAGCTTTTGCTTGGCCTCGAAGACGGCGGTGGCTGCCGTGTCCGCGGCGCGGATGCCAGCTTTGGCACCGCGATAGACCAGCTTCTGGGCGACTTCCGAGTCGCTCAGCTTGGTCAGCCAGCGCAAGGGCGCACCCGCCGCTTTGGCCAGGGGAGGAGTTTCCGGTTTACTCATGAGTCACTTGCCTCTCGTTTTTGCGCGGCGCGCAGCCCCGCATGGGTGACGTCGGTAAGGCCATCGATGGCCGCGTCTCGATCGGTGATTCGTCCGTGTACGAGCCCGGACACGATGCCGAGCATTCCGGAGGTAACCAGCTCGGCATAAACGCGTGCGTCCTGTTCGGTGCGCGCGATGCCAAACGCACGCAGGTCCCGGGCGAGCTCTTGTCGGGAGGTTTCGAGCATGTTCTCGAAGCACTGGCCCAGGGCGGTGTTGTCGGTGCGATGGCGCAAGAAGATGGCCGTGAGCTCGGGCTCCGACATGAACGCCGCGACCACGGCGGCGACACCGCGTCGAATCGAGCCGCGTAGATCGTTCAAGTCCATGAGGCCGCGGTGCTTGCGTCCGTTGTGCAGCACGTAGCCACCGATCATCTCGGCGACCTCCCGGAGGCAGGCGTCGCGGTCGGCAAAGTGACCGTAGAAGCTCGACTGCTTGATGCCGGCTTCGCGAGCGATGCGCCCGGTGGTGGCCGCCTCGACTCCCTCGGTGCGCAGGATGTTCATGGCGCCGTCGATCAGACGGCGTCGCGTCAGATCCTTGCTTTCACGGCGGCTGATTTGCCTCGGCACCACTCATCGATAGCATATCGACGAATAGGCGCGAAGCGAAAACGGTCCCAACCCTGTGCTAGTGATTCTTGATGTTTAGGAATCAATAGGTTATCGTTGAGGCTATTGGGTAGCGCCCGTGGCTGGGCGATCGCCGCCAGCGTAGATCGTTGACCAGGAACGCGCGTATCTAACTCGGTCCACTACCGGAGGTCGCCATGCAGCACGACTACTACTACGCGCGTCGAAACTACCGCTCGCAGGTGATCGGTTGGGGCATTCTGGCGATTCTCGCGGCCGCTCCAATCGCGCTGATGGCGTGGATATGGATCACCCAGTGGAACGGTCACCCCAAGGCCATGAACTTGTTCGGTGCGCTCGGCCGCTTTGGCACACTCGTGTCTATCCCGGTGTTCGGTCCGGTCTGCGGGTATTTCCTTTACCGCGCTATTAAGGCCGCGCGGTCTCTGAAACAGCTGAAGCCGGCGATTCCGCCGGCCATCGTTCGCAGCGGAGACTGTACAGGGCCGCTGCACTAGGCTCCGCGCAGTCGGCTCGTCGGCCGGCGGCTCATAGTAGGATGCCGCCATGTTTCTCGGACGAGTGTTGTGTGTCGTAGCTGGTTTGACTGTTCTCGGTTGTCCCGCGCCGGCGCCACCGCCACCTGCTGGGCCGGCAACACCTCCGCCCACGGCGGCACCACCGCCCACGGCGACACCGACACCGCCGCCCACGTCCCCGCCGGTTGCCAAGGGCAACGCTGACGGCGCGGCGTGTCGCACCAGCGCGGATTGCCAAAGCGGCATGTGCGAGGGGCTCGGCTGCGGCGACAACAACGGCCGGTGTGCTCCACGCGGCCGCGCCTGTACCCGCGATCTGCGTCAGTACTGCGGTTGCGACGGCAAGACCTTCCAGGGAAGTGGTTCGTGTCCGGGGCGTCGCTATCGCTCCCTCGGCGCGTGCAAGGCGTCCGGCGCGGCGGCCAATGGCTCGGCGTGTCGAGTGAACGCCGACTGTGCCAGCGGCGTGTGCGAAGGGCCGGGCTGCGGCGACAGTAAGGGTGTTTGCGTCGCCCGAAACCGCGTGTGCACCCGTGACTTTCGCCAGTATTGCGGCTGCGATGGCAAGACGTTCAACGGAAGTGGGTCGTGTCCAGGTGGACGCTTTCGCTCCAGGGGGCCGTGCCCTCGTTGAGGGTCGGCACACGGCTCAGCGCAGTCTCGGCATTTCACTGACACGCCTGCCATAGCAGGTGTGCGGGGTGACAAAACTCGTCGCCGCTGGAAGCGCGGCGCTCGCCCAACTGCGTTGAATGTCGTCAGCGCTTGTTGGTACGGCGATTGCTCTCCTAGCCGGCGTGAATACATATAGCCTGAGCATGTGCCTTTTGGTGGGGGCGGTCGCATGCGGTGGGGGTGGGGATTCGACGAGCGATGCCGGCTTTGTGGTCGACGCGGCATCGACGGCGGACGCACCTGTGCCCGTTGCGGACGCAGGGTTGCCGGACGCGACGCCGGCGCAGCCGTCTTGCAGCAGCGAGCTGTTGTGCAACGACGACGGTTCGCAAGTGAGTTGTTGCGCGTCGATCGATGTGCCGGGAGGCACATACGACCGCGGTGGCGATTCTCAGCTACCGGCGACGATCGCCGCGTTCAGCATGGATAAATACGAAGTCACCGTCGGGCGCTTTCGCGCGTTCGTGGCGCAATACGACGGCACACCGCCAGCGGCCGGGGCCGGCGCGCATCCATTGATCACCGGTAGCGGTTGGAACGCATCGTGGGATTCTCAGTTGCCAGCGAGTCAGGCGGCGCTGATCTCTAGCCTTCACTGCGAGTCGCCGCTGAACACGTGGACCGATACGCCGGGAAGTCAGGAGGACTATCCGATCAACTGCGTCAACTGGTACGTCGCGTTCGCGTTCTGTACGTGGGACGGCTCGCGTCTGGCCACCGAGGCCGAGTGGGAGTTGGTCGCTGGTGGTGGCAACGAGAACCGGTTGTACCCGTGGGGGAGCGATGCGCCCACCGCCAACCACGCCAACTGGCACGACGGTGCGTTTACCCCGCTGGTCGCCGTGGGCAGCACGCCGCTCGGAGACGGCCGCTGGGGCCATAGCGATCTCGCCGGAAGCCAGTGGGAGTGGAACCTGGACTGGTTCGCGGCACTCAGCGGAAATTGCGACAACTGCGCACAGCTCGTCGAAGCGAGCAACCGGCTCATACGCGGCGGCGGCTGGTCGGACACCGCGGACCAGTTGCCCGCTGCCAATCGTTATCTGGGCCAGGCGCCGGGGGACGTCAGCAGCGATATCGGAATCCGCTGCGCGCGTTCACTGTAGTCCGACAGGCGAGTCCGGGTGGACGCGGCGCCGACGACCGGGTAGGTTGCTGGCGATCGTGAGTGATGCCCTGCTCGAAGAGCCGACCGGCTGGCCCCAAGACGCCCGAAGAGATCGACTCATCGGCGACTGGTACCTCTATCAACGAACTGGAGGTCACCGCACGAGCACCGACGACCTGATCACTGCGTGGTACGCGGTGCACCGTCGTCCGCAAACGCCGGAGCGCTATCTCGACCTGGGCTGTGGTATCGGTTCGGTGTTGCTAATGGTCAGTCACAAGCTTCGCCCCGCCCAGGTGTACGGCATCGAGGGCCAGGCGCAATCCGCGACGATGGCGCGGCGGGCGATCTCCGAGCTACCCGCTAACGAATGCGAATTCCGCGTGGACCATGCTGACTTTCGCGACGTCGATTTCGCCGGAGCGCGCTATCCGTTGATCACCGGGTCGCCACCGTACTTTCCATTCGAGGCGGGTACCCTGCCCAAGGATCCCCAGCGGCGAGCCTGCAGATTCGAGGCACGCGGCGGCGTTGAAGGCTACATGGAGGCCGCAAGCAGGGCGCTCGCGCCAGACGGCGGGTGCTACATCGTGTTTCAGACCGCGGCCACGGAGCGGGTTCGCGCCGCGGCCGCTGCTGCTGCACTGCACATCACCGGAGTCGCCGAGTTTCTGATGCGCAGCGATCGCGCCGAACCGTTTCTCAGTGTGTTCGAGCTCAGCCATCAGCCAACTACCGACCCGCATCACGTACGCTGTGCGGTCCGCGATGGCGAGGGCGAGATCACGTCCGACTACATGGCGGTGCGCCGCCAACTCGGCGTCTCCTAGATCCAATCGACACGCTCGTCGCCCGAGTCCGCTTCAGCAGAAATTTTTCGCAGCGACCAGCAAGGTGAATTTCCAGTGCTTGTTGCGGTGAATCGGATTGCCGAAAAATGATTAGTGCACAAACTAATTGTGCACGAAATTTATTTCAGGTAGAGCTTGCGCATTAGTCTGACCAATTGCCTGGAGCTTTGCTGATGTCTCGCCAATCCACTGACCTGATCGACATTCCGAATCTACGCAGGTTCGAAAACTTCCCCAAGGACGACATGAACGGCTTGGCCATGGAGCTCACCCACGCGGTGTACCCCCATGACCAGATGTTCGGGAAGTACTGCACCATCGAAGAGCACATCGATTGCCCGCCCGATGACGTGTACGAGTATCTAGCTGACCCGTACACCCTGGGCGAGTGGACCTACAGTATGCGCGACTTCGGCGAGACGGACTCCCAGGGGCTCGTTCGCTCGACCGACAAGATCGGCGGCGAGACTCACATCTACACCCGGGTCGACGCCAATCCGGGGGCGCGCACTGTCGATTTCCACTGTGCCTGGGATCAGGGCGACAAGCTGTGGATGATCTACTTGATGCGCGTGGTCTCCGCCGAGCTGGTGCTCGATAAGCCGGGGTCGGTGGTGCTGTGGACCAACTGTCACCATCCGTACTACGACAACAACCCGTTCCCGGAAAAAGCGCCGGCGGATCGCCCGGTATGGGTGGGCGATCTATGGCCGTTCTTCTACGCCGGTCACTGGGTAGAGATGCAGAACCTCAAGAGCATTCTCGAGTACCGCCACGCTAACGGCTTGCCGCTGAACCCGGCTGCCGCACTCCGGGAGGCGGCATGATTTCGGTAAGCTTGGCGGGCACCGCGAGCTATATGCCCGAGGCCGTCGTCGATAACGCATTTTTCGGCGTGGATCAGGGTAGGAGTCGTGGCGGAATGTTTCGCGGTCCTAGCGAGCGCCGTCACATGGCGCCGCAGGAGTCGGCGGCCGAGATGATCGAGCGGGCGACGCGCATCCTATGCGATCGTACCGGGCTCGACCCGGCTGTCGACATTGAGCTGATTCTGACCAACGTGAGCCTGCCCGACTCTCCGTTTACCGGTTGTGGCGCCTCGGTGAGTCATCGCCTCGGCTGTACGCCTAAGCGCATCGTGGACATGCACAACACCGGTTGCGTGTCGTTCGTGTTCATGATGGACCTGGCGCGATCGCTCATGGTGACCACGGGAGCCAAGAGTGCGTTGATCTGCAACGCGCAAACCGCAGCCGGACGCGTGTTCGCGCACCCGGAGAATCGCACCCGACCCCAGTCGGCCATTCCCGGCGACGGTTGCGGTGTCGGGCTCCTGCTGGCGAACGAAGACTCGCCGGTATTGTCCATCGCGACCCGGTCATGTGGTGCGTTCGCCGACGACATGCGGGCGACGAGCGAGTGCGGTGGTGCCTACTGGGAGCCGCGACCGAGTGCGCTGCACCTCGACTTCACCGAGTCACGCATTGCGGCGATCGTCGCCCGCGGCAACCGGCTGGTTCCCGAGCTCATCCACGAGGCGTGCGCCGATGCCGCCATATCGACGTCGGAGATCGACGTGTTGGTGACCAACCAGCCCAACGAGGTGTTTCTGCGCAACTGGCGCGAAGCGCTGCTGCTGCCAAAGGATGCGCACGTCGACACCTATGCGGAGCACGGCAACCTGTTCGGTGCAGCCATTCCGGTGTGTCTCGAGCGAGCCGAGCAGATCGGCCGCTTGCAGCCCGGCAACACGGTGGTGCTGGCGGGCTTCTCGCACGCCGGCGACTATGCCGCTGCCGCGGTGGTGCGCTGGAAGCCGTCGTCATGCAACTAGTCGACGCGCTGGTAACGGCGCTTCGCGACTGGGATGTGCGCCGCGTGTTCGGCGTCAGCGGGGCGAACATCGAGCACTTTCACGACGCGATCCACCGTCTTGGCGGTGACGCGCTCGAATCGGTGATGACCAAGTCCGAGGCCGGCGCCGCGTTCATGGCCGACGCCAAGGCTCGCATCGATCGCGGACTGGGCGTTTGTTGTGCGACCAGCGGCGGCGGCATGATGAACCTGGCCGTCGGTGTTGCCGAGTCCTACGCCGAGTCCGTTCCAGTGCTCGCCATCGTCGGTCAGGTCCCTACCGAGCTCGAGGGCAGGGGAGGCTTTCAGGACAGCTCCGGCATCGGCCGCACCGTCGACGCCCTGGCCATGTGGCGTTCGATGACCAAGTACGCCGCAAAGATCGACTCGCCGAACCGCTTCTGGGAGACCCTGCACGAAGCCGCTAGAACCGCCGTGAGCGGTCGCCCCGGACCGGCTGTGCTGTTGATCCCCCGCGACATGTACGAGATGGACGTCGGCGAGCGGCCGCGGTCATTCCCGCGCGACTTGACCGAGCTGCGTCCACCGCAGAGCCTGCCCGACGCGACTAGCTTGCGCCGGTTGTTCGAGTTGATCCGCGATGCCGAACGGCCGGTATGCATCGTAGGCACGGGCGTCGATCGCTGCTCGCGGCCGCGAGCGGTTACTCAGTTCCTGCAGCAAACCGGCGTGCCAGTGGTGACCACCATGGCGAACGTGGGCTCGTTTCCCAACAATGCGGCTCAGTATCTCGGTAGCGTTGGCGTCGCCGGTCATCCGTCGGCCCACGAGTACATCAACGAGCGGGCCGACCTGCTCGTGGTCGTGGGCTGCGGCCTCAATGTCATGGCGCGGGGGCCACTGGCCGCCGGCTTGCGTCGCGCTAGACTGGCCGCGGTGAATATCGATGCCGGCACCGTTCGCCGTATCGCCGACACGGAGCTGATCGTCGAGACCGACGCCGGAGTTGCGTTCACCGAGTTGACTGCGATGTGGCGCAAGGCGCCGTTTCAGATACCGCCGCCTCAGGGCTATGAGCTTACTCAGTTTCGGCCGGCACTCGCGGACCCAACAGCGAATGTCGACGATGACCAGCTGCTCCAGAGCCATGCATTGGCGGAGCTGCAGGAGTTTCTTCCCCAACAGGGCGCGATATTCTTCGACGCCGGTAACTGTGCCGCGGCTGCTCTGCATCAGCTTCAGATTCCCGAAGGCACGACGACGACCATCGCGCTGGGCATGGGCGGCATGGGCTACGCCATCGCTGGCGCCATTGGTGGCCAGTTGGCCAATACGCCGCCTCCGCGCTCGGTCGTGCTGTGCGGCGATGGTGCGTTTCTCATGCACGGACTCGAGGTCCATACCGCCGTCGAGCTCGGCCTGCCGGTTCTGTTCGTCGTGTTCAACAACGGCAAACACGGCATGTGCGTTACCCGACAGCAGCGATTCTTCGCTGGACGCATCGAGTGCTCCGAGTACGACGCCGTCGACATCGCGGCGATGGCGAGGAGCTTCGGCGACGAAGCCCAGCTGTGGACCGGTCGGGCGCGCAGCCGCGGCGAGTTGCGCGAACTGCTGGCAGCGTACGATCGAGCCAGCCCTGGACCAGGAGTCCTCGAACTTGTGCTTCCCGTCGAGGAGGTGCCGCCGTTCACGCCGCTTCTCGGTGCGGATGCTGCCACCCAGGCCGTCGACCGCTTGCCGGTGCAATTGCCGCGGGCGCGATCGATCGCCTGAAGCCGGTTACGATTGGTCTTCGCGGCGCCGAGTCGTCGATTCCTCGATGATCGCGCGCAGGGCGTGCAGGTGTTTGGCCATCGCTCGGACTTCATTCGGCTTCATCTGTAGGTCGCAGAGCATGCCGCCAGCGACCTCGGACAATAGCGACTTGTGGGCGCGCCCCTGCTTGGTCAGAAAGATCTGAACCACGCGTTCGTCCTGCTTCGAGCGTTTCCGCTTGACCAGTCCCTTGCTCTCCAGACGCTTGAGCAACGGGGTCACGGTGGCGCTCTCCAACAACAATTGCTCGGCGAGCTCTCGAACTCCCTGGCCGTCTTGCTGCCACAATAGGAACAGCGTGAGGAACTGGGGATAGGTGAGACCGTGCTCGTCCAAGTACGTGCGGTACAGCTGGGTCATCGACCGCGACGCGGAATACAGCGCGAAGCAAACGAAATTGTTGATGTCTGGTTGTTTGGCAGCGCCCATACGAGTCTCGGCGCTAAGCTTAGTGCACAAACTAAATCTTCGACAGTAGTTTCGTGGGCGTCAGCGGTTTCGCCGGGCGCGAGGGGCGGCTCGTTGGGCTTTGTTGCGGTACATGGCAGCGTCGGCGCGTTCGAACAGCTCGTCGGTCTCCAGGGTACCGTGATCCACAGCGTTGCCGACCGAAACGCTCACGGTCAGCTGGGTGTCCCCGGCGGCGATGGGGGTGCTCTGGCCGGACTCGATGCGTTGAGCCAGAATGTCGGCCGCAGCCTGGCCGGTGTTGGGGGCAACGATCAAGAATTCATCGCCGCCGAACCTACCGACGGAGTCGTTGGCGCGCACCGACGCCGACAGGTTGTCCGCGATGTGTCGCAATACGTCGTCGCCGGCCGCGTGACCGAGCTCGTCGTTGATCGCCTTGAAGCCGTCGACGTCGATGACGAATACGGCGAGCGGGGTGCCATCGCGGCGCGCGCGTTCACGCTCTCGCTCGAGGACGCTCAGGATGCCCCTGCGGTTGAACAAGCCCGTGAGCTCGTCGATTGCCGACCGGGCGACGATTTCCTGGCTGCGGTGGGCGTGGCGCAGGTGGACGCGGATGCGCGCGAGTAGTTCTTCGCCGTCGAGGGGCTTGGGCAGATAGTCGTCAGCGCCCAGATCCAATCCGTCGACGCGACGGGAGGCGTCATCAATGGCCGAAACCAAGATGATGGGCATGTCGGCTAGCTCGGCTCGGTTGCGGATGTGCTCTACCAACGCGAACCCGTTGGTGTTCGGCATCATCACATCGGTGATGACCAAATGCGGCGGGTTATCGTCGATCAGCGCCAGGGCTTCGTCGCCGTCGCACGCCGTCTCTACGTGGTAGCGTTCGTCTTGCAGCAGCTCTGCCAGTGCCATGCGAGACCCGCGGTCGTCATCCACGATCAGGATGCGGGCGGGAGCCGAAACTTGGGGCTGACGCCGGCGCTCGCCGCGTCGCGTTTGGGGTCGCACCGGGCTCACCGGGGCTGACTCGTGCCACGCGCCATCCGGGTTGCGGATACCGTAACTGGCGGGTTCGGCCCGCGCTTCGACGTAGCGGAGGGCGTCGCGAAGCAACCGAAACCGTGGCCCCGGGCGCAACCCGTCCCCTGTCGCGCGCCAGACCCCGTACATGCCCGAGCGTTTCATGGCTCCATCGAACGTAACCACCCTCTTGCCACGGGCAAGCGCCACGCGGGTGCAAAGAATACGTGTTTGTGTACCCAGGTGACGGTGGCGGGCGCGCGCCGTGCGATACTCTGGTGTTGTGGACGTCGGAACCGTCGTTGCCGGGCGATTCGAGATCGAGGCCGTGGCCGGCAAAGGT
>SPJJ01039190.1_pt1 | contig 10883 bp, 7 predicted proteins | sample 3741741 | NCBI WGS metagenome assembly SPJJ01 (sample SAMN10925908, study PRJNA522277) | cold seep metagenome | isolation source: Elba SIP-enriched marine methane seep metagenome, extraction at timepoint T1 | place: Italy: coast of Elba, Mediterranean Sea | collected 2014-05 | reverse complement strand
CGACCATGCCCCGAAGCAGGGGATCTGGCAGGTCATCGGTATCATCGGGGGCGATGCTTTGAACTAAGGCGGTGGGCAGGCTCATGAATAGCTTCGCGCCGACCTGCGGCGCCACCGGAAAACCGGCGATATGGAAGACGTGGATCACCCGATAGTAGGCCATGCCGATCCCGATGATGGGGTCGAACAGAGATAGCGACAGGCCGGTGAAGTTCTCGTTCGAATCGCCCCATTGATCCGTCCAGTCCAATGAGACGTGCTGCGAGGGAAAGAAGACCGCGTCTATGAAAGTATGCGTGAGGCTATCCCCGCGGGCGCGGCGCTCCAGCTCCACACTCATGCGCATCATGTCCTTCGTATCCTTATTCTCGCGAAGGTCCGGATCGATGTTCTCTGCAAAGAGTACGCGGGCGGTGCTCAGCTCGACGATCTTGATCGCCACCCCTGAGCTGTGCTCGCTTATCCAAACCGCGGTGCGGGCTGCCTGGGACTTGCCCCGGGCCGCGGCGTCCAGACGTTTGATCTCATCGAGGCTGAGCGCGCCGGCGCTGTGCTCCAGGCGGCCGGGCTCTGAAAAGACACGGGGCTGCATGCAGGAGGTGCACATGCGCACGTCCTTGGGGCCGACGACGGAGGTCAAGATAGACAGGCTCTCGGTAGCGAACCAGCCCAACGAGGCCTCGTAGCGAGCCTCTGCGGCCACCAAGAGCGATGGTGCTAAGTCATCCCGGCTCAGGCTGCCGTCGTTGAGCCTCATCTGCAGGACCTCCTCGAGACGTTCCAAGGCATCCCGAGTGGTGGCCCGCTGGGCGCTGGCCGGCGTCGACACGGTAAGTAGCGCCACCGCGACGATGAGGGCACGGACTAAAACCATACACTCACCTCCGTGCCCAGGCTGTGAATGAAGCCTAAGTACGTCCCGAGATTGTCCGCGCCCAAGTGGGCCGGCAGAGTCTCCGCGAATACCGAAAAGCCTAGCCGATTGCCGACGCGAAGCTCCACACCCGCCTGCACGGCGCCGATCACCTGCAGGGGCTCAGAGTTACCCTCCGCGGCGGCGATGAGTTCTTCGGTGGTCAGCTGACGGCGCTGAAAGATAAGCGCCGACGGCCCCCAGACCGCGATCACGGAGCCTCCCAAGAAAAAGTACAGGTCCGGCCTTGTATAGGAGCGTGAGGTCCCGGTCACCAGCCGGTGCAACCGAAATTGCGCCATGAAGCCATCGAAAGAGCTCGGCACATAGCCGTACCCAAGCAGGAAGCTGGCCGTCCACAATCGGGCCTGGCTCAGGGCCAGCTCCACGCCCGCTTGCAGCCAAACGAAGGGCGGAGGGTTGATTCCGGTGCTGCCGGCGTCCTTGAACAGGTGCACCGACAGCCGCGCGGGCACCGTCAGTGGCCAGCGGTCCTGCACCGCATCATTGAGCTCCTGCCGGGCCTGCTGCACCGACTTCATGCCCTCGGGCTGGCGCAGCATGGAGGGCGCATCCGATGCGCTGGAGATCGTCCGAGACCAGACAATCGTGAGCTGCTCATCGAGCTTGGTCAACCGGGCGCGCAGAACCAGCCAGGAACCCTCCGCTTCGATGTCCACAAAGAGCGCGTGGGTATTGCGCTCCGGGTCACGAAAGCGCGCGAGGGCCTCGGGATTATCTACACCCCGAGAGACGATTGTGCCCTCCTTGCCGGAGTGCACCAAGACCGCGGTGCAGGCGGGACAGTGCGTCAAGACCATCTGCGTGGAGGGGTTCTTCAACAGCACCGCGCTGAGGTGGTTCTCGATAAGGCCCTGAAGGGCGGTGCCCAGGCCCACGGGCACGCTGACCCCCGCCAGCACCACGTCTGTGGGCTGCTGAAAGACGGGGGACTGGGTCCAGCCATAGGCCATCTCATCGAGTAAGTTATAGGCCGATAGTTGGATCTCATTGGCCAGCTTGAGGCGCAGCTGATTGAGCTGGGCCTGCTGCGCGGCCTCTATGGTCTGCGCGTGGGCCGCACCTGCGCTCAGGCACATCAGCGCGACCAGCAGGCCCCTCAGCGCAACCATGTCCACCGCCCCTTCACGCAGGCCCCGGCGTGCAGCGCCGTCTCACGACTATCAAGCACCATGAGGCTCAGCACCGCATCTCCCTCCGACAGGCGGCCTGGAGAGTAGTAGCGACGACAGGCCAGCGGGTAGGCCTGCAGCGCAGGAAGGGTGGAGAGCACCTCGATATCGCCCACCCCGAGCACGGGCAGACGGTCACTCACTTGCAGGCCGTTGTGCAGCATCGCGCTCTTTGCGGCGAAGGAGATCTTCGAGACCACGGAGGCGCTGGGATAGTGGACCTCCACCAGCCAGGTTGCCTGCTGCGCCCCCGCGACCTCTGTAAGTTGAGACGCCAGTTGTTCGCTGGTCTGGGTCAGACCCCAGAGGATAGCGCCATCCCTGGGGTTGCGCTGTTGAGAGCCTACTATGGGCTCTGCGCAGAGCATCGCCTCGCGCTCGATGAAGTCCCCGCGTGGGTGGGCATCCTCAAGCAGGCCCGGGTGGGCCTTTTTGGCCTCTTCGATGGAGGCCCGCGTACAGACGATGCGCCGGGACTGCGAGATGCTCGTGAAGAGCCCCGGCGCCGGGTCATCGATCAGGGTCATGAATGAGGGCAGCGAGAGCACCCCAAGGAATGCCAACAGAGCGATCACGTGCCGCCCCCCGACGCCGATCCTGAGGCGTCGAGCACCTTCCTGCGCATGTTGGCGTTGAAGACCATCTGGCTGAGTTGTCCGTACAGGTCCTCGGAGAGCAGGCGCTTGAGGTTGTCGTCGTTTTGGTCTTCCTCATCATCGCGGGCGATAAGGTTGATGAGTTTAGAGCTGACCCAATAGCCCAGACCAAAGTATCGAACGATTCGCCCTTTGAGCTCCCCAGAGACCAACAGGTTGCCCCGGTCATCGCGAATCAGGACCTCTTGCACAAAGATGTTCTCGGAGATGCCCGGAGCCAGGGTCAGCGTGAAGAAGCTCAGGACCCACATCGTATAGTGGGTGCGCTCGTGCAGATGGCGGGCGCGCAGCTCTACAATGAGGTCCGGCCTCAAGGCTGGAGGGGGCTTGGGCTTTTTGGCCTTGGCATCTGCAGGCTTGCTTGCGTCCTGTTTTGCGGCAGGAGGCGCGGCCACCTCGAATCGTGTATCCGCCGCAGTGCGGCCTGCGGAGGTCACGGTGCGGACCTCTGCGCCCTGGTTTTCGAAGACCTGCTGCACACGCTGGCAAAGCGCGCCCGCCGTCTTTTTGAGGATGTCCCGGGGCACGCAGTGCACCACGATGCGAAGATCGGGCAGGTTGCCCACTTCGGGGTCGACGACGACCGGGGCGTGCAACCCGGACAGCGGGTGGTACACCGTCGTGCAGCCGGTCCCCAGCGCCAAGAGGGTGGCCAGAGCGAGGGTCCTCATGGCTGCACCGCCCCGGCGCGCAGCGATCCACACAGCGTCGCCACTGGGGCCCGCCAGGCGATCCTCGGCGGCTTCACGCTCAAACGGGGCACGGTGCAGGACATATATCACTCATGGTTGCGCGAGACGGGCACAGGTGTCGTGAGCGCAGGCACAACGTGGCCCGGGGCCACCGCATTCAAGACGCGGCTAAGGCCAGTCTCGTGACAAAAAGATGGGGCCTCAGAGGCCGACCAGCGGATGGTCCGTCCAGGGCGGCAGCCCGGCCACCTCGGCGATCGCCGCCGCCGACAGGGGGTGTCCCCAGGCCACGAAGAAGCCGGACAGGTCGCGTCCCGTGGCCTGACTCATCTGCACCATCCAAGCGTCGATGCGCTCCGCGTCATTGCTCGGTACCTGATCGCCGGGCAGGCTGCGGTAGGCGGTGATGGCGCGCGTCAGCGGGGTCCAGCCAAAGGCCTCCTGAAGCTGCAGGTACGTCTCCAAAGCGGTCCAGACGCTCCACCGCGCGAAGTCCGGCCCCGAAGCTAGGTAGCTGTCGATCCGCATGCTCCGGTTTACTGAGGACAGCGCCGAATGGGCGAGGCTTCGATCACGCCCCACGACCGACTCCATGGCGTACACGCTGAAGAGGTTCACGTTGGCCTCCGTGGTGCCTGGCAATACCCAGTCCCGCCATTGATGGTTGTGGCCGAGCTCGTGAAACAGGCCCCAGGACCCGTCGCGATTGAGCAGCTCAAGGTCCAGCGCCTCGGGCACCGAGGCCAGGTGCGCCATGATTGGGTAGCCCGAGTGCATCCATCCCGCAGAGATCTGGCGGTCGAAGACAAAACGCTCACGTCGCGGGCGATCTGATGCAAAGCCGGACAGCGCAGCATCCGCATCCAATACGGAGTCCCAAAACTGCAATAGAGCCTGCGGCTCGTCGAGCGCGGCGGCGGCCTGGCTTGGCACAGTCATGACGAGGTTGCGGCTGACCAGCTCCGCCCAAGGCGCCGGAGCCTGACGCGACGCGGCCCAGGCTGCGCCATCGGTCACCCCGAGTTCATAGTACGGCATGGCGATGGCGCCTTCGATCTCGACGTCAATGAGACCCAATTGTGTGCCCACGGGGACCGTGATGTAGATAGGACCGCCCAGGCCCGATGCCACCCGGGTCACCACGGCCTCCAGAGCGGTATTTTGGGCCATGCGCGGGTAGCGGCCCCACTCATCCTTATTCCACAGGGTATCGGTGTGCGCCCCGATGCGCACGCCCAAGCCCGCGCTGAGCGCTGCGGATGGCGTGCGCACAACGATAGTATCGCCGGGCGCCGCATATAGCCCCGTGGAACGCATCGCGGCGGCCCGGGCCCCTGAATAGGCGTACTTAGAGTGCAGACCCGCGTGGCTAGCATCGATGCTTCGCTGCGCATTGATTCTGGGGACCTCAGGAGCGACCGCGCCCGGAAAGGACTGCGCCATCGGGTGGGCTTGAACCTCGTCCGCCGGCGCGTCGAGGCTGAGCTTGGTCGCGATCACCACCGCCAGCGCAGCCAGCGGGGCCTCAGCCCGCACGAGCGGCGCATCGGGCAGGATCACGATGGGGCCTATCGTCTCTTCAAAGGCCCTGGCCTGGGCGAAGTAGGCCGGGAAGGGTGCAACCGGCAGCACGTCCACGCCCAGCGTCACCGTAGCCACGGCCAGCTGCTGCTCTTGCAGCGAGAGCGTCAAGCTCGATTGCACATGCTGGGATAAGGCCCCCAGCCCATGCTTGGCGTGACGCAGCGGCCCGGGTGGGTTCGCGGAGACCACATCCATCGCGGCGCTTACGTGACTATAGGGTGTATACGTGACCCCCAACTCATTCAGCAGCACATTGGCGGGGTACTCCGTGGCCGTATTGTCGTGGGAGTAGGACCAATACCAGGCCTGGCCGGCGATCAGCAGCCCGCCGCCCTGCCGCACCCAGTCCGCGATGCTCGCCCACTCGCTGGGACTTCGGGCCCGGCTGGCCGCAAGCACCAGGAGATCCACCTCATCCAGCTGGTCGATAGTAATGCGTGCCGTCGCATAGCCGCGATCCGACGCAAAGTTGATGAAGTCCTCAAAACCATCGATGGCCCCCACCACCGGGGCATGCGCGCGCGTCGTCCACAGGATGGCGTTGGCCGCGAGCCGGTCAAGGTCACTTGCGTTATCCAATAGCCCGCCCAGGTGCGCCTCGTGGCCAAAGACGACGACACGGCCCAGGTCAACCCGGGCTGCGGCGATGAAGGCCCGCTCGGACTCATCAAAGACAACGCCGAAGGCGGTATCTCCATGCACCACCAATGAAGATGGCAGCGCGCCTCCCGAGTCGATGGTCTGCACACCGTCCGTCAGGCGGACAAAGTCCGCCGTCTCATCAAAGCTGCAAAGGGGCGCGGCCCGGTCTTGGTTTTCGCAAGTGAAGCTGCGCGCATCACCGCACCCTCCGTTTTCGACAGCGCACTCATCGAGATCGACGCAGGCCAGCCCATCCCAGGTCTCAAAGGGGCCACACTCGGGCATCGCCGCGTCTAAAGCGCCCGCGTCCGTCGCGCCCGAGTCTGGCTGGGCAACGGCGTCGCGGGAGCCGGTATCGAGCGGCGCCATCGCGTCCGCGCTGGCGAGGCCCGCGTCTGGATCGAGGGCCGCCTCGCTGCAGGCGAGCAGCAGCAGGACAGGCGCAACGAGCGGCGAACGGACGGCGGCAGGCGGGCGCATGGGCCTTCATGGTGTCAGATCTGCGCGCAGCGAACGAGGCGCCTGGGGCTGCTACAGCAGAATCGAGACGATGATCTGCGCTGAGATCCCCATCAAAACCAGGGCCACGGGATAGGCGGCGGCGTAGCTGACCACCGGCAGGTCGGACTCGGTCTTTTGGGTGATCGCCCCGATGCCCGGCGTGGAGGTCATGCCCCCACATATGCCACCGAGTGCGCGCAGCCAATCCAAGCGCATCAGCTTCACGGCCACAAAGAGACCACCGAGCATCGACACCAAGGTCACCGCGGCGCCCATCGCAAAGAGAAGCAAGCGGTGTTGCTGAACCGTTTGCAAGAAGGATTGACCCGCCTTCACGCCGGCCTCCGTCAAGAACAGAGCCAGGCCCAGCTCGCCCATGATGAGCCGGGCTGCGCGCGGCACATAGCCATTGAGCGCGCCCAAGCGACCAAAGTGCCCCAGCACCAGGCCCACCAAGAGCGGCCCGCCCGCTAGACCGAGTCGGAAGGCCTCACCGCCGGGCAGCACCACCGGGCTGAGGCCAAGCAGCAGGCCGATCAGCAGCGCGACCGCGAGTGAGGCAAGGTCCGTCTCATGTAATGCGCGGGAGCGGTGACCCGCCTCGCTCATGAAGGCCTCGATGCCCTGGGGCGTGCCCACCGCGTAGACCTGGTCGCCGGGACGCAGGCGGGTCTCCGAGTTCGGGACGAAGGGCATCTCGTAGCGCACGATGCGAGACAGCGTGACCCCGAAGCGCATCGGGATGCGCAGCGCCGCGAGCGTCTGCCCAAACATCTTGGGGTTCGTAACCACGATCTGGGCCCGCTCTCGGTCCGTATCGAGGTGCACCACCACATCACTTCGGTGGCCGAGCAGCGCCAGCGCCAGCTCCGCGTTGCGGCTGTCGGCGATCAGGAGCACCACGTCGCCTTGCTGCAGGACGTGGTCGCTGGGGATGGGCTCCATGCGGTCGTGCTGGAGCAGACGCGTGAGCTGACAGCTGAGGTGCGCCAGCGGTTCGAGCTGCACCACGGTACGCCCAAAGACGGCTGGATTTTCAATCACCACCGGAATCTTGAGGATCTCAGGCTCCTGCACCTCCCCTCGGTGCGCGTGGGCCACCTCTTCGAGATTGACGCCCAATAGGCGCGGCAGCAGCTGCACCGCCAGCACCACACCGACCACCCCAAAGGGATAGGCCAAGCCATAGCCCACTGCAGCCAGGCCTGCATCACCGCCTGCGCTGGTGAGGGCCTCGCTGGCCGCAGCCAGACCGGGCGTGCTGGTCAACGCGCCAGCCATCATGCCCGCGCCGAGCGCCACCGGGATGCCGAGCAGGTGCGTCAGCCCCAGGGTCACCACAGACCCCAGGCCCACGATCACGACGGCCAGCTTCGCGAGATCCTTGCCTTGAGAAACGAAGGCACGAAAGAAGCCTGGCCCGGCGCTCAGACCCACGGCGTAGACGAAGAGCACCAAGCCGAAGGTTCCGAGCCCAGAAGGAATCGGAAAGTGCATATGACCAAAGAGCAGGCCGACAAAGAGCACCGCCGAGGTGCCCAGCGACAGGCCCGCCACCTCGACGCGGCCCAGCCGCAGCCCCACCGCGAGCAGCACGAAGAGTGAGACCAGGGGCGCCTCCCTCAAGAAGCTTAAAAAGCCGGGCTCTGTGGCCGGCCCCGCCCACGCCTCGCCGGCAAAGACAACAACGATCGCGAGGGCGACCCACCCAGAAAATGCACGCTGCGCCATGCCTCAGCACCTTTCGACCGTGCCCCCAAGGGCCTGACGAAGGGTCCATACGTCCCACTCGGGGACCGACTGATCCTTCGGCAGGCCCTAACACGCCTTGAAAGGCCGGCGACGCATTACCGAGACAATGCGCCTGTGGCGCCCCACGGTGGCACGGGCGCGAGGGACAGCCCGCGTCGTGCACCCCAGGCCCTCGAACTCCACAGAATTGTTGAACTCCCTTGGCGCAAGCCAGGTTGCGCGACCTAGAGCGCCGACCGGTCTAAGGCGTGCCGGTATCACGCCAAAGTCGCTCGCTCTGGTCGTCGCGTGAGCCGCGCGCATGGCCCTCCATGCAACCGAGGAGAGGCGAAGCCGGCGTGGCGAGCCGGGCGAGAATAAGCGTGATCCAAACGCATCGGCGCGCTAGGCGGCTTGGGTCACGGAAGCAGAGACGGACACTGAATCCTGGGCGGCCGCCTGATAGGCCTGCACCGCGCGCTCCGCCATGAACCCGCCCGGCCGCGATTCGACCCGCTCCTCTGCGCTGACCTCAGCCGCCTCCTGGCGGGCCTGCGTGAGGGCCTGGCGGGCCTGTGCCGCCACGGCCAGATCTTGGGCCGAAGGTTCGGCCGGCGCGAGGGCGGCTGCGATCACGCGCTCCATCTTCTGCGCGGTCTTGTCGGGGGTCGCCTCAGGGCTGGTATCGATGCTGACCTCACCGCCCACCGCGTAGGCCCGTCCGTCAGGCCCGCTTTCGAAGGTGAAGGTGGCGGGGCCGGTCAGCGCGCCGCCCACTGCGCGGTGGGCCGCCTCATGGGATCGGACCTCGAGATCACGAGCCTTCAAAGTGCGTATCAGCTCGGCGTCATGCAGGGCTTCGGCGCGCTTGGCCTCCTCAGCCATCGCCTCCTGAGGGCTAGGAGTGGTGGAGGCTTCAGGGGCTGGGTGCTCAGCGGCCGGCGCCACGGCCGCGACGCGCTCCGGCGCCGACACTTCGGGGCGCGGCGCGCTCGGCGCACGGATCGGCATGGCGGCCGATGCAGCGTGAACTCCACCCAGCATACGGCTCTAGGATAAACCCCCGAGGCCTAGCCTGGCAAACGGCGGCCGACGCAGTGGCTCACGATCGCTCAGGGGGTCGCGCCCATACTTGGTGCACAAGCACGGCAAAGAGCGCGACCGGCCATGCAAATGCAGCCGCGATGCGTGCAATGCCCGCCCAGCCGGGGGCCTGCAGGCTGCGATGCGGCATGAACCACAGCTCCAAGCCGGCCTTGTTCAACAGCGCGCCGATGCAGGCCAAAACCAAGAAGGGGACCAGGGTGAAGGTCGTCGCGTCGAGGGCCACGTCAAAGGGCACCTTGAGGTCCCCGCGATGCCGAAGGCGATCCAAGAGGTGAAGCAGGCTTGCGGCCACAAACAGACCAATCAAGGGGCCGAGCATGCGTCGCGCGACAAGGTTCACGAACAGCAGCAGCCCATCGAGCACATCGAGGCGCCCCACCAGCATCGCCTTGCCGGTGCCGGTCGGCGCCAACACCGCCGTGACCAGCACAAACCAAGGCATGAGCTCCCACATCTGGCCCTCGGGGCGGGTCAGCAGGCGCCGAAGGGTGCGGCGCGGGGCCACGATGACCCCGCCGAGGCGCGCAAAGTGTTTGAGCACCGCTTGAATCACCGGCGGCGGCGGATAAGGCCCAACAGGAGCACCGCGCCGAGCAGCGCCAAGGTGGCCCCGGAGGTGCCGCCCGTCGAAGTGCAGCCCTCATCCTTGGGCTCAGGCGTGGGCGTGGGCGTGGGCGTAGGCTCGATGATGTCGATGTCGCAGCCCTGCACAAAGTCGAGGATCTCGAGATCATCGATGCCCGCCTCTACGTTGCCCACCGTGGACTCGTCGGAGATCACGAAGCGAAAGCGCATGCGCTGACTGGGCTCGACCGCGTCTCGGATCCGATAGGCCTTGCGGGTCCACGCCTCGGTATTTTCGCTGATGACGCCCAGCTCCACGTAGTTGTCGCCGCCATCATTGGAGGCAAAGACCCGAAGCTCGGAGTCCGGCACGGGTCCGGGCCCGGGGTTCACGGTGAAGTCGCCGGCCATGCGCCACGCGAAGAAGCTGAGGATGGGGTCCAAGGAGTCGGTGAGTGAAAAGACGGGGCTCTCGAGGGTGGTGCGCCCGCCATCGAGGTCATTGTCCGCGAAGAAGGAGGTGCCTTCGACTCCGGTGTGAAAGGACAGCTTGCCTTCGCCAGGCGTGTGGTCCTCACCCGGCTGGGTCACCAAGCCCAGCACCGTGACCAGGCCCGGCTCACCCAGCTCCCACTGCCCTTCGAGCGCGGTATCGGTGCCGTCGGGGTTGACGGTCCAGTCGGGGGCCTCGTTGAGCGGGTCCGATTTCACGACCCGGGTGCCCACCGTGAGGCTGAAGGTCTCGGTGAAGCTCGGGCCCTCCTTGGTCTGGAAGGTGGCGCGCAGCTCGACGGCCTCCGCGCACTTCAGGTCCGCATCCACGGTGATCGCGAAGGTATCGTTGAGCGCCGAGAAGCTGCCGGACTCGACGGCCGGGATGGCCAGCGCGTTGGCGGTATCGACGACGACGCCCGGGCTCACGGCCTCGATCATCACCGTGGCGCCCTCGGCGACGCCTAGGCCAATGTTCTGGGCAGACAAGCGGACTTGCACTTGCTCACCGGGGGCCGGAATGTTGTCGCCGCCGTCCTCTACGGTGTACCCCGCCAGGCCCAAGACCGGCTCCGGACAGCGCTCAGTGACCTGGGTGCACATGCCGCCGCCCGTCCAGTTCCTCCACGTGGTCGGAAAGTCAGCCTGCACTTCCTGGAGCTTGTCCAGATGCGGCTGCCAGCTGGTGCGTGCTTCGCCCGGCGCGGTCACGAGCACCATCGCGGCCCGATAATAGGGGTTATCAAAACCGAAAGGCGGGTTGCGCGGACCCATCTGGTCCACGACCTGCGAGACCTCGACGTCGACT
>SPJJ01024420.1_pt1 | contig 10883 bp, 7 predicted proteins | sample 3741741 | NCBI WGS metagenome assembly SPJJ01 (sample SAMN10925908, study PRJNA522277) | cold seep metagenome | isolation source: Elba SIP-enriched marine methane seep metagenome, extraction at timepoint T1 | place: Italy: coast of Elba, Mediterranean Sea | collected 2014-05 | reverse complement strand
CGGATGGCGTCCTGACCCGAGATGCGGATGCTGTGCCCCTCGGTGAGCAACGAAGCGTAGGCGAGGTGTTCGGCGGCAGCCCAGCTCAGCGGCGCCTGGCCGCGGGTCATCTCGCCCAGCTCCTTGACGAAGCGCTGCAGCTTGCGGTGCAGGTTGAACGTCTTGGGAACCGAAGAGACTTTCTCGGCGAGCGTGTCGAGGCGCTCGACGGACACGGTGGTGTCGGCCTCGGGCACGTCCGAATCGGCGCCTCCGTGGTAGTTCTCCCAGATGCCGTGCATGGGCGACTTCGCCGGGCCGTTCGAACTGCTACGAACCGCCTCGAGAGCTTCCTCGAACTCGGATTTGAGCGCTTCGCGCTCGTTGACGAGGTCCTTCTCGGTGACGGTCCCGCGCTCGAGCAGACGCTGCTCGTAGAGCTCGCGGACTGTCTTGCGGCCCTTGATGCGCCGGTACATGTCGGGCTGGGTGAAGGTGGGTTCGTCGCCTTCGTTGTGGCCGAACTTGCGGTAGCAGACCAGGTCGATGATGACGTCCGTCTCGAACTTCTGTCGGTACTCGACCGCGAGCTTGGCCACGTACGCGGCTGCTTCGGGGTCGTCACCGTTGACGTGGAAGACGGGTGCGTTGAGCATGTCGGCGACCGCGGTCGGGTAGACCGTGGACCGCGAGTCCTGCGGGTCGGTGGTGAAGCCCACCTGGTTGTTGATCACCACGCGAATCGTGCCCTTGTTGCCGTACCCCTGCAGGCGCGACAGGTTGAGGGTCTCGGCGTAGACCCCCTGGCCCATCACCGCGGCGTCGCCGTGCATGGTGACCCCGAGCACCTTGGTCTCTTCGCCGGGCGGGCGGCGGTCCTGGCTGGCGCGCACGCGACCGGCGATGACCGGCGTGATCGCCTCGAGGTGGCTCGGGTTGAACGCGAGGGCGAGGTACATCGGATGCCCCTGCCGCGTCACGTGGTTGCGGTAGCAGCCGAGGTGATACTTCACGTCGCCGGTGCCCATGTGCGCCCATGGATCGCCGCCTGCGAACTTCTCGAAGATCTGCGCGGGGGTCTGACCGAAGATGTTCATCATCACGGCAAGGCGGCCCCGGTGGGCCATCCCCATGAGCACCTCTTCGATGCCCATCGCCCCACCAGCCTCGATGAGGGTGTGCAAGAGCGAGAGCACGCTCTCCGCTCCGGCGATGGAGAACCGCTTGGCGCCCAAGAACTTGGTGTGCAGGAAGTTGTCGACCTCGTCGCACCGCGCAAGCGAGCGCCACAGCTCCAGCTGGTCTTCGTTCGAGGGGACGACTTGGTTCTCGGTTGCCTCCATGCCCTCGCGAAGCCAGCTGCGCATGAGCACGTCTTGGAGACTCCAATACTCGACGCCGACGCGCCGACAGTAGATGCGCTGCAGCTTGGCGATGATCTCGCGCAGCGGAACCATGGGCCGGTCGGCGAACAGGCGGCCGCCCGAGAACTCCCGGTCGAGGTGCTCCTCGGTGAGGCGGAAGTAGTCGAGGTCGAGGCCTTCTCGAACCAGCGGACGCGGACGGTCCAGCGGATCGATGTCGGCACGAAGGTGTCCGATGAGGCGGTAGTTCTCGATCAGACGGTCGACCTGCTTCTGCAGCATCGCCTGCTCGACGTCGGCGGGCACGTGCATGCTGACGCCGGAACGGCGCTCGACGAGCACCTCGCCCGCGTGGCCGTTGACGCGGCCCGCGATTCCGTTGCCGTTGCGAGCCCGCTCGTACTCGATGAGCGCGCGCCAATCGGGGCTGACGGAGTTGGGGTCCTGCTCGTACTGCTCGTAGATCGCTTCGAGGAACGCGATATTGTGGCTGCTGAGGGATCGCTCGGCGTCCATGGGGCTAGCGGCCGGCAGTGTAGCGCGAACCGGCGAAATTCGGGGCGTTCGCTGATATGTTCCGGGCCGTGGTCGACGCAGGCGCAGCCCAGCTCTCCTCCCGTGTTCGCGACACCTTGCTCGGGTCCAAGGAGTCTTGGACGCGTCGCATGTTCGAGCTCGCGGGGCAGCTTCGAAAGGACGGCGGGGGTCCCGTCCACGACCTTTCGCTGGGCAACCCCAGCCTCGAGCCGCCCACGGCATGGCGCGATGCGTTGGTCGGCGTGCTGAGCGACGAACCCCCCGGTATGCACCGCTACATGACCAACGCTGGCTTTCCGGAGGTTCGTGCGTTCCTCGCCCAGCGCGAGGCGTCCCGCTACGGACTGGAGCTCGGCGAAGGCCATGTGGTGATGACGGTGGGTGCAGCAGGGGCCGTCAATGTGTTCTTCCGGGCCATTTTGGACCCCGGCGACGAAGTGATGGTGCCCGCGCCGTACTTCTCGGAGTACGACCACTACTGCACAAACGTTGGCGCTTCGCTCGCGCCGGTTCGCTCGACCGACGCTTTCGAGCCCGACGTCGACGCGATGGTCGCAGCGCTGACGGACCGCACGCGTGCAGTTCTCATCAACTCGCCCAACAATCCCACCGGCGCCATCTACTCCGAGGCGGTCCTGCAGCGCCTCGCCGACGCGCTGCGGGCCGCGAATGCGGGTCGTGAGCGTCCCATCGTGGGCCTCGAGGACAGCCCGTATCGCGACCTCACGTACGACGGTACCGACGTCCCATCGATGATGCGCCTGTACGAGCACACGGCGCTGCTGACGAGTCATTCGAAGGACCTCGGGCTCGCGGGCGAGCGCATCGGGTACATCGCGCTGTCGCCGAAGATGGCGGGCGTCGACACCGTCTTCCGCGGTCTGGCGTTCTGCAACCGGGTGCTCGGCTTCGTGAACGCCCCAGCGTTGATGCAGCGCGTCCTGCCCAAGGTGCTGGGCACCCCGGAAGGTCGGGTCGACGTCGACGTGTACGCGCGGCGCTGCCGCAAGATGGCGGCCGGGCTCCGCGAGCTTGGGTTCGGCGTGCCCGAGCCGCGCGCGGGGTTCTTCCTCTTCCCCAAGCTCCCCGAACGGCTGCGCGACGAGAAGGGTGGGGACGTGGCCCTCACCGACGCACTTCTCACCCATCGCACCATCGTGGTCCCCGGCACAGCCTTCGGCGTCCCGGGCTACCTTCGGCTGAGCATGGCTACGCCCGACGAGGCGGTCGACGGGGCACTCGCGGCGTTCCGCGAGGTCTGCAGCGGCTCGTAGATGCTCGGTCCGTTCGAGAAGGCGCTGCTCGCCGTCCTGTTGCTCGTGCTCATGACGGGCATCGGCGCGACGCTCAGCCCTCGGCACTTCCGCGACATCGCCCGCTCCCCCAAGGGCGTCCTCATCGGCTTGGCGTCCCAGTTCGGGTGGATGCCGCTCATCGCGTTCGGCCTCGCCAAAGGGCTCGCCCTCCCGGCCCCGATGGCGATCGGGTTGGTGCTCATCGGGTGTACGCCCGGCGGCACCACGTCGAACATGTTCACCTACTACGCCAAGGCCGATGTGGCGCTCAGCGTGTCGATGACCGTGGTCTCCACCGCGGTCGCTACGATCGTGATGCCGCTGCTCCTGATGCTGTATGCAGCGCCGCTGACGTCCACCGAGCTCACCCTTCCGCTGGGCAACATCGTCACCACGCTCGTGCTCGTGCTCGTGCCGGTCGGCATCGGTATCCTCATTCGGCGGCGGAGCGAAGCGGCGGCTGCCAAGGCCGAGCGACTGGGGTCCCTCAGCGGGATCGTGGTCCTCGTGCTTCTGGTCGGCTCGAGCCTGTGGAGCAACCACGCCGATCTCGCTCGCATCCCCCCGGCGGGGTACATCGCTGCGGTCGCGCTGGGGCTGCTGGGGATGGGGCTGGGCTATGGGGTGAGTCGAGCGGCAGGCATGAAGTCGGCGCAGCAGCGCGCGGTTGCGCTCGAGACCGGCATCCAGAACAGCCCGCTCGCGTTCGCGATCATCCTCGCCGCGTTCGAGCCGGCCGAGCAGGTCGAGGTGCTCTGGCTGCCGATGCTGTACGCGCTGTTCGTGCTGATCTCGGCCTCGGTGGTGACGCTCGTCTTTCGCCGAACCGAAACAATGAAATCGACTTGATATGTAGTTCGGCACACATATCTCCGGATGCTTGAACCCCATGGTGAACCCATGGACGGGGTGGGTGCGGAGCGGCGGGAACATGAGCGATTTCCCCTACAGGTCGCGATTCAGGCGACACATGGGGCATCGACGCTCTCCTTTACCAGCGAGGATCTGAGCGTCGGTGGGGCCAAGCTCGTGGGCGATGGCGCGCTGCCGGTCGGAGAGTTCGTCGACGTGACGGTCGCGCTCCCGGGCCAGACCCAGCCGCTGGCCGCCAAGGCCAAGGTCCGATGGTCCCGGGGGGGAGCGCTCGGCATCCAGTTTGGCCGGGCCGCCCAAGCCGCGCTCGCCGCGTTCTTTGCGTCGGTCGTCGGCCTCAGCGGAGCCTCCGCCAACGCCACCGCCGCGGCGGTGCCGACGTTCGACCCGAACGCGACCACCGAGCTCACCGCCGACGGCGCCGAGCGACCCGACGAGCTCGTGCTGCTCGGAGCGTTCGAGCGGCAGCGGGCCCAGATGGATCGCTGCGTCGAGCAGGCCAAGGAGGGCGAGGACGTGCAGCTGCAGGGCACAGCCACCATGGAGGTGCTGCTCAACCCGGCCGGCAAGCGCCCGCTGGGGATCAACGGCAAGGTCTCCGACGACGCTCCGAAGGACACGAGCCTCATGGAATGCCTGCGTGTGGCGACCGCTGCGGCGCCGTACCCCGGCTACGACGGGCCACCCGTCATCGTCGAGTTCGACTTCGAGATCGACGCCGGCTACGAGATCGAGGACTAGCGAGCCGCCCAGCGATTTTCGGGCTTCACGGCGCCGAGCGAGCGGGTAGGTTTGGCTCATGCGAGCTCCCACGCTCAGTGTGCTGCTGGCCGTTTCGTTCGGCGTTGGCTGCACGCCGGATACGCCCACGGTCCAGCCCGAGCCGACCGCCGCTGCGCCGGCCTGCGACGAGCCCAACGCATCGCCGAGTCCCGACGCCGCCGACCGGCCACGGGAGGCCGACCCGACCCCGGTCGACATCGGAGCCTTGCGGGCGGCGGCGCTGGCCGCTGCGAACGCGGCCTCGCTCGAGCCGACCGCGCCCAAGGCGGGCCGCCGCCGCGCGATGCCGACCAAGGGTGTGAAGCGGATCTCGGGCTGGCGAGAGGTGCGTGGCGCCAAGCCGATGGAGGATCCGGGCCTGGTCGATTGGGCGACGGTGTATTTCTCCGTCCTCCCCTGGGCGACGCTGGCCGCCGACGGGTCGCTCACGGTTCGATGGGAGACGCGGACCCGAGCGCCGGCGGCGTCGGGCTACGTCGGATTGCGGGTGGAAGAGGACCCGTTCTCCGCTCCGCGCTACCGCACGCACGAGGTCGAGACGCGCAAGAAGGACGGCCGGCAGCATGAGATCACGGGCAACCTCGCCGGACTCTTCAAACCCAAGTACGACGTCAACGGTGCGCGCGAGCGGGGCTATGGCGAGTTCTCGTGGCAGATCGAGCAGTTCCAGCCGGAGAGCGGAAGCACCGTGCTGTACGAGGGACGCACGGCGTTCCGGCTCCAGCCCCAGGGCGACGGATTCGAAATGGTGCAGCTGCCCACCGTGGTGCTCGGCCCGTTCGTCCACCAAGTGTCCGAGAATCGCTTCATCGTCAGCTTCGAGACCGACGTGAAGACGACCGCGTCGGTGGCGGTCGGGGGCCGGACTCCGATCGTCTCGAAGATACCGGGCCGACGCCATGAAGTCGTCGTCGACGGTCTCGAGGCGGCCACCAAATACGCGTACCAGGTCGCGGTCTCGGATGGCGTGGAGACATCGGTTGCCCCGCCTCGGGTGATGCGAACGCGTCGAGACGCGGGACCCGTGCGCATCGCGATCCTGTCCGACTCACGCAGCGGCGTGGGCCCAGGGCGTCAGGCGTACTCCGGGGTCAACGGGGACGTCCTGGGTGGTCTGTTCGCGATCGCCCACCGCAGTGACGTGGAGGCGATCTTCTTTCCCGGGGATCTGATCGACGGCTACTCGACCCACGTCGACGACTACGACTACGAGATGCGCACCTGGCTGCGGGTCGCCGAGGCGGTCGGTGGCAGCGTTCCGATCTACACCGGCATGGGCAACCACGAGGCCCTCGTGAACATGTGGGCCGACGGTGTCTCGCTCGACAAGACCGGCGAGTCGTCGGCCGAAGCTCGGTTTGCCGCGCTGATGGTCAATCCCGGCGGCGCGCCCGATCCGGAGGTCGACGACGCACCCAGCTATGACGAGACCGTCTACACGGTCGATCTCGGCGATGTGCACCTGGTCATGATCAACACCAACTACTGGCGCACGAGTCACCCCGGCCATCCACGCAACCAAGGCAAGGGCAACCGCGAGGGCTTCGTGATGGACGGACAGATGAAGTGGATCGAAGAAGACCTCGCGGCGGCACGCAAGGCCGGCGCGGAGCACATCGTGGTGATGGGGCACGAGCCGTCCTTCCCGGCGGGCGGTCACATCAAGGACGCGATGTGGTGGTACGGCGAGATCCCCGAGGTCAACGCCATGCGCGAGCGCTTCTGGAAGGCGCTCGCCAAGCACGACGTGCTCGCGTACGTGTCGGGCGATGAGCACAACTACTCCCGCGCTCTGATCGGGCCCGAGACGGTCAAGGGGGCTGAGGGCTCGGTCTACTCGGTGATCTCGGGCGGGTGCGGAGCGCCGTACTACGCCAAGGCGCCTCCGAAGGACTACGAAGATCGCATCCAGACCTTCAGCGCCCAGCAGCACGTCACCCTGTGGACGTTCGAGGACGGCAAGCCGCCGCACCTCGACGTCATCGGGCTCACCGGCGAGGTCATCGAGTCGCTCGATCTGACCGAAGCGGGACCAGGAGCTGCGAACTGAGCGAGGGGCGAAAGCCCAGGCCGGCGTGGCGTCGTGCCCTGCGCTGGGCGGGCGCGGGCGTTGGCGCCTTGGTGGCGCTGTTGGCCGTTCGGGCCGCCTTGGTCTCGGCCGAGCCGGCGAGCGAGCGATTCGAGCTCCCCGAGGTGGATGCGGACGCGGTTGCGGGGCGCATGAGCACTCTCGTCCAGCACCGGACCATCACGGTGTTCGGGACGACGGGCGAGCCTCAGCCGGGCGCGGACCGGGCCTCGTTCGAGCACCTTCGACGCAGCTTGGCCGAGCTCTACCCCCAGGCACACGCGGCGATGAAGCTGGAGCTCATCGAGGACAGCCTGCTCTACACCTGGCCGGGCTCCGACCCCGATGCGGCGCCCGTGCTGTTCGCCGCCCATACCGACGTCGTACCGGTGGAGCCCGGCACCGAGGGCGACTGGACGCATCCCCCGTTTTCGGGGGCGGTTGCCGACGGATTCGTGTGGGGCCGCGGCAGCATCGACGACAAGCTGGGCGTGCTCGGCGTGATGGAGGCGGTCGAAGGCTTGGCAGCCCAGGGGTTCACGCCGCGACGCACCGTGCTGCTGGCACTGGGCCACGACGAGGAAACCGGTGGAAAAGCGGGGGCGGCCACGCTCGCTGCCGAGCTCGAGCGGCGGGGCGTGAGACCGTGGTTTGCGTTCGACGAAGGTGGGGCGGTGATCACCGACATGCTGCCGGGCATCACCGCCCCGGTGGCGTTGGTGGGCGTGGCGGAGAAGGGGTACGCGACCCTCGAGCTCTCCTTGAAGGGGGAGGGCGGGCACTCCAACATGCCGCCGGAGCGCACGACCATCGGTCGGCTCGGCGAGGCGGTCGCCCGGCTCGAGTCGAATCCGTTCTCCACCGAGGTGGGGCCCGAGACAGGGTTGATGATCGACGCGATCGCGCCGCACACACCCTTCATGTGGCGGATGGTGCTCGCCAACCGCTGGCTGTTCGACCCCGTGATCGCGGCGGCCTTGGGTACGCAGCAGGCGAGCAACGCGAGCGTACGGACGACCACCGCGGTGACGCGGTTCGACGCAGGGGTGGCCGACAACGTCGTCGCGTCGCGGGCGCGCGCGGTCGTCAACTTCAGGCTCCTGCCCGGCGACAGCGTGGAGGACGTCATCGCCCACGTGAAGGACGCCATCGACGACCCGGAGATCGAGGTCCGTTGCGTGGAGGGCAGCTGCCGGGAGGCCACGCCGCAATCGAGAGTCGACGGCGAGGCGTTCAGCCTCGTCCGCCGGGTGATGGGCTCGGTCTATCCCGAGGCCGTCGTCGCGCCCTACCTGGTGATCGGGGGCACCGACGCACGCAACTACCAGCCGCTCACCGAGGAGGGGGCGTTCCGATTCCTTCCGGTTCGGCTCACCCCGTCGGACCGTGCTCGGATGCACGGGACCGATGAACGCATCGCGGTCGAGGATCTTCGAGCCGCGGTGCAGTTCTACACGCTGCTCATGCAGCACTCGGCGCGGTAGGCCCTACTCCATCGGTTCGGGCATGTCGGGCTCGCCCGGCTCGTCGGGCTCGGGGAAGTCGGGCTCGGGAAGATCGGGCTCGGGAAGATCGGGCTCGGGGAAGTCGGGCTCACCCGGGTCACCGGGCTCGTCGGGGCAGGGGTGGGGCTCGCCCCAGCACGCCTCGGCGATCTCGTCACACTGCAAGAACGCGTCTTCGCAGGCCTCGGGGTCCTCGGCGCAGACCTGGTCGGCCTCCTGGAAGCAAGCGTCGAGCTCCTCCTCGCACGGGTCGAAGGGAGGCTCGTCCCAGCAGGACTGGGCGATCTCGTCGCACTGCCAGAACAACTCCTCGCAGAGTTCGGGGTCCTCGGCGCAGACCTGGTCGGCTTCGAGGTAGCAAGCGTCGATCTCTTCGAAGCAGGGATCGACCGGCGGCTCGCCCCAGCACGACTCGGCGATCGCGTCGCACTGCTGGAACGCTCCTTCGCAGGCCTCTGGGTCCTCGGCGCAGACGAGGTCCGCCTCTTGGAAACAGGCGTCGAGCTCCTCCTCGCAGGGATCGACGGGCGGCGGATCGCCCGGATCGCCCCAACACTGTTGTTCGAGGTCGAAACAGGCCTCGAACGCTTCGTCGCAGGCCTCCGGGCTCTCGGCACACGCTTCCTCGGCGTCGAGGTAGCAGGCGTCGAGCTCCTCGAAACAGCCATCGTCAGGTGGCACCTCACCGGTGTCTTCGCCCGTGTCATCGCCGGGGACGGGGGGCTCTCCGTCACCGGGGGTGGGGATGTCGATGAGTTCGCAACCGAGTGCGCCGAACGAGGTGAGGGCGAAGCCCAGGGCGGAGATGAGGATTTTGGAACGCTTCATGTTCTTGCTTCTTCTTGCTGGTGTCCTCTTGGGACACGTTGGAGTCGGCAGTCTTCATTTGTGTTGTTGTGTTGGGGCGTGGCTTTCCGTCTCCGTGGTTGCAGCTTTTTTTTGATGATCGTGGGCACGAAAAAGCCCCCGCGGCCGAAGCCTTGGGGGCTGAGTGTCGGGCGGGGCGACCTACCACGGAGGGCCCGGCGGCGGCTGCTCTTCGCACGCGTTGAGGATCTCGTCGCACTGCATGTACATATCGTCGCAGACCTCGGGCGGCAGCTTGTCCATCATGCACATCGCCTCCGTCTCCATCACGCACATGTCATGCTCTTCGTAGCAGTCGTAGGGCTGCGGCTCCTCGGGGGGGTGCTCGGGATACGGCATGCCGGGGTCACCGCTGAGGCACGCATCGACGCGGGTCATGCAGAAGTCCTCGACGTACCAGCACCCCTCGTGGTTCCACTCGCAGTACGCCTGCGCATCGGCCATGCACGCCTGCAGCTCCGCGTCGCACTGCTCCTCCGGCGAGGTCTCGTCTTCTTCCTCCTCTTGGGGCGGGTCGTCCTCTTCCGGTTCTTCGTGATCGGTGTCGTCGGGCGGCGGGTCCTTGGGCGCGTCGTCTTGTGGTGGCGGCTCACTCGACGATCCGTCGTTTCCGGAGTCCGGGTTGCCTGGAGCCGCAGGGGTACCCGGTGCCGACGAGCCCCCCACGGCCGGGTTGCGCGCCGCCGAGCCGATGCCCGCCCCGCTCGGGGAGGGGGTCAACGACGGCGCCCAGGCACCGACGCCCGAACCCCGGCGCTCGGGATCGTCGGCGCCCGACGGGCTTTGGCGGGACGGACGACTGGCGTATGCGTCGTCATCGGATCCCAATGCAGTCGGCCGGCGGCGAGCGGTCTCCCGCGGAGTGTCGTCGTCGTCGACTGCGTTCGGGATCTCGACCGACTGCGGCAGAGCGTCCTCGTCGTCCTCGTCAGGCGAGTCCTCGCGGGGCGGGCTCGCCAGCTCGGCGATTTCGGCCGTCAGCGGCCACGGCAGCTCGGCCTCGGCCTGCGCCACGACGTCCATCGGCATGAAGCTCTCGACAACCGCAGACGTCGGGTCGTGCGTTGGGATGCCGCGGTCGTGATCCTGTGCGTGCGGACCATGTCGACGCGCGATCGGACTCGCATCCCGCTCGGCGGTTCCGGTGCCCTCGGTCGCACCGCCGTGGGGCGAAGCGAGCGTGAGCGTGAGCGCGACCCCGGCCGCGAAAGCCACCGCCGCCACGGCGAGGGTGCGCACGTTGCCGCGGGGAGCCGCAGCCTTCGGCGCCGGTTCGGCCGACACCGCGGTCGCCGGATCGTCCGGATGCTGGTCGGCCTCGATGCGCGCTCGCAGTCCGGCGAGCATGCGTGCCTCGGCGTCGGCCGAGGGTCCTTCAGCCTCCCGGAACGCCGCGAGCAGACCAAGCGATGTGTCGTCGAGCGGCTCGACCGGATCCCAACCTTCGTTCATGCGGAGACCCCCCGATCCCTCTTAGGGAACCTCTCGGTTCCCGTCGCTTCGGGGGCGGAGCCCCCTTCGCGCCTCCCTCCAAGGTCGGGCGCGCGGCGTTCGGCCCCTTCCTTGTGTGAGCGCCGTGTTCCTTCGGCCTCGAGCGTCCCGGCGAAGCGCT
>SPJJ01038397.1_pt1 | contig 10885 bp, 11 predicted proteins | sample 3741741 | NCBI WGS metagenome assembly SPJJ01 (sample SAMN10925908, study PRJNA522277) | cold seep metagenome | isolation source: Elba SIP-enriched marine methane seep metagenome, extraction at timepoint T1 | place: Italy: coast of Elba, Mediterranean Sea | collected 2014-05 | reverse complement strand
GATCCATGCGGCGCCGTGTTCGCAATCGAAGCCAACCGCATCCTGCGCTGGACCAAGCGTCACGGTTGGCGCGTGGTGGCGAAGCTGGGAGCCAGCAGCTAAAAAACCCGTCACAACCGCTCGGCGCAGGCTCTGCCGGTCAACAACAACCGGCGACACCGCGCCACTCACCCCAAGGCGGTTGATATGACACGCACCCTGCTCCTCGTTTCGTTGACTCTCACTCTCTCGGTCGCCTGCGGCAAAGGCGACAAGGCGGAGAATAAGTCGCCGCCCAGCCCGATGGTTGGCAAGCTAGCGGCTCTGGCCGACAAGGGATGCGCGTGCAAAGACCACGCGTGCACCAAGCGGGTCTACGCAGAGGTCGCCGCGTTCGCCAAGTCGATCAAAGTCGTCGCAGACGCCGACAAGGCTCCGATGCAAAAGGCGCAGGCTCGGCTCGATGACTGCACCATCGTTCACAACCCGTTCATGAAGGACTACAAGAAACTCACCGCCGGTGTGTGTGCTTGCAAGAGCAAGCGCTGCGTGACCAAGGCGGCCGCTGGCTTCCGCACATGGAGCAAGAAGGTAAAGGCCACCAAAGGCGCGTTTCAGCGCGGCCACCTTCAGGCGTTCATGGGCTACGGCAAAACCGCGGCGTCGTGCTTCAACAAGTTCGGCGTGGCGATTCCCAAGTAGCTACCACTCGCCCTGATTGGGCATGGACGCCCAAGGTTCCTGAACCGGCTTCGCGTCGCCCTTCTGCAGCAGCTCGACCGAGATTTGGTCGGGGGAGCGAACGAAGGCCATGCGACCGTCCCGTGGTGGGCGCAACATCGCGACGCCATTGTCCATGAGCTTCTGGCACGTCGCGTAGATGTCGTCCACCGCGTAGGCCAGATGGCCGAAGTTGCGGCCCACCGTGTAGGGCTCTTCCTGGCCCCAGTTATACGTAAGCTCGACTTGGGGCGCGTCCGGCCCGGTGGCCAGGAACACCAGGGTGAACTTGCCTTTGTCGTTGTCGTAACGCCGGATCTCCTGCAGTCCCAACTTGTTGCAGAAGAAATCGATGGCGGCGTCCAGGTCTTTGACCCGGATCATCGTGTGCAAATACTCCATGCGGCGAGTCTACCCCCAAGTGGCCACTTTTCTTCCACCGGGGGTTATGCGATTGTGCGCGCGATGGCACAGCAAGATGGTGGCGCAATCATTGGGGATGTCCTGGCTCGCCGGGGCGTCAAGTTCCTGTTCACCCTGTGCGGTGGCCACATCTCGCCAATCCTGGTGGGCGCGAAGCAGCGCGGCATCAAGGTGGTGGATGTTCGCGACGAAAAGAACGCCGTGTTCGGCGCCGATGCCGTCGCGCGCATGAGCGGCATCCCCGGTGTCGCCGCGGTGACGGCGGGGCCCGGTGTGACCAACACGGTGACCGCGGTGAAGAACGCGCAAATGGCCGAATCGCCCATCGTGATTTTCGGCGGCGCTGCCGCGACGATCACCCGTGGACGCGGATCGCTTCAGGACATCGATCAGATGTCGCTGATGAAACCGATCACCAAGTGGGCGACCAGCGTGAGTCAGGTGTCGAACCTGGCGCCGACCGTGGAGAAGGCCTTCGACATCGCTCAGTCCGGCGTACCCGGTCCGGTGTTCGTCGAAGTGCCCATCGATCTGCTGTACTCGGAAGAGCTCGTCCGCGACATGTTCATGAAAGAGACCGGCGCCGCCAACGCCAAGGACCTGGCGGGCAAGGCGATCGGGCTGTACTTGAAGGCGCACCTGTACCGCCAGTTCCACGCACCGGCGATCAACCTGGACCTACCGCTGCCCCGTCCGAAGATGCGGATCCCTCGGCGCAAAGACACCGGCGACCAGGTGTCGGAAGTGGCGCGGCTGGTCAAGACCGCCGAGCGACCGGTGCTGGTCATCGGCAGCCAGGCGTTGGTCAATTGCGAAGACCCGAGCCAGCTCGCGGCGGCGGTCAACACCCTGGGCATTCCGACGTTTCTCGGCGGCATGGCCCGCGGCCTGTTGGGTCAGCAGAGCGACATCCAGCTGCGCCACAAACGCACCGCCGCGTTGAAGACCGCCGACCTGGTAATCGTCGCCGGCTTCCCCTTCGACTTCCGCATGGGGTACGGGCGCAGCATCACCCGTAAGTGCACCCTGGTCGCGGCCAACCTGAGCCCGACCGCGTTGCGCAAGAACCGCCGCCCGGAAATCGCGGTGGAGATGCACGCTGGCGATTTCATCCGCGACCTGGCCGCCGTCGCCGGTTCGGGTAACGGTCCGTGGACCGAGTGGTTCGGCCAGCTCAAAGAGCGCGAAGCCGCCCGCGACGCTGAAATCGCCGCCATGGCCGAGCAGCCCGCCGAGCTGATCAACCCGCTGCACTTCTTCCAGAAGCTCGAGAAGAAGATGGACGCCAAGTCGGTGCTCGTCGTGGACGGCGGCGACTTCGTGGCTACCGCTTCGTACATTTTGAAACCCCGCGAGCCGTTGTGCTGGCTCGACCCGGGCGTGTTCGGCACCCTGGGTGTCGGCGGTGGCTTTGCCGTCGGCGCGGCGCTGTGTCGTCCCGAGCACGAAACGTGGCTGATCTACGGCGACGGCTCGAGCGCCTACTCGCTCAGCGAGTTCGACACCTGCATTCGCCACGGCCTCGCCCCCATCGCCGTCATCGGCAGCGACGGTGCCTGGGCCCAGATCGCCCGCGAGCAAACCGAGATTCTCGGCGACGATGTCGGCACCGTGCTCCTGCGCTGCGACTACCAGCGCGTAGCCGAAGGCTACGGCGGCGTCGGCCTGCTACTGACCGACCCGGCCAAGATCGATGAGACCATCGATGAAGCCAAGCGCTTGTCGAAAGAAGGTAAGCCGGTGTGCATCAACGTACACATCTCCGGCACCGACTTCCGCAAGGGCTCCATCTCGATGTAGCCAGTCTCGCTCGCAACCATCGCCCCAGGTAGGGGTGGGGTTTACCCCCGCCGAACGCTTCGCCGAATAACCCTCCCCGTTCGAACGTTGATGGGACATGCGGGGCAACGTTCAGCGCCGAGGTGCATCCAACGGATGTGATCAACCTCGTTACAGGCGCTCAGTGCCCCTAACCCCGCTATTGTTCGTGGCGGCTGTCCTGCTAGGCGGCTGCTCGACGCCCAGCGAGGTGTCCATGGGCCACACCCTGCTGGCCCTGGCCCTGCCGCTGTTTCTGATCACCGTCGTCGTCGAGCGCCTGCACGCATGGCTCATGTTCCGCAAAGCCTGGCGCATACGCCCGCGCACCTCGTGGCTGGCTGTGTTCGCGTGTTGTGCGGTGCTATGCGCGGTTGGGTTGTTTCCGCTGATCGGCGACACCCGAGTCGGCATAGACGATGGCCTCGACACCCTCGCCCTCGCTTTGTTGTCCGGCTACCTGTTCTATGTGGGCACTGCCCTGATCATGGTCGGCCAGCAGCGAGAACGACGGTCGCGATTCATGGCCGCCCTAGTACCGATCCTGCTGGTCGTCATCCCCGGCGGCATCCTGGCGCTGTTCGGATCGGCGGACCCGTTGCGCAACGGCATGCTGGGGTTGTTGCTACACCTGGTCCTGGTGTCGCCCGCGTTCCTCGGCCCGCTCATGCTGCTCGCCGCGTTCATCACCGCGGTGGTATCGCCGTTCGTGCCTGTCGAGCGAATCCCCAGCGCCTGGCTGGTTCGCCGGCGCCGCTAGGCTTGCAGCGCACGATCAAGGGCGCGGTGAAACAAGTAAACACCGCGCTCCAGTCCGCCAGCCAAAATGTGGTCGAGCTGATGCATGCTCGACTGCACGCTTTCCACGATGCTCAGATCCTCTTTGAGGAACACCGTGCGGTCGATGAGCTCGAAGCTCGACGCCCAGTCCTTGTCCGACGGCGGCACCAGCATGCGGTGCTCGAACGACAGTTTGTCCACTGCGTCCGGCCACACGCTGAGCTGCGAAATGAAATCCGGGTGAACCACGAACACCATATTGGGAAACACCGTGTAGAACAGCGTGGCGTGCTCGCGCAAATCCGCGCCGTCCGGTGCCTCGGCCAGAGTCTTGCGCGCACCCACCTGACGAGTGTGCGGAGCTAGATCGTCTAGCTCGATGCGGTCGGTGAAGAACCGCGCGACCGAGGATCGGTGCAGCGAGCGTGCGTGATAGCCCTCGGCGAACGCATCGATGATCAACTTCCAGTTGGCGCGACGCTCTACCTTGGTGTGCTGATAGATGGAATGCTCGGTTGCGAACAACGACGCCAGGTCATCGTCGAGTGTGTCGCCCAGGTAGGCCTCGACGTCCACGGCATGCTCACCCTCGAGCCGGACCCAAACGAACCCGTGGCGGCACTCACTGGCAATGGGCAGCAAGCCACGCTCGCGCCGGTCCAGGTTGGGGAACTGGTCCTCCCGGGGCACATTTATCAACTCACCCCGAGTATTCCAACACCACGCGTGGTAGCGGCAGACGATCGACTTGCTCTTGTTGCCACTCGCCTGTTCGACCAGCCGCGCACCGCGATGACGACACACATTACGCACCACGCGAATGTCGCCATCGTCGCCGCGCAAGATCAGCAGCGGCGTTCCGGCAATGTCGCGACTGACGAAATCGCCCGGATTCGGTAGCTCGGCCTCGTGAGCCACGATCAACGGATAGCGGCGAAACACCAACTGGCGCTCCGAGGCCAACCAGGCTTCATCGCGGTAACGCAGGGTATCGATACGGTAAGGCCCGTCTGTCGGCACCGCTTCCGGTTGGCGCAGGCGCCTGAACAGCTCGCGTTGAACATCAGCTCGCATGAGATATCTCGTATACGAAATATTTATCTCGTATGCAAGATATCCGGCACCGAACAAATGTATTAACGGATACTTAGTGTCTTCTTCCAGCGCGAGTCACCGTTGAGCATGACCTCGACGGTGAGTTTCGTCGGCGCATTCGGCATGCGGTAGTTCCAGTACCAATAGGTGTGGCGTTCGGCGCGTTTGAACGAATGGGACGGCGCGACGAACACGCGACCATCGGCCCGGGTGATCTTGAAACCGACGGTGTCACCGAACGCGCCTCCGGACACAGTCATGCCGAAACCGATCAGCTGGCCCCGTGGCAGCTCGCGCGGATTATCGGGCGGCGGATCCTTGAGCGACGCCATGCCGCTATGACCACCGACCTTGAGTAACACATCCATCAAGGTCAACGGCGGCGCGTAATCGCGGGAGCTCTTCCACAGCTTGGCGGCGAACGGAGAGATCAACTTGCGATTGCAGTCGCGCACGGTCACGTGCACGTGCGGCTGGGTCGAGCACCCCGAGCTGCCAACGTCTGCCAGTACCGCCCCGGCCTTCACCGCTTGGCCCTTCTTCACGCCGATCGAACCGCGCTTGAGATGACCGTACGTAATTACGTAGCCGCTGTCGTGGCGAACGTGCACGTAGTTCCACTTGCCCTCACAACTGGTGTTGCGATCCGCCTGAGAATCATCGAAGCCGACGACGACGCCATCAGCAGCCGCCAACACCGGCACCCGTCGATCCATCTGACGAAAACTCGGGATATCGATATCGACACCATCGTGGTTGTCGTACGTCTTGGCGTCGTTACCAACCGCGCCGGTGTAGTCCCGCCGAGCCCCCGCAAGCGGATCCGTATCCACGTAGTTGGTGATCGCCCAATCGCGCCCCTCGCGCCCGCGCAACGGCCAGCGCAACGAAGGCGCCTTGCCACAAACCTTCGGCCCCGCATCCCGCGGCACCGTCGTCGCCTTCACCGGCCCCTTACGCCCCTGCGTTTCACTCTTGCCACCACATCCCAACGCCACAACGACGCAAGCAACGACCCAACGCACCCCCGCATCCTACCGGGGACAGGCTCCCGTCTGCAAAGCCTCGTTCTGCAAAGGGAAATAGCCCGACCCGCGCAAACACTCGTTCGGGGCTATGAACGGGGCGCCCGATCAGCCTACCTGGGCAGGCGTACGTGCTGCTCTGTGGCCGCCTGCGCCACAGCTCGTTGCCACCGCTTCCACAAAAATCGTCTCTCCTATGGCGTTCTTCTGATGCGGCGGGTCGCCGCGCCCCGGAGACCTTTCAAGTCCCAGGCCAACGGTCGTTGGTGCGCCGCTTGCACTCGATGGCCGTATGCGCGACTTCGATCGTCTATTCGTAGGCCCGGGACTCACCAGCTTCGTCAACCATCATTGGTTGCGCCAGCGCGCGGGCCGGCTTCGGGTTCGGCCAATCGCCGCGACCGCCTTGCGTTGCGCCTTCGACCGGCGCGCGCCCGAAGAATTCTTCTCGGCAGACACCGCCATGCTCACTCGCGACTCGTATGTAGGGTTGAGCCGCTGCGAAGACGTGGACGTGCTGCTGCGTGAAGGTCACACCATCCGCTTCGGCCGCGCCGAGCTGCGCAGCCGGACCATCGCCGCCTGGTGCGGTGCCCTTGGCTACGACCTACGGGTCGCACCGTGGCTGTCACCGCTGCTGGTCGATTGCAAGAGCTCGCCACTCACCGGAGTCAGCGCGTCGATCATCATCTCGGGCGAAGGTGCCGGCGCTTCGTGGCATCACGACGGTGCGGTGGGCGTTCTCGCCATTCAAGTGCACGGCATGAAGACGTGGCAGTTCGCCCCCATGAGTGCCGCGGAGCGCCGCACCATCGCGGCCAAACAGCGCATCAACCCAACCCGCGATACCCCGGTCGTCGACGAGCCGATTCAGCAGTGCACCCTGAATCCTGGCGATGCATTGTTCATCCCGCCGTACTGGTGGCACCGCGCCAACGCTGAGCATGGAGAGAGCATCGGCCTTTCCTTCGGCATCGTCGACCCGACGCATCAAGCCGTGGCGACAGCGCACCACGAAACCCCGGCACCGTCCGCGGACTTGCTCGAACCGTCGTTCTGGCTGTGGCGAAGAACATCACCCAGCGCCAACGAGCTCGCCGCCGCCGAGACCGAGCGCCGCCGCCTGGTTCGCACCGGCTATCAACTCGCAGACACCGCGCAATTGCGCCTGGCCGTCGACCCAGACACCGGAGCACCCATGTTGTCCTGCGACATGGACGGCGAAATCATCAACGCCCAGCTCGCGCCAAACCTGGTGCCATTCGCCAGAGAGCTGGTTCGCTTTGGCCGGCCGCCATTCTCCGGCTGGGATCTCTGGTCGTGCCGTCCGAGCTACTCTCCCGGCAACGTGTTTCAGCTGCTGCACCGACTGGTCATCGCCGGCGTACTACGCGCTCACGGCCCAGGCCACGGCCCCCAAGTGCCCTACCTGCGCAGAAATCACACCGCCGCCGGCACCATCAGCGCGAGCACACGATGACGTCGCCGTGATCACAAGATGACCTGCGTTCGCGAGCATACGCCACATACTACGCCGTGCACCTGGTCGCGACCTGGGCCCAGCCCCATGGGACATGTCGCGCCCTTGTCGGTTCTGCGCATAGTTGGCGTTGGCATACCAGCTGCACTCTCGCGCGTCATGGCCCGTCGTGCACACGTCCTATCCATCAGCTCGGCACTGTTGGTGCCCGTAGCCTTGTTCTCGATCGCCTGCGGTCCGGTGCGGTTGGCCAAGCAACCAACGCCAGGGAAACAGACGATCACCGCCGAACCACCCAGCCCGGCACCACGCCCCGGCCACGGCCGGCTGTACGTCGACACCGTGGGTGGCCCGGCTCGGGTCGGCAAGATCACCAAGATCGTCGAGACCCAAATCGCCGTGCCCAACTACAGCATGATGACGCTCACCAATGGCGTGATGATACCCGTGGTCAGTGGCACCCGCAGCGTCGCGGCCAAACGCCGGGAGGTACGCCCACTGTGCGCGACCCCGTGCGTTGTCGACCTACCGATCGGTGACCACCTGGTCGAGCTCCGACGCGACCGCAACCACGTCGACATCGTCAACCTTCGCATCACGGGCAATGCACGCAACGCGTATCGCCATGCCCTGGGTCGCAACGACGTGCCGAATCTGCGCCGGGCATTCCCCGCCATCTTGCTCCTGAGCGTCGGGATCAGCGCCATGATCACCAGCCCGCTGGCCTATCTCGGCGACAAACGTCTCGGCGCCGGCCTGGCGATCTCCGGCGCACTGATCACCATACTCACATGGCCATGGTTTCAGCGCGTACGCCCCCGCGCGCAAAAAGGCTCGGGCTACCTGTGGACCTTCTAACTGGCCACGCGCCGACTGCACACCGCGCCCGTCGCGCCGACTTCGTCCAGAAACAATGTACCGCCGTCGGCGGCGCGCACCAGACCGAGGCGATCCTCGTTGGCCCCGGAGAACGCGCGGCCGAGCTCGATTAGATCGCCGTCGGCCAACACCCGGCGCTCGACCTTGGTGCCGTTGACGAAAGTGCCGTTGCGCGAGCTCATGTCCACGGCGACCCACGACTTACCATCCCGGGTGAGCTTACAGTGCTCGCCGGACATGCGCGGATCGCGGATGTCGACGCGCAAACACATCCGACCTTCTTCGAGAGCCTGCCGGGCGTCGCCGTCGCCGCGGCCCACGACCACATCTTGAACCCCGTCGAGGCCGAAACGTCGTGCCGGCTCCGTCGGCGCCTCGTAGCGCAGAGCCATCACCAGGTAGGCGTGATCTCGACGGGTGACCTTGTCGCGAGAGTCAGGCTCCGTAGCCGTGATGGTGGCGCGCACGGACCGTATCGTACTCCTGAGCTGGACAAAGGGCATACCGGCACACAGGAGCAATCCCGGTGCCACGCGTAACCCCCCGAGACTCGGGACAGATAACTGTCTCCCGCGCGCGAACGCCGCGAGACAGCACGCGACACATGCGACACCCGAACGCATTTGGACCGCGGCGGCCAAATGCCGGCTACACTGATCCGGCGCACAGCATGCGACGGCTCATCTACATCATCGGTGCCCTGGCACTCACGGGCTGCGGGCCCAGCGAGGTCGAGGCGGGCCAGGCCATGCTCATCTGGTGCATTCCGTTTCTGAGCATCACTGTGGCGCTCGAGCGCGTGTTCATCCGCGCCAAGTACCGCAAGCGCGATGACTTACCAACGCGGCTGCCGAAGTGGGTCATGTACATGTGCATGACAGTGCCAGCGGTGCTCCTCGGCATATCGATCGCGCGCCACAACTGGCAGGGCGATGGCGGCGAGTGGTTCATCGGATTTCTGTTCTGGCTGGGCTACTGCGGCTACATGGCGGTCGGCTTCGTCGCCGGCCACATGACCGACAAGGACAGCTCGTCCAAGCTCGCGGTCTACGCGCCGTGGACCATCATTGTGATCACCAGCGCGGTGCCGGCGATTCTCGGCTCCACCAACGCCAAACGCGACACCGGCATGATGGACCTTGCCGCCCCGCTGCTCTATCTAGGCATCTACTTCGCCGGCATCGCCATGCTGACGGTGGCGTTCCTGTGGGCGTATGTCACCCCGTTCCGCAAGCCGTCGCCAATTCCGGTGGCGACCGCGAAGCAGGTCGACGCTAAGAGTTGATCGTCGCCGTGGCTTTGGGCAACGCGTCCCGCACCCTGGCGCGAGTCGCCCGGGCCTTGAGCGCGGCCCGAACAGCATTGCCCAAGATCACCGCGGAGAAGACCTTCAACAGCAAGCTCACGCCTGGAAACAGCGCCAGCGCTCCGAGCTCGTACAGCTGGTAGCCCCAAATCGTCAGAAACAAACCGCTGGCTACACTCGCCACCGGCAATGGTGCGCGCTTGACGAACAGCGACGACGCAACGAACACCGCGCCAGAACCACCGAGCAGCACCTGATAGAAGGTGAGGATGCCGTTGTGCTCGTAGTTGAGCCCGGAAAATACGATCAGCAAGCCGCCGGCGATGAGCAACCATGCGCGCAGACTCTTCACCGCCGGATCGAGGAACATGGCGATTTCGAGCTCGAGCTCGGTGTCGGCACCACACCCGGGACACAGCCGGACCTCGTTGGAGGTCGCCAGCCCGCACTTGATGCAGTTGAGATTCATCGACTTCGACGGCAGCACGCGCCAGATCTAGCACGAGCCCCAGGGCAAGTCGACGGCAACGACCGGAGGCGAACGCCCGCCTAGAAAGGTGTATCGCTCACGACGTTCAGCTCGCCGCGGTGGCCCCAAGTAGCCGGCGTTTTCGCGTACCCCGAAACGAAGTTCGGCGGCCCAGTTGGGCCGCCTTCCCTCTCCGTTTCCCCTCCGAAGGTATGAGGTTCTATCGGGTGCCGACACGCCGTCACCGACTTGCCGACTGCCTCTCATGAGATTGGTTGCTCCACAGTATTGTGAGCGTCGCAGTAGCTCAGCTTTGGGTTCCTTGCCCCCACCTCGGCCTCGCTGTTTCCAGCGGCCCTCGTGGTTCTCCCCCGACGCCGTCCCCTGTCCTGTTGCCAGTCCAGGTTCATCCTGCCAAGAGCTTTACCTTCTCTACAGAGAACTATCCGATTGTCACCCGCTCGAAACCGCCGACCGTAAAGCCGATCACACTCCGAGCATCTTCCATGGGGTTCCGCTCCTCATCGCGACAGTGTTTGGAGTCCACTAACGACGAGCACCCCACTGCCCGTCTAACGGTCCGCCCTCAGCGTTTCTCACGCTCTCGACGGTTTACTCCTCCACACACCTCGTGGGCTTGTTTCATCCCACAGCCACGTCCAGGATTCACACTCCAAGGGGTTTCCCCGCTGCCTAGCCGCCTGGCCTCTCAACCAGCCGTTCCCTCATGTCGTTAGCCCGAGTCTCCTACCGGCGAGCAAGCTCTCCGGCGCCAGATTCCCGCGCCCGCCTACAGGGCGTTAATCAGGACAGCGATCCGTTGCAACAACTACGTGGGTTAGACCTAGTTGCCACCCGATCCCCTCATGTGCTTTCACCCCCGCGGGTTTTTCTCCGAACACCTTGTCCCT
>SPJJ01035444.1_pt1 | contig 10895 bp, 8 predicted proteins | sample 3741741 | NCBI WGS metagenome assembly SPJJ01 (sample SAMN10925908, study PRJNA522277) | cold seep metagenome | isolation source: Elba SIP-enriched marine methane seep metagenome, extraction at timepoint T1 | place: Italy: coast of Elba, Mediterranean Sea | collected 2014-05 | reverse complement strand
GTCGAGGCCGTCGCGGGAACCGAGGAACAGGTCGCCTTCGACCTGCAGCGAACGCCTCGAGCCCAGCGCGTTCGACTTGCCGGATGGGCGCTGCTCGCCGTCGGCATTCCGTCGACGGCGGCCGGCGTCACGCTGCTCGTGCTCGACGAGCGCCCCTACCGCAACCGCTGCAACGGGGACTACGTCGACGAGTTCGGGAACTGCAGGCTTCGGTACGACACGCTCACCGGTGGCATCGTCATGACCTCGGTCGGCGCGGCGTCGCTCATCGCCGGCGCCGTGATCATCGGCCTCGGACGCCGGCGCGCCCGCGAACGACCGGTGCAGGCATCGGTGCTCTGGGACACGTCGACGTTCGGACTCAGCGCGCACGGGCGGTTCTGATCTCGGTGACACGCATCGTCTCGACCCGTCGCATCGGCATGGCGCAGCGCGATCTCCCTGCTACGCTGCGGGACGTGATGCGAAGGGGAGCACTCGTGGTGATGCTGGGCATGTCCGCATGCCTCGAGCTCAACCCCGAGTACGTCGACCGCAGCGCGACCGAGGGCGCTTCCGACGACGCTGCGGACGAGAGCGCTTCCAACGGTGAGGACGAGTCCAGCGGGGGCGAAGCCTGCGTTCCGGACGACCTCGAGCCGAACGACGACTACGGCGACGCCTCGGACACGGTCGAGCTCGGCAACAACCTCTCGGGCACGATCGACAGCGACGCCGACGTCGACTGGTTCAAGGGCCCGGCCGACACGGGTGACGGCGGCGAACTGCTCGTCCGCACCAGCGGCCCCACCCTGCGCGCCTGCATCTACATCGCCTGCAACGAGACCGAAGAGCCCGCGACCATCGAGAAGTGCACGGGGGTCCTGGACACCGACGACTTCGGGAACCCAGGGTGCTGTGGCCCCCGGCTCGCGTCGATCGAATACACCTGCGCCGTCGGCACACTCGTCATCTATCACGCGCGGGTCGACAACCCGGCGGCCAGCGAATGCACCCCCTACGACGTCGAATTGGGCGTGTTGTAGCGATTCTGAAAAAACCGTGCGACGCCCGGATGCGGCTCGTGTCACCGCCCATGAAGGCCCTCGTGCGCCTTCATCGGGACGGTATGCAACGCAACGACACTCGCTTCACCACCGCACTCGTCGTGCTCGGACTCCTGGGGGCCTGCTCGGCCGACGACGGGTCGGACCCGTCCGCCGACACCGACGGCATGACCTCGGTCGGAAGCGACTCTAGCCCCTCCTCGGGCAATCCGAGCGGAGGCCCTGGCGGCAGTGATGGCGACGGAAGCGATACCGACGGTGGGGACGACTCGGCCGAGACCGGAAGCGACTCCGACGAGACCAGCGGGGGCGGACCGATCGAATGCGACGGTCCTCCGGGTTCGTGCGACTGCGCCGACGGGGCGGTGACGGCCGCGTGCATCTGCGGCGGTGCGTCGGTCGATGGCGGCTTCTGCTGCGACGGCATCCTGCAGGAAGGCGCATGCAGTGCGCCGACCGACATCGCGTTTCCCGGGGTGGAGGGCTTTGGCGCCTATGCGACCGGCGGCCGAGGAGGGCGCGTGATCAAGGTGACCACGCTCGAGCCCACGGGACCGGGCAGCCTCGACGAGGCCTTGCGGGCGAGCGGTCCTCGCATCGTCGTGTTCGACGTCAGCGGCGTGATCAACGGCGACTTCGAGATCTCCAGCTCCGACGTCACGATCGCCGGACAAACCGCGCCGGGGGCCGGCATCACGATCGTGGGCTCCCTGCGCGCCCCCTTCTCCAACCCCGACGAATCCTGCACGACCCAGTGCGCCACGTCGGACGTCGGCAACATCGTCATCCGTCACGTTCGCGTGCGCCACGTCTGCCGGCCTGGCGTTCCCGACAACCAGTGCGACGCGATGCTGTTCTCCAGCCAGTCCACGTTCGTGTTCGACCACATGAGCGTCGCCTGGGGCATCGACGAGACCCTCGACATGTGGGGTGGCTCGTTCGACTGGACGATTCAGAACACCACCTTCGAGCATCCCTGCCTGGGCACCACGGGCGCCGGACCCAACACCGGCTCGCCCAACCACGCCTACGGAATCCTCAATCGTCGCGGGGGCCACGGAAGTCTGCTGCGGACCGCGATGCTCGGATGTCGCGATCGCAATCCCGCGCTGGCCGACGGACCCTTCGACATCATCAACACCGTCGTCTACAACCATCAGACGGGGATCACCCACCACAACCCGCCCAGCGGCGACTTCCTGATCAGCGGCAACTACTACAAGTGGGGCCCTGCAGGCGGGGTCGGCAAGCCGTTCTGGCTCTCGGACTCCACGGTGCCGAGGTTCCACTTCGAGGGCAACATCCTGGAGGACCAAACCGGTGAGGTGCTCTCCTTCGACGACCCATGGACGACAGCGCATGGCCTGCTCGGCGGGGTGGAGATGGGCAACGTGCCCGAGTCGGTGCGCGCCGACGGCCGACCCGACTTCTCGGGCATCCCCGGCTATGTGGTGCCGAGCGAGCTTCCCGCCGCCGAGGGCTACGACACCGTGCTCGATACCGCCGGGGCCTTCCCGCGCGATGTCGTCACCCGCAACGCGATCGAGGAGGTCCGCAGTCAGTCCGGCGTGTTCGGGTGCCCGGTGCGCACGCAGCTCGACGCCAACGGCAACCCGTCCGGCGATCACCCGTTGATGGAGGGTCTCGTCGCGGGCACCGCTCCGACCGATGCCGACCTCGACGGCATCGCGGACGACTGGGAAATGCTGCACGGGCTCGATCCGAGCGATCCGGCCGACAACCAGACGGTCATGGGCAACGGCTATCCGGCCATCGAGGCCTACATCAACGAGCGCGCCGCTTTGCTGCTCTGGAACGCCGGTTAGAGCAGCCGCGCGCTGGCGCACACGGCCGCGCCCTTTCCCCCGCCGGTTTTGTATGTCAAAAGCCGCGGCGGGAGAGACTCGGCCGATGACGATGAATGAAATGACGTGGCTGCTCGGTGTTGACCTCCGACCCGACGCCGAAGGAGCGGTCGCGTTCGCATCCTTCCTCGCCTCCGCACGCAAGGAAGACACGGTCATCCCGGTGCACGTGCTGGTGGCGGACCACCTCCACGCGGTCCTGCAGCACCACCACCTCGCCGAGGTCCAAGACGCCGCCAAGGTCGCCATGGTGGCGCTCACCGAGAAGCACGACACCGACGGCCACTTCGCGGCCCCGCGTATCGTCGAGGGCGGCACCGCCGAAGGTCGGCTGGAGATCATTCGCGAGGAGACCGGGGCCAAGGTCCTCGTTCTCAACCGTTTCGCCACCGAGTCCCGCCGCAGCCTTCGCCGCCTCGGCCGCGTCGCGCGGCGGTCCCTGCGGGCGCTCGAGTCCCCGGTCATCACGGTGCCGCCGGGCCTCACCGCAGAGAAGATCGGAGACGGGCCCGTCATCGTCTGCACCAACCTCAAGGAAGAGTGCGCCAGCGCGCTCGAGTTCGGCGCCGACCTTGCCAAGCGCCTGGGCCGCAAGCTGGTGATCACGACCGTACGCCGTCTGCCCGACCAGCAGGCTCCCTCATACCTCGGCGACGAGAGCGGCGAGAAGGTTGCCGACGCCCGCAAGGCCGAGGCCGCCAAAGCGCTGGCGGACTGGGCCGAAGGGCACGGACACCCCGTCGACGAGCAGGTCGTGCTCCTGGGCGAGGTGGTGACCAACATCTCCAAGTTCGCCGAGGAGCGGAAGGCATGCATCGTGGTGGCAGGGTCCCGTCGACTCTCCCAGCTCGAGCGGTTGTTCCTCACTTCGGTGGGCCGCGGACTCTCGGCGATCAGCCCCACCGCGGTCGCGATCGTTCCGCCGGAGAACGACGTCTAGGGCTGCTTGCGGTACGCGTCCACGAGCTCCCGGAGCAACGCCTCGCTCGACCCGGGCTCGGCCGCGAATGCATGGGCGAGGCAGAGGCCGAGGGCGTCCCGCATCGGCGGGCGTTCGGGGTCGTCCTCGCTGGCGTGTCCGGCCGCGGCGAACCAGTGCTGAATTGCGACCAGGCGATGCAGCCGCGGCGCGAGGTCGTTGGGCCAGCCTGACGAGCCCCGGTAGGGCGAGGCCTCGGCACCCGACTCCGCCTGCGCTTGGATCAGCGTGAGCTGCTCGAGCGCCGCGGCCTCATAGGCCTGCCGCCCGTCGGCGAGGTCTTCGAGCGGCTGGTCGGTCCAGTCGAAGTAGGTATCGACCATGCGCTCCTCCGGCTCGATGGTTCCGTAGTCGAGCACCGGGGGCAGGCCCTCGATATACCCCTCCAGCGAGCGCGCGAGGACCTTCGTCCCCACGTCCATCATCAGTCGCACGGGGCGACCGACGTGGTGCGCGAGGTGGACCGCCCACACGGGTGATTTCACGCCGTCCCAGAGCTCCTCGATCGACTTGGCTCCCGCCAGCCAGGCGTCCCGGCCCGGGGGCTCGGGCGGTTCGTGGCGCTGGATCACCCTGGCCAGCGTCTGGGTCAGTGCCAGACGCTGCCGAGCGAAGCGGCGGTTGAACAGGCGCATCGACGAGCAGTGTAGCCGCGCCGCGCGGATCGCGGAGGGCGCGCAAACGAAAAAAGTGATCGACCCTGTCGATCGGCGCCGGCGTCGTTCGTCGGCATGCCAGAAGGACCCCAGTCATGCAGTTCATGCTCCTCATCTACAGCGAAGAATCCGACACCCCGCCGCCCGCCGAGGCGAGCCAAGAGGTCTTGAAGGCCTACTTCGCCTACAACGACGCGCTGAGGAAAGCGGGGGCATATGTCGCCGGGGACGCGCTCGAAGGCACCAAGACGGCGCAAGCCGTCCGGGTCCGCGACGGTGAAGAGATGGTCACCGACGGCCCGTTCGCGGAGACCACCGAGGCGCTCGGCGGCTACTACCTGATCGAGGTGGCCAACGCCGACGAGGCGGTCGCGTGGGCCAAGAAGTGCCCCGGGTCGCACCACGGAACGGTCGAAGTGCGGCCGGTCATGTTCCTTCCCGGACACGACTGAACCCGGCGCCGCGCTGCTACCCTGATGCAGCGTGCGTGACACCGACCTCGAGCGGGCCATCCATCGTGTGTTCAAGGCTGAACACGGCGCGGTGGCGGCTCGTCTCGTCGCGTCCCTCGGTGACTTCGACCGTGCCGAGGAGGCGCTCCAAGACGCCTTCATGCTCGCCCTGCAACGCTGGCCCGAGTCGGGCATTCCCGATCGACCGGGTGCGTGGCTGACCACCGTCGCTCGCAACCGGGGTCTCGACCGCGTCCGGCGCGAGCGGGTGTTTGCGGACAAGGCCGCCTCGATCCGGGCGACCGCCGAGGCCCTGGGCGAAGACCGACTCCGAACCGATGACGCCGAAGACGCACTCGACCGTGCTGCCATGCATCAGGCCCTGCCAGACGAGCGACTCCGGCTCATCTTCACGTGCTGCCACCCCGCGCTATCCAAGGAGGCCCGGGTTGCGCTCACGTTGCGGATGCTCGGGGGGCTCACAACCGCCGAGATCGCGCGGGCCTTCCTCGTGCAGGAGAGCACGATGGCGCAGCGCCTGGTCCGTGCGAAGAAGAAGATCCGATCGGCGAACATTCCCTTCCGGATTCCCCCGGCGGACGTCCTTCCCGAACGCATCGACTCGGTGCTCGCCGTCGTCTACCTGATCTTCAACGAGGGGTACGCGGTGACGGACGGGGAGTCCTGGGTTCGCGCCGAGCTTTGCGAAGAGGCACTGCGACTGGCCAAAGTCCTCACCGACCTGCTCCCTGATGCACCCGAGGTTCGGGGGCTGCACGCGCTGATGCTCCTGCACGACGCTCGCCGGGGCGCCCGCATCGACGACGACGGCGAGCTGGTCGTGCTCGAGCACCAGGACCGCACCCGTTGGGACGCGGCCAAGACCGCACAAGGGATCGAAGAGCTCACCCGCGCCATCGGGCAGGAGTCGCTCGGGCCGTACCAACTACAAGCCGCGATCTCGGCCGAGCACGCCGTGGCGGCATCGTGGTCCGCCACTCGCTGGGACCGGGTGCTCGAGCTCTACGACCGCTTGCTCGAGTGCGTCCCGTCTCCGATGGTCGCCCTCAACCGATGCGTCTCGCTGGCGATGGCCGGGCAGCACGATCTGGCGCTGCGAGAGGTCGCCCGGCTCGAACCGGAGCTCGGCAGCCACTACAAACACGCTGTGGTTCGAGCGTGGCTGCTCTCGAGCCTGGGGCGGATCGACGAAGCCGAGGAGGCCTACGCGGCCGCGATCGCGGGCTGCACGAACGCGGCCGAGCGGCGACACCTGGAACGCGAATCGAAGCGTCGCTGCCAAAACTGAGCGAATCCGTCCCCATACAGCGCGGGTCGTGTCCGACCGCGCGGCACAGTGTCTGCGCAAGTTGCTCGATAAACGCGCATCTGCGGCTGGATCGCCGCCCCGTCCGTCAGGTGAACTCCTAGAATCAGGGCATGCGGGGTGTGAAGACCGGGCTCGAGGCCGCGGGACTGTCGATGATGCTCGTGGCGCTCGTGCAGTGCACGACCGAGTCCCCAGAGGAAGAGACCTCGGGCTCTGACGGGGGCATAAGCACGATGGGCAGCACCGGGCGCCCCGGGAGTTCCGCGACGGAGTCGGATCCAACCGAGGACGCGGGGTCGGGCGCAACCGCGACCAGCCAGGGCACCACCCCAGATCCCGATGCGACGGGCGACGATGACCCGAAGTTCGACGTGGGCTCCGACACCGAAACTGGAGGCGTCTCGGAGTGTGGCTGCGGTTCGACCGACTTCAGCTACATCTGGGCCGCCAACGCGCCCGAGTCCACCGTCTCCAAGATCAACACCCGCACCATGATGGAAGAGGGTCGCTACCCGACCCATCCCGACGGCGACGGCAACCCATCGCGCACGAGCGTGAGCGTCGATGGCCGCGCGGTCGTGGTGCAGAACCGCGACCAGCCGGGGCTGGTCAAGATCTGGGCGCGCCCCGAGCTGTGCGACGAGAACCGCAACGGCGTGCCAGGGCTCCAGACCTCCACGGGGGCGGACGACGTGCTCGCGTTCGAAGACGAGGACTGCTTCGCCTGGTGGACCCCGTTCCCGGACATGACCGTGCAGCGGCCGGTCGCGTGGACGCAGGGGCAGATCAACGAAGCCTGCGAGTACGAGAACCAGAAGATCTGGACCGTCACGGGCGACCAGGGCACGCCGGGACACTGCGGCACCGACGGCGTCTGGGTGCACCGCCTCGACGGTGACACCGGTGTCGTCGAGGACTCGGTCCATCTGATGGAGAATGAGTTCGCCTGCAACAACAGCCGCGGCGCCTACGGAGGGGCCGTCGACAACGAGGGCAACTTCTGGTTCTCGGGGTGGCAGAACAGCCGACTGGCACGCGTCGACTTCGAGACGCTGGACGTCACGGTCGTCGACGTCCCCGGCTCCAACCCCTACGGCATCACCGTCGATACCCAAGGCCGTCCGTGGCTCACCTGGCCGATCCGCCGCTACGACCCCATGATGGACGTCTGGGATGAGGCGCCGATCGATGCGAGCACCGGTATCGCCGAGGACAACGAGGGGCGGATGTGGATCTCCGACGGCAACGACCTGGTGTGGATCGACCGCGAGACGATGGCGATCGGCGACACGATCGATCTGCCCGCGGGCGACGGCACGATCCCCCGCGGAATCGCCGTCGACGTGGACGGCATGGTCTGGGTCGTGCGTCGCCTGAGCAACCTGGCGTACCGCGTCGATGCAGGCGACAGCACGATCACCGAGTTCGACACGCTCAACGGCGCGTACACCTACTCGGACATGACCGGCGGGCAGCTGCAGAACGTGACCTGCAACCCGCCGGGCTGAGCACTACGGCAGCGGTCCGACGTACTCCCAGACCTCGACCGTGGGCACCGCGCCTTTGCCCGCCGTGCTGCCGCCGAACATGATGAGCTTGTTCTCGCCGACCGCGGACATGCCGAAGTTGAAGCGCGGCGAGGGGGCGACCGCCGGGTCGAGGTCGGTCCAGGTCCCGAGCACGGGCTCGTAGGAGAAGGTGTCGCCGCGCGGGGTCTGGGCCCCGTCACGGCCGCCGAAGGTGACCGCGAAGCCTTGGCGCAGGTAGACCAGCTCGTGGTTGTAGACGGTGCCGAGCGCGGGGTTCACGTGGGCCGCGATCGAGCTGTCGGCGAGGACGAAGTCATACGCGGTGTCGAGGGCGCCGATCTTTCCGAACTCGAACCCGCCGCTGAGGGTCACGATGCCCGAGCTGTCGAACGCGGCGGCGGCCGCGAGTCGCGGTCCCGGGTCGGTGACGTCGATCTCGATCCACGTCTCCGTGCCGGCGTCGTACAGGAACAGTCCTCCGGCGTCGCTTTGGTTCTCGTCGATGCCGCCATACAAGAAGAGGCCGCCGTCGAAGCCCGCGACCGCCGGCTGGACGCGAGAGGGCGGCATACCGTTGTTGGCGCTCGGCACCCAGTTCATGTCGGCGTCGTCGAAGTGCCACGTGTCGCCCTGGGCGATGCCGCCTTTGCCGGGCACTGGCGTACCACCGGTCAGAACCACGAGGCCCGGCCCCGCGCTGTCCATGCCGTAGGAGAAGCGAGCCGTGGGCGAGTCCACCGGCGTGATGTCCATCCAAGCGCCCGCCTCGACGTCGTACAGCCAGGTGTCGCCGAGCACCGCCCCGCCCGTCCCCCGACCACCGAACGTGAGCAGCTGCCCGGGCCCGAGCTGGGCCAGCGCCATGTTGTAGCGCGCGGACGGACCGTCCTTGGGCGTGATGTTGCGCCACAGGTTGGGCGTCGTGCTGGCGCGGAGGCGGATCTCGAACGGGTTCTCGTCGGCGTCGTTGTTGTCGATGACGACGCTGGTTTGCTTGAGGCCGCCGTTGACGGGCGTGAACTCGACGGTGAACGTCGTGCTCTCGGCGGGCTCGAGACTTGCGTCCAAGCCGGCGTCATCGAGGGTGAAGTGGGTCGCGGCCCCGACCAGCGAGACCCCGGTGAGGTCGAGTGCAGCGTCACCGGTGTTGGTGACTTCGACCGTGACCGCGCCTCCCATGTCTCCCACCGGTGTGGTCCCCGGCGCGGTGAGCGTCTGGCCCGAATCGACGGGCACGGAGGCGACCGTGACTTCGATCTCGGGCTGGCCCGCGACGCCGGTCGAGGACGACGAGCTGCCCCCGCTCGAGCTGCTGCTCCCCTCGCCCGAGCTGCTGCTGCTGCTGCCCTCGCCCGAGCTGCTCGTGTCGGGGTCCACGGTCGGATCCCCGGTAGACGAGGAGTCCGCACTCGTCGTCGAGCTGCTCGTGGTGCTCGGGTCCGTGGTCGGCGTGGTCGTGGGCGAGCCCGTCGTGGGGTCGCCGGTGCTGGTGCCGTCGTCGTCGTCGAGCCCCTCGCTGACGGGGTCGTCGGGGCAGCCCGCGAGCACGAGCGTGGAAGCCAAGAGCAGATAAGTACGGGATCCCATGGCCCGCATGACAGACCAGTCTGGGCCCGTCGGCAAGGGGTACCATGCGCGCCATGATCCGCCCGGCTGGACTCTTGCTCCTCGCGGCCGCCCTCGGTGCCGGCTGCACCCCGACCCAGGCGACGCAGACCCCGGCTCCGACGAGCGCATCCGCGCCGGTGAACTACGGGCTCCGGGTATTCGCGGGCGGAAGCGAGTCGAGCGTGCCGGCGATGCTCGATGCGATCGCCACGGCCGACTACATCCTGGTCGGCGAGACCCATCTCGACGACCAAACGCATCGCATGGAGCACACCATCCTCGAGGGCGTGATCGAGCGGCGTGGGGCCGAAGCCACCGTGCTGAGCATGGAGATGTTCACCCGCGACCATCAACCGGCCCTCGACCAGTACGTGGCCGGCTCGATCGACGAGGCCGCGTTCCTCGAGCAGGCCCCCCCGTGGTCGAACTACCGAACGGCCTACCGGCCGCTGGTGGAGACGGCCAAACGCAACGGGGTGCCCGTGGTCGGTGCCAACCTGCCCCGCTCGCTGCAGCGCTCCTTCGGCATGAAGAAGGCCGCCGCGCTCGAGGAGCTCACGGCCGAGCAGAAGGCTTGGTTTCCCGCCGAGATCCACCCGCCCGCCGACAGCTACTGGGCGCGCATCGAAGCGCGGCTGCGCGACGCCGGCCACGGCCACATGGGCGGGATGGACGAAGAGGGTCGGAAGTGGGCGATCCAGAACCTCTGGGACAACACGATGGCCGACGCGATGGTCAAGGCGCGCGCGGCCAAGCCGGACGCGGCCGTCGTGCACATGGTGGGGGCCTTCCACGCCGAGCACGGAGACGGCATCGCCAACCAGCTGCGCAAGCGCGACCCGGAGGCGAAGATCGTGATCGTCACCGTCGAGCCGGTCTTCGACCTCCGCGGCATCGACGGGGCAAAGGGGGCCGAGCGAGCCGACTACGTGATCTACGCGCTGGCCGACGCACGGGGGTTCAACAACGGGACCCACGGCGTCACCGTGTCGGACGAGGTGAAGTACCGCCTCGCGGCTCCCGCCGTCGGTGAGCCGAAGGGACTCGTGGTCTGGCTCGGAGACGACGAGACCTCGGCCCGCGATGCGCTCACGCACTGGAGGGTCGCGCTCGGGGACGAGGTGATGGTCGCGGTGATCGAGCCGAACCACCGCGTGCTGACCGAGGACGCACGGGTCAGCGGGCGATGGACGTGGCCCGACAGCTTTGCCGCCGACGCAGGGAAGGTCGTCGGCGCGATCGACCAAATGGTCGAGTACTTGGGACACCGCTGGGAGATCCCCGAAGATCGCATCGTGGTCGCCGGCCGGGGTAGCGGTGCCGACGTGGCGCTGTGGGCAGGCTTGTACGGCTCGGCCGCCCGCCACGTGGTCGCCATCGGGCCCTCGTCCCCGCGCCGACTCGCCGAGGCCGGCATCCCCAGCACATCG
>SPJJ01020360.1_pt1 | contig 10897 bp, 11 predicted proteins | sample 3741741 | NCBI WGS metagenome assembly SPJJ01 (sample SAMN10925908, study PRJNA522277) | cold seep metagenome | isolation source: Elba SIP-enriched marine methane seep metagenome, extraction at timepoint T1 | place: Italy: coast of Elba, Mediterranean Sea | collected 2014-05 | reverse complement strand
CAGGTTATCCCAAGTGTAACTGCTGTGCTTAGCCAGCTGCTCGGCAGTGACTTTACGTGCATCAGCCAGTAACTGGTCAATGGCAGGTTCGATATGTTCGGGGTTGATTTTGGAAAACTGCGGGAGTTGGGTGGATTCAAATAGCGGGTTGCTCATGGGGCATGTCACTGCAAGTTGTTAATTGATCTGCAGTGTAGCTTGTGGAAGGTAAACTCTCAATAGGGAAGGGTGAATGATGGCTTACATTTCAGAGGTATTAATGCTGTATGAATGAGCCTTTTCTGAAATCAGGCAAACATACGCATGGTGTCTTGAATTTTTTGTTTGGATTCATGCAGAATTTTCAATGAATTTTCAGGCGACAAGGCAAAGCTGTGTAACTTTCCTGATGCCGGAATAGAGGCGATGGGTGGCAAAGCATCATGCCTATTCTGGTTAATTTGAGAATGTAGGCGTGAAAGCAAAACAATATCGGTGAGCGATAGCTCTGGGTCTGTATTTTGGAACCAATTATTTGATTCGAGCGTGACCTGGATAAATTCATCCGAAAAATTCCAATGATCAAGAGTCATCGCGCCAACGACACGCTTTATTGTGGGAAGTGCCTGGTCTATTTCTTCTTTGACTTGGTATTCTGCGGGTAAATTGGCGACAAAATTCAAAAATGGGATGGCGCCGATATCGCATACCAGTCCAGCTAACAATGCCTCTTCAGGGTTATATTGCTTACTTTCTTTGGCAAGAACAAAGCATAAGCTGGAAAGATGCACGCTGTTTTGCCAAAGATAATTGAGGTATTTTCTGATTTTTTCAGAATGACCCTTGTAAATACCTTTAATGCAAAAGCTGGTAACCAGGTTTTGAGTGGCGTTTAAACCTATTCGTTTTATGGCATCGTGACAGTTTTTTGCAGGGTTTAATGACAGGTAAAGAGGGCAGTTAGCAATATCTATGAGTTTTGCTGAAATCACAGGGTCATGTTGAACGATATTAGCCGCTTCAGCAATGCCAATGTCTTGCTGAATGGCTTCGCGTAATTTAAGCGCAACTTTTGGCAAAGAAGATATTTCCAGACGCTCTTCTTTAAAATGCTGGGCAAATAATTCCAGCAAGCGGTTGTCTGCCAGTTTAGGGGGGATAATCAGTTCTCCATAACCTTCATGGTCTTTAATGGACATGATTTTAGGTGAAACCCGCAGAATACTTAGATCGGTTTTAGCTGTGGCAGTGGTGCTAAAGGTTTTTCCGCTACACAATGGAAACTTAGCCAGAGAGTCTCCTGATTCGATTTCATGGCTATTGTTTTTCTGGTCGGTAATGGTCACAGTGCCATTTACAAGGTAAATGGCACTTTCTACACTTTCTCCAAACTGAAACAGCGTTGTGCCGTTTTTGATTATTTCTGTGGTGTTTTCATTGGCAAATGCGCTCAATTTGTCTTCACTTAATGTCCTGATGGGAATAAGTTTTTTTAACAAATGCATAGAAACAGGCTCGCATTCAATTGCGCTTTGTTTACTTTTATTTTTGAAAAAAGAGCCCATTAAAGCCATGGAAAAACGAGTGCCTGAAAATTAAGAATATAGTTATTCAAATAATAGCAGGTAGTTGTTTTTTATTTGTTTAACCTTCTGAAATGAAGGATATTCATTTCTATAGGTCGCTAAATGTACACGGGGTAATCGCAATTGATTGTTTTTTATCTGATGGTCAGTCTGGCTTATATCGCAACCAAATGTTCCTGACATATTTTATATGAGTCTTCCTGGCTTAGTTTTTCATGCAGGAAATTGCAATAAAAGCCGCTGGTTTTATAGTTGAAGTGGATGCAGCTGTTACACGTGCCAAAAGTCGGCGACTTGACAGTTTTTTGCAAAGAAATTAGCTCGGGAAGAAATAGCTCAGTAGGGCTAAGGGAAGACAATGTTTGAACGATGTCGGATAAATGTTTAGAAAAAGAAGAGTCCTGGTTTTGTTGTACAAAATGATTGCCTTTTTCAAGTAATTTTAGATGGTGAATTCTTTTGTCCTTGCTATCAGGAAGCTTTGTTAAATAACCGTTTTTTTCCATCAAAATTAAAGATTGTGAGACAGTGCCTCTTGTCATGCCTAAGAAATGAACAATAGCCGTTGCAGTACAGCTAAATCTATTACAGACCGTCAAATATTCAAGAATTTGTAGATGAGACCATTGAATTTTGTGGGATGTACATACTTCACGTTCTTTTGCCCGGATTAAAGTTGTGATTTCTTCGATGATTTCAAAGCGTGATAAATTATTAAGAAATGGTAGAGAGGATTCTGTTTTATAGGGCTTATTATTCGAGTGTTTAAGAAGCGCTTTATAAAGATCTAGATAGCGTTGTTTTAATGATGCGGGTTTTTGGTCTGGTGTTATTTTAGCTTCGGCTTTTCTATACAGGTCATCAATTTGGCATTTTTTTAAAATGGCTTGCGCCATAGGTAATAAAGACACATGGACTACGCGGCGGTCGCGATCATCATTTTTCTTTTCAATATAAGATTTTTTTTCCAAAGCAATCAAGGTTTGCGACATCGTTCCTCGGGTCATGCCAAAATGCGCAGCTATAGCAGCCGGCGTGTTTTCAAACTTGCCAGAACGTGACAGGTATTCAAGTACTTCCAGGTGGATTAATGGCAATCTTAGCTCAGTACATTTTTTGCGTTTTTCAGCCCTTATTAATGCCGCGAGTCTTTCTAGGTATTCCTGCATCTTTATTCAAATGTAACAGACGTATAGATACCTCTGATTATATATCGAGTCAGAAATTAGGCTAGAGGGTCAAAAGTAAATTTAGAAAAAGCCCGTTACTTACAATGAAAGTAACTAGCGTTAAAGAATATTAAAGTTGTTGTTTTAGCTGAAAATACGCGCAATATTCTTGGTTTGGAAGCCTTAAAAAGGCTGCCCCGTTTTCATTGTCAATCAATCCTCCTCAATTATCATTGAGCAAATGCAATCAGGTTATTTGATAGTCATCTAAATTCAACCGCTATTTTTGTTGCTGAAAATGATTCCTTGAATCACTTAGGGGCTTTTAACCAATCAAGCGCTTTAGCGGTTTTGTGACCGTCTCCCTCGCTTTTTCCGTCTTCCTGCTATGCTTTAGATCATATTTGTACGGTTCTTAAGTAAGAATCGCCTCTGTTTATAGTTATGTTTTCAGGAATAACGTAATGCAACAAGCCCGCGTAAAAAATGTGCCTGAACAGGAAATGTTCCAGAATGTCATTTCCTGGCAGCCAAGGGAATTCCAAGAGTGGATGAGTGGTTTACCTGACAAACCACATCAAGCATGCAGAAAGATTTGTTCAGCTATACATCAATTAAATAACACCTCAGTAGAAATTGATGTCAGAAATGAATGTTTACTGGCTTTTACAAAAAAGCTTGGCCTGCTGGAAAGGCAAGTAGAGAGAGAGTACTTAACCTTACCCAGCCCTTTAACGGGTGTGCCTCAAGAGCAGTTGGAATGGTTGGTATGGAGTTATATGCGGCTTGCCCGAGGACTGTTGTTGTCTATGGGGAGCGTACATGGCGTTCAGCACAAATGTAAACTGGGGGCATTGGCGATGCATGTACTTGCTAGAGTGTATTTGCATGTGTCTTCCATTTATTGTCAGCCTGATTTGGATTTTTGGCCATTATGTTATCAGCTCTATTCAAGTGCTGAGAAGGACGGGGTGCTGGAAAGCAGCGTCGAGATTGTAGGGTTGGATTCGCCTGCATCCATTCAGCATATCTTTATATCGATACTGTTATTAAGCGTCAGTGACCATCAACGATTTCGTCCTGGTGAAATGCGCTCAATCTACTCAATTTTGTTTAAAAATGCTGATTTAGTTAAGTTGCAAGTTAACATTGACCAGAAAATGAATGCTGACAACTTTTTTGTCGTGGATTTACAGTGCAAGGAACCCCCATTCAAACTTGAAAATCAACAAGACTTGATGGTGGACTCTTCTCGACGCTATTTTAATCCGGTCGATATGGCTCACAAAGTTTATGTCATGATGCAGTCAGGCGCACTGCAAAAACAGGTCGGAAAAATAGATGCCAGTGTTGTAGAAAAAGCGGTAAAAACTCTGGGTCGGGTGCAAAAACGTAGATTTAATCGCCATTCAGAAACAGGAACATCGGTAGCGATTGTAGGGTTGGAATATTTTCTAACCTACTTGACGCAAAGAAATAAGAAAGCACCCCGTCAATCAAAAATCGTCGATAGTTTTAACCCCCGCTATGAATACAATACGGATCATTTTGAATTAGTCGGGGAAGGTGAAGAGCTTGTTTATAAGATGAACTCTGCATTAGTGTCCGGTGCCGGGGAAGATCATAAAGTTAAAAATATTTTTTCTACAGCAAATCAATTAAGTCGTCAGGCTTGGGTAGACCCCATAAAAAAAATAAACTCAAAATCAATTACTCCTGATGAATATACAGTGTTGAATAGAGGGGCGAAAGGCTATGGTTTAGCGATTCGCTTATGCGATGCCAGCCTTATTGTAGGTGAATTATTTGCTGTATTAAGAGACGACGGGAAATACGAAATCGGCGTAATTCGGCACCTAAGAAACATACAAAATGAGAGTGTTCATTTAGGGGTTGAATTATTAGGAATATCTGAGGGCCAGGTAGAGCTGCAGATGAAAATAAGATCCAATGTTAAAACAACAGCTGTTTTTTTGCCGGAACTTAAGGCAATTAAACAGCCTAATACTTTAATCTTGAACAGTCATGAATTTAAAGAAGGTGATTTTCTGACCCTTACACAGGGGAAAACCAAACATTCATGTCGTTTGACTAAAGCAATCAGTGTAACCCCTTGTTATAAACAATTTGGGGTTAGTTTTTTGCATTTGTAAAGAGAGCACTTGTTGCCTGTAAAGGCTTGGGGCATTTTTGGCAAACTAAGTGACGTGATGCAAGGCAGAGATAACATGGAAAGTTTCAGGTTGAATGCCACGCCAGATAAAAAATGCGGCGGCGGCCTGTTCAACCAGCATGCCTAAACCATCCAGGCTTTTAGAGGCTTGATGTTGTTTGCCCCACTGAACAAAAGGTGTGTCTTCATTAGCGTAGGCAAGGTCATAGCAAACAGCGCCAGGTTTGAGAATGTTTTCGGGTAATGGAGGGAGTTGATTACTTAAGCTCGCCGAAGTGGCGTTCAAAATAAGGTCAAATTGCTGGTTTTGTAAATCATCAAAACCACACCCCGTGATTTTCCCATTAGATTTAAATTCATCGGCCAAATTCAAAGCCTTGTTGACGGTTCGGTTGGCAATGGTAATGTCGAGAACATTTTTAGATTGTAAAGGCAGAAGAATGCCCCGGGTAGCACCACCTGCCCCAAGAATTAATAACTTTTTCCCCGCTAACGGAATGGCGTGGTTTTGAGTCAAGTCGGTGACCAGACCAATGCCATCTGTGTTATCTCCTAAGAGTGAGCCATCACGTTGTAAAACCAGGGTGTTAACGGCTTTACTCATCTCCGCGCGAGCACTGAGTTGATCAGCACGTTGCCAGGCAAGCTCTTTGAGAGGGACGGTGCAATTTAAACCTTTTCCCCCTTGTTGAAAAAAGTTTTCTACGGCAGTGTCAAAGTTTTCTGCATCGACGAGTTGCGCATGATAATCAATATTCTGCTGGGTTTGTTGTGCAAACTGACGGTGAATAAAGGGTGATTTACTGTGTTTAATCGGCGAGCCGAACACGGCATACAAGTCAGTTTGAGGCATGAGATAACGCTTTGTTTAACCAGACTTCCCAGAAAATAGTGAGTACAACCGTAGCAATGGCAATCAGAATCTCCACCCACATAAAATCTTCTACATAGGCGACGACAACAGAGGAAACCCCTAAGTACAGACCGACGACACTAAAGCGCCAGCCGATACGGATGCCATCCAGCATGGTAGCCAAGGCTAGAATCAGCAAAATGACCAGGCTGGCACTGGTTTCTGTAAGTTGTCCAGATTTTTGCAGTAAAAAGGCACCACCGACCACGACTAGCGACGTCGACCAATGCATAAATTGTTCTCTGAGGATGGAGGTGAAGTTATTCACATCATGCTTTTTGGATTGCAACCAGGCAATTAATATGGCGCATAAGGCAAACACGATTACCATGATTATCCAGTACCCATACCCGTCATCGGGTGAAAAATCGGTGATACCGATACCTAATAAAGAAAGTAACAGCAAGATAATCAGAATGGTTTCTTCAATCTGAATTTTTCTTTTTTTACTGATAAACGCCTCTTCCGACATGATGCCCCCTTTATTGAACAGGTTTTATAATTATTTTTGTTGCAGCCATAACGCCACCGATTTTGCAAAATAGGTCAAAATTGCATCACTTCCTGCACGTTTGAATGAGAGCAATGATTCTAAAACAACTTGCTGCTCATCCAGCCAGCCATTCATGCTGGCCGCCTTAAGCATAGCGTATTCGCCACTAACTTGATAGGCAAAAGTCGGGGCTCCAAACTGTTGTTTGGTGCGCCAGATAATATCAAGATAAGGCATGCCTGGTTTTACCATAATCATATCTGCACCTTCCTGTAGATCCAATGCGATTTCCCGTAATGCTTCATCTGAATTGGCCGGGTCCATCTGGTAACTATATTTATTGCCGCCACCCAGGTTGCCTGCAGAACCCACGGCATCTCGGAAAGGGCCGTAAAAACTTGACGCATATTTAGCTGAGTAGGCCAAAATACAGGTGTTCACAAACTTGTTTTGTTCTAAAGTCTGGCGGATGGCAGCAATACGACCATCCATCATGTCCGAAGGGGCTACGATGTCTGCGCCTGCCTCGGCATGAGATAAGGCTTGTTTGCATAAAACGGCAACCGTTTCATCATTCAATACATAGCCGTCATCGTTAATCAGTCCATCCTGGCCGTGGGTGGTATACGGATCCAGCGCAACATCGGTGATAATAGTGAGTTGTGGAAAATGTTGTTTTAATTGACGAACGGCAGTTTGCACCAGTCCGGTAGGGTGATAGGCGTGTTCGGCGTTTAATGATTTTTTATCGCTATCAATTACCGGAAAAAGCGCGATGGCAGGAAGACCAAGTGAACAAAGTTGCTCTGCTTCTTTAAGTAGCAAATCCAGGCTGATACGTTCAACGCCAGGCATAGAGCTTACCGGTTGAAGCTGTTGTTGCCCTTCCACAATAAACATCGGATAAATCAAGTCATCAATAGATAATGTGTTTTCCGCCATGAGTTTACGGGTTGACGGGGCAAAGCGCATCCGGCGCAATCGTGTAGAAGGAAAAGTGCTAGTATTATTTGTGAAGTTTTCCATGCCTGTTAGTGAATTATTTACTATTGAATTACTCAAACAAGGATGTTTGAATGATATTGGGAAAGCGCAAAGCTTAATATTTTAATCAACTGGAGTTTGAAAATGTTACCGTTTTATTACGCATCCCCGCATGATTATTTGCAAATATTACTGTACCATAATTGGGTTAAGAAAATGGATGAACTGGCCTTTTCCATTAAGGAATCATTATGAAAACAAACGCACCTTTTTTAGTACTATTTTTTAGTTTTTTCGCATTTTTTTTGAGCAGCTCGATATTACAAGCGGCCGATTTAGCGCCACCACAGATGGCCATTGAAAAAGCGTCGGATAAATTAAAGGCAAAACTTCAGGATGAAAATTTTAAAAATGATTTTCGACAAATAAATCATTTTGTCGAAGAAATCATCCATCCACATGTGGATTTCCATCGAATTTCTGCGCTGGTTTTAGGCAAATTATGGAGAAAAGCCTCGGCTGAAGAAAAAGCTAATTTCAGCAAGGAGTTCAGAACCATGTTGATAAGAACCTACTCGCGAGCGTTTGTTGAGTTTAGAGATTGGTCAGTGCGCTTTTTACCATTACAAATCAAGGAAGAGGCAAAAAAGGTTATTGTTAAAACGGAGATTTTGCAACCGGGCATTCAACCCATTGGGGTCAATTACCGTATGTATTTTAAAAACGGTTCCTGGAAAACCTATGACATTATTATTGAAGGAGTTAGCCTGGTGACGAATTATCGAACTTCATTTAAAAATGAAGTGAAACGTACAGGATCATTACAGGCGGTGATCGATCAGTTGGCAAAACGCAATAGCGAGGCATTGGCCGTCAACGAAACATCTTGATTTATTAAGGCCTGCCATTGAGGCAGGCATTTCGGTATGGATTCCACTAAAGATTCTTTATACGCCAATCCCCTGCAGGAGATTGGCGATTTTACGTTTGATGACCAGGTTGTCGATGTTTTCCCGGATATGATTCGGCGCTCTGTACCAGGGTATCAAACTATCATCAATGCGATTGGATTATTGGCCGGGCGATATGCGCAAGACCATTCGCATTGCTACGACCTGGGATGTTCTCTAGGGGCAGCCAGCTTATCCATGCGCCAGTCCATTCAAGCCGAACACTGCAAAATCATCGCGGTGGATAACTCTCTGGCGATGATTGAACAGTTTCGTGAAAACCAATTTGCCCATTCTGGACATGTTCATGTCGACGCGATATGTGCCGATGTGCGGGATATTGAAATTACACAGGCGTCTGTCGTGGTGGTTAATTTTACCCTTCAATTCATTCCGCTGGCTGATCGTCAATCATTTTTAAGCAAAGTGTATCAGGGCATGCGGCCTGGTGGCATTTTGATTATTTCCGAAAAAATTCAATTTAAGGACGCGCAGCAACAAACCTTGCAAACCGATATGCATCACGCCTTTAAAAAAGCACAAGGGTATTCTGATCTTGAAATAAGTCAAAAGCGTACAGCGCTGGAAAATGTGTTGATTCCCGAATCCTTTGCGCAGCATAAGCAGCGGTTGCTAGACGTGGGATTTAGTAGTGCTGAACAATGGTTTCAGTATTTTAATTTTGTCTCAATACTGGCCTTAAAATAAATGGATTACCAGCCGTTTTATCGAAAGCTTCGTTCTTTGGGGGCGGAACAATGGGCTGAAGAATTGCCACAAAAAATAGCGGAGGCTTTTGCCAGTAAACCCAACGGCACACAGCAGCACTTGCGACAGATAGCCGAGCACATCACAGCATTGCAAACGACACATGTAGAGTTAGGCAATAAAGTTGAAATTGGCTCGGAGCAGGAAATTTCCACACAGCATCAGCAGCAACTTAAAGAACAGCTCAAACAATTAATGCCGTGGCGTAAAGGGCCGTTTGATTTGTTTGGGCTACACATTGATAGCGAGTGGCGATCTGATTGGAAATGGGAGCGCTTGGCACCGCACATTAGTTCGTTAAAAAACCGTTTTGTGCTGGATGTAGGGTGTGGCAATGGCTATCATTGCTGGCGAATGTTGGGCGCAGGCGCAGACATGGTGGTGGGTATTGATCCGACCATGCTAAGTGTATTTCAATTTCAGGTTGTTAAAAAAATGCACCCAGAGGCATCGGTGTTTGTATTGCCTCTGGGCGTTGAAGATCTGCCTGCAGGAAATCACCTGTTTGACACTGTGTTTTCAATGGGGGTGCTGTACCACCGCCGTTCTCCGATTGATCACTTGCTGGAACTTAAAGGTTGTTTGAGGCCCGGGGGTGAGTTGTTGTTGGAAACACTCATCATACAAGGCAAAAAAGGAGAGGTTCTGGTGCCGGATGGACGTTATGCTCAAATGCGAAATGTCTGGTTTATTCCATCGCTCGATACCTTGACGGGCTGGATGCAGCGATGCGGGTTTAAGGCAATTCGCGTCATAGATGTTACAAAAACCAGTCTTCAGGAACAGCGCAGAACAGAATGGATGACTTCATATTCGCTGCAACAGTTTCTTGATGCCGATGATTTGGATCTTACCTGTGAAGGCTATCCAGCGCCATTGAGAGCAATGATTTTGGCGCGACGATAACTGGGGTTAGCAAGTGAGGCTGTCGGATTCGGGCTTTTTCTACTGAGTCGATGGAGAGCCGGCTGGTTTTCCCGGTCTTTTTTGTTAGTGTTGGCAGTACTGGTATTAGGGAAACACCAGAAACTTCCATTTGTTTCTGGCTTCGAGGGTTTGCTCTATTCATGCGGTATTTTTTTATTTTCCTCTTACTTCGCCCTTTTCACGCAACAAATAAGGGCGGGGTATTGATAAACGGAGCAGCGATTAATACCGGCAGAAATCTTCCCAGCACAGGGGGCGTAACTATTTACCGCTAAATGTTGGTGCTGAAATACCCGGAATACTCGGTAGGTCGCCACGTCCATCACCTACCACTAACTGGGCTTTCATGCCTTTTTCCATGTGCTGGGCAATATCACAATGCACCAGATACGTGTAATGGCTGCTGGGCAGGATGAAAGTGCCTGATTTAGTCGCTTTGCCGTTCACTTCCAAATGGAACATGCCCTCCGGGTACATATAGCGGGGCAAGCCATGAAGCATCCATTGATGGCGAATATCATCATCATTCACCAGTGTCACGGTCACCCGTGCGCATGGTTTTGCCGTCCATTGGTGCGCATCAAAACCGAACACAGTTCCCGGGTAATCTTTTGAATACTGCACACCGGCTCTGACTTCGATACTGACATCTTCGGATATTTCCTGACAGTCTTTAGGGAGTTCGTCCTTGTTTTCATTCATGACCATGCCGTCCATGTCCATGTGCATGTTTCCTCCACAGCCACCTTCCATCATTTTGTGATCATGTCCGCTATGCGAAGCCGGCATTTCTTCCGCCTTGAATGCGGCCTGCTCAGCCTGTACATCGGCTATCTGCAACCCCAAAGCCATAACCGTACCAACGGTAACCGAACCCTGCCTGATTTTTTTATGCTGCATCTGACGCTCCTTTTTTATTCAAAACAAACCAGCCAACAATCAGCAGACACACCTG
>SPJJ01028799.1_pt1 | contig 10899 bp, 12 predicted proteins | sample 3741741 | NCBI WGS metagenome assembly SPJJ01 (sample SAMN10925908, study PRJNA522277) | cold seep metagenome | isolation source: Elba SIP-enriched marine methane seep metagenome, extraction at timepoint T1 | place: Italy: coast of Elba, Mediterranean Sea | collected 2014-05 | reverse complement strand
GAAAAGCGCATCGATGAGCGCGAAGAAGAGCTGACCCGGCCGTTCATGCTGTACTTCTCGCGGCACTTCTACCTGGAAGAGATCGATTCGCTGTGGATCGAGCACCTGCGCATCATGGAGCAGCTGCGCGAGGGCATCGGCCTGCGCGGTTACGGCCAGAAGGACCCGAAGAAGGAATACAAAAAAGAGGGCTTCGATCTGTTCGGCCAGATGCTGGATCACATCCAGCGCAACGCCGCCGAGAAAATCTTCCGCGTGGTCATCGAGCGCGAGGACGAGATTCCGGAGATGAAGCAGAAGCAGCGCCGGATGAACGCCGTGCACCCGGCTGCCGACGGTTCGTCACCCTACGGGGACGCCGCCGAAGGTGGCCAGCAGGTCGAAAAGCAGAAGACCGTGCGCCGCGACAAGCCCAAGGTCGGCCGCAACGACCCCTGCCCTTGCGGCAGCGGCAAAAAGTACAAAAAGTGCCACGGCCGCCCAGGCGCCGAAGCCAACCCGTAGCCCTAGCCTATTTGGGCGTCAGCTTGTCGTAGGCGTTCTCTAGCTCGTAGCGCGATAGGTAGCCGTCTTTGTCCACGTCTCGGCTGGCGTACTTGCCCACGTAGATCGCCGCGCGGGTGCCGCAGGCTGCGCGAGCTTCGAGCACCGACACGCGATTGTCTTTGTTGGTGTCCAAACGCAAGAACAGGTTGCCAGCAAGGTCGCGGATCATGTTGCGGCGCTCCGAGTCGGAGATTTCGCCGTCGTTGTCCTTGTCGTAGGGCACCATGTGCATGGGCAGCTTGCGCTTCTCTTTGTCGTAGAGACCTCGCCCACGGGCCAGTCCCATGCCGCGCATTCCGGTAGGTGGTGGCTTGGGCGGGGGCTGTTGGCCGGGCTTGGTCGCGCCGACCGGGGGCAGGCCCTTGTTTTTCGCGTCGGTCTTCTTGGCGCCGGGATCGGGAGCGCTGGCGTCGGCAACACACAACCTCTTGGGCGTGACCACCGGGCTGCGTTTGGCGTTGGCGCGCTACTTCTCGTCCTGCTTCGCCGAGCGTTCGGCGATCTTCCACGCATCGTCCGACTCTTTCTCGGCGATGGACTTACCGCCACCGCCGCAGGCCAGCAGGCCCAACGTCGAGGCAATAGCGAGTACACGGATCATGGCCATAGTGTGACCCATTCTGGCCGCGGTTGCCCTCAAAACAAGCTGAGTTGGGGTTGTTCCGGGTCCAGATCCTGATCGTGGACGACGCTGCCATCGGCGAGGATATGGCCGACCAACGCACCTTTGGCCAACAGCGACGGGGTGAGCAACAGCCGCCGGTGACAGTTCCGCGGGTCTTTTTCCGCGCACATGATCGTGGTGGGATCGGTGCTGGCGAGGGCGATCAGCTTGTCGATTCCGTCGTGAAAGTCGCGCTCGGTCGCCCGGGTCTCGTAGTCGCAATCGATCTTGCCGCCGAGCACGTCGCCCATCCACCGGTAGTCGAAATCCCGAGCCAACAACGCCGCGCGCAAGGGCGTCTTCTGAAACTGTGGTGAGTACTTGGAGTACGGAACTGAACGAACGTCGACGACTCGGGTGATGCCGTGTTCGCGCAGCAAGTCCAGCCAGGCGTCGAGGCTGTGATTCGAATGACCGATGGTGTAGACGGTGGCCGCCACGGGCCAATGCTAGCATCGACCCACGATGGCTTGGACATGCAATGGGTTTCGATTCGGCGCGGTGAGCGCGGGCATCAAAGCGAGCGGCGACAAGGATGTCGCGGTGATGGCGAGCGACCGCTTGGCAACCGCGGCGGCCGTATTCACCCAGAACCGAGTCAGAGCAGCGCCGGTCCGGATCTCCGCAGCAGCGTTGAAACGCAGCGGTGGCAAGGCCCAGGCGGCTGTGGTCAACAGCGGCAACGCCAACGCGTGCACAGGTAAACAGGGCACGGCCGACGCGCGCCGCATGGTCGCCGACGTTGCCAGCGCCCTCGGAATCGCCCGCGACCACGTGATCGTGAGCAGCACCGGGGTCATCGGCGTTCCCCTGCCCATGGCCAAGGTCGAAGACGGCATCGCGCGCACCGTCAAAGGACTCAAGAAATCCGGTTTCAATGCGTTCGCCGACGGCATTCTAACCACCGACAAAGCGGCCAAGAAGGCGCGTCGGGTAGTGACCATTGGCGGCAACAAGCTGACACTGCTCGGCTGCACCAAAGGCGCCGGAATGATCGCGCCGAACATGGCGACCACTCTCAGCTTCGTCGCCAGTGACGCGCGCATCGGCCACAAGGTGCTGCAAGACGCCCTCGCCGAAGCCACCGAGTGCACATTCAACGCGATGACCGTCGATGGCGACACGTCGACCAACGACATGATCCTGGTCATGGCCAACGGCGCTGCCGGCAATCCCAGCCTGCGCGGCAAGGCGGCCCGCCAATACGCAGACGCGTTGACCGATTTGTTGCGCGAGCTCGCCCACTCACTGATGCGCGACGGCGAAGGCGTGCACCACGTGGTCACGGTGCGGGTCACCGGCGCGCGGAATCACAGCGTCGCAAAAAAAATCGCCCGCGAAATCGCCAACTCGTCGTTGGTCAAAACCGCCATCGCGGGCTGCGATCCCAACTGGGGACGCATCCTCGCCGCAGCGGGCAACGCGGGAGTACCATTGTCGGTAGACCGGTTGTCACTACGTCTCGACGACGTGGTGATCGCAAACGCGGGAGTCGGTGTTGGCGGCGGAGCAGAGCTCGAAAAACGCGCTTCCGCGATCATGAGCCAACCCAGCTACGAGGTCGTTCTCGACATCGGATCCGGCGATGGAACCGCGGCGTACTTGGCGTGCGACCTGTCCCACGAGTACGTGACGATCAACGCTGACTACCGCACGTAGGTGCCAAACCCACCCGAGATTCGGGTGTCGCGTCAATGACGCTCAAGTGACAATTGAGTGACAAGTAGCGTCACATGGCGTAACCTATGATTATGACGCTACGAACGAATCAACTAGGTCGTGGCGCTCACCTGGGGGTTGTGACGCGCGACGGGAGAATTGTTCCCTGGCGCCAACCCAGAGAGCCTGCGCAACGTTTCTACGACACCGAGATATTTGGCGACGTCGCCGCCATGAAGGGCAGCGCCGTGTCCGGCCTGCTCGCCGTCCTAGGCACCGCCATGAGCGCGGCGACGATGGTGTTCCTACTCGGCTTGTAGAAGTTCTATCTCGACGCCAGCTGGCTGGGGGGCCAGCTGGTGCTCATTCTTCTCCGCTGCAGTGCAGCGGCCTACCACAGCTTGGTGGTGCCCAGGTAGCGCTTGATTCGGTCGGTCTTGTCGCCGGAGACGAAGCTGACCTTGGCGGTGCCATCGGCTGCTACGTCGACCTTGAGCTTGTGGCTCTTGACCACGGGGAGCTTCACCTTGTGCTGCTTCTCGTAGTAGTTGCGCGCCTCGACCGACTCGCGGGCGAACTCGGTGCGATCGATATCCGGGTCGGCGTTCTTGGTCAGCTTGTGCACGTCGGTGACCGACTTGCGTGACACGGGGATCTGCAGCGGGCACTTGATGAAGCCCTCGTTCTCAACGCACAGGGTGAGCCACTGCTCGCGCTCGGTCTCGGCGACCTGGGCAGAGCTGATGTCCATGTAGCTCGGCTCCATGAAACGGCGCTGTTCGGTGTACACGTGTAGCAGCGTGCGAGCGCCGTAGTTCTTTCTGTGCACCCGGATCAGCTTCAACGTCCCGACGAGCTTGTGACTGTCGAAGAAGCCGACCATCGTGGAGCTGGCAACCTCGACTTTGCCGGCTCCCTTGCGCGCGAGGTAAAAGACCCCCGAGCCCCGGCCCCTCGACGTATTCTCCGCACCCACCGCCAGCAACACGAACCCGTCGAGCTGCTTGCCCCGGGTCTCACACACGAGTCGGTGGTTAGGCCCGTCCACCGGGACCGACCGCCGAAGGCAAGCGCACACTTGCTTCAATGTGCCTGGCTTTGGACAGCGAGCGACGGGGTGCAACACCGGTGGCTTGCCACCGAGGGCAACCAACTGCTTGGTGACCAGTTTGTGCGGCCGCAGTCGCGAGGACCGGGTGTAGTAGCGAATCGCGTCGGCCTTCTTGCCCAGCTTCTCGGCGGCGCGGCCCAGGTTGTACAGGCTCGACGCTCGAATTCGCGGATCGACCGACAGCGCAACGGAGTCGTCACCGGCAACGATGGCCTTTTCGTAGTCGCCCGCATTGAAGGCCGACCAGCTCAGCTCGCTGAGCGCAGGGGCGCTGCCGGGCTGGATCGCCAGCGCCTTTTCCAACGTGGTCACCGACTCGGCCCAGTTTGTTGTCTTCTGCAAGGCTCGACCTTCACGCAGCAACCGGGTGAACTCGGCTTTCTGCGCTTTGCTCAGCTTCTTGGGCTTCGGCCGCGCTCGCGGCGTGGGCTTGTCGGGCTTTACCTTGGCCGTGGGCGACGCGTCGGTCGTCGCAACCGGCTCGGTTGGCGGCTTGGGCTGCGGCTTCGGCTTGGCGTTGTCAGCCTCGCCGCCCTTGCAGGCCACCACGAACACTGCGCACATCAACAGTCGACCGGTCATCGTGGAGCCACGTTACCAGCTCGCCGAGGCTAGCGGTCGAGCCAGCGCGCAGCGACGCCGCCGTAGCGCCAGGTCAGACTGCGCGGGTCGACCAGGCCTGCTGATTCGCCATGTACGAACACACTGCGCAGCTCGCCGGTGGCGCCATGGAAGCGCAGCACGTCGACATCCGAGATCACGTACAGATCCGCGCCGGCACCGAACTCGAGGGCACACGGCCGGACCAGGCCGTCGCTGGCGTCGACGAAGGTGTCGATCATGTCGCCGGTGCGCGGATCGAAACGCACGACACGTTCGCTCACGACATCACTGACGTAGAGCAAGCCATCGGGACCAAAGGTGAGCGACGTCGCCTCGTCCAGCTCATCGGCCGTGCCGAACGAGCGCACACGCACGCCGCGATCCACATCCCACACCTGCACCATGCCGGCTCGCTTGGGGTCCCAGGAGGTTGCGATGTACACCAGCCCGTCGGGGCCGAAGCGGAAGTCGTGGGCGTAGCGGATCACGCTGCGACCGAGCTCCTTCACGACTTCTCCCTGGTCATCGAGCACGAGCAGATTGCGCGTGTCGTTACCGAGCAAGAACATGTGGTCGTTGCGAAAGCGGATCGCCACCGGTTCCTCCAGCATGAAACTGTCGTGAAAGAACACCCGATTGAACCGGCCGCTGAAGCCGTCGTAGGACAACACTTCGCCGCGGCGAAAATTGGCCACGAACGCATGACCATCGTCGCGGAATGCCAACGCCGTGGGACCGTTGGTCCGCGTGTTGTTGGGCTCGATAAAGTGCCCGAGGAAGTCGCCGGCGCCGCTTGCCCAGCGCGATACGTAGTTGGTTGCGCGATCCGCTACCAGCAGTACGCCGGGCTCCGTTTCCTGCACGTCGCAGTCGGCGCCGGTTGGGCAAGATACTGCAGGTGCCGCTGTGCAACCGCCTAATACTAGGACAAGTAGCGTTACAGCGAAGCCTCCCCTCATAGATCCAATGTAACCCAAACGTCACACATAAACGAAACTCTCGACATTTTCGCCAACCTACAAGGTGCGACACCGGCCCCGCTTGACAGCATTGAAGCCCCATCACAAGATGCGCCCACAATGATCATTGGCGTACCCAAAGAGATAAAAACCCTCGAATTTCGCGTCGGAATGACCCCCAATGGCACCGCCACGTTGATCCGCAGTGGCCACAAAGTACTCGTGCAAAAGGGTGCTGGTATCGGCAGTGGGCTGCCCGACGAGCTGTATGTCAAAGCGGGATGCGAGATCGTCGACACCGCCGACGAGGTCTGGCAGCGCGGCGAAATGATCGTCAAGGTCAAGGAGCCCATCGCTCCCGAGTTCCCGCGCATGCGCGACGGACAGCTGCTGTTCACCTACTTGCATCTGGCCGCAGCCCATGAGCTGGGTGCTGAGCTAATCAAACGCAACGTCAATTCGGTCGCCTACGAAACCATCGAGACCACAGCCGGCGATCTTCCGCTGCTCACTCCAATGAGTGCCGTGGCAGGACGCATGGCGGTTCAGGCGGGCGCCATGCACCTCGAGCGCGAGCGCGGCGGCAAAGGCGTGCTGCTCGGCGGCGTCCCCGGCGTGCACCGCGGACGCGTCGCCATCATCGGTGGTGGCATCGTCGGCTCCAACGCCGCGCGCATCGCCATCGGCCTCGGCGCCCAGGTCACGGTGCTCGACATCAACCTGCAGACGCTGGCCTATCTCGACGATATCTACGAGGGGCGCGTTCAGACCTTGTACTCGGATCCGCATACCATCGAGGAAACGGTCGCCAAGGCGGATCTGGTCGTGGGCGCGGTACTGGTCGCGGGCGCACGCGCTCCGCAGCTGGTTACCGAAGACATGATCAAAGAGATGGAAGCCGGCTCGGTGGTCGTCGATGTATCGGTCGATCAGGGTGGCTGTGTCGCCACGTGCAAGCCGACCACTCACGACGATCCCACCTACCTGGTACACGACGTCATTCACTACTGCGTAGCCAACATGCCGGGCGCGGTACCACGCACGTCCACGTTTGCCCTGACCAACGCGACGATTCCGTACGTCAAAATCCTCGCGGACAAAGGTCTCGATCGCGCAGCCCAGGACGATCCCGCCATCGAGCTGGGCATCAACACCTATAAAGGTGGTGTGACCCACGCCGCAGTCGCCGAGGCTCTCGGCGTCGCTCACAAGCCGTTCGCCGCGTAGACATCGTCTACGCTACCGGGCACTTGCCCCCTGCCGGCGGGGCGCGACCGATGATTTCTATCGCCGCGCACCGCCGCTGCTCATTCCGGCTGGCCTCCGGTCGTGGGGTATAGTCGGCGCGTGAGACTGCGCTTCGTAGTCGCCGCGATGTTCGCAGTTGGCTCGCTGGTGATGGCAGCGTCCAACGCCACCGCCGACGGCCTCGACCTGGACGTGTGGGGCGCCCGTAGCATCGCGCGCGCCGGCACCACGGTCGTCAGCGAAGATGGCGGCCCGGCGCTGTTGCTCAATCCCGCAGGTCTGGTGCGACGAACTCAACTGCGCATGCAAGTCGGCATGGCGTTTCACGACGATGACCCGACGTACCGCGCCAGCAACAACCTGGGCTCCCCCGACATCAAGAACCGCGCCCCTGCCCTGGTCACTCCGAGCATCGCTGTGCAGGGCAGCCTGGGTCCCCTGGTGCTCGGCGCTGGCTACATCGAACGCGGTGACCTGCAGCGCACGTTCACCGCTCCCGAATTCGATCAACCCGCGGATCAGATCCAACGCTTGTTCCCCCACCGCTACGCCGGCACGAACCTGCGCTACCAGCATCACAGCCTCAGCGCGGGCGCGGCGATTCGCGCCAACTCGTGGTTGGGCGTCGGTGTGTCGGTACAACTCGACCAGTTCAACCTGGTGGAGACGCGCTACATCTGGGCCGGGTTCGAGGGTCGCGACGGCCTGGCCAACCCGGACCGCGATCTCGAGCTGAGCGTCGACGGCACGGACAACCTGGTTCCGGGCGCGACTGTCGGCGTGTTGGTCGCACCACCGCAGTTGCCACTCGAGATGGCGTTGAGCGCCAGCTATACCGCGGATGCGGTATTCGACGACGCAAGCGCCCTGCTCGTGTCCCGGCGCAGCGCCGAGTTTCCCAAACCCGAACAACTCGCGCCCACTGCCAGCGCCCGTCTGTCGTCACCGCTGCGCATCCGCGCCGGCCTGCGCTATCTAGGCGACCGGGTTACCGTCGAAGCCAACGGCGAGCTCGGCGTGTTCCCCGGCGACCACGCGTCACCGATCTGGAAACTGCAGGGCGTGTTCGTGCGTGACGAAACCACCGCCGTCGCCGAGGTCGCCACCGTGCCGTCCCTGATCGACCGGCGCTCGTACGCCGGCGCCCGCGGAGCCATCGACGTGGAGCTCGTCTCTGGGTTCATCTGGCTGTCCGGCGGCTACGCCTACCGAACCGCAGCCAGCCGGCGCGCCAAGGTGACCGCCGCGTTCGGCGACTTCGGCGGTCACACCATCGCGTTCGGCGCCGAAGGCCAATGGAACGGTATGACCCTGAGCATCGGCTACGCCCGATTCATCCAACGCGCGCGCGTCGTCAGCAACAGCATCGTCGCCCTACCCAACCCATTCGACGCCGGCACCAGCGCCATCGGCAACGGCCGCTACAGCCGAGCCCGCGACGCCTTCGGAGCCCAGCTAGAAATCAGCTGGGACTGAGCGCCACGCACGGGCGCGAGGTTGGTCCCCTGCCGCTAGGCTGGGGATACGACGCGTAGTCCCGCGGACAATAGTCGGACCTCGCCCCATCCAACCCAGAGTTTTGTCCGCCTAAGGGCCAAGCCGCCCTCCACGAGCACCATAGGGTCAGGGGCAAACCCACGCCCCGACCTACCGCCCCGCGCGCAAACCGCCAGCCCAATCACGACACAAAGACACCCACTGATCCCCAAAAAGCCCGCGCCCGGGCGAAACGCCGCCCCCTATGGCGGCACAGGGCGCGGGCGTTGTGGGCGCCCCCGGCGAGTTCCGCAACGCGCAGCACCACGTACCGCACCACCGCAACCGTCCCACGCGATCTGCCACAACCGCCACGCGTGAGGACTGTCTGAGCCGGGGTGCGCCCACACGAGCCGCGCCCGAAAACCCCAACCACAAAGACAAAGACAAAGACAAAGACAAAGACAACCGCCCGGGCGAAACGCCGCCCCGCGACGACTAAGCGGTTACGCCTTGAGCTTCTTCTGCTGCGGCGCGTCGTCTACGGCGTTGTCGAGCTCGATGAGCATGCCGTACAGACCACCAACGAAGCCGCCCATGATGTACTGCCAGTCGTAGACCTTGCGGCTCTCTTCGGCCAGGGTGACATCGAAACCGCCCCACGCCTTTGCCACCACCGCGTAAACGATGATGCCAAACACATAGCCGCCGATGGCTTTGGTGACCGGCTCCCAGATCGTCGACTTCTTGTCGAGCATGGCGGACCAGATCGCTTTGCCCGCAACCAAACCGACGACCGCGCCGATCACGCCGTAGGTCAGCCAGTGCAGGCCGCCGGTCATGTTGGCAGCGTATGCGCCATAGCCAACTCCGGCGCCGACGGCGGCGCCTTTGATCAACCCGATGAGCAGAGCCAAAACCATGATCGTCTAGATCAGTTTGGTATAGGGACCCGGGTTCGGCAAGCGACACAAGTCGCGTTTTACCCCGCCATTCTGGGAATATTGACGACTATGGCGCCTAGTCGCCGCTTGCTGCCACTTTGACGCTGGCAAGCTTCGCAACCCACTCGCCGATTTCTGCATCAAAGGCTTCGCGGTGCTGTTTGGCGACACCCTTGCCACGGCTCATTTTCAGCCGCATCGGGTCCACGTAGGCACCATTCTTCTTGACCGAGAAGTGCAGATGAGGGCCGGTGGCCAATCCCGTGGCACCGACGTAGCCGATCACGGTCTTGCTGCGTACCTTCTGGCCGACGCGCTGGCCCTTGCGAAACTTCGACAGGTGCATGTACAGGGTGTTCAGGCCATCCGGGTGGCGCAGGATGACCACGTTGCCACCACCGCGCCGGCGACCGCGGAACGCGATCTTGCCATCGGCCGCCGCCCACACCGGAGTGCCCGTTGGTGCGGCGTAGTCGACACCCATGTGAGCGCGAACCTTGTGCAGTACCGGATGCATGCGCCGCGGATTGAAGCGCGACGAAATCCGCGCGTACTTGAGCGGAGTCTTGAGCAGCGTGCGGCTGACGCTCCTGCCATCCTGGCTGTAGTACTTGCCGTGCTTGGCGCCCGGCTTGCGCCAATAGAACGCGCGGGCGGTGCCGCGTTTGTGAATGTACTCGGCGGCGAGCACGCGGCCGTAGCGCAAGAACTGCCCCTCGAGGAATTCCTTCTCGACGATCATGCGGAACTGATCGCCCTTGTGGGTGTCCACATAGAAGTTGAGATCGTAGGCGAACACGTCGACCAACAACCCGACCAGCGCGCCGTCCTCCCCCTGGGCCTTGAGCGCGGCGGACAGAGAGCTGTGCACCACGCCGCCCACCTTCTTGATCTGGATGTCGGTCTTGGCCTTGCTGGTCTCGGCGACCAGCACGCCCTCCTTGTTGCGGTGGACGATCAGCTTTTTGATCTTGGAGAAATGAAACTCGAAGCCAAGCAGCTGGCCGTTGCTCCAGCGCAATCGGTACTTCTGGCCGGCACGGATCGCCTTGAAATCCATATGCGGATTGAGTGCCTTGAGCAGCGCGTTGCGGGCTTCCTTCTTGAAACCTTCCCGGGCCAGAATCCGTCCCAGGCCGTCGCCGCGCTTGACCTTGCCGTTGATCCAACGCGCCTTGTTCTTCTCGGCGCGCTCCGGTCGATCCGAATTCCAGCGGCCGTCGGCCCGCAACTTCGCCAGTTTGTCGTTCTTGGTCGTGTCCTTGCTGTTGCTGGCGGCCATGGCACGACGCCGCACGTCGTTCACCGAGGTACCGTCCCGCCACAGGAACACGTACAGGTTGATGATCACCAGCACGCCGATGACGATGGCCAGACGCCCGGAACCCTTGCGGGGGCGATCCCCCTCGTTCAACAAGACATATCTGCGACGCGATGAGCTCATACCAGAGGTAACACCCGACGGATGCCCCGACATCCCTCGTCTAACACACCTTCACACATTTGGGCAAAAAAGCTCATTCTTTTTGACCGCTTGGTTGGCGTGAGTACGATGTTGTCAGGCGGACTAAAACGTCAGTCCGGCGTGGTCTTATCGGGGATATTCCGCGGGGGCCGCGCCCTGCCTCAACCTCATGGCGCGCGACGACAGAGAGCAACTAGACCTTTTCGCAAACTTGCGTATGGTTG
>SPJJ01023247.1_pt1 | contig 10903 bp, 8 predicted proteins | sample 3741741 | NCBI WGS metagenome assembly SPJJ01 (sample SAMN10925908, study PRJNA522277) | cold seep metagenome | isolation source: Elba SIP-enriched marine methane seep metagenome, extraction at timepoint T1 | place: Italy: coast of Elba, Mediterranean Sea | collected 2014-05 | reverse complement strand
CCAAGCTCGAACACATCCAGGGCGACGGTGGCGGCTTCTTGCGCGAAGAAGTCACCGAGGCGGACATCGCCACTGTGGTGGCCAAATGGACAGGCATCCCAGTCGAGCGCATGCTCGAAGGCGAGATCGAACGCCTGACCAAGATGGAAGACCGGCTGCGAGCCAGGGTCATCGGCCAGGAGGAGGCGCTCGTCGCCGTGTCCGCCGCGGTGCGTCGGTCCCGTGCCGGACTGCAAGATCCCAACCGCCCCATCGGCACGTTCCTGTTCCTCGGACCGACCGGTGTCGGCAAGACCGAGCTCGCGCGGACCCTCGCCGACTTCTTGTTCGACGACGAGAGCGCCATGGTGCGCATCGACATGTCCGAGTACCAGGAGAAGCACACGGTGTCGCGGCTGATCGGTGCCCCTCCGGGATACGTCGGCTACGACGAAGGCGGCCAGCTCACCGAGGCCGTGCGCCGGCACCCGTACTCGGTGGTCCTGCTCGACGAAACCGAGAAGGCTCACCCCGAGGTATGGAACGTCATGCTCCAGCTGTTCGATGACGGCCGCCTCACCGATGGTCAGGGGCGCACCGTAGACTTCAAGAACTGCGTCGTCATCATGACGTCCAACGTTCCCGAAGCCGACTTGCGCACCACGTTCCGTCCCGAGTTCCTCAACCGCATCGATGAAATCATCGTGTTCAACGGCCTGGCTCGCGAACACCTGGGTCGCATCGTCCACATTCAGCTGGCGCGGTTCCACAAGCTGCTGGCCGAACGCGGCATCGAGCTCGAGCTGTCGGATGCGGCTATCGAGTTGATCGCGGACCGCGGATACGATCCCGTCTACGGGGCGCGGCCGCTCAAGCGCAGCATTCAGAAGAACCTGGTAGACCCATTGGCGAACGAGATTATCTCCGGCGCATTGCCGGCGGGTACCCGCGTACGGGCCGACGTGACCGGCGATGTGATCTCGTTCGCAACCGCCACCGCAGAAACCGAGGCAGCCTAGGACCATGTCCATCGATCCGAGAGAGAATCACTACGAGACTCTCGGCGTAAGCAAGGACGCGAGCGCCGACGAGATCAAAAAGGCGTACCGTCGACTGGCGAAGCGTTTCCATCCGGATAAAACCGGTGGAGATAAGACCAAGGAGGCGCGGTTCAAGAAGATCTCCGGCGCCTACGACCTGCTGAGCGATCCTGAGAAACGTTCTCAGTATGACGCAATGCGCTCAGGTGGGATTCCACATGGTTTCGGCGCTGAAGGCTTCGGCCAAGGCTTCAACCAAGGTGGTGCGACAAGTGGGTTCGGCGGAATGGGCGGCGGCCTCGGTGACCTGTTTAGCCAAATGTTCTCCGGTGGCTTTGCGGGCAACGGAGGCAACGTGCGGTACAGTTTCTATAATGGCGACGGCAGACCACAGGACGCATCGCCCTTTGGGCGCCAGCGCCAACCGCAGAAGCCCAAAAACGGCCGCGAGCTGCGCCGTCGCGAACGCAAAGTCCGCGCCAGCGATGGTAGCTGGTTGGTCCAAAAAGGCCGTGACATCTACTCGGATGTGCGCGTCCAACTCGACGAGGCGATCCTCGGAACCGCCAAACAGGTGGCAACCCTCACCGGGATGGCCAAGGTCAAAATTCCACCTGGCACATCCAGCGGCCTCAAGCTCCGACTGAAAGATCGCGGTGCGGAAGGGCGTGACAGCAAAGGCAAGACCGGGCGCGGCAATCACTACGTAACCGTGCACATCGACGTACCCAAACAACTGGACGACAAAGCCAAAAAGCTGCTCGTGCAGTTCATGCAACGAACCAAGAAGAAGAACAGCTAATGACGACGAAGCCTCTCGAAGCCATTCCGGTACTGCCCGTCCGTTCGGTCGTGCTGCTGCCTGGCGTGGTCGTTCCCGTCGAAGTCGGCCGCCGCAAATCACTCCGTGCGCTCAAAGCGGCGAGCCGCGCCGACAACATGGTGTTGGTGTTGCCGCAGCACGACAGCGATGTCGAGTCCCCGGCACCGGAGGACCTGCTGGATGTCGGCGTGACCGCCGAAGTGGTGCGCATCGTCGAGCACAGCCGAAATCACTGGACCGCGATGCTCAAGACCGGCGAGCGTCAACTCGTCGAGAGCTTCGTGCAAATGGACCCCTATATGGCCGCCCAGGTGGCGCCATTCACCAGCATACCGCCGGAGAAAACCGAAGAGCTCGAGACATTGATGAGCTCGGTCAAGCAACACCTGGCCGAAGTCCTCGCCCACGAGGCGGATGACCCCAACCGCACCCGGGCCAACGTGTTCGATATCGACGACGCCGACGAGCTCGTGGAGCTCGCCGCGGCCAACGTAACGTTCGAACGCGAAGACCAATTGGTTTTGCTCACCGAGGCCAAGTCCCTGGATCGACTTCAGGCGGTGCTTCCGGTCATCGAGCGCCTGGATCAGGTGCTCGAGGTCAAGGCCGACATTCGCAGCTCGCTGCTCGACGACATGAGCAGCGAGCATCGCGAGCGAGTGCTGCGCGAGCGTCAGCGGGCCATCGAAGAAGAGCTGGGTGAAACTCCCAACGCCGAGGTCAGCGAGTACCACAGCAAGATCGCCGAAATGGACATCCCCAAGGATGCCCACGACGCACTCAAAAAAGAGCTGCGCCGGATGTCGTCGATGGAGCCGTCTTCGGCCCAGTACAACGTCAGCCGCACCTACGTCGAGCAACTACTCGACGTGCCATGGGGCGTATACAGCGAAGACACCCTCGACGTCGCAGCCGCCCGAGCGATCCTGGACGCGGACCACGCCGGTCTCGAAAAGGTCAAAAAGCGCATCCTCGAATTCATCGCGGTGCGCAAGCTGGCCCCCGACAAGAACGGCCCGATCCTGTGTCTCGTCGGACCGCCTGGCGTCGGCAAGACCTCTCTGGGTCGCGCTATCTCCACGGCGCTCAACCGCAAGTACGTGCGCGCCGCCCTGGGCGGTGTTCGCGACGAGTCCGAGATCCGTGGCCATCGACGCACCTACATCGGCGCGTTGCCCGGTCGTATCGTCAGCTCGCTGCAGAAGGCGGGCACCATGAACCCGGTGTTCATCCTCGACGAGGTGGACAAGCTGGGCAGCGACAGCCGCGGTGACCCCACCTCGGCTCTGCTCGAGGTCCTCGATCCGGAACAGAACTCGGGCTTCTCGGATCACTATCTCGAGGTCGCGGCCGATCTGTCCCGGGTGATGTTCATCTGCACCGCCAACACCCTGGAGACGATTCCGGGGCCGCTGCTCGACCGTCTCGAGATCATCCAGGTACCGAGCTACATCGAGACCGAGAAGCTGATCATCGCCACGAAGCACCTGTTGCCCAAGCAGATCGCGGAGCACGGAATCGAACGCGACCAGCTAGAGATTCCCGAGGAGACGATCAAGAACCTGATCACTCACTACACGCGCGAGGCCGGTGTACGTAACCTGGAGCGCGAGCTCGCGGCCCTGTGCCGTGCGGCGGCGGTCAAGGTGGCCAGCGGTTCGGTGAGCAAGTTGGTAATCACGCCGGAAGACCTGCCCAAGCTGTTGGGCCCGGGCAAGTACTTCCCCGAGTCCGGCGCGGAAAAGGAACACGTCGGCGTCTCTACGGGATTGGCGTGGACGCCGGTCGGTGGCCTACTCCAGTTCATCGAGGTCCGCGCCATGCCGGGCAAAGGCAACCTCAAGCTCACCGGTCAGGTTGGCGACATCATGCGCGAGAGCGCCGAAGCAGCCATGTCCTACGTTCGCTCGAACCACGCCAAGTTCGGCGTCAGCACCGACAAGATCATGTCGCACGATCTGCACCTGCACGTGCCAGCCGGCGGCATCAAAAAAGACGGCCCGTCCGCGGGCCTGTCGATGACAACCGCGTTGGTGTCGCTGCTGATGAACAAGAAGGTGCGCCACGACGTCGCCATCACCGGCGAGATCACGCTGCGCGGACTGGTGCTCGAGGTCGGCGGCATCAAGGAAAAGATGCTGGCCGCTCATCGCGCTGGCATCAAGACCGTCATCTTGCCCGAACGCAACCGCAAGGACCTGATCGACGTGCCCAAGATCGTCCTGGACGATCTGGACGTCAAGTTCGTCAAACGCATCGAGGAAGCCGTGCGCATCGCCCTCGCCGAGGGCAGCGATGACATCGTCAGCAACCCGGAGCTGCCGCACCTAACGACGACCAAGACCGACGACGTCGTCCCCGATAGCCCCAACTAGGCTGTCGGCAAACCGATTGAACCGAGGGCGGGCTATCCCGCCCTCGCTATTTTCGGACCAACTTGTAGACCTGGCCTTCCAGGCTGACGATGTACAGCTCGCCGTCGTGGTCGACGCCGAAGCTGGACGTCTGGGTCACGCGTTTGCGTGGGTCCAACGTCTTGCGCCAGTCCCAGTGGTGATGAACGCCGTTGTCCGACCAACGAAAGCTACGCAACAAGCCAGTGCAGTAGTCCGCGTAGAAGTAGGCCGCATGCAGCTCGGGAATTGCCTTCCCCCGATAGACCTCGCCGCCGGTGATCGAGCAGCCCTTGCCGCGAGTGTACTCGATGGCGGGGGGAATCTTGCCAGTGCGATTACACGTGCTGGCGTTGAAACAGTGGCTGCCCTCGAGGGTGTTCCAGCCGAAGTTCGGCGCCTTGGGCAACGGCTGCAAGGCCGCAAACGGGATGACGTCGATCTCTTCCCACAGATTCTGGCCGACGTCGCCGATATACAGGTGCTTGGTCTTCGGATCGAAGGCATAGCGCCACGGGTTGCGTAGACCGAAGGCGACGATCTGCGGTTTGCTGTTGGGCTTGTCCACATCGAGGCGCAGCATCTTGGCCAACAGGCGCTTGCGGTCCTGCCCGGCGCCAAGCATGTCGTTGGCCGCGCCGCCGTCTCCGGTGCCGATGTACACCATACCGTCGGGGCCGAACTCCAGATCGCCAGCGTTGTGATTGGACCAGGGCTGCTTGATGCTGAACACTTCGCGCGCGGTCGATTTGTCGACCAGGTTGGCGTTGGTCTTCGACACCCGATACTCGACCACCCGCGTCTTGCCCGTGGTATCGGTGTAGTTGATATACAGCTTGCCGTTGCTGGCGTACTTGGGATGGAACGCGAGACCGAGCAACCCCTGCTCGTTGCCCATGGACACCCGGCCCAAGTCGAGGAACGGTTTCGGATCGACGACGCCGTTACGGACGATGCGGATCCGCGCCACGTGCTGCTCGAGTACGAACAGACGCTTGCTGGTGTCGCCCGGGGCGACCTCCAGGGCTACCGGACGTTTGAGACCGTCGACGACTTTCACCAGCTTGACCAATGTGGCGAGCGCTGCGGGCGGTTCACTCACCGCCGTCGACGCCGGGCCCCAGGCAGCTGGTGCGACGATCTTGGTGACGTTGGCCGCCGCAGTCGTCGGCGGCGCCGCTTTGGTTACCGGCGGGTCTTTGGCGACCGGGGGCGCGGTGGGTTTGGTGGGCTGCGGCTCATTGCCGCTTTTCTTGGCGTTGTTACAGCCGGTTGCCAACGCGAGCGCGAGCACTACCGCGCCCAGCGCCGAGACGAATCGGATGATCATAACGCAATGGTAGCAGCGTTGTCGGCAGCTGCTAACCTCATCAAACGTGCGTATCACCCTCAGCTGCGATACCCATGCCGCCGCCACCGCGGCGTTCGAGTGCCCGAGCTGCCGCAGCCACCTGTGCGAGACCGAATGCAGCAAGCGTATTTGGGCCGCAGGAGGGTTCGTCCACCAGTGCGTGCGCTGCGATGCGATGTTGCGCCCCCTCGACCAGGACGAGGTGACCCCGGTCGCCCCGGGGCCGCGCGCGTTCCTGGACCGGCTGCCCGAGCTGCTGATGTACCCGGTTCGGCAGTCCACCCTGCTCACCCTGCTCGGGCTCGCATTGATCACGACGCCGCTTCGTTGGGGCGTGAGTCAAACCAAGCTTCACGGCCTCGCCGTCCTGGGCATCATCCTGATCGAAGCGCTCCAGGCGGCCATCTATTTCCGCCTGGTGAGCCAAACCGCTCACGGCGACGAAGACGCGAGCCCCCCGGACATCAGCGAGATTTGGAGCGACCTGATCGCACCGCTGTTTCTGTACGCCGCTGCACTACTGCCAATTCTGGCCGGCTTTGCGTGGATGTCCGATCAGATCGGCTCGGCCGAGTATGCCGCCCACATGTTGCTGACCCGGCCGGCGGCCATGTGGGCTCACAAGGGCCCGTTGGTGTTGATCGTGTTCGGCCTGTTCATGCTGCCGCTGTTCACGGCGATCGCCGCGCTGTCGCGATCGCCAGCGCCGGTATTGTTGCCCAGCGTATGGAAACGCTTTGGCGAGATCATGGGCGGCACCTACGCGGTCGCGAGCGCGGCGTTCTTCTGCGTGCTCGCCCTCGAGGTTCTGGTCTGGCTGCCATTCATGAGCTACCTGCGCGCCGAACACTCGTTGCCGATGATCACCGCGGTGATCACCACAGCGTTGGCATACTTGCCCATGGCCCTGAGGGCCCGGCTGCTGGGCGGCATGATCGAGCCGTACAACCACCGACTGAGCTGATAATCGCAGCCATCGCTGGCGGCTAGACTTATAGCCACTGGCCAATTTCGCAACACATACGACGCGCTAACCTGCCGACATCTGGTCACCCGAGGTTGGTACAGAACCTGCTCTACCACCAGGTGAACGGAGGTTAGCCATGCACAAACGCGAACAGACCAATCCTGGCAAAGGCAACAAGAACGGCGCTCTGGCCCACTACTTCGAGTACTCGAGCTCGGGAGTGGAAGTGGTCGCCGACGGATTGCAGGAAGTGACCTTCGGCGAGTTCTTGGTGGAGAAGCGTGCCGTGACCCGCTCGCAGCTGTTCGATGCCCTGCAGCACCAAGATCGCGAGCCGGACAAGAAGCTGGGCGAGTGCATGTACGAGCTGGGTTACCTGCCAGCCAGCGAACTTTTGTTTCACCTGGAGCAGTGGCACAGCATGGAGACCGTGCTGATCTGATCCACCGCCCCAGGGGGGCTCTGCCCTACTCCATGAAGCGAATGACACCGTCCGTAAACTGGGCGGTGTTTGCGTTTCCGCCCAGGTCGCGGGTGCGGGTCGCGTCGTCGGCGAGCGCAGCGTAGATTCCCTTGCGCAGGCGAGCCGCCGCTTCGGTCTGGCCGACGTGATCGATCAGCATGGCGGCCGACAGCATCAGCCCGGTCGGGTTGGCAATGCCCTGGCCGGCGATGTCCGGCGCGGTACCGTGCACAGCCTCGAAGATCGCGTAGCCACCTTCACCGATGTTGGCCGCCGGGGCCACGCCGAGACCGCCGATGAGGCCCGCGGTCAGGTCGGACAGGATGTCGCCGAACAGGTTCATGGTCACGACGACGTCGAACCATTCGGGGTTGGTGACCATGCGCATGGCCGTGGCGTCGACGATCATGTCGTCCGCTTCGATGTCCGGGTACTCTTTGGCGACCTGGCGAAACATGTCGAGGAACAGGCCGTTGGACATCTTGAGGATGTTGGCCTTGTGCACGCACGTGACCTTCTTACGACCTTCACGCCGGGCGTGCTCGAACGCGTACACGATGACGCGCTGAGAGCTGCTCTTGGTGATGATGGCGATTGACTCGGCGGCGCTGCGTCCGGCGCCGACGTAGTGCTCGATGCCCGCGTACAGCCCCTCGGTGTTCTCGCGCACCAACAGCACATCGACGTTGTCGTAGCGGCTGGGCACGCCGGCGAGGGTCTTGGCCGGGCGCACGTTGGCGTAGAGATCGAAGTGCTGGCGCAGGGTCACGTTGACCGATTTGAAACCGCCACCGATGGGTGTGCCCAATGGCCCCTTGAGCGCGAGCCCGTTGGTCGAGATCGAGTTGATCGTGGCCTGAGGCAGAGGATCATGCACAGTCTCGAGCGCGGTGAGACCGGCGGTAACCGGTTCCCAGTCGAACTTGCCGCCGGCGGCTTCGATGGCTCGCAAGGTCGCGGCGCTGATTTCTTTACCGATGCCGTCGCCTTCGATGAGAGAGACTTTGGGGCACGCGGGATAGGTCTTGGTTTCGCTCATTGGGTTGCTCCGGGATAGTTCAGCCTCGGGGTGGGGTCGATTTGGATATCCTGACCTGTGATGCGCACGGCGTATGTGCGCAGGCACGTCTCGGGTGACAACTCGTGCACGCCGGTGTCGGCGTGGAACTGCCAGCCGTGATAGGGGCAGATCAGGAATCCGCGGGATATCAACCCGTCCGCCAGGTCACCGCCCTGGTGAATGCACTGGCGTTGGGTCGCATAGTACGCGTCGTCCATGCGGTACAGAATGATGTGCGCGCCGTCGAGGGTGACCGGCTTGATGTCGCCGGGCTGAAGCTCGCCGACCTGTGCGACCGTGTGGAACGACATGGCGGCAGTCTACACTGACTCGGTCAGCTCAACCGAGGCGGTACTCCCTGATCTTGTTGTAGATGGATGCCCGGCTGATTCCGAGCAACTTTGCCGCTTTCGCAGCCGAACCATCACTGTGTTTGAGCGCATCAGAGATTGCCTGACGCTCGAGCTCCCGAACCGCAGCATCGACCACCTTCTTGAGCGGCAGCCCCTGCGACGCGTCCACCACCAGGCGCCCCATGGGCGTATCGGTCTCGCCACCGCCGAGGCCCACCAGATCCAGGTCGTCGCTGCGGATTTCCTCTCCGTCGCACAAAATGGCCGCCCTCGACAGCACGTTCTCCATCTCGCGAATGTTGCCTGGCCAGTGATAGGCGCTGAGCCGCGCCAGGGCGTTGGCCGAAATCCGCGTCGGGTAGCGAGCCTCGTTGTTGGCAAACGTCTTCGCGGCACCGCGGCGCCGAGCCAGAATATGGGCGGCGAGCTGGGGAATGTCTTCGCGGCGCTCGCGTAGCGGCGGCACTTGAATCGGCACCACCGCTAGCCGCCAGTACAGGTCCTCGCGGAATTGTCCCTTGGCCACGAGCTGCTTGAGGTCCTTGTTGGTCGCAGCCAGCACACGCACGTCGATCTTGACGAACTGGTCGCCGCCGACGGGCTTGATCTCCCGTTCTTGCAACACGCGTAGCAGCTTGTTCTGAACCGACGCGGCGATGTCGCCGATCTCGTCGAGGAAAATCGTGCCGCCATGCGCTTCGCGAAACAGCCCGCGCCTCGCTTTGCCCGCTCCGGTGAACGCGCCCTTTTCGTGGCCGAACAGCTCGGCCTCGAGCAAGCTGGGCGACAACGCCGAACAGTCGAACGCCACGAAGGGTTGGTCTGCGCGAGGCCCGAGCCGGTGGATGGTCCGCGACAGCAACTCTTTGCCGGTGCCGCTTTCGCCGAAAATCAGCACCGTAGCATCCGAGTTGGCGACTCGCTCGGTGAGCGAGATCAACTGGCGCATCGGCGGAGAATCGCCGATCAGTTGGACGACGCCACGAGCGCGCTCGACCTCGTCGCGCAAGCGCCGCACCTCCCGAGCCAGGTTGCCGTGCTCCGATGCCCGGTTGACGGCGGCGCGCAACTCATCGGCACTCAGGGTCTTGCGCACGTAGTTGTAGGCGCCGAGCTGCATGGCGCGCACAGCGGCTTTGACCGTCGCCTGTGCGGTCAGCAGGATCACCGCGAGCTCCGGCGCGACCTTCTTGATTTTGCGCAGCAGGTCGAAACCGTCGACATCCGGTAGCTCCTCGTCCACCAGGGCGACGTCGTAGGGCGTCTCGTGGATGCGTTCGAGGGCCTCGGCAGCACTGCGCGCACTGTCGACCCGGTAGCCGTCACCCAGCAGCAGCGACACCAAGCGATGGATGTGCGGTTCGTCGTCGACCACGAACACCCGGCGAGTGGGCCCACTGGGGCCGTTCACGCATCACCTCCGGCCTGGGCCGTGACCAGCACGGGCAAGGTGACCCGCGCGGTGGTGCCCTTGCCCTGAACCGACTCGAACGTGAGCGCGCCGCCGTGTTCCTCCACGATACGCATGCAAATGCCGACGCCGAGCCCGGAGCCTCGACCGCCACGGGTGGTGAAGAACGGCTCGCCCAAGCGACTCAACACAGCCTCGGACATGCCGACACCGCTATCGCGCACCAACAGCGTTGCGATCGGATCGCCATCCGGCCAGCTCACGTCGACCTCCACGGAAATCGTGTCCCCGGTTTCGGTGGCCAACACCGCGTTGGACACCAGGTTGAGTACCACCTGGGTGAACTTGTCGTGATGCAACGACACCAGGGGCCGCGAACGATAGTCGCTGGAGATCTGCCGTTTGCGCACGTCGGTGTCGTACTGCATGATCGCCAACGCCTCCGCGACCACGGCCGCCAAATCCGCAGGCTCTCGGTGGAGATCGGTTGGGTCCGTGTTCGCGGCGGAGGCGAAGTCCCGAATCTCATCGACCATCGCCGCCAACCGCTTCTGGGCGTTGACGATGATATCGGCGAACTCGGCGACTTCGGGATCGTTGGTGACCCGGCTCTTGATCGCTTCGGCGTAACCCACCAGGGTGAGTTGACGTTCGACCTCGTGGGCGATGCCCGAAACCACGCGGCCGACGGCAGCTAGCTGCTCGGCTTGGACCAGACGCTCGGTCGCCGTCTCGAGCTCCGTATTGGTCGTTGCCAATTCCGCGGTGGCTCGTTCCACTTGTTGACGGGAGGCCTGCAGATCCTCATCGCGGTCGTGTAGCTGCCGGGTCGCGCGGTCGAGCTGCGTACGCAACGAGCGCAGGTCGAGAGCGGCGTTGAGCTTGGGCAATAGATCGGACAAATCGAATGGCTTGAAGATGTGATGCAGAGGACCGACGTGTCGAATCGCCGTCGTCGACATTTCGTCGTCGTCGCGACGAGTCACCAGCAGCCCCGCGAGGTGCGGATCATCTTGGCGGAGCTGATCGATCAGGTCGATGCCGTCACCCCCGCTGACCCGGT
>SPJJ01051819.1_pt1 | contig 10914 bp, 6 predicted proteins | sample 3741741 | NCBI WGS metagenome assembly SPJJ01 (sample SAMN10925908, study PRJNA522277) | cold seep metagenome | isolation source: Elba SIP-enriched marine methane seep metagenome, extraction at timepoint T1 | place: Italy: coast of Elba, Mediterranean Sea | collected 2014-05 | reverse complement strand
GCAACGCGTAGCGCAACACCGGCACTGCTTGTTTGTAGGCGCCCAGGTTCTGCAGCTTGCGGGCGAGCTTGGCGTAGACTTCGTGCACGTGGGGTTCGTTGTTGCGCCGCCGCGGGTAGTAGATCTTGATCAACGACAGCGACGCGTTGGCCTGGTCGACCGGCGAGCCGCGCCAGATCAATGCGATCACATCGGCGATCGATGTCAAGAACCGGTGCCTGGCCGCGACCATCGCCTTGGGCGGCAACTTCATTTGGTCGAGTCGTTTGATCAGGCGATCGTAGGCGGCGATGGCGCCAATAGGCTCGCTACCATTGATGTAGGCCTCTGCGAGCGCCTCGAGGTGGCTCAGATATTTGGCCGCGTCGGTATCCTCGGCAGCGATCTCGTACGCCGCCGCCGCCCGGGCGTGATCGCCGAACCGCCGGTGGAGCCGGGCCAAGTCGACCCAGGCCTCGGTGACCTTGCCATCGAATACCTTCGCCGGCTCGCAGTCGTCGTAGTTCGCCGTGAGTGTGCGCTCGAGAAAGCTCGTCTTTACCCGGCCGTAGGTATCGCGCTTGGCGTCGATGAGCTTCTCGGCGACTCCACGGGCTTGCGGGCGATTCCAGCACATCAGCGCCTGATACAACACTCGGGCGTGGCGCGCCTGGGTCATCTCGAATAGCTCCGCGATGCGCAACATGAATGTGGGCCGGCGTTGGTGGTTCTTGAACGTCTTGTAGGCGTGCTTCCACAGCGCGGTCGCGGCCCGGCGATGGCGGACCGCAGCACCCGAGTAGCGCCAGCGCGTGCTGCGCAGGTTGTCGCCGTGAAACTGGGCGAGCAACTCGGTGACGCGCAGGCGCTTTTTGGCGTCGGCCTGCTTATCCTTGTATACCTGGTTGCGCAACGCGATCAGCTCGACGATGACTTTCTCCCGTCCGAGCAACAGCCGCTTGCGCGCATCCGCGTACAGACGAGTACGCAACCACGAGTCCGCGGCCAGCATGTCGCGAACGACCCGATTGAGCTTCTTGCCCCACACGCTGGTCGCGGTCACGCGTTTGACGCGCGCGACGATCTGAGCCTCGAACCGCTGAAATGCCTTGCGGCGCGCCTCGACCCTGGCGAGATAGTCCGGGCCAAACGCCGGCTTGGGTTTCGGTTTCGGTTTCGGTTTCGCGGTGACCGACGTTTTGGGCTCGGCGACTTTGGGCACGGCCGGCGAGCGAGCGGGGTTCGACGAAGGCTGCGCGTAGACCAGCGCCGGCACCACCAGCAATGCGGCGGATACTACGATGCGTGTGATTCCCCCCGGCGCCATGGTTTATGGCGCCTTCTTACACTGCTGGAGCGAGCGCTGCACGTTGCGGTAACGCTTGCGCAGGCGCTCGTACTTCTTGCGTTCACGGTCCATCTGCTTGCCCGAAAGCTCGTGTAGTTTCTTAGCAGCCTCATAGTAGCCCCGCCAGGTCTGAGCCTCGCGATACAATCGGTCCGTCTTTTCGGTGAGCTCCCGGGCCAGACGGCGCTGCTCATCCGCATCCTGACGCAGGGCCACCTCCTTTTTGCGGGCCCCTTCGGCGACGGCCTCCGCCGCGCGTGCCTTCTTTTCCTGCTCGACCGCCTTTTCCTTCGCGCGTTCCGCGTCCTGGCGGAGGCGGTCATTCTTGGATGCTTCCGCCCGAGCCTTGTCTTCGGCTTTTTTCGCCCGCTCGGCGGCGCCCTTGGCGCGGCTCTCCTCTTGTTGGGCCTTCTCTCGCAACGTCACATTGCGCTGCAATGCTTTTTGCATCTGGCTGTTGGCCGCGATCGCCTTACCCCGTTGTTCCTCGGCTACCTTGCGCGCTTCCTGCGCATTTCTGCGCGCCCGGTTACTGGCGGCGTAGCTCAGCACGAGCACCACAGCGACAGCGGCCAGCGCGGCCATCAAACCGAACAAGCCGCGCCGGGTCCAGCGCTGGCGCCCGGCGACGTTGGCCGCCCGAGAGATGAACTCGGCTGCCTCACCGAGCTTGTCCTCGAGTGGTACCACCGCTGCAAGACGACCGCCGCGCCACAACAGTTCCGCCGGCTCCCCGGCTCGCCGCCAACGTTCCGCATCCACCTGGGCGTCGTGGATGAGCTCGCGTTCGACCCGGGTTTCGTCCAGCCAGTTGCGCAGGAGTGGCCAACGCCGGCCCAACGCCTCGTGCACGACCTCGAGAGTATTGCCGCGCTCGCTGTCGGTGTGCCGAGTGACCAGACGGCGCTCGACCAAGGTGTCGAGTACCCCTCGACTGGCCTCGTCGTAAACCAGCTCCGTTTCGGGCACCCCGCGCCGAGTCCCGTCGGGACGGAACAGGGCGAGCAAAATGTCGCGCATTTGATCTCGTTCGAGCGAGCCGAACGCGTCGAACAACGCCTGGGCGGTCTCGGCCAGAGAGCCTTCGATGCCGCCGATCTTTTGCCACTCCTCGCGGGTCAGCGTCTTCGAGGCTTCGTCTCGCGCTTCCCACCACCGCGTCAACGCGAACTGAACCAGCGGTAGGGCACCGGCGTCCTCGTTGACCAGCGCGACCGCTTCCGCGACCACGCCCTCGGCGCCTTCGAGTTTGTATCCCGCGGCCTGGGCGGGCGCTTTGACGATGGCGTCCATCGCGTTGGGCTCGACCCCTCGCACCGTGTACAGGTTGCGCTCGGGAAAACGCCGCAGCGCTGGCAACGCCGCCACACGCCCGAACAGGTCATCGCGAATGGTCGCGATCACGCGCACCGGCTGCTCAGCGCCGACCACACGGTCGCGCACCCGGACATTGTCACTGCCCTCGGCCAGTGCCGCCAACGCCGCGCAGAACTCCTCGGCGGCAGCCTCGTCCAGACGCAACACCTCTTCGAGCTGGTCGACGACGACCAGGGTGCCCAGGCTACCGTCGGCCGCGTCCGGGTGGTCATCGGTTATCGCGATCACGTCGCCGCCCTCGCTCGGCCGCAGGGTGTGCAATCGCCAACCATCCGTGTCGTCGAACAGTTGTTGATCGATCCGCGGCGCCACGCCCGCGATCGCCAACGACGACTTGCCGCAGCCGGAGGGACCCGCCAGGACCACCGCACGGGTATGGCGCAAGCTGGCGGTCACGTCCTCGATGTCGGCGACGCGGCCGGCGATGTAGCCCGCACGTCGCGCGTCGAACGCGGCAAGACCGCAGTACGGCGGATCCGGCACGCCGTATGGTCGCGCGTAGACCTCCTCGACCAGGTCGACCAGATCGTCGACCGGGCGCGCTTGCGGATCCGAGGCCATCAACTGGCCGATCAGCTCGACTACAGAATCGGGCACATCGTCTGCGTACTCTGTGATCGGCGTGAAGTCCTCGCGCACCGTAGCCGAGTTGACCGCCGCCTGGTAACGATCGTTGGTGAGCTTCGACGGCCGAATCGACGAGATATCCAAATCCGCCTCGACCCGCTGAGGCAGCCGTCCCGTCAGCATCACGTACAGCATGACACCAACCGCGAACGCGTCGCTGGCAGGTCCGGGTGGCTCGCCGCGATACGCCTCGGGCGGAATGTAGCCCGGCGTGCCGAAAACGTGCAGTCCCCCCATGTCCACCTGGGGCGGCGCCGCTCCGGGCACTTCATCGAGGGACACCGCACCCGTGCCCATCATCAAATCATCGGCGTCCGCCGACTGGGCTGCTTGGGCGGCTGCCGCCGCCGCGCGCTCGGCCAACTGGCGATGAGCCTGAACCTCGCCACCCAGGGCAGCGACGCCGAAGTCGACGACGTACACCCCCTCGTCCGCGAGGTAGACGTTCTGCGGCTTGAGATCGCAGTGAGTAACGCCAACGTGATGGCATGCCGCGAGGGCGGCGACGACCTTGCGCGTGATCGCCAGCGCGCGACGCCAGTAGACCACGCCTCGCTTGAGCCGTTCGTCCAGGGTCTCGCCGGTGAGCAGCTGCATCGCGATGAACGCCATGCGCGGCTCACGGGAAATCCCCACGTCGAAAATCGTCGCGATCGAATCGCAGCGAACATCGCGCACAGCCCGAACCTCGTCGAGCCAGCGATGTTGCATCGTGCTGCCGCTACCGCCGGGGGTGACCGCCGGGCCGGTCGTCGGTGTCATCCCGGTACCGGTCGTCGGCGCGTGGAGCAGCTTGAGAGCGACCGGACGCACGTCGGATCCCTCCACCTGCTGGCTCGCCCGCCATACCTCCCCGAAACCACCGGCGCCCAGCAGCACGTCGAGGCGGTAACGCCCGTCCACCACCAGCCCCGGCTTGCCGAGCCGATTGTCGACGCCGTAACTCGTGTCGTGCTCGGCCATTTTCACCAAAGAGTAGCCCGTATAGAATGCCGCTGCCATGGCCGAAACCCTCGATATTGAAAAAGCCGACCACATCGCCACAGTTACCCTCAACCAGGTAACGATGAAGCCCGCATTCTTCGACGACTGCGAGCGGGCGTTCTGCGAGCTCAATGAAGACCACGAGCTGCGCGCCATCGTCGTCCACGCCTCGGGCAAGGCGTTTAGCTACGGTCTGGACCTGGCAGCGGCGTTCGCGGATATGGGCTCGCTGATGACCGGCGGCGGCACCGCCCTGCCCCGCACCAAGCTCTACCGCAAGATCCTGTCTCTGCAGAAATCGTTCAACGCGATCGCCGCTTCTCCGGTCCCGGTGATCGCCTCGGTCCACGGTTGGTGCATCGGCGGTGGCCTGGACTTGATCAGCGCCTGCGACATTCGCATCGCCAGCGCGTGCGCCAAGTTCTCCCTGCGCGAGACGCGCGTCGCCATTGTCGCCGACCTGGGCAGCCTGCAACGAGTGCCGCGGATCATCGGCGAGGGTCACGCCCGCGAGCTGGCGTACACCGGCAAGGACATCGACGCCGAACACGCCAAGCGCATCAACCTGGTCAACCACGTCTACGCCGATCGCGACGCCTCCTTGCGCGCCGCCCGGGAGCTCGCCGCCGACATCGCGGCCAATCCCCCGCTGACCGTGCGCGGCGTCAAGAACGTGATGAACTACAGCCAGGACAAGCCCGTCGACCAGGGCCTCGAATACGTCGCATCGTGGAACTCGGCATTCCTCGCCTCCGAAGATCTGGTCGAAGCCGCCAGCTCGTTCGCCGCCAAACGCACGCCCGAGTTCAAAGGCCGCTGAATCAACGTGACTCGCCCCATCGACCATCGATACAGCGATCCCCTGGATCAGATCTGGATCACCACCGCGGCGCGCATCGGCCTCAAAGTGCGGCGCAGCGACGCGGTCTACGCGTCCACCGATCCCGACAAGACGCTGCATGTCGGCAACCCCCAACACCTGGACGCGGACGACAGCTTGGCCCAGATGATCTTCCACGAGCTGTGTCACTCACTGGTAGAGGGCCACGATGCGTTCGAACGTCCCGACTGGGGCCTGGACAACACGAGTGACCGCGATGTCGATCGCGAGTACGCGTGCCTGCGCGTACAAGCCACCCTGGCGGCGAGCTACGGCCTTCGCGACTTCCTGGCCCCGACCACCGAGCACCGGGAGTTCTTCGACGGCCTGGCCGGCGATGCGCTGCAACCGGCCTACGAGCCCAGCGTTCTGGCGGCTCGCGTCGGCGTCTACCGCGCGGATCGCCATCCGTGGGGACCGCACCTGCGAAACGCTTTGCAGGCGACCGCGGATATCGCGCGCCGCGCACGACAGTTCGCCTCCGACCCGACGTCGCTGTGGCACGTAGTCGGCGACGCCCTGCCCGTGCACCCGGTTGGTTTTCACCAGACCGCGGTCGATGCCGACACCCGGCGTTGCTCGAACTGCGCGTGGCTCCACCCCTACGGTCCTGACGATGCGGACTACTGCCGCCAGGCTGGAAAGCCCACCCAGGCCGACGCGATCGCTTGTGAGCGTTGGGAACCGCCGCCCGATTGCCTGCACTGCGGAGCGTGTTGCCGGGCCGCGTACCACTCGGTAACCATCCTGCCCACCGAGCCGATCATCACCAAACACCCGGACATGGTGGTGGACCGAGACGACTACGTCGAGTTGCGCCGCGCCGGCGACCGCTGCGCCGCCCTGTGCGGTGGCAGCGTAATCGATGGCGTGCTCGACGAACCGTTCACCTGCCGGGTGTACGACGACCGCCCGCGCAACTGTCGCGAGTTCGAGAACAGCGGCGAGCATTGTCTGACCGCGCGACGCCGAGTCGGGTTATCCCGTTGACCGACCCGCACCGCCGCGTCACCATCAAGCCCATGCGCTGGTTGTGCCTGGCATTCGCGCTCACCCTGACGGCGTGTCCGTCACGGGCGACGACCAAGCCGGCGGTCGCGCCCATCGTCAACGACGCGCCACTGGCCAAGCGACCGTTCCTGTGGCGCGTAGACGGCAAACGCGGCCCTTCGTACGTGTTGGGCACGATGCATGTAGGCGTGGATGCGCACAAGGCCTTCGGCACCCGCCTGTGGCGCGCATTCGATGCAGCCCGCACGGTCGTGCTCGAAGTCAGCATCAAGGTCCTGGACAGCTTCGGCCTCGGCGTCCAGCCCGAGGGGCAAAGTCTCGACAAACAGATGACGCCCCAGCAATGGACGTCACTGCTGACCACCCTCAAGATCGACCCGGAAAGCAGCAACGCCAGTCGACTCAAAACCATGCGCGCCTGGGTGGTCGTCGCCGAGCTGATCAACTCGTTGGCACCGCCCACACCGTCGATCGACACCAGCCTGCGCAAACGCGCCGAGCAGATGGACAAACAGCTCGTGTTCCTCGAGTCGGTGAAGGTCCAGGCGGCGATCCTCGACAAATACGCCAACGTCGAATACATGCTGCACATGGTCAAGCACCTCAAGCAACAGCGCGCGTCCATCGCCGACGATGTGAAGCTCTACCTCAGTGGCGACGGCGTCGCGTTCCACAAGTCGGCAGTGACCGACATGGAAAAACACATCGGCGCGGCCGGCATGGAAGAGCTGTTGTATGGCCGCAACCGCAACTGGATGCCCGCGCTGATCAAGGCGGTCGAGGCGGGCAACGCGTTCATCGCCGTGGGCACCGCTCACCTGCTCGGCGACCGCAGCGTGGTAGCCCTTCTACGCAAACGCGGCTACAAAGTCACTCGAATCGCGGCGCCTTAGGCCAGACCGAGGGCGCGCATCTTGGCAGTGAGCGTGGCCCGGGGGATACCGAGCAGCGCGGCCGCCTGGGTAGGACTGCCCCCGGTGCGCGCCAGCGCGTGCGCGATAGCGGTGCGTTCCAGATTGCGCAGCTGCTCTGGCAACGAACGGGGCGTACCGTCCTCGCCGACATCCCGGGCGATGCGCACTTCCTCAGCCAGATCAGACGCCAACAGCTCGGTTCCCGAACAGCTCGACACCGCAGCATCGACGACGTCGCGAAGCTCGTGCAAGTTGCCGGGCCAGGTGTAGCGCTGAAGCGCCGCCATCGCGCTGTCGCTGATACGTACGTCGTCACGCTCGGCGCGCCGGGCGGCGAGCGACGCAAACCGGGCAGCCAACACGGGAATCGTACGCGGCCGATCGCGCAACGCGGGAACGCGCAGAGCGATCACGCTCAAGCGCTGCAACAGGTCTGTGCGAAAACTGCCCTCTCCGGTGGCCGCTTTCAAGTCGCGGTGGGTCGCGGCGACGATGCGAACGTTGAACGAACGCGCCGCGATCACGCTCTGCAACCGGTCCTGAGTATCGAGCGGCATGTCCGCCACTTCCTCGATGAACAAAGTGCCATCGTGGGCCCGGGCGATCAGACCACCATCGCCGGCCGCCACACCAAATAGCTCGCCCTCCAACTCCGAGGCCTCCATCGTGGAGCAATCGACGCTGACGAAGGCGGCTTTGGCTCGTGGTCCCAGCTCGTGAATCGCCAGAGCGATCTCGTGCTTACCCGTACCCAGCTCACCGCTGATCAGAACCGGAAAGTTGGCCGCCGCCACGCGCTCGATCATTCCAAATAGGCGAATCATCGAAGGCTCGGAAACGATCAGCTCGTGATCGCCGACCCGCATCACGCGCACACCGTCGTGGGCGACGACCACGTCGTGGTCTGCGGACTCCATCGCCTGCTGGGCCGCGAACAACAGATTCTCCGCGCTTGGCACATCGTCCGGGTACGTCGCCACGCCGACTTTGGCCTCGATATCCTGGGCGCTGAGCGCGAAGCGCATTCGCTCAGCGATCTCCGCGGCGCCCGCCCTGGCACATTCGAGCACCGCGACATCGATGCGGCGCCGGGACCGCTGGGTGACGATGTCGCCGGCACGTAGGCCCGCCGTGGCGTAGTCCTTCCAGTCCCGGTGCTTCATCGCCGCGGGCTCATCGACCTCGATGGCGATGACCGCCAGGGTGTGATCGAAGCGGATGCAGCGGTCGATCTCGTCGCGTAATCGCCGCTCGAACTCGGCCGGTTGCACCAACCGGGTCGATAACTCGGTGAGCGCCGTCCAGCGCAGTTGGCCGCCGACGTCTCCCAGGCGCACCGGCTCACCGATGCGAACGGCACGAGGCTCGTCGGCACAGCTCGCGTCGTTGACGAACGTACCGTTGTCGCTGCCGGCATCCTGCAGGGTCCACGCTCCGTTGTCGCCGCGCAACACCGCGTGAACCGGCGACAACGACGGAGAATCCACGAACACATCCGCACCCGCCGAGCGACCGATGGTGAAGCTGCCCTCGTCAGGCAGATCAACCTCCAGAAACCGCCCGTCGGCGACCAAGACCAACATCAGCTTGCCGTCCGACACGGCCAAAAGTATACCCCTCCCCGACGACTCGGGGAGGGGCTGCGGCATAGCTGTAACGCGCCGACCTCCTAGGAGGTTATCGGTACCAGCGGTAGCCTAGCTCACGTCCGCTACGTGGGCGTTATCCAGCCATTTGATTGCGGCGCCATTGCCGTTGGCTTTGCCCGCGATCTTGTTGAGCAACGACGGCAAGTCCACGCCCAGGGTGCTCTTGAGCTGCTCGGAGGTCACCGCCGCCTTCATCGCCAGATTGCTGCCGCCGTCGGTCAGCGCCTTGTCCATGAACGTAACTTTGTCGATGTTCAGGTTGCCCACGGTTGACATCAAGTGCGCGACCAGGGTGTTGAGCTTCTGAGCGACGAAGATCTGCCGCCCGCTCTCGCCAGCCGCCTGCCAGGTGTTCGAGATGTCGCGCAGCGCCGACGCGGTCGCCTTGCCCTGCTCGACGATCTGCGCGGCGTGACCGCGTGCCGCCTCTTCCATCTGGCGCCGCTTGGCTTCCGCGGGACGGATCTGATCCGCCAGCAACTGATAGCGCACCTGGTCGAGTCTCGCCTCTTGCACTTTTACCTCACCTTGAGCCCGAGCCAGCGCCGCAGTCACCATACCGCGTTGCTCGGCCACCATCGCGTCCTTGCGGGTACGCGCGTCGATGATGCGGCGGTTCGCGTCGGCACGAGCCATCGAAATCTCCGCATCGATCTTGGCCATCTCCTGGGTCTGCAGGTTGTGTGCAGCGCGCTCGGCAGCCAGCGCCTGGTTCTCCGCCTCGGCGATGCGAGACTTCATCAGCAGGCCGGCGGTCTGCTTGCGACCGATCGAGTCCAGGTAGCCTTTGTCGTCGGACACGTTCTGGATCTTGAGCGTATCGAGCTCGAGGCCTAGCCGCTTGAGGTCGTGGTCGGCTTCGCTGAGCAGACTCTCGGCGAACTTCACCCGATCCTGGTTGACCTCTTCGGGGGTCAGGGTGGCAAGCACGCCACGCAGGTTCCCCTCGAGGGTCTCGCGTGCGACCGCGATGATCTCCGAGCGAGGCTTGCCCAAGAAACGCTCGATAGCGTTCGCGATGGTCGGCTCCGTGCTGGAGATCTTGACGTTGGCAACACCTTCCACGTTCAGCGGAATGCCGCCGCGCGAGTATGCGCCGAGCACACGCAGGTCGATGATCATGTTGGTGAGGTCCATGGTGTCCACACGCTCGAGCAACGGCACGCGAATGCCACGACCACCCTGAACCAGGCGGTAACCGACCTCGCGCTTGCCCACCCTGCGCTGGGTACCCGAGAAGATCAGCACTTCATTGGGCGCGCAGATGTGGATCAGTTTATTGATGACCAGGGCGCCGAGGACGACCGCGACGACCAGGATTGCTATGACTACGAGAATTGATTCAAAGATCATATTCGGCTCCTTTTGTTAGCTAGCGACGGCGTCGGTCGCGGTTGTCGGTGCAGCAGGCAACACGGGCTTGGGCTTGCCGCCGTTGCCATCGCGTCCACCCGCGATGATTCCCGCGACGTCGATGCCCAGCGTGCTGCTCATCTCTTCCAGCAATGCGCCGACCGTTGCCGGGTAGGCCCGGGCGTAAGCAGGCAGCGTCTTGCCATCACCGGAATCGACCAGATTGACTTCGCCGACATTCATCTTGGTGGCGGCCTGGGTAACCTGACCGAAGATCTCGTCGATGTGCTGCAACACGTACATGTCCATGGCTTTGCCGCCGGTGTCCCGCCAGGCGCTGGCCACGTGCTCGAGCGCGCCCGCCATCGCCGCGCCGTCCGCGGAGATCGTCGCAGCCTGACCCGCCGCATAGTGCTCGCGTACTTTGCGAGCTGCTTCCGCGGGAATGGTCACGTCCGCCGCCAGGCGCAATTGCTCCAGATGTCCACGGAGCTTCTGCAACTCCTGCTCCGCCGACGCACGCGCCTCATTGGCCGCAGCGGTGGCGATCTCTTCCTCGGACTTGGCTGTCGCGTCTAGATCGGCGCGAATCTGGCGCAGCTCATTCTGCTTGCGCTGAATGGAAGCGCGCGCATTGGTCTGGGCGACCTCACCGCGAGCGCGGCCGTCGGCTTCCGCTTCCTCCGCCGAGCGAACCGCGTCGGACTCGGCAACTTCGGCGCTGCGCAAGATCTCGGCGATGCGCTTACGACCGATGCTCTCCAGGTAGTTGCGATCGTCGGCGACGTGCTG
>SPJJ01022086.1_pt1 | contig 10916 bp, 7 predicted proteins | sample 3741741 | NCBI WGS metagenome assembly SPJJ01 (sample SAMN10925908, study PRJNA522277) | cold seep metagenome | isolation source: Elba SIP-enriched marine methane seep metagenome, extraction at timepoint T1 | place: Italy: coast of Elba, Mediterranean Sea | collected 2014-05 | reverse complement strand
GCACGTAATAGGCCTTGACCGCTTCGTCGGCGATCTGTGGCGTACGGTCGAGATCCCATTCGATCTTCTGGCCGACGGTCTGCGTCGGCGACTTCCAGAACGCGCCGGAGCGACCACAGCCGTAGATCGACACCATCATGTTGTGGCGCCGTTTTTGCTCGCCCGATGCTTCGTCCGACAACGTGAGCTTGTCGCAGAACTGCTTTTTGTGGTGCTTCCAGGTGGCGCCCTTGTTGGCCAGCCGAGCGCGGATCGACGCGACGGCGCCCTTGGCGCTCAGTCCGGTGATGTTCATGAACTTTTGAATGAACTGCCCGGTCTGCTTCTTGTAGCCGGGCAGGTCCGCGCCCGCGCACAGGGACTCGGGGATGCTGGTCCAATACTTGCCGTAGAAGTATTTGTTCGACATCGCCCGGTGGATGTAGCGCACGTTGCTTCGCGAGTTGCGCTGAGGACCGACCAGGTCGCACCACGGCGGCTTGGTGGCCGCGGCGCGCTGGACGCCAGGCGCCGGCGTTACTTTGACCAGGTCCTGTTCCGAGAAGTCGTTGGCGTGGGCGGCCGAGCTCGCTAGCGCGATGCTGAGCGCGACCGTTGAAACAATGATTCGTGTACGCATGGCTGCGTGCTCCTTTGAAGTTAGAGCTCGCCACCAGTGCACGACACGTTCCACCCGCAACTGCGCGGAAACCCGGGCGCAATCGTGCAGCCCAGCGAACCACGCAGCCGGACCAGGTGGACCAAATAGGTGGGGACGGACCTAGGGGCTGACGCGTTCCTCGAGTTCTTTGAGGTCCGCCGGCATGTGTTTGCGGCAGGACTCGAGGGCGGTGGCGGTGTTGGCCGCGAGCAGACACGTCTTGAGGGCGCCGGACCAGTTGCGCAGGCACATGGGCTTGAGCACGCCGGCGAGCTGAGCGACCTTGGTCATGGCCGGGCCCTTGGCGGCGGCCGGGATCGCGGTGCTGGCGGCGACCTCGCGGGTGGCCAGGTTGAGCAGGTGGTTGATCACGGTATTGCAGGTGGCGTGCTTGCCGGGTGTGGCTCTGCCGGCGCGCAGGGGCTTGACCATGCGGCCCGGGGGCTGGTGACGTTTGCAAGCTTTGATGGCGGCGTCGCTGTCGGCCCCGAGCAGACAGGTCCGGGTGTCGTCGTTCCACATGCGTTTGCAGGTGGCCAGGATGTTCGGCTCCAGGGCGTCGACGCTGGCTAGCGCCGCCGTCTTCTTGTCGCCGCTGAGTCCAGCGCGCTCGACATCGCGCTTGCTCAGACCGGTCAGGTGGCCGGCGACCTTGGCGCAGTCGACCTTGCCTTTGCTCGGCGCGGGCGGCGCTGCGTCTGCCGGGCCGACCATTTTGTTCGAGGCTGCCGGTTTGGCCGCGGGCTCGGGCTTGTCCTGTTTGGAGCCACCGCACGCTACCGCGATCGCCGCGGCTGTGAACACTACGAGTCGCGTCATTGTCAGCGCCGTCCGAAGCACTTCTGCCGAGCGCGTCGGGCCGCCAGAGATACCTGGCGCTGGCCGCTACCGGACAGGGTGAAGAACACACGCCGGGCCGAGCGTGGACAAATGTGGCCGAGCCCGGTGACTGCAGCCGACTGAATCTCGGGGAACGCGTCGTCCCGGGCCGCCGACATCAGCGTTCGAATGGCCAGGTTGCCGCCCAGTCGACCCAGGGTCACGGCGGTCTTTGCGGCCAGGCGCAGGGCCGCGGTCTTGGACCAGGCCTCGCGGCGGTGCTGCTTGAACATGGCGATTAGTTCGTTGATTCGCGTGCGGTCGCCGAGGGCGGCGATTTCACCCACCGCGTGCACGCGCAGGGGGATCGACTGTTTCTTGTTGCGCGCCAACTTGTACAGCTTGTCGAGCACGCCCGGGGCACGGCAGCGCACCAACGAGCTAAGCGATACCCGGCGCACGCCGATGTCTTTGTCGGTGTCGACCGCCGCGTACAGCACCTGGGCAACCGCGGCTTGCTTGCACCGCAGTGACAACGAGCTGGCCGCCGCGGTGCGCACCTGGGGCCAGGAATCTGTCTTGACCCGCGCGCTCAGCAGGGAGTCGGTCTTGGAGTCCACGTCTTTGCGGTCGCCGAAGGCCAGGGCGACTTTGCGGCGCACCCCCGGGTCGCGGTTGGCGGCGAGCGAGACCAGAATGCGTTTGGCCGCCGGGCTCGGGTTGCGGCTCAGGGCCAGGGCAGTGACTCGGCGCAATGCGTCGCTATGGACATCGTTGGCCAGTCCGGCCAAATCGGTTTCCAGCTGACCGAGCACCGCCGGCGACGTGGCTTCGGCGGCGACGACGAACATGCGATAGCGCAGCTCGTAGCCCGCGGCGATACCCAGGCCGGAACTGGCTTTGAGCCGGGCGAGCAATAACTCGTCCAGCCCAGGCGAACGCAGCCGCTGACTGAAGTAGCGCAATACGTTCCAGGCGTCGGCTTCGCGCTTCGGCGCGCTCGCGGCGGCTCGGGTGATCGCGAGCCAGGTGGCCGCTTCCGTCTTGGCGCGGTTGCTGCCGATCGCTTTGGCCAAGCGAGCCCGCCAACCCGAACGGCCCTCGCCGAGCATCGCGCTGAGCACCTTGGCCGCGTTCGGCCCCGAAATCTTGGTGAGCGCGGTCAACATGGCGCGGCGACCAGCGCTGCCAGCGCTGCGATCGCGTAGGGCGGCAGCCAACGCTGGCACCGCTGAGTCTCCGATGCGCACCAGCGCTTTGGCGAACGCGGCGTAGTCGTGCTTGCTCAAGCCAGGCGTGCCCAGGCCGTCGACCAGCGCCTTGGGCCCGTAGCGCAACTGGGCCAATGCGCGACGCAAACGCAGCTTCTCGATCGCCTTGCTGCGTTTGCCCAGCTCGGTGACCAACGCGGCGCCGGCGGCTTTGCCGCGACGACGCAGCGCACGCATGGCCGCACCTGCCCGAGAACCTCCACCGGCCACGAACGAAGCCAGTGCCACGTCGGGACCGCCCGGGGTCAGCTCCAGGTCCGTGAGCACCGACAGCTCTGCGATGGCCGTGTTCGACTTCGCGGAGGTGCGAGCCAGATTACTGACGATCACGGTGACGCAGGTAGTCGCGATCGGTTTGGGCAGCAGGAACCAGTAGGCGGTGCCCGGGTTGAGTTTGCGAGGCAGGTCGGCGCGGAATGCAGTGGTCTTGCCGGCGACGATGGCCAGTTGGGTGAGCCGGTTGCCGGCGGCGGGGATCACGCGGATTGCGCGCACCGCAGCGCTGGACATGGTGGTGCGGAACGTGGCGAACTCGCCGCGACCACCGGCGACGTTGTGGGCCAGCCAGGCCGTGCGCAGATTGCTGTCTTCGAGCTCTCGCGGTGCACTTAGATCCTCGGCGCCGCTGGCCGACTGATGACTCGACCCGGCCGTGGACCGAAACGCGATGGGGGCGACCTTGGCGTCGATGTTGGGCGGCGCCGTTGTCTGTGCCGCGATGCGCGGGGCGTTGGCGCTCACGTCGACCGGCGGATGGGTCGCCCGGAATTTGCGCCGTCGCCAGTCCCACACTTCGGGAAACAACCGCGGTGTCTTGCCATCGCATCGCGTCACCCGCGGAGCCGCCTGATAGCGCAGCAGGCCGCTCGGCGTCGCGGCGATGTACTTGCTCCACTCGCCGTCTTCACCCTGGGGGCCGACGCCTTCGCGGACCAGCGTAGTGACCTTGCCGCGGGCGTAGCGCAACGCCACCGCTTCGGACAAGCGCTTGCCGCCGACCCGAATCTCCGCTGTGGCGACGATGACCGTGGCTCCGCGCAATCGGGCCGCGCTGATCGATCCGGACAGCAATGCGCCCGCAGCAGCCAGCGGCTTCCATACGTTGCGCTTGGGCTTGCCGGCGATCTCGATGCTGACCGCCGCCGGCGCGACGATGCGAATGGTGTCCAGCTTGCCGTCGCCGTCGACGTCGAAGCTGTGCTTGGCCACGACGCGTGGTGACGACTGGGCCCCGGCGGGGGCGATCAGGGCGAAACACACGAGCAGGCTGAGTCCGGCAATGGTCGCGGGGCGCATGCACATAAGGGGTACACTTTACGCGGGCGCCGCGCCAGGGCATAGTCCCGCGCTCAATGCTCAGCAAGCGGGACTATATGTACGATCTGCCCGAGGAGCGGATCGCTCAGACGCCGGCCCAACGGCGCGACGCCTCGCGCTTGCTCCAGGTCACCGACGACGCCGCAGTAGACCATCAGTTCTCGGAGATCATCGACCTGCTGCCAGCCAACGCGCTATTGGTGTTCAACGATACCAAGGTGCTGGCGGCGCGCCTGCACGCGACCAAGCCTACCGGCGGCGCGGTCGAGCTGCTGCTGCTCGAACCCACCGATGCAACCGCGCGCCAGTGGCGGTGTCTTGCAAAGAGCAGCAAACCGGTGCGCGCAGGTGTGGAGCTGCGCCTTGCCGAGGATGACGCGGTCAGTGTGGTCGAGGGCAGGGCAGCGGACGGCACCATCGTTATCGAGTTTTTCGGGGATGCCTATACGGTGATCGAACGCTGCGGTGAGGTGCCGCTGCCGCCGTACATTCATCGTGACGGTGGCGTCGACTCAGAGGATCTGTCCCGCTACCAAACCGTCTACGCCCGGGTGCCCGGGGCGGTCGCGGCACCCACGGCGGGGCTGCATTTTACCGAGGACCTGCTCGCTCAGTTGCAGCAGCGGGGCATGGAGCTGGCCTACGTCACCCTGCACGTGGGCTGGGGCACGTTCGCTCCGGTGCGGGTCGACGACCTATCCCAACACGTGATGCACGCCGAGCGGTACACGATCCCAGCGCGCACGGCCGCGTTGGTCGACGGCGACCGGCCCGTGGTCAGCGTGGGCACCACCGCGGTGCGCGCGTTGGAAAGCTACGCGGTCAGTCGGGCCGTGGACACGATGCAATCCACCAACTTGTTCATCACCCCGGGCTATCGGTTCCAGCTGGTCGATCATTTGATCACCAACTTTCATCTGCCCGGGTCCACGCTGCTCATGCTGGTCAGCGCGTTTGCCGGTCACGCCCGGGTGATGGATGCCTATCGCCAGGCGGTCGCGCGCGAATATCGGTTTTATAGCTACGGCGACGCCATGCTATTGAGTCGCCAGGTGACACCATGACCATGCCCACCGACGGTTTTTCTTTCGAGGTCGTCAAGACCAACGGCAAAGCGCGCGCCGGCGTGTTGCACACCCCGCGGGGCGACATCCCGACACCGGTGTTCATGCCCGTGGGCACCCTGGGCACGGTCAAAGCCATGACGGCCGGGGAGCTCGCCGCCGACCCGCTCGACGCGCGGATCATCCTGGGCAACACCTATCATCTATACCTGCGCCCGGGACTCGATGTGATTCGGGCTCACGGCGGCTTGCACAACTTCGCCAACTGGAACCGGCCGATCCTTACCGACTCGGGTGGTTTTCAGGTGTTCAGCCTCGCAGCCATCAACGAGATCGACGATGAAGGCGTGACCTTTCGCAGCCACATCGACGGCAGCAAGCACCGACTCACTCCCGAGATCTCCATGGAAATCCAGGGCGTGCTCGGTTCGACCATCGCCATGGCATTCGATCAATGTCCGCCGGGACAGGCCGAGACCGACGTTCAAGAAAAGGCCATGGCCCGCACCACCGCGTGGGCTGCTCGGTGTCTCCACGTCGAGCGACCCGCCGGTCAGGCCCTGTTCGGGATCGTCCAGGGCGGAATCGATGTGGAGCGGCGCAAGCGCCACCTCGGCGAGCTCGCGCCCATGAATTTCGACGGTTATGCCATCGGCGGTCTTTCGGTGGGCGAGCCCATCGAGGAGATGTATCGAGTGCTCGACGCCTTCGCAGCCGATCTCCCCGGTGACAAGCCTCGCTATCTGATGGGGGTTGGTAAGCCCCAAGACCTGACCCGAGCGGTCGAAGCTGGCGTCGACATGTTCGACTGTGTCATGCCGACCCGAAACGCTAGGAATGGCTCGCTTTTTGTTCCCGGCGGAAAGATCACCATCAGCAACGCCAAGCATAAGATGGACACCAACCCCATCGACGCGGATTGTGTTTGCGAGACTTGCCAGACCGTATCGCGTGCTTATCTAAGGCATTTATACATCGCAAAAGAGATCCTCTATAACCGTCTCGCCACCCTCCACAACCTCACCTTCTACGCTCAACACATGCGCCAGCTGCGCGAGTCTATCCTCGCCTCTTGACCCCGCCGCGCGCGGATGCTAAAGCACCCCGTCTTTTCGGGTCCTTACCCCGTCTCGTAATGGCGAGGTCCCCGAATGAACGCCATAAGGAGAACCACGATGGCCGCTAGTCCCATAATCATGATGTTGCTGATGTTCGGCGTCTTCTGGCTGATCTTGATCCGCCCACAAGTAAAGAAGCAGCGCCAACATCAAGAGATGATTTCGAAGCTCGAGAAAGGTGACATGGTCATCACGCGTGGCGGAATGATCGGAAAAATTTCCGGCGTTACCGACTCGCTGCTCACCATCGAGCTGCAGGAAAAAGTTCGCGTCCGCGTGCTTCGTTCCCATGTCGACGCAAAGTACGACCCGGCGATGTTCAGCCGTAAGGCCGAGTCGTCCAAGAAGGCTGCTTAGTACTCAAGACTGCTTCGAGTTGGTGCGCTCGCCCGAGAGGTGAGCGCGCAGAGGTAATTCATGGATCGCAAAACCAAGTGGAGAACGTTTTGGCTGGCCGCCCTCGCGGTCATGGCCGTCATCGTGCTCCTTCCGTCATTGGTGGACTCCGAGAACAAGCTACTGAAGGTCACCAGCAAGATCTTCAAAGGCAAAGTTCAGCTGGGACTCGACCTTCAAGGTGGTGTCCACATCGTCTACGGCATCGACCTCAACCAAGCGGTCGAGGACAAAGCCGCGGAGATCAAGCGGGACCTCCAGACTCGCCTCGACGATCGCAAGATCCCAGGCAAGGTGAGCTTCGACAAGCGCACCGTGGGTGGCGTCAACGTCGTGCTCGACAACAAGGCTGACCTGAGCAAGCTCGGCGATGGCTTTTTGTCCGCGTACAAGGGCGATATCACCACGCGCGATTGCACGAACAACCAGAAAGCCAACTCGCTGTGTGTTCGTGTCGCTTCGGACTACGCCGACTCCATCAAGGACTCGGCGCTCAAGCAGGCGATCCGCACGGTGCGTCACCGCATCAACGAGCGCGGAATCGCCGAGCCTACGGTCATTCGCAAGGGCGACGACATCATCGTCGAGCTGCCCGGTCTCGATAAGAAAGAGACCGAGCGGGTCAAGAGCCTGATCAAGCGTACGGCCAAGCTCGAGTTCAAGATCGTTCAGGAGTACCGCCGCGACCGTCCCAAGGCGGGCCGCGACTACCGCGAGGGCACGACCTACAAGCCGTTCCCGTTCATGCAGACCCTGTATCAGTTCGTCAATCGCGACCCGGTCGCCAAGAAGCTCGGCATCAGCGCCGCCACCGATGGCTGGCAGCACGACAAGAGCGGCGAGCAGTTCAGCGATTACTTCCTCCGCGCCGAAGACCGCAACGAGTGGAAGACCATCGCCGAAGCCAAGAAGCTGCGTTGCTACAACCGCAACATGAGCGAGAGCGCTGGCAAGGTTCAGTGCAAGGTGCTCGGCAGCAAGGTGCTCAAGCGCTACCTGACGGACCTGGCCAAAAAGAGTCCCAAGTTCTCCCCGGACGACGACCACGAGTTCGGTTACGAGTACATCCGCGTCACCCGCAAAGGCTCCAAGAGCTTCTGGCGTACGCACCTGCTGGTGCGTCAGGTCGAGCTCGCCGGCTCCGCGGTATCCAAGGCGCAGGTCGTGTTCAACCCGACCACCAACTTCCCGGAGGTGCTCATCACCTTCAACCGCTACGGCGGTAACAAGTTCGAGTCCCTCACGGGGCGCAGCGTTGGTCGCCGCATGGCCATCATCCTGGACGACAAGGTCAACTCGGCCCCGGTCATCCAGGCCAAGATCGGCGGCGGTCGTTCGACCATCACCATGGGTGGCACCAACTCGAAAGAGGTCTACCGAGAGGCTCAGGACCTGGTGGACGTGCTGCGTACCGGCTCGCTGCCGGCGCCGCTCAAGGAAGAGTCATCCTCGTTCATCGGACCGCTGCTCGGCCGCGACGCGATTCAGAAGACGAAGTTCTCGTTCCTGCTCGGATCGATTCTCGTGCTCATCATCATGATCTACGTTTACCGAGTCGCCGGGATGATTTCGATCATCGCGCTGGTACTCAACTTGACGCTGATGATGGCGGTGCTGGCCCTGTTCAGGGCGACGTTAACCTTGCCTGGAATTGCGGCATTAGTATTAACGGTCGGCATGGCAGTCGATGCCAACATCATCATTTATGAACGCATACGCGAGGAGTTACGCGCAGGCAAATCGGTTCGAGGTGCCGTAGATGCGGGCTTCAGTCGCGGTTTCGCCGCCATCCTCGACGGCCAGCTCACCACGGGCTTTGCCGGATACGTGCTGATGACCTACGGCTCGGGCCCGATCAAAGGCTTCGCGGTCATGCTCATCATCGGCATCATCTGCACACTGTTTACCGCAACGTGGTGTACGCGGTTGTTCTTCGAGCACTATGTCGGGCGTGGCCGCAAAGCCACCCAGATTTCCATCTGAGTAGGGTACGGGGTCTTTCATGTCCACCCATAAGCCGTTTCGCGAGATCGTCAAACCGGACAGTAACTTCGAGTTCGTCGGGCGCACTCGTGTCTGGATTATTCTCTCCATGTTCCTTGTCGCGGGCAGCATCGGAATGCTGTTCGTCAACAAGTCGGTTCGAGGCGACTACCTCAACTGGACCATCGACTTCAAAGGTGGCACCGAGATCATCTTCGAGTTCTGCGGTGATCCAGAGCCGGCCAAAGATGGTGAAGCGCCGCGCTACAAGCACGTCGACCACCCGAAGCTCGCCAAGATTCGCGCCGCTCTGAGCAAGGCCGGCGAGCGAGGCTTCGAAGTCTCGGACTTCAAGTGGGACGGCTACACGTACTGCACCGATCCCACCGAAGACGACGAGGAAGAGGAAGAGGCCAAGAAAGGCGCAGGCACCAAGAAGCCAGCAGGCACCAAGAAGCCGGCAGGCGCCACGACGAAGCCCGCCGACGGCACCAAGAAGCCCGCCGACGCCACCAACAAGCCTGGCGCCACGACCAAGCCCGCCGACGGCACCAAGCCGGCAGGAACCACGCCGCCGGCGACCAAGCCCGCAGGCGAAAAAGAGCAGGCGGACCCCAAAGAGAAGACCGCGCCCACGCCGGGTGCGACGGCAACCACCACGGCCAAGCCCAAGGCGGCTGCGACCACCACGGCCAAGCCCAAGGCGGCTGCAACCACCACGGCGAAGCCCAAGGCTGGCGCAACCACCACGGCGAAGCCCAAAACGGCTGCAGACCCCAAGGCCGGCGCCACGACTACGCCCGATCCCAAGGCGGGTACAACCACGACGCCGGATCCCAAGGCGGGTACGACCACGACGACCCCGGATCCCACGACGACCGCCGCGGGCGGCAGTGATGCCAAAACCGATCCCACGGCCACCGGCGACGCGCCCAAGCCCAAGAAGAAGAAGCGCAGCAAGGGCAAGAAGATGCTCATTCAGGGGCTGCTGTTGCGCACCCCGCGCTTCGGCGCCGTCAAGAAGAAGCAGGCCCAGGCCGTCACCGCGGACTTCCGCAAGGCGTTCGAGATTCCCGCCTGCGAAAAAGACGCCAGCAAGTGCGTCGTGCTCAAGGCGAGCTGGTCCGGCGACCGCATGATCGTGCGCTCGACCCGCAAGATCACCCTCGAGGAGGCCACGCCGGTCTTCGTCAAGCACAAGCTCGAGCTCAAGCCGTGGAGCAAGAAGGACCGCAAGCGGTTCACCCAGCTCGATGAGAGCGGCACCAACGAGTACAACATCGAGTTCGCGGTTCACGGTCTCGACCGTCAGTTCCAGCAGATCATCGAGAAGCTGATGCCGAAGGGCTTTCAGGCCCGCGTTTACAACGTGTACGGCGTTGGCGCCAAGGCGGGTAAGAAGCTGCGCAACGACGGTATCAAGTCGCTGTTCTACGCCATGCTGCTGATCATGCTGTACCTGGCGTTCCGCTTCGACATTCGCTACGCGCCGGGCGCCATCGTCGCCCTGATTCACGATGCGTTGCTGGTGACCGGTGTGTTCGCGGTGACATGGACTGACGTGTCACTTACCAGTGTCGCCGCGTTGTTAACAGTGATCGGCTATTCAGTGAACGATACGGTCGTCATCTTCGACCGTATCCGCGAGAACGTCAGCCGACTCAAGGACAAGAAGCTAGCCCGCGTCATCAACATCTCGCTAAACGAGACCATGGCCCGGACGCTGCTCACGTCGATTACCCTGTTCGTGGTGACGATCTCCATGTTCGTGTTCGGCACAGGCGTGGTGAAGAACTTCGCGTTCGCCCTGACCATCGGTGTCATCGTCGGTGTCTACTCGTCGGTGTTCATCGCCTCGCCGGTACTTCTATATCTCGACCAGAAGTTCTACCCGCCGTTCAGCGAGACCAAAGGCGGTAAGGGTGGCGGTAAAGGCGGCGCAAAGAAGAAGCCCGCCGCCAAGAAGAAGTAACTCCCGCCGGGAGCGGATCCGCTCCCGCGACATAGCTTCGAGATCACTCCCGGGATCATTCCCGGGAGTGGTGTTTCAGGGCCAAGAGATCGCGCGGGCTATGTCAGACGCCCTCACTAAGTTGGGGGCATGTCCTGGAAACTGCGAACTCTCGATCGCGATTCGGTCGCGCACCTCGCCACAGAGCTGCGCGTGCACGCGGTCACTGCGCAGTGTCTCGTGGGCCGAGGCGTCACCGGTGTCGACCAAGCGCGCGAATATCTGGCGCCGCGTCTAGCGTTACTGCGACCGCCCACCGGCCTCGCCGGACTTACCGAAGGCGTCGCCCGGATCGCT
>SPJJ01012361.1_pt1 | contig 10933 bp, 9 predicted proteins | sample 3741741 | NCBI WGS metagenome assembly SPJJ01 (sample SAMN10925908, study PRJNA522277) | cold seep metagenome | isolation source: Elba SIP-enriched marine methane seep metagenome, extraction at timepoint T1 | place: Italy: coast of Elba, Mediterranean Sea | collected 2014-05 | reverse complement strand
TCGCGGACTGTTCACCGGCACGCGCCGAATCGATGCGGTTTTTTGTTTCAAACGCGTCGAAGATCATCTGGGTTCCTGTGACTGATCCCTCCCACAAATACGAATACCCCGCACCGCGAGTGACACTCAACCCCCGGCTGGTACTGTTATCGCCATAGAGACGCCCACCCGTGGCTTTTACGGATATCTCAGGAAAATACGCAGAGCGCTGCTCTTTAATATCCTGCGCGGTGATACCAAGCGCAGCTCTGGAAGCCTCAACCTCCGGATGGTTATGGACAACCTTCGATACTGTTTCAGCAAGGCTCTGTGCCATAGCGGATTCAGGAGCTAACAGCGCCAACGACACAACAGAGGCGGCAAGCAAAGAATTACGTGATAATACAAAACAATTCATGGAACGTTTCCGAACGTTATGGGGATACCCAAGAGAAAATAAAAGACAACATGTAGAAAATTACACTCGTCTTGATGGTATAGAAAAACAGATGTGGTTTCAAGCCGTAAGCTTATAAAATAACATCGTTTTACGCGCAATCATTCCCCCCTCGTAAGGTTTTGCAGTTTTGCACCCTGTGGGGCTTCACAAAGCCACAGGAATCAGGCATCTTTTATATTGTATTTCATGTTAATGACGTCAGCAGAAAAGGTTTAAGAGCTGTGGGTTTAAAAATCACCATCCCCAAAGAAACCGCCCCTCAAGAGAAACGCGTGGCCGCGTCCCCCGACAGCGTCAAAAAGCTGACCTCTTTGGGATGCATCGTTATGATAGAAAGCGGTGCGGGCGATGCGGCAAATATTACCAATAATATGTTCAAAGAGGCTGGCGGTGTCATCGCAAAGGGAAAGGCCGACCTTTATAAGGGGGCGGATATTATCCTGCGCGTTCAGGGACCCGATGACAAAGAACTCTCCAATATTCCAAAAGGGGCACTTTTAATTGCCATGCTTGCACCCCACACAAGCCCCGACCGCCTTACAGCATTGGCGCAAGCCGGTATTTATACTTTTTCCATGGAAATGGTACCGCGCATTTCGCGGGCGCAAGGTATGGATGTGTTATCCTCTCAATCAAACTTGGCGGGCTATAAGGCCGTTCTGGATGCTGCCGGATTTTACGGACGGGCGTTGCCGATGATGATGACAGCGGCGGGTACGGTGCCACCAGCAAAGGTTTTTGTTATGGGTGCGGGTGTTGCGGGTCTGCAGGCCATTGCCACTGCGCGGCGTTTGGGCGCGGTGGTCTCTGCGACCGATGTACGACCAGCAGCCAAGGAACAAGTCGAATCACTTGGCGCCAATTTTGTGGCGGTTGAAGATGATGAGTTTAAAGAGGCCGAGACAGCAGGTGGTTATGCCAAGGAAATGTCGCAAGGCTATCAGAAAAAGCAAGCGGCGCTGGTGAAGGAACACATCGCCAAACAAGATATTGTCATTACCACCGCGCTAATTCCCGGGCGCGCGGCGCCGGAACTGATTACCGAGGCGATGGTGAAATCCATGAAACCGGGCAGCGTTATTGTTGATCTGGCGGTGGAAAGCGGTGGCAATTGCGCCGTATCCGTGGAAGGCGCAGTGACGGAAAAGCACGGTATCCATATCATCGGATACAATAACGTACCCAGCCGCCTTGCGGCGGACGCCTCGGCGCTTTACGCAAGAAACTTGTTAAATTTACTCCAGCTGATCATTGATAAAGAAGATTGCAAGCTAGACATTGATGAAGAAGACGAAATCATACGGGGCATTACGATCACGAAAGACGGAGGAATTGTCCATCCGAACTTTATCAAGGCCGACACAAAAACAAAGGTGCGCGCCAAGAAGAAAGAGCCCGGCAAAGCCACACCGAAGGCTGGAACGAAAACCGGAGTGACGGCCAATACAAAAGCCGGAACAAAGAAGGCGACGACGAAGAAACCGGTAACAAAAAGCGCCAAAGCCAAACCTGCAACAAAACCAGATAAGACAGAGAAAAAAGAAGGGGATCAGTAATCATGAGCCAGAATGAACGCACCCTTACCGAAAGCGCGACGGATCTTGCCAACAAGCTGCATGAACTTGCCCAGAATGCAGCAGACCTTGCCGTAGAAAGCGGCCAGAATGCGCCGATAGAGGCCGCCCATAATGACCCCTTCATCATTTCAGGCCTTAGTGTTTTCGTACTGGCTTGCATCGTCGGTTACTATGTCGTCTGGCGGGTCACCCCTGCCCTGCACTCACCACTTATGGGGCTTACCAATGCGATTTCCTCTGTGGTTATCGTTGGTGCGTTAATGGCTCTGGCGCCTGTTGGTGACGGGTTTTCGCTCATGGGGTTTTTAGGCGTTATTTTTGCCTCCATTAACATCTTTGGCGGCTTTATTATCACACGCCGGATGCTGCATATGTTCAAAAAGAAGGACGCATAGAAAACCATGGAAACACTTGCATCCCTTACCTATCTCATTTCTGCTGTGCTCTTTATTCTGGCGCTTCGTGGCCTATCACATCCCGAGAGTGCCCGACAGGGGTTAAATTTCGGCATTGCCGGTATGGCGCTGGCCATTGTGACAACGATGATGTTGCCTACTGTTGGCGGCTGGCTCTGGATTATCCTCGGAATCGGCATCGGCGGCGGCATTGGCGCCTTTATTGCCCAGCGCATTGATATGACGGATCTGCCGCAATTGATGGCGGCGTTTCACTCCCTCGTTGGCTTGGCCGCCATATGCGTGGCGGCGGCGGCGTTTGGAAACCCGGAAGCATTTAACATCGGCACGCAGGGCGATATTCATCTGGCCAGCCTGATCGAGATGTCGCTTGGCCTTGCGATTGGCGCGATCACCTTTACCGGATCTGTTGTTGCGTGGGGGAAGTTACAGGGCAGAATCTCCGGCAAGCCTGTTGTCTTTGGCGGTCAACACGCGCTAAACGGATTTTTAGGTGTGGCGCTGGTTTTGTTGATTATACTGCTTTGTGCGACGCAGAGCGGTTTCGCGTTTTTCCTGATTGCTCTCTTGGCTATGGCGCTTGGCGTTCTCATCATTATCCCGATTGGCGGGGCAGATATGCCGGTGATTGTGTCGATGCTTAACTCCTATTCGGGGTGGGCTGCGGTGGGGATTGGCTTTACGCTGCATAATAACTTATTGATTATTACCGGCGCACTTGTCGGATCAAGCGGAGCCATCTTGTCCTACATCATGTGCAAAGGCATGAACCGTAGCTTTTTGAATGTGATACTCGGTGGCTTCGGTGGCGAGACAGCGCCGGGCGCAGCGGAAGATCTTGGTGATCGCCAAGCAAAAATCGGGGCTGCGGAAGATGCTGCCTATATCATGAAGAATGCCTCAAAAGTTATCATCGTGCCCGGCTATGGCATGGCGGTGGCACAAGCGCAACATGCGCTTCGCGAGATGGCAGATACCCTCAAGAAAGAAGGGGTTGATGTTACATACGCTATTCACCCCGTAGCGGGACGGATGCCGGGGCATATGAATGTCTTGCTGGCCGAGGCGAATGTGCCGTATGACGTGGTTTTCGAGATGGAGGATATTAATCGTGAATTCGCACAGACCGATGTGGTTTACGTTATCGGCGCAAATGATATCACCAACCCAGCGGCAAAGAATGATTCCAGCTCACCTATTTACGGGATGCCTGTTCTGGATGTTGGTAAAGCGCAGACGGTCCTGTTTGTGAAACGCTCTTTGGGCACAGGGTATGCGGGCATTGACAATCCCTTGTTCTTTGAAGACAGCACTATGATGCTGCTCGACGATGCAAAAAAGATGACGGAAGATATCATTAAAGCAATGGAGTAAAAACAAAGGCACAGGATACAAAGGAGCAGTACACACAAGTGTTAACATAACCGTTTTGTGAAGATTTAACCTTTATCCGTCATGATGAACATCCACGATTAAACACAAACCAGACACCATCAGGAAACCATCGCCCCCTCATGAGTTACGCAACAAAAAACATACCGCCTCTTGAAGACCAATTCTTGCAACCGCCCGGCTGGAGGTGGCATGGTTTTTCCCGGAAAGAGGGACGCACAATTCGTTTTGGGTCGGCCTTTCCCAAAGACAGTATTCCTGATGCTGTTGCTGTTTGTTTGCCGGGTCTTGGAGAATTTAGCGAGAAATATTTCGAAACGGCGCAATACTGCCTGAGTAAGAACATCGCCTTCTGGATTATTGATTGGGCCGGTCAGGGGCGCTCCATGCGCTATCTGGAGAACCCGCACAAGCGTCACGCCGATAACTTTCAAGAAGATGTTGATGATTTACATTATTTCATCATGGAATACATCAAGCATGCCTGTGTCCACCCTGATGTCGGGCGCATTCCTATGGCGATGCTCGGGCATTCTATGGGGGCGAATATCGGGATGCATTATCTGTCCCAGCATCCAGAGCGGTTTGAGTGCGCGGCATTTACATCCCCCATGTTTGGCCTGAAAGTCTTCGAAAACACCCCTGCTCCGCTTGCGCGTTTTGCTACATCTGCGCTCAACCTCATTGCGAAAAACCGCTACGCCTTTGGTGAGGGTGATTGGTCGGAAAAACCCCGCGCAGACCCTGGAAACAACCGTTTTTCCAGTAACCCTATTCGCGGCAGTGTTCACAATAGCTGGTGTGCCAGCAATCCCGATCTTCAGGTCGGTCACCTTACATATGGATGGCTTTATCAGGCCGAGAAATCGTGTGCGGCCCTGCAGAAGAAAAAACTCCTAAACTCTATCCCCACGCATTGCCTGCTGGCCAGCGCCGGTCTGGATGATTTGGTTGATAATAAAGTGACAGCACAGGTCGCCAAGCAGCTTGAACATGCGCAATTGCTTGAATATCCAGGTGCGCGGCATGAAATTCTGATGGAAAGTAACGACATACGCGATGATTTTCTCGATCATTTTTATAAATTGATTATAAAATGCATTATTGAGCGCCCAGAGACCTTGAAACCTTTTTAAGAAACAGGCAAAGTGATCACAGCATTTTTATATGGGAGAAGACTAAAGAATGAACGAAGCTGAAAAAGATAAAATCCGCCTAAGTGACCGCATACTCTCTGCGCTTCAGCTTTCGTTGGAACAGGAAGATATAAAAATTGCCGAACTTTTGACCAGCGCAATGGAACAAGCGATGACCCGCAACACAGGTGGTGGCGAGTTTATCGAAAGACGTGACTATCCGCCCGAGATTGAAGACGCGATGGATAAGTTGTTTGAATTGCGTTCCAGGGTGAAAAGAGCCTAAGCGTCTTTATTCATCAGGGCTGATCGGGCTTGCGATTTTATCGTTCAACGCATTTCAGGATTTTGATATTTCCAACCATTGATCTTCTGTTAGGACTTCGATGCCTAGAGCTTGTGCTTTTTTAAGCTTCGACCCTGCGTCTTCGCCTGCGATCACGAAATCAGTTTTCTTTGAAACCGAGCCGGTGACTTTCGCGCCAAGGCGCTCGGCCTGAGCTTTTGCTTCTGAACGACTGATAGTGAGTGCGCCAGTGAAAACCAAAGTTTTTCCTGTCAACGCGCTTTGCGTTATCTGTCCTGTATCAAAGGGTTCTATCGTTATGTATTGCTGTAAGCCGGTTAAGACATGGCGGTTATGCTCCTCGGCAAAGAAACCTAGCAAATCGTCTGCCATGCTGGCACCGATTCCGTCCATATTTATAAGGGTTTGATAGGCCTCGCCCTCTCGATCTTCTGCGGCGACCATGGCGGCAGTTAAGCCTTCGATCGTAATATATTGTGCTGCCAGAGTCTTTGCCGTTGCCTCCCCGACCTGCCTGATCCCCAGCGCATAAATAAAACGCGGTAGAGAAATATTGCGGCGCTGGTTTATTGACTCGAACAGGTTTTTCTCTGACAAATCCCCCCATCCTTCACGCGCGCGGATTGGGGTTAGAGTGCTCTCATTTTTTTCTTCCAGGCAGAAAATATCGACGGGTGTTTTAATCAGGCCTTCTTCATAGAATTGCTCGATAATTTTTGCACCTAGCCCTTCGATATCAAAAGCCAAGCGGGAGACAAAATGCTTTAACCGTTCTGTCGCCTGCGCCGGACAGACAAGACCGCCGGTGCAACGAATGGCGACCTCGCCTTCTTCTCTGATTGCCAATGACCCGCACGCGGGGCAATGATTAGGGATTTCATAAGGGGGAGCACTGCCTTCGCGTTTATTTTCGAGCACTTCTACGACCTGCGGGATAACATCACCGGCGCGTTGCACCACCACCATGTCACCGATACGCACGTCTTTGCGCGCGATTTCATCCTGATTATGCAGCGTAGCATTGGACACGACAACGCCACCGACGGTTATGGGCTCTAACCTTGCAACAGGAGTGAGAACGCCGGTTCGTCCGACTTGGATATCTATATCCCGCAATCTTGTTACGGCGCGTTCTGCGGGAAACTTATGCGCGGTCGCCCAACGCGGCGCGCGGGCAACGAAGCCGAGACGGGTCTGGTAGTCCAGCCGGTTTACCTTATAGACAATGCCGTCTATCTCGTAATCCAGATCAGGGCGGGATTCCAGAGTTTGTCTATAGTTTTTCATTAGCTCTGCTATGGAGGTGAAAATGCTGTAGGGGGTTTCGGGGATTCCCCAATTCTGAAGCTTCTGGCGGGCTTCGTAATGCGTGCCGGCAAAGCTTTGGGATATTTCGCCCAGACTATAGCCGAAGAATTTTAGGGCACGCTTTTTTGTCACCTCCATGTCGAGTTGGCGGACGCTGCCTGCCGCGGCGTTTCGCGGGTTGGCGAAGGGCTTGGCACCTGCATCCTCTTGCTCCCTATTCAGAGCCTCGAAATCCTTACGCGCCATATAAATCTCGCCGCGCACTTCCAGAATATCGGGCGCATCATCGGGCAGGCTTTGCGGGACATCCTTTATTGTGCGGACATTCTCCGTTATATCCTCTCCTTCTGCACCGTCGCCGCGGGTGGCGGCCATAACGAGTTTGCGGTTTTCGTAGCGCAAGGAGCAGGATAAGCCGTCAATTTTCGGTTCAGCCACAATTTCCAGCTCTTCATCTTCGGGCAGACTTAAGAAACGGCGAACGCGCGTTAGAAATTCGGCAAGCTCTTCTTCATTAAACACGTTGGAAAGCGAGAGCATGGGCATGGCATGGCGCACTTTTTTGAACCCCTTAGAAGGGGTTGCGCCTACCTTCTGGCTGGGGCTGTCTTTACTGACCAGATCGGGGTGGGCGCTCTCCAGATCCAGTAATTCACGGCGCAATTCATCATATTGCGCATCGGTGATATCCGGCGCGTCTTCATTATAATAGGCGTGGTCGGCAAGGTGAATTTTCTTGACCAGAGCCTTGTGCCGTGTGCGCGCCTTTTCCCGTGCGTCTTCTTTTGAAAGATCGAAAAGTGTCATGCGGCTTTTACCTGTAGCAATTTATCCGCTGCGGCTCTGGCCTCTGCCGTTATTTTTGCACCGGAGAGCATGCGGGCGATTTCTTCACGGCGGGGCTGATCGCCATCCAAGGGGGTAATATTTGTGCGCATGTCGGATTCTCCGCTTTTATGCACAATCCAGTGGTGAGTGGCTCTAGCGGCGACCTGAGGGGAATGGGTCACGACCATGGTTTGATGCGTGGTAGCAAGGCGAGCGAGACGTTCGCCCACCGCGTCGGCCACCGCGCCACCGATGCCGGTATCAACTTCGTCAAAAATCAGGGTTCCGGCGCTGCCGACCTGTGCCATCACGACTTTGAGTGCCAGCATGAAGCGCGCCATCTCTCCGCCGGATGCGATTTTATTCAACGGGCCGGGGCTGGCGCCGGGATTAGTGGCGATCAAGAAGGCCACTTGATCCAGCCCCTCTTCATTCCAATTTTCGCGGGGCTTTTCTTCTACTGCCGTTACGAAACGGGCTTTATCCAGCTTTAACGGCGCAAGCTCGGCCATGACATCACGATCAAGGATGGCGGCGCACTCTTTGCGGCGCTCATGAACTGTGCGCGCCAGCGTTTCATAGGCTCTTTCTGCGTCTTGCTTCCTAGAGAGAAGATCTGCCAGAATGTTGTCCTGTGCTTCGACAAGCTCTAATTGCTGCTCTAACTCCTGACGCTTGGCGGGTAAGCCATCGACACTGCACTCATGTTTTCGGGCGGCGGCGCGCAGGGCATAGAGGCGGTCATCAACATCTTCGAATTGATAGGGTTCGTCCTGCATATCCGCGAACATCGATTCAATCACTGTGCGGGCATTATCCAGTTCGGCGCTGGCGCGATCCATGGCCTCCATAATTTCTTGTGCTTCTGTGCCGATTTTATCTTCACTGCGCCCGATAACGCGGTAGGCTTTTTGAATCAATGCATCGGCGCTGCCGTTGCCGCTGAGATGTTCAAGTGCGGCATTCAGAGATTCAACGACCTGAGAACGGTTTTGCAGAGCTATCTTCAGGCTGGAGAGGCGTTCCTCTTCTCCTTCTTCGGGCGCGAGCTTTATAAGTTCGTCCACCACATGGCGTAGATATTCTTCTTCTGCGCGCAGGCGGGCGGCCTCAGCCTCGGCGGCTTCCAGAGCTGTACAGGCGGCGCGGCATTTATGCCACAGGGCTTTCATTTCCTCCACCTTGCCGGTTAGCTGCGCATATTCATCCAGAAGAGGACGGTGGGTGAACGGGTTCAGCATAGCGTGGGTATCAAACTGGCCATGGATTTCGACGAGGGTTTTTCCTATCTGGCGTAGAAGGCCGGCGCTAATTGGCTGGTCATTGACGAAAGCGCGGGACTTTGCGTCCTTACCGCCGTCTTTTTTCAGGGTTCGGCGCAGGATGAGTGGCTCACCCGCCTCAAGATGCACCGCGCCTGTTCCGCGCAGGATTTCCAAGGCCGGATGGGTGGGGGGGATTTCGAAGCTGGCAGTCACCGTCGCCTGATCCGCGCCTTTTCGTACTAAACGAGCTTCGGCGCGTGCGCCCAAAGCCAGCCCCAGAGAATCGAGCAGGATTGATTTACCGGCACCGGTTTCTCCCGTAAGCGCACAAAGTCCCTCTCTGAAATCGATTTCCAGATGCTCAATCAAAACCACATTTTGGATAATCAAGGTACGCAACATAGCGTTAGTTTAATCCGGTTTGAATATGGATTCCACTGTTCGGTCAACAAAGCCGCGCTCATCCAGAATTTTCTTACGCTCATCCGGCGTCAGAAGCTTGAAGCTGCGTTCGTACCAAGCACTGCCCGGATAATTATGCCCCAGAACGGCGGCAACTTGTGTGGCCTCATTCACCAGCCCCAAGGTCAGGTACGCCTCCACCAAACGGTGCAATGCCTCGGGCGTGTGGGTTGTTGTTTCGTATTTTTTAATCACGGTGCGGAACCGGTTTATCGCGGCATTGATATGATTACGATTGAGGTAATAACGCCCGATTTCCATTTCCTTGCCTGCCAGATGGTCGAAGGTCAGGTCACGTTTCAGGGTCGCATCGCGGGTGTATTTGCTATCGGGAAAGCGCCGGATCAATGTTTCTAACGCCTTCATAGCCTCGGCGGTCATAGCTTGATCGCGGGCGACGTCGGAAATTTGTTCGTAAAAGCTTAGCGCCTTCAGATAATGGGCATAGTCGATGTCGTCACTGCCCGGGTGCAAATCTATGAAACGGTCGAGGGCGATTATCGCCTCTTCATAGCGCTGGTCTTCATAAGACGCATATGCGGCCATAAGTTGCGCTTTGGTTGCCCATTGTGAATAGGGATGCTGGCGTTCGACTTCCTCGAAGTCTCTGGTCGCGGCGATGTAGTCACCTTCATCCAGTGCCTTTGCAGCGCGGTTATATAACAGATCCGGGCTTTCTTCAATTTGCAGGTTCGTCAAGTCTTCCGATGTGGAGCAAGCGGATAACGGTGCGAGGAGAGCCAAAGCGGCCAATGATAAGGTGAGTTTTGATAAGCGCATTTGCGGGCGGCCCTTTTGATTTTGCTGTGTAGTAAAATAATACCTACAGCGCCCAAGGTCTAGTCCTTTAGTGAGGATACGCCCTAAGCCTCAACAATTTCATAGGCGCTGTCATCTGCGAATAGCGCATGCAGGAGTGCGTTATTCATTGCGTGGCTTGTTTTTTGACCGTTATATTTACCCAGAATGGGGGAACCGGCAAGATACAGATCGCCGATTGCGTCCAGAAGTTTGTGGCGAATAAACTCATCTTTGTGGCGCAGCCCCTCGGGGTTCATGACTTGTTCACGATCCATCACGATGGCATTATCCAAAGATGCGCCCAGTGCCAGCCCCCGAGAGCGCAAATATTCAGCATCATGGAAAAAACCGAAGGTACGGCATGCGGCGATATCGTGCATAAAGTTACCATTCAGGAGGCGGGTTTCGAATTCCTGATGACCGATCTCCGGGTGATCGAACTCTATTTCTCCGCCAAAAACACTGTCATCTGCGGGGGTTAAGCTGGCGCTTTTTCCGTCTTCCTCGACCTTAATATCTTTTAGCACGCGAATCATACGGCGGGCGGCGATTTGGGTTTTTACACCGGCCTCCTTTATCATTTCGACAAAGGCCAGGGCGCTGCCATCCATGATGGGCACTTCGGGACCGTCAAGTTCGATCACCGCGTTGTCAATGTTACAACCGCGCAAAGCGGACATTAGATGCTCAATTGTGCCGACGCCGACGCCATCATCATTGGAAATAAACGTACAAAGCTGAGCATCTGTAACCTTATCCCATAGGGCGGGGATTACGTTATCGCAACCGGTTATGTCTGTGCGGATGAAAACAATACCTGCGCCCTCTTCGGCGGGCAGGATGCTCAAATTAATCTGTTTACCGGAATGAAGGCCCACACCTTGGAGGCTGGCTTTTGCATGAAGGGTATTTTGTTTCATTAATTATCCGTAATTCTGTGCAATTATGCTGACGATTCCATAGTATTCTTAGCGTCTAATATAGAAGTTTCGTGTCACCGAG
>SPJJ01049156.1_pt1 | contig 10937 bp, 11 predicted proteins | sample 3741741 | NCBI WGS metagenome assembly SPJJ01 (sample SAMN10925908, study PRJNA522277) | cold seep metagenome | isolation source: Elba SIP-enriched marine methane seep metagenome, extraction at timepoint T1 | place: Italy: coast of Elba, Mediterranean Sea | collected 2014-05 | reverse complement strand
CTAGAGCCATAAACACGGTGTGCGAGTTCATCCTTTCTTAAGGCTCATATAGCCGGGGCGCACCCCGGCTTTCATGCACCAATGATGCGGCTAGAACTCCTCATCCATCTCGGGTAAGCCCACCCCTGAAGCCATCTGAGCGTACTCGTTGTCTGCAGGAAGAAGCCTAGAAGTGGCATCCGAAAACGTGGGGTTGTTTATCACACCCAGCGACTCAGAAATACCCGGGACTGGGGGACTGGAGGCAAAGTCTCCCATGTACATTGGAGGTGACGGCTGAGGCGGTCGCCTCGGCACAGTGTCTTGCGACACAGACTGCCTCTCTGGGTTGTACGCGGCACACTTGTATTCATTGCCGCCCCTGTTAACGTAAATGCCTTCCTCGCCTGTAGGCCGAAGAACGCTCATCCTCGCCCGAGTCCTTTTGTCCTGCCAGTCGGCGAGCCTCTGCCTCTGCCGGGAAAAGAATCCGGGACCGGCCTCCGCTGCACCGCGCGAGTCCAGCACGCCGGTCGCGCGGAGCTCGTCGCCCGACATGCCCCGTGACGCCTTGATGAACAGCCACACGAAGTACACACCAATCACAATAGCAGCGACTAACACAAAGGCGTTCGCCACCAGGAGCCCCGTCAGCTCGCCCTTAGACGGCACCCCCGTCAGGTTGTCAAAGTCGCGCAGAAGGCGTGAAAAGTAAATCAGGTTCCAGATAGTGATTCCTGCAACAAAGATGGCAACGATCCCCATGAGGATCATTATCATCTTGTGCGCTGTGCCGGTACCGTGAACCATCTTAAAGACTCCTTTTCGACCGCGACAAAAAGGGGATGCAGACCGCTGCGAATAGGCCCTTGGACACGCTGATACTCCTCACTTCGTGGGAGTGCGGTCACTGCGTCATGATGCGGCGAGACGGGAGCGTGAGCGATGAGATGCACACGGACTCTCCCGGCGTGTTCGCCTGGGACGCCGCGCACTTCCGCGCGCTCCTCACCGCCGCGCCGGGCGAGACCGCGCGCGCCGGATCGCCCCAGGCCCGGCGCGTCCTGAACTTCCACTACGCGCCGAACTCGATACAGGCAGTGGTCACGGAGTTCGACCTCGACCCTGACACGGGCGCCGTGTCAGCGCGGGTCGTCGCCGACGCGAAGCACCCGGAGGGCGTCCTTGACGCGCCGCCGCCTGCCGCGCTGTTCGCGGCGACGCACGTCTTCCCGCGCTGGCTCGCCATGTCGCCGGAGGCCTTCGCCCTCGCCGCGGCCGCGCGCCCCGGCGCGGAGGCGCCCGGCGCGGTTCACCTGAGGATCGCGCCAGAGGCCGCGCACCCCGCGGACGCCGTCTACGCCCTGCTGCGTGAGCCCGCCGCGCCTATCCCGCCCGGCGTCGCCGCGAGCGGGCCGCCCTGGGATGTAAAAATACGGTACAAACACGAGTCCGCCGCGGTCAGCTTCACCGCGTAATCGCGCAGCCCGCGGGCTGCGCGCGTCCGACATCAGTCGTTCTTCTTCAAGTCGTCCAGAGGCTCCAGGTCGCGCTCCGGCTGGTCTTTCGGGAGTGCGACTGCCTTCGCGCGCGGGGCCGCCGTCAGGCTCGCGACGGACCGCCGCGCCGCCGCGGCCATGGAGTTAGTCTGGGCGGCCTCCGTCCGCAGGGCCATCAGCTGCCCCTGCACCAGGGACATGTCCCGGTTCGTCCGCTGCCGCTCCCGCCACAGAGCAACCGCCATGCCGGTCACTATCACCACCACAATCAAAGCGATCACGTAGGCCGCGTAGCCCGTTTTAGCCTCCGGGTCGCCGGGAAAGGTTGCTGCTGCCATTTCAGATCAGTCTGTCAAAATCGCTTCTGATTCGCTCTCTTTTGCCCTGGGCGCGGCGAGCCCCTTCTCGCTGTCGAGAATAGAGAAAACCGTGACGGCGATCTTGGAAGAGGAAGCAGGCGCGACGCCAAGCCGCCCGCCGACTGCGAACAGGAACGAGCTCTTGTAGATGTCCTCCGCGACCTTGGCGCGCGCGGACTGCGCTATCTTCCCGTTCGCCCCCGCGACCGGCCGCGCGGACTGCACGCACGCGCACGCCTCGACTGTCGACGTGTCCAGGCCGTGCACAACCTTCATGTGCGCCGTCACAACCGCTTCGTACAGGGAGAGGTTGTACCGCCTCCTGCGCTCGTTCCCGGCGAAGTGGGCCTCGTGCCGGATCACAAGCGGGGCAATCTCCTCGATCACGGCCGCATTCAGCTCGGCCATCTTTGCCGCGACGGCCGCGCGCGCGGCGGCGGCGAACCCGGCCGCGTCGCCGCGCCGGACGGCCGCGCACGCCGCGGGGTCGAGGCCGACCGCGGCAGACGCGCACAGGGCCGCGTAGACGCACGGCGAGTTCCGCACGGCCGTCTTCTCGCGGACGTAAACGAACCCGCCAGACAGGACCGCCCACTCGCCGGTGAAGATTCGCGCGGCCGTCTCCTGCAGGTGGCGCGCCCGCGCGCGGATGTAGTCGTCCTTCCGCGCGTCGCGGGGTGCCCGCCCCCGCTTCGCCTCCTGCTTCTCTATCTCGACTGCAGGGGCCTCCGCGACGCTGGGGAACATCGTCTCGACTAGCACCCGGGCCCCGGTCGGGTCTGCCACGAACATGCGCGGGTCTGTCGGGATCCGCCTGACCGTGTTTTCCGAGACCACGCGCTCGCGCGCGTCCACGGAGGCGGCTGCTGGTGCATACTGGCCGCGGAGCGTGGCGCCGGACCCCTCAGACACCGCCGCGTCGCACAGGACCAGGCCGCACCCGCTGCAGCTGTTGCTGCCCTCGTCGTGCAGCGACTCCGGGTGCTCGCACTCCGCCAGGGGCGGGCGCGGCCCTGCGCGGCGCGGCGCAGGCGGGAGGGGGAGCGCGCGCGTGGCAGGCTCGGAGGGCGCCGGGAACCAGCGCCGGAGCGCGAGGTCGCGCTGCGCCCGCTTAGCGGCGGCAAACTTGCTTGTCGGCGTGTGTGGCTCTCTGATTGCGGCGATCATTCTCTGCGGTTGCTCGTGTGGTTGCTAGTGGGGTATCAGAAGAACTTGGGAGGATACAGGGCTTTGCCTGTCTGACTCAAAACCCGTGTCCAGTTTTGTACTCCAGTGCCAAGGCCCTAATAATTTTCATGGCCTTCCCAATCTCGATATCCGACCTCGACCGGGAAACGAGCGCGCTGATGTCGCGCGAGCTCGAGATCCAGCCCGTGGACGCCTCTGTTGAGGGCCGCGTCCTCCCGGACGGGACGCGCAGCGGTGGCTTCCGCGGCCGCGGCGGGGGGCGCGGCGGCGGCCGGCGCGCGCTCCCGCCCTTCGCCTTCTACTCGGTTGACCGCGACCGCGGAGAGCTCCGCATCCCACTCGGATACGCAAAGACCCACTTCGAAGTCCCGGACGGCGACGACCCGCGCTGGGCGCCGATGCGTATCACCACCAAGAGCGCAATCACCCTCCGCTCGCACCAAACCGAGATCCTTGAGGAGGCGGAGACAGGCATCCGCGGGTCGGGGTCTGAGATACTGGAAGTGAACACGGCGGCCGGAAAGACTATCATGGCGATTCACCACGCACTCAAGTTTGGCCTCAAGACGATAATCATTGCCCCGATCACTACCCTGATCACACAGTGGAGGAAGTCTATCGGTCTGGTCGCGTTCGGAGACGAAGACTCTCCGGAGCTTGCCCGCGCTGTCTGGATCGCTCCTGAGCCGTCCAAACCCGAGCCGAAGACGGCGCGGGGACGCGCCAAGCGCGGCGACCCGGCAGAGGCTGACTTCATTCTTGCCATGCCGGGCCGCGTTGAGGCGATCCCCTACGACGTCCGGCGCAGCCTGGGGATGATGATCCTCGACGAGGCCCATTTCCTCTGCACAGAGAAGCAGGTAGGCGCCCTCCTCGCCGTCTGCCCGAAACACGTCCTGGCCCTCACTGCTACTATGCGCCGCGATGACGGCCAGGACAGGATGCTGGACCTGATCGTGCACGGAGGAGACAACCCGCACGTGCAGCGGTTCAACCCCCGCGAGTATGACGTGCGGCCGATCGCGACTGGAGTGCGCGTGCCCGAGGTCCCGAACACGAAGTCGAGCATGGGCGGGATGGACTACTCTGAGTACAGCAAGGCGATATCGGAGTCCGGGGAGTTCACCCAGGCGGTTGTGGCAGTGATCGCGGACACGCTCGCCGCGAACCGCAAGGTGATGGTGATCACCCCGCTTGCCGCGCACGTCGCTGTGATCGGGGAGGCGGCTGCGGCTGCGGTCGGGGAGTCGCGCGTGGAGACGTTCTACGGAGGCGACTCTGTTGTGCGGGACCGGCCCGTTATAGTAGGGACGCCGGGCAAGATGGGGACCGGCTTCGACATGAAGATGAAGTGTGACCTGTTCAGTGGGGTACCCGCGGACACGCTGATCCTCACTCACACGATCAAGAAGTGGCAGGCGTACACGCAGTTTGCCGGGCGCGTGATGCGGGCCCCGGACCACATAAGGCCGGAGGTTTACCTCATGATGACGCGGAACCGGATATCGGCAAAGCACCTGGACGCTCTCCGGCCCGTGATGGAGATGAACAAGGCGACTGTGCACGCGGCAGTCCCGCCGCCATGCCTCAGTAAGACGTAAAACGCTGCGGCCGCGGCCGCATCAAAAGACTCTGAATGACTACCGGTGCTTGGCATGCCGAAGCAAGAGCGATCGCCGCGGAAAGGCGAAAAAGCCGCGGCGCGCCCCGCCCTGCGCGCCGCCTGGTCGGGCGGTGGACGCCGGAGTCCTACCGCCCGGACCTCGCCGCGCCGGAGCCGGAGCCGCCCGCGCACGCGCCGGCGCGCGTCGTCGGTGAGCTCCGGGACGACATGAACATTCTTGTCCTGCACCAGATGGCGCGCGCTGCAGTCGCGCACGACCTCGCCGCGGCCCCGCAAGCTGCCGCGGCCGCCCGGCGCGCGGTCGTCGCGGCGGAGCAGGAGCCGACTCTCGTCGGCCGAAACGCGGCGGTCGCAGCAGCAGAGGCCGACCTCGCGCGCGCGGAGAGCTACGCGAGCGGGCGCGTCTGGGACGATTACGCGCGCGCGGCCGCGGAGCCGCTTCGGGAGTACTACGAGCACTCTTCCGAGGCGGCGCGCGGGCGCGTGCGGCTGAGCCCGCCCGAGCCCGCCTGGCCCGGCGCGCGGGCGGCTGCGGAGCGGTACCTGGAGGCACTGGAACTCGTGATGTCAGTCTCTGTCGTTGCTGCTCAGACCGCGGCGCTCCGCGAAGCCTGTCCCGTGTGCGCGCGCCCGGTCGACGACACGGACGCGACCTGCCCCTGCGGCCGGGAGACGACGACCGTCCACCGCGCGAGCTCCTTCAAGGACAACTCGCGCGTCTACTCATCGACAAAGAACTGTTACGACGACCTGGGAAACTTCATCAAGCGGATAGACGCGTTTGAGGGTAAGCAGAAGACGCCGCCCCCGGAGCGGCTCTACGCGCAGCTGGAGTCGCACATCGACGCGGGGACTCACGCTGGGTTCTGCGCGGCCGCGCGCGCAGCCGCGCCGGACCCCGACGCGCCACGCCGCAAAGTCGGGACGTCGATGCCGGTTTTGATCGCTGCTCTGTCCGCAACCGACAACAGTCAGCACTACAAGGACCTGGACCTGATCGCCCACCGCGTCTGGGGCTGGGCGCTTCCAGACGTGACGAGCTCCGGCCTCCGCCAGGGCCTGATAGAGGACTACAACAAGACCCAGATCGTGTACTATGAGAACAAGGGCGAGCGCGAGTCGAGCCTGAACGTGTCCCTGCGCCTGTTCTACCACCTGTCGGCGCGCGGTTACCCGTGTGACATCGCCGACTTCAAGACGATCACTTCTGCGGAGAGCATGGCCTACCACGAGAAGATGCTGCGCCTGATGTCGGAGCGGACCGGGGTTATGTTCACTGAGTTTGTCCGGCCCCGCGCACGGGGACGGAGCCGGCGCGCACCGCGCGCTCAGGCGGTGACGGTCGGGCGGAAGCTCGGCGCGGCGGAGGGCGCTGCGGAGGCCGCAACAGAGGGAGCGCGCGGGGGCGGGCGGAAGCTGGGCGCGGCGGAGGGCGCCACGGACGGCGCCGGGCGCGGCGCGGGCGCAGCCGGCGGGTAGGAGGTCTCGCGCTGCGGCGCGGGAGCGGGTGCACTACCACCACCGCCAAGGCCGACCATACTCATCACGTTCCCGACAAGGCCCATCACGCCGGGGGCCTCTGCGCGGCTCGCGGGCTCCTCCGGGCCGTCGTCGACCCCCGGGACATAGGGCAGGCCGTCGGGGGCAAACTGGGAAAGGTCCGGCTCGTCGTCTTCTGGCTCGCCGTTCACGCAAGTGTTCTCCTCGACGAACGAAGTCAGCGCCTCGACAGCCTGCGCGGCAATCCCGCGCATGGTGTCGTTAGCGATCAGGTTCTTGTTCGTAGCGAGGAAGGTCGCGCCGAACAGCACGAACTGCGAGCCGAGGATCATCGCGAGGGCCATGTACGGGTTCGTCTCGCCGCGGCCGACGGTGTACTGCGTCTCGCCGATCTGGACCAGGGTCGAGTAGTACTTTGGCATCTTCTGCCTCTGCGCGTTGCCGTAGCCCTTCATGTGGAACTTGAGGTAGTAGCTAGCCGCCTCTACGCCGTAGAAGAACATGATCAGGCCCTTGCTGATGACGTCCGCGCGCGTGCGCGCGAACACCGCCTTCGCGTACCCGTTGTAGTCCGTGTGGAGCTGCTCGAGGGGCATGGCGGGGTGCGGCGTGTTCACGCGGATCTCCGGGTGCAGGGAGGCGAACGTCATGATCTTCTGCGTGAGCTCGGCGCGGCGGCGCTGGCGCTGCTTGTCGGTCAGGCTGGCGTAGTACGCGCGGTACTCTTCGTAGCGGATCTCCTCCTGGATCACCGTCTCAGAGGGGCGCATGGCCTCCTCGACGTCCGGCGATGGCGGGATGTCGTCTTCGCGGCCCGAGTTAGGCGGGGGGACGTAGGTCGTCTGCCTGCCGTAGATGCTGCGCATGGCGGCGGGCGCGGGCGCGCGCGGGGCCTCAGAGCGGGACGGCTCGGGCGCGCGCACGGCGGGCGCCTGTACCGCGGGCGCCTGGACGGCGCGGGGGGCGCGCGGCTGCGCGAACCCCCAGGGGGCAGAGCTCGGCGTGTGGTACCAAGGGTCCTGCTTCGCTGGCGGGCCGCCGAGACGGTCCGACCGCGCGGGCGTGACGCTCCGACGCGAGACCGGGATCGCAGACCGCAGCGGCGACGCGGCGCGCGCGGGGGCGGCGCGGCCCGGAGAGCGGAGGCCGGTCGCGGACATCTTGGCGTTCCAGGTCTCGCTCGGGCTGGACCCAGAGCTAGACCCGCCGTCAAGCGCACGATCAGCAACGGCGCGGCGGCGCGCAACCGCACGGGCGGAGGCGGACACTCGCGTAGACGCTGAACTCACAGAGCTCCGCGTGTCGACCTTCACAGACTCGGCCTTTCCCCGCGGCGGAGACAGCGGCCGGTAAACTGATATTGGGGCGTTGTTGATCATCGCTCCTTTTGTCTAAAGGTCGGAGCTTTTGTACACAGGAAAGTCTGCCACCCGCGGGTGGCCGTTAAAATCAGCATCACGGTACGAATCGGGGAGCAAGCACCGCGTCGACAACAAAGTGGCCGTGGTCGGCCCGGTCTGTGGCGCGGCGGCACCCCCCGCCGTGGCACCCCCCGCCAGCCGCCGCGCGCTCCTCCGCCGCCGCCAGAGACGTCAGCTCCTGGAATAGCTCATCCGCGAACTCGTCCGTGAACTCTTCAACAGCCAGGCCGCTGTGTGCAGTCGCGGCCCGATGGAAGTCGACCGTCCACGCGAAGAGGTCCCGCGGGCTGCCCTCCGGGAGCGCGCGGCCGGAGAGGTACTGGCGGATGTGGCGCCGGCACTCCACACAGGTGAACGACTTGGCGAACACAGAGACAAGAGAGACCAAGGCCGCGCGTTCGCCGCTCGCCGCGAGGAGGTGGATCGAGTACCAGGCGCCGGCAGAGACCTTGTCTAGGTCAAAGAACCGTCGGAGCGGCTTGCCCGGCCGGCTTGTGGCCGCGGGGTGCGGGCGCTTGTAGTCGGAGCTCGGTATCATCCTTTTCTCTCCGCCGACTAAGGCACCTTGCCCTTAGCACGCGCTCGGAACAGGGCCTCCACGTAGCACACCGTGTCGCCGTGGTCATCCGCCTTCTTGGTGGCTTCGATTAGGTCCGCGCACTGGGTGTCGCCGGCCGCGCGGAGGAGCTGGACGCTCCGGAGCGCGGCCCACTTCTTCCGGGTCGGCCCGGTGAGGCTCTTCGGCGCGTCGAGCCAGTCTGTCTTGACGGAAGAGCGCGCTATCAATACCAGTCCGAGCGCGGCTGACCCGGTCACCGCGCCCAGGGCTGCCGCCAGGAGAATGCCCTCGAGCGTCATCATGCCCGTGTTCGGGTCGACCTGCTTCTCTATCAAGACGTAGTGAGACGCCGCGAGGTACTCCCGGAGGGCAGACATGCACCAGAGGGCGTTCGGGACCGGGGCCGTGTGCGCGGCGCCGCGCACCGTCCGGGAGGCCTCTGCTGCGCCGGCGCAGGGCGCTGAGAAGAAGTCAAACTTCGCCTGCAGAACAGTCTCCGCGCGCACAAGAACACCCGTGTCAGGAGCGGCGCCTCCCCCCGAGAACCACCGGCGCTCAACCCGGACCGCACAGTTCTTGAAGGCGGGGTCAATCGCCGTCACTTGGATATAACGGAGCCCGTCATGGTTAGCGGGGGCAAACGCCGGCACAGGCCCGCGCGCTTGGAAGTGCGGGTTGAACACATTGAACTCAAACGCGCGTATCTTCTTCTGCATCTTTTACCAGTCCTATCCGCAGTCATAGAAGTGGACATCCGCCTCCCCAAAGTGGCCAATCGGGAACTCGAGCCTGATCGTCTTGTCTGAAGTGGCGTAGAACCGCACCACGCAGGACTCATTCGCGGCAGCCCGGGCCGCCATTGTGAGGCCGACTGTGCGCGCGCCTATCTCGACCCCGCTTCCAGGTTCGGCCGAGCCCCACTCGGCGCCGGCGGCCGAGACGCGGCCCGGCGCGACGCAGAGCGGGACCGCGCCGGCCTTCTTGGCTTGGTTCATGGCACGGAAGGCTGCGGTCACGGCCGCGTGGAGTTCACTCGCGGGGACGACCGCGTCCGGGGCGGAGCGCGGGGGCGCAACCGGGTCCGCGTTCAGCTGGAACTCGAGCGGAGGAGATACCACCGCAGGTATGACTTCGCGGCGCACTGTCCACTTTGCATCAGTGCAAGCAACGCTGTCTGAGGACGCGCCGGACTCGGTCGGGCCGCGGCGCGTCCCCTGCGGCGTCCGCGTCTCTATCGCGAGCGTGTCCCCGGCGTACTCTATTGCGACCGCGCTGTCCTTTCGCGAGAGCCCGGAGAGTGCAGAGACTATCTCGCTTGTCTGGACGCGGACCGCCGGCTCGCCCTCGACCGCGAAGGCGCGGAGGTCCTCGGCGCGGAGGGCGGCGTGGCACCCCACGTTGAGTAGCGGGTCAATGGCCCAGAAGTCGACGCCCTCCGCGCAGGCGGACACGACGACGTAGCCGCTCACTCGCGCGACTAGTTCAAGGAAGTACCTTAAAGAACCGGCGCCCTCTGCTGTCTGGGCTGAAAACGACATCGCTCTTTTCACACGCGCGCGCAGCGGCCCGAATCTGGGTACGGCGTATCCCGGCGTACAAAAATGGCAAGCATAGTCGAGGCGCAGTACAACGCGGCTCTGTTCCCGCGCTGCTGCACCGCTTGCGTCCGCCCGCGCCCGCCCGACGGGACGACGGGCAGCCTGGTGTCAGACGCCTTCTTCGCCTGGGCGGTCGCGCCCTTCTCCGCCCGGATCGCGGTCGTCGCGCTGGGGAGCTTTGCCCTGTCGCCCTTCTCTGCGACGGCGTTTGTCGGCTTTGTCCTCTTCTGGCTGTTCTGGGAGCTGTCGATCATAGTGTGGGTCTGGCACGGCACGCGAACCTGCCCATGCGAGGCCTGCGCGCCTCTGGACTACGCGCCTGGGGAGCGCGCCCTGATCATTGCGGCTAGTCTCGGGGCGTGGGTCTTCGGCCGGTTCCTGTTTGGCCGGGTTGTGTGGGCCTGATAAGCGCCGCCCGCGGGCGGCGCGCTTGCGGCCTAGACGAACCGCTTCCCCGCGCGGGGGTTCTCGGGGTCGCTCGGCACCGACTCGAGGTACTCCAGAGCGGACATGAGCCGCGCTTTCCAGATGTCGATGGCCGGCGTTTCGGTGTGCTTCTTTATATCGGCCTTGGCTGCCTCTAGATCTTTCTTTGCCTTCTCCATGTTTTCCTTGGTCGTGTCCGGCGCGCGGTGCTCGCGCCAGACCACCTCGGACAGCCCCAGTCGCTTAAGCTCCTTCACCGTCTGCGCGTTCGTGCGGTCCTTCGCTGCGAGGTCGAACACGCCTGAGATTACGGCCTGCAAGAACTCGTACTTGTCTGTGTGCTTTGCCGCGCGGGCCTTCGCGTCCGCGATACGGTTCAGACGCACCTGCTTGTACACCTTCTCCATCGCCTGGTAGTAGAGCTCAACAGCGTCTGCCCGGTTCTCGTACCCATATAGCGTCGGGATCTCGTCTTCGTCGATCATGACCATGTTGGTTAGCTTCTCCATCTTGACAAGGCCGAGGAGGTCCAGCAGCTCCCCGTCGGCGAGCGGGGAGGCATTCGGCGCCGCGGCGGCGCGGCTGGCCGACCGCGCGCGCGGCGCGCGCTTGCCCCGCGCGCGCATCCCCGTGATGTCGAGCCCAGTCAGACTGAACACCGGCGAGTTACCGATGGAGTAATCAGCCCAAGACGCGAGCAAGCCGGCGTCTATTAGCTCCTCCAGCGTCTGCTTGTATACCACAAAGGACTTGATCGTGTAGGGGATCTCTGTGATCTCAACAT
>SPJJ01041016.1_pt1 | contig 10938 bp, 9 predicted proteins | sample 3741741 | NCBI WGS metagenome assembly SPJJ01 (sample SAMN10925908, study PRJNA522277) | cold seep metagenome | isolation source: Elba SIP-enriched marine methane seep metagenome, extraction at timepoint T1 | place: Italy: coast of Elba, Mediterranean Sea | collected 2014-05 | reverse complement strand
GCTTCTCTTCCGCCGAGAGGGGCAGAACCAGCTCCGCTCGAGTGCTCTCAACGCGAGCAGCAATGGCCTTGATTCGCTGTTCACTGGACCGCTGCAGCTCAACCGCGCTCGCGAGCCGCTGTAGATCACTGAATGCCGTCGCGTCTAGGCCGGCCGCAAATGCGGGGGCGGCCTCCCGCGCCGCGCGCAGGCGCCTGAGCTTCTGCCAGGCAAGCGAGAGGTACTCATGGTCTGCTTCTACTGAAGTACCCGGCCTTCCCTTCAGAAACAAGGGCCTTCCTGTCGGGGCGCGGCCGGATTGCCTGACAGCGTGCTCCAGACCCCGCTCGCATTCCTCTGATCCATTTCTAGCAGCAAACGCTAAAATGATGTAAGGAGTGCGCTGGACGGCGCTCGAGTGTTCAAGGAGTAGATCCTTAACATGCTCCCTGAAATCGTCCCATTCCAGACCTGTTTCCCTTTCTGGGGTATCGTGGTCCCACTCTCCGAGTATACTCAGCGCCTCCACTGCGCGCGGGCTTGCGGCAGCCTTCTTTATTTGGTCAAGCACAACCGAAGTCTCCGCAGAGTCGCTCGGGTCCCACTTGAGGTCGCAGCGCGGGCACGTTACCGCAGCCTGGGCCCTGCGTTCAATGGCGTCGGCAGCCTGCCCCGGTAGAGCATTGAAGGCGTCAAAGACCCAGAACAAGTGCGACATCCATTCATCAAACGTGCTTCCTTGGCGGTACTCTTCTAGTATCTCTTCAGCCGCCCGGGATTCTTCTTCTGATGGTACACATGAGAGCACAGCAGACCATGCTCTTCTGGCGCTTCTCTCTGTGTCGGTGAACTTGGAGAATGCCGACTCCGGGGCAGATGCTAGGTCACCCAGGCCCCGGCACGCCTGGGCCTCTGCAATATAGGCGGCAGCGGCGGCGAGGTCTGCCGGGGAGGCGTCTGCTGGCACGCCTGTAGCTGCCGATAGCTGGGCAATTTCGGCTTTGCGCTGAGAGATGTCCGCGCGCATGGGATTGTAGATCGCCTCAAGCGCGTCCAGCTCCCGACGCGAAGCGCTTGCCTCTCGGTCCCGGCGCGCGAGGGCCGCCCGTCGGGACTCGAGCTGGTCTTCCGTCTGCGAGTCGTCGGGAGTCTCTGGTCCGATGATGTCCAGCATGTCGCGCTTGGCCGCAGCGGCGGCCGACGTCTCGCGCGCGCGCGCCTCCGCTGCGGCTAGCCGCTTCTCCAGGGCGGCGATTACCGTCTCCGGGTTGCCGGGGCCTGGCGGGAACACCATGCTGTACATCAGGGCAAACTTCTCCGCGTTCGGGAGCGCGATCACTGGGTTGCGGGCCCCTTGCGCGGTGTGGGCTGCGGCGGCGAAGAAGACCGCGCTGCCGAACTTGGACTCGACCCACTCCGCGGCGGAGGCCGACTCGAGTATCACCGTCTCTCCACCGCGTGTGACCTCAACCTGGTTACCTGAGGTGGCGGCAGCGCGGCGCTTGACTGCGGCTGTGGAGTCCGGCCCGTCCAGGCCTGCGAACTCGGCGATCACAGCTGTTGCTGATACGGATGCGCCGAACGCGCGGATTCTCTCGCGTGCGCGCGCGGACGTCTCTGCGCGCGGCGCCGTGCCGGGGAGCGGCTTAAGCGCCTTCCCGCGCGCGCCGCCGTAGAGGCACCAGGTGAGCGCGGCGAACACGGTGCTCTTCCCGGACCCTGACGCGCCGGCGAGGAGGGTCGCCGCGCCGTCCTCAAACTCAAACTCGGCGGGCGAGGTGTAGCACCTGAAGTTCTGGATGTAGAGCCTCATCTCTTTTGCGTCCGGCGCCCGCGGGCGCCGGCAGTTTCGGCCTATGTATGACAGCGGAGCTATCACTAATCTTTGAGAAGGCGCAGAAGAAGAAAGTCCATCGTTAGTATAGCCATCCGCGATGATTCCAAATCGCCTGTTTTCTCGCCCTTTTCCAAGATTTTTAGCTTCAACATTGGCAAGAATGTGTCAATCACTGATCTCACGAACCTGTTAATTGTAAGGCCGTCTTCAATTTGAGACACTTTAGGGCTTGCCCTGAGTATTTCATTAGACTTGGGTTTCAAAGAAGACAGGCATAGCACGAATGGGTTGATATTGTCTTGAGTAGTAACATTCGGGTGGTCTAGCAGCAACTGCAATTGGTCAGTAAACAGGGCCTCGATCCAAACGTTACCGTCAATCTGGCCGCGTGTGGTAACTCGTGGATGGTCGAGTAGGAACTCCAAAGACTCACGATGTCTAACCGCCGCCCCCCAAACATGGGTGTTGATACCATTGTGGGATTTGACTTTCGGGTGGTCAACCAACGCTTTCAGGGCATCAATCTTTCTGACCGCTTTCTTCCACACTTTGGAGTCGATTTGATCATGCGTGGACACTTTCTCGTGATCAAGAAGCATCTTGAGCGACTCTGGATGTTTCGCTGCTTCACACCACACACCGCTGTCAATGTCGTCATACGATTCCAACTTCGGGCAGTCAAGAAGAACGCGTAACAACTCGGGGTTTTCGACAAGACTCTCCCATGTCTCACAGTCCATTCCGCGGTTCAAGTACCCGGGCGACATGTAGTCCAGGTGAGCGCTGAGCTCAGCGGGTGTTTCGTGATGAGTAAATCCGTGTACCATTGTTATTGTGGTCTTTTGAGTAAAATACAGCGACGCTATTTAACTAACAGTGAAGGCCGGCGCCCGCGGGCGCCGGCGGATTTGGCCTAGGCTTGGCCGACGTAGGACGGCGGGACCATCTTCTGAATCATGTGGAAGGTGTCGCTGAAGTGGGACGCCTGCGCGTGCGCGCGCTTGATCCGGCGCTCGACGTGCGCGGCCGAGGTGATGGCGTGCCCCAGAGAGGTTGCTGACATGAACCGCGACCCCGGGACCGCGGCGCCGAGCGCAGAAGCGGGCGTGTAGGTGTACTCACGGACGAGCGCCTTCCCGTCCCGCTCAAACATGGACATGAAACCGGCCTCCTTTGGCCCGACGTTCCGCTCAAACCGCCTCAGGTTCTGCCTCCGACCGGACTTGGGATCGACAATGTAAGACTCCTCAATCACACGAGGACCCGTCCCGTCATCAATCTTGAAGCGAGCGGTCGCGTGGTATGTTTTCGCGGGCATTTTGCCCTTGACGGCGCGGTCCTCCCTTGCGCGCTCGGCTTCGTCCTGCTGCATGAGCTTGTAGCACTCGTTCTCGGTGGTGTTCCGCGGCTTCAAGGCGCCGAAGCCGCGGATGACGGTCCCGCTCACGATGTCGCGCGGGGAGGCGCCGCGGAGGAGCGCGTTGATGATCTGCATGCCGCGGTGGTCCTCCTGCATGTACATGTACGCCCGGAACTGGCTCATGCACCGCTCGCCGTAGACCGAGGCGTGGCCGCGGACCGCGTTGCTGATGATCTCCCCGGAGAACTCTGCCGCCTCCTCATGGACGTGATAGTGGCGGAAGTGCCTCGCGTGCTGCTCGGGCAGAATCAAGTTGGTGACTATGATCCAGTTGCCACTTGTGTTCTCGTTCATGACAATGTTCATGTACTCTTCATCAAAGCCGGAGGACTCCTCACGCATGTCCACGCTCTCCAGCTTCGGTGTGTGGTATCTCCCGTCGCGGCCGCGCACGCTGAGCTTGCCCTCCGCGATGTCCTTCTGGATCTGGCACTGGATGATCGCGGACGCGCGCGCGGCGCGGCCGGCCGTGGCGGATCGGTAAGCGTCAAGCGAGAGCTGGTCCAGCTTGCTTGCGGCGTCCTTCGGGCTGACGACCATCCGCATCTTGGCAAGTGCCTGGTCTTGCGTGTCGTGTTGCGTGATCACCTGGACGTTGATGCCGAGCACGTCACGGATGAACCGACCCACAACGGCAGCGGTCTCAGCGTTCTTGACATTGACGACATGGCGGTCAAACGGGAGCATGTTGGTGTGCGAGATGTCTGTCTGTGCCTGCGCCTGCGCGGTGACTGGACCGGCCTGTGCGGCGGCTGTCTTCATTTCGGCAGGCGCCGGCGCGGCGACGGGCTTGCCAACTCTATCAGCAAGGATACTTAATATGTTGCTCCTTATGGTCTGGAGCATTTCCATGTTTGAGAGGTTTGCTTGCTGTTGCGAGACCAAGCTAGCAGGTAGAGCGCTGCTCTGTGCGGCGGTGACAGCCGGCATCTGCGGCGGTGCTCGCCGCACAGTAGCTTGCGTTTGAGCCATCGCCATTTGCTCAGTCCTTTTTCACCCGGCGTAAGTTAGCCGCGCAAAATGGGGCTGGAATAAAGGATGGAAGCCGAACCCCGCGCGCATGACCCCACGCCGGCGATGATGCGACTCGCGTCGTACGCGCTGGCGGGGGTCGCCTTGTTCGCCTTTGCCTGGATAGTTCTGTACACCCTGAATCCGAGCTTTGTCACAGTGACGCCGGACGACGCCGTGTACCCGCCCCCCGCGGCGCCGCCTGACCCCGCCGTGTGCAGCGTGTACGCGGCGGGCTTTGCCGTTGTTGTTCTGTTTCTCGCGTGGCTTGTGTCGTGCCGCGAGCGGATCGCGAGCCGCCGCTGAGTGTAGGCGCCCCCGCGGGGGCGCCGTGTGGGCGGGTCTACTCTTCGTCGGAGTTGGCTTCAGGATCAGCGTCCGGTTCTGAGGAGTGCCCCTTCTTCGTGAGCAGGCGCAGCGCCTCGATCAGGCGGAAGTTGGTCTCGTCCAAGCGCGCCTCCCGGATCTGATCGCCGGCGCAGTCCGCAATGTTGTGCATAGCGAGGCCGCTCGTGATCTGCTGGCGGTCCATGCTCTGCGTGGCCTCGTCGAACACAGGCTTGCCCGCGGCGGTGCGCTTCGTGCGGATGAAGTCGAGCGCGGAGGCGCTGTAGTCCTTGGGTTCGCCCGTCTTCTTCACGACGAACTCAGGCACGGAGAGGTCCTCTCCCTTGTACATCCAGGTGGTCGGCGCGTGGAAGAGCGACTTCAGCGGCTCCTCCTTGATGCAGGGGTGGAGCGTCTTCTTTCCCGTCTTCGGGTTGGTCTCGACGTGTGCAAGCTTTGGCGAGAGGTGGACCACGCGCGTGATCAGAGACATCAGCACGGGGAACGACATGATCTGCTCATTGTAGGCGACGCCGAGGAACTTGCGGGGGTCGAGGAGGTGAGCCTTCGCGTACTCCTTCGTCACGCCTAGCTCCTTAAGTGGGCACCTGCCGAGGTCGCGCTCCAGGCTCGAGATGCACTCGTCCGCGAACTTCTCAGACCCGCCCTTGACGGCAAGCGTCTCTGGAGTGACAGCCGGGTTCTCGGTGAAGAACCAGGCGAGGCCGTTCCCGAGGTTGACGTTTGCGAATACCTTAGCGGCCTGCTCCGTCATGACGACCGGGCGCACGATTGAGTTGGCCTTGCTGGGCTTCATCTCCCAGCCCGCAAGGCCGCGGCGGACCATAAGGTCTCCCAGGAACTTGCGGAACTTGGGGGGAGCGTCCCCGATTTCGTCCGCGAAGGCGTCCGCGATCTTGCGGAGCTCGGCCGTCTTCTCAGCGACCAGCGTCTGGCGGTCGTCGTCGGACAGGACCGGCTTGGGCTTGGCCGTAGAGGCGCGGCCGGCCCGGTGGGCGATCAAGTATGAGTCGCGAAGGGCAGAGCGCATCTCCTTGAGATCGGCCTCAGTGTAGGTCTTGCCGCCGTGGGTCACCTCGACCGGCTTCTTGTTGCCGTCCTCATCCAGGGCAGGGTGCTTGGCGCGGCGCGCGGCCTCCTTGGCGCGGCCCATCTTTTCCGCGATTGAGTGGAACAGCATGACGGAGCGCCCCGTAGCAGTGGCCGCCTCACGGCTCTGGCGCTCGCCGAGAGAGACCGACTTCTGGAGCTCGGCTGTCTGCCGGCGCGGGGACATCACGACGCGCGCAGGCTTGTCAGCGGCCGGCTTGTCAGCGACGCGCTTCGCCTTGGGGGCAGCAGCCTTGGGGGCGGGCTTGGCTTTAGGCTCAGCCTTGGGCTTGGCAGTCTTGGTCTTCGGCTCCGCCTTGGCGGCGGCCTTGGATGCAGTGGTCTTCGATTTGGCGGCGGGCATGGTGTACGCGACAGGTGTCCTTTATTACGAGTCAGAGCGAGAGTCGATTTGCGCGCCGACGATTTCGACTGACAGCCGGCGGTGACCCAGGAGGCACATCTGCTTGATATCGCACTCGGTGCAGCCGCCGAGCCGCACGCGGATCGACTTCGCAGCGTCAGGGCCGATTTCCACCCCGGGGAGAGGACGTATGCACCGCGCTCCGGGGGCCTTGAACCCGGTGCACCAGGAGAGCCATCCGCCTTCCGGCATAGGGCAGGGTATGGCGCTCATAGACTGGTGGTCGGCTATTTCATGCTGACCGATCCCGTCCAGCAGAGTGATGACCTTGTTTTCTCCCATTTCGACCTCAAGAGTCCACTTGTGGGAACCCACATTGCAGCATTCGTTTGAAGAGTTCCAGAGGACAAGCACAATCGCACCCGCCCAGTCCGCGCGCATGGACGCTGGAGAGACTTCTGCCGCTGTGCCGCTTGTGTTCCGCGTGAAGGAGTCGCTCACGAAGAACTGCGAGGTGATCTCGCGGGGCAAGCCGCTCCCACCTCCGAAGAAGGAACCGCCACCGCTCAGGGAAGCAGCCTCCTTAAGGGAGGTGTACATCAGGGCGAAGGTCGCTGAAGACTCCAGCTTGGTACTCGGGCGAGTCGGCATGTAGTCGACCTCGTGCAGAATAGATGCACCGTCGGGGAGTAGTTTGAGCGGGAAGCCCCGGTTGGAGGTCCAGTCGGCGTAGAAGACCGAGAGGATGAACCAGGGCATTGCCGAGTCCGTGTGCCAGGCCTTGCGCCCGGCAAGGGAGTCAATCGACTGGAGAAGGACAGGCTCTGTCGAGTCCACACCGGTCTCCGCAAAGACGCGGACCGCGCAAATCCGGCCCGGGACCCTGACGCTAGGGTACAACGCGACGTCTGCGTGGTGCCCGCCGGGCCTGTTAGTGAGGCGGAAGCGCACGGTGCGAATAGGGTCCTTCGGGTCCGCCCCCGAGTCTGGCACCAGGAGTTCCTCGCAGGGCACAGATGCTAGCGTCTGCGCGTTCCAGGCCACCTTCGCGCGGTGCTCTCCGGAGAGGGGAGACCGGAAAGCGTTCTCGGGGTGGAGGGAGCCGAGGAGGGGGTTCCCCGGCCGCGCGAAGACCTCCGAGCCCTCGGACGTGCTCGCCATCTGGGAAAGTGCGGTGGCGGCGCGGTCGACTGGTGTCACGCGGGTTCTTTCTGGTGGCATGCCTGTGGTTTTGCTTGCGCGGCGCACCGCGCATAATAGCCGCCTAGCGCCGACGCTGCGTGCGCGACGCCGGCGGGCCGACTCCGGCGAGAACCATCCCGAGCACCGCGTCCGGGTCCTTGTCGGATTGGATTGCGTACTCCCTGATCACAGCGGCGAAGCAGGCGGCGTCAAAGTTCTGGACAAAGGCGCCCTTCTGCGTCCTCATGCCGACAAGCGCCTCCGCGGTGCGGGTCGCGCACATGAGCGCGGCCACGCTCGGCCGCGCTCCGGCTGCGGGCGGCTTCCCGCTGAGCAGGGCCGTCCGCGTCCGCCGGTTGTGGTACACAAGGCGCTGGTTGTAGCGGCTCCCCACGATCTCCATCGTGCGGCCGGCGTCCGCCTTGTCTACTACGAGGCGCGTCTCCGTGCTTTCCGCGCCGGCAAAGGCCTGCAGCATAAGCCGGCCGGCCGGCGCGGTGTACTCCGCCCCGGGGATGTCCGACACAGTGAACGGCACCCGGAACTTGATCATGGCGCAGTCCGCGCGCATGGCGCGCACCCACTCCGCCTGGAGCTGGTTGTCGACGTCGACCGCGACTTCGTGGTCCTGCCCCTCCTTCCAGCTGCGGATGTCCGACACCATGTACTTGCGCGACTCCAGGCCCGCAAAGCGGCGGGCGTCTTCAGTCGTGAACAGGCCACGCTTGTACTTGATGTTCCTCCGCGCTGGGAACGCGGGCGGGACCGGGTCGTAGAGCCAGAAGGTGTGCTGCGGATACATCTCCGCGATCACGCCTATATTCCGGGAGTGTGACCCTCCGCCGGGCATGACTATGTCCGCGGGCTCGGAGTGGTCCACGTGATCCAGCATGAATGCTAGCGTGCCGACGAAGAGCTTCAGCTGCCCGTCATGGAACACGTTCTTACTCGCGGGCTTTTGCTTGCCCCAGTCCTCAAAGCCAGGCGACGCGTCAAGCGACTCCGCAGGCGACTCCAGGTCAGTGTACATGAAGCGGATCGTTGTCTGGGTCGTCATCTGGCGGGTGGAGTTTTGAGAGGGCGAAGCGTCCGCGCGGCTCAGTTTTGAGCTCGACTTCAAGCGACTCCTGCTCAACGAGTGCGGCGCTCCGGACCAGGTCGTATATGAACGGGTGCCGCTCTACTGGCTTGCGCTTAGCGCCTAGGGCCTGGAGCGCCTCCGCCGTGCGCGGCTGCGCCGCCGCGTTGAGAGGCACCCGGGACAGGTGCAGGTTGCGCTGGCGCGACCCGCGAGTGTGGGTGGCCGTGAGCAGCTGGAAGTCGGTCAGCGAGATCCAGTACATTGCCGAGTTCTCCAGGAAGACTCGGAAAGGCGCCGATGTGCGCTGGGCGGGACAGCGCGAGCGCGGCGGCGTGCCGCCGGAGCTCGACCGCCACTCCTGGACGCGAGGCGTCGGCGCGGTAAGACTTGCCGCGACCTCAAAGGCAGAGCGCGCGGCACTGAACATCATCGGCAAGGCGTCCGGGAAGCCGTACTGCCTCTCGGCGGCGTCTGGCTGTATCTTTAGGAAGAAGAGCTTGTACCCCGGGACAGCGCGCGCAGGCGCGCGGTGTAGAGCAGCGGGCCCCGCTTCCCGGAAGTCAAACAGGCCAGCGCTCTCCTCAAATAGCTCGCGTATGGCGGCTGCCGGCAGGCTCTCGCGGAGGTCCGCTGCTCCCCCCGCGTCTGTGATCTCGCCGTAGTCGCGGTCGACGCACACGGCAAGGTATACCTCACCAGAGTGCGGGTCGACTGTGTATGGTATGACGCCGGCGCGCTGGTCCACTATGCGTGGAGACCCGCTCGGCGGCGCGGAGTATGACTTGCGCTTCTGCGCTGCAAGTATTATGTCTTCCATTACTGTCTAGATCTAAGTGGCTCTTTGAGACACTGCAGTAAGTGCGCCTGTAACTTTTCACGCCCCGCTTTATCACGGGCTATAAGCGGCGGGCGGCCGCGGCCGCCGCGCGATTACTCGGGCGCGAAGACAAGAGAGACAATAACCCCGATTATGGCTATAATCGAGAACGCTAGGATCACGGAAGAGAAGATCAACCCGCTGCGGTCCTTCTTCCCGGAGCTCAGGTAGATGTTGATGTTGACGCCGCCGGCCGCGCAGGCAAGGATCAGGAAGTAGATCCCGATGATGCGGCCTATCAACAGCAGGCCCTCCGACTCGGCCTCCTTGCTCTTTGCCAGCAGCGAACCGATCTCGCGAATGACCTGCGCGACCAGGTAGCCCAGGCCGAGTCCGACAATGACCCACTGCGGCGCTTCGAGGTCGGCCGTGATCTTGTGCGCGGCGTCCGCGTTGCCGAGCTTCTTCTCTAGCTTGCCCGTCTCGACTAGGCTGTAGATGCCGATCGCGGTGAGGGCGATCAGGATAGAGAAGATAGACACGGCGGCGCCCGCGCGCTTGCCGAAACGCTCCACGAATGAGGACAGGGACGCGATCAGGGAGCCGATGCCCGTGCCGATGAAAAACAGCGCCGCCTGTCTGCTCCGCTCAAGCGAGTCCCGGGGCTTCTGCGACGGGTTCTCTCGGTTGTTGTACATGTGCACCCCGATCGCGCCAAGCGCAATCAGAAGCACTCCAGACAGGACCAGGATCCCCGTGACAATCAGGTTGCCTACATTGGGGGAGATCTTCTTCCCGCTAGAAGCCATTGCTCTTTATTCACGCGGCATTACACACCGCCCCCTGAATCAGAGACTGCACGACCCCCCGTGGCATCAGGGGCAGCTCGTGCTCCCGGAACTCACCAGTGTCCGGGACTATCTGAACTATAGCGAGTCGCGCCGGAGTCACCCCGTACTCTAGTCGGAGCATCTCGGCGTAGACGTTCAGCTGCACGCTATACTTGGCGGCCTTGCAGTCGCGTGTCTTGCCGAGCAGGCCGCGGCCGCGGCCGCCAAACGACCGAAAGATGTCACCGCCGACCCGCTTCCAGTCAACTATGACGTACTCCTGCGAGTCCGTATCGTAGAACACAGCGTCTATCTGGCCGGCTATGCCAAGATTTTCACTGAACACGGACCACTCCGCGCGGACCGCACGCCACCCCGGCCGCGACTTGCGCCAGGCAAGGTAAGCGCGCTCGTCTGCCGTATCAGAGGGCAGCGGCGGGTCGCCTGCGATCTCGGCCTTCATCCGGGTCTCAAGCAGCGCGTGAAAGCTCACTCCGGCCTTCTGCTTGGCGGTCCACTCTGAGCGGACTGCCTTCTCCGCGTCGTCACCAGTCGACTTCACTAGGTCGGTGTACTTAGACTTGCCGTGTGTTCTCATGCGCTCACGCTCAACTATTTGCGCCGCCACTCGGGCGGGGTTGAACCCCTTGAAGTAGAACCCGGACACCTGGGAGGCCGTGCACCGGAACTTGGTAGCGCTGTCCAGGGTGTAGACGTGTGTCCTCTCATTAATCTTCACGCGCCGGTCGCGTTCTCGGGTTGCCTCTGCGAGGTCGTCTGGGTGGATCTGGCCTTCCATTCTTTTCCTCCGCCGCAGCGGAGGGCTTAAAGGGCGTCCGTTTATTCCCATTCAGCTGGGACGAGATCGGAAGACCGGGAAGGCGGCGGTGACCGTCCTCCGCGCGCCGACCTGCTGGGCGACCTACCGCGGGCGGGTGATCGGCGGACCCGGGACCGGCCTCCACGCGCCGACCTGCTGG
>SPJJ01037114.1_pt1 | contig 10950 bp, 3 predicted proteins | sample 3741741 | NCBI WGS metagenome assembly SPJJ01 (sample SAMN10925908, study PRJNA522277) | cold seep metagenome | isolation source: Elba SIP-enriched marine methane seep metagenome, extraction at timepoint T1 | place: Italy: coast of Elba, Mediterranean Sea | collected 2014-05 | reverse complement strand
GGGCGCCGCGCGGCTCGGGCGTCGGCGTCTGCTTTTCGTTCGGGTCTTCGTTCAGTTCGGGGATACGCTCCTCGATGGGGCGCACTTCCTGTTGCGGGTTGTAGAGCATCTCGCCGTCGGCGCGACGCTTGATCGTCACGAACGGCCGCTGCGAAGTCTGCGACATCGTCGAGCGCGCGAGCACTTCGCCGTCCTGGCCACGCACGATCTCCATGCGGCCGTGCTCCTGCTCGAACTGCGCGGGCGTCATGCCAGCGCGCAGCGCGAGGTTCTCGACGACGCGCCGGTTGAACTGCGACATCACGCGCACCTGCGCGGGCGTGATGTTCGGGTTGTTGACGACCGCCTCGTTCAACTGCACGCGGATGCGGTCTTGGATCTGCTGCGCCTCGGCGTCAAACACCGCCTTTGCGGCTTCGTCCTTTTCGAGCGACTCGCGCAGCGCCTTCACGTCCGTGTCGAGCTTCGATTCGACCTGCTTCTGCTCGGCCATCGAGAGCGAGTCCTTGCCGCCGATGCGGAGGTCTTCGCGCAGCGCCTGCCCGAGGTTGGTCTCGCTCATCTTCTTGCCGAGCCATTCCGACATCGGGATCTCGATGTCGTTCTGCACGGCCGGGTCTTCGTCGAGTTGCTCGGCGATGTCCGGCGCTTCGCGCTGCAGCGACTCGCGCGTCACGCCCGCCTTGTTCATCTTGGCGATGAACGCGGCCTTGTCGACGTAGACGGTGTCCGCGACGGAGCCGTCGAGTTGCTCGGCGAGGAACTGCGAGAACACGTCGGCGTCGCGCGCCTGCGCCTTCGCCTCTGCCACGTTCTTCGTCGCAGCTTCGAGCACCTGATCCATCCGCTTCGCGTTGTCGATGCGGTGCTTGTCGGCGACCAGTTGCAGCGTCGGTCCCGTGACGGCGGGCAGCCACACGCCCTTCAGCGTGTGGATCGCCGTGTCGACCAATCGCTCGGTGACCTCGCCCTGCTGAATCGCCGAGGTCAGCGGCAACACCTTGTCGTATTCGCGGATGAACTGCTCGCGGCCTTCGCCCGTGACGACAACGTCCTGGCCCTTCGAGTCGATGCCCATCACCGCCTTGAAGACTTCGCTGCTGACGGTGACCTTGCCGCGCCCATCCATGCGCACCCACCAGTCACTGTCGGCCACGTCGTCGGGGCGCGCGGGCGGCATGAAGTCGCCACGGAACCCGCCCTGCAGGCGCGACGTGATCGACTCGGTCTGCGCACGCGCATACTCCTCGCCGAGCATCAGCGTGAACTCCTGCGCGACCTCGGTGCCGATCTCGCCCGCAGCGCCGATGCCCGTGCTGACGAGCAGACGCTTCGACGCCTCGCCGAGCGTCATGCGCGACAGGCGCTCGCCCGCGACGCGCTTGATCTGGTCACGCAGCATCTTCTTCGCCGGAGCGGCCAGCGCGCCGAAGCCGATCACTTCGAGCGCGGCGTTGAGCACGCCCACGCCGCGCGCCGCGAGGATGGCGTCGTTGCGCGTGAAGCCCGCGCGCCGGTAGTCGACATAGGCGTTGCCGCCTTCGATCTGGAACGCCTGGATCGCGAGCCCCGACGTGAAGCCATAGGCGAACGCAGTCGGCACGCTGATGACTTCTTCCGGCACAGCGGCCTGTGGACCGGCCTGACCGAGAACGGCCGCTGTGGTGGCCGTGGCGGCCCCGAGCGCGAACGCCTTCGGCAGCGTCTCGCTCATCTGGCCGAACATGCGGAACGGGCCGCCGATCCAGCTATCGCCGCTCGGCAGTTCGTGCTTCAGCATCCGCTCGATCTCTTCGAGCCGCTGCAGGTCGTCGTCCGTCGCCGCGCCCGACATCATGCGCGTGCCGATCTTGCCGCGCTCGACTTCGAGTTGTCCCGCGTTCCAGTTGCCTGCGATGCGTTGGAAGGCCGACAGGTTCTGCAGGTCGTCCCACGCGATTGCGGCGAACTTCGAGTCGCGCATCTGGCGACGCAGGATCGGGTCGGCTTCAGCGGCGAGCCAACGACGCGCCTCCTGCTGCGCCGCGAGTTGCCGCGCCCAGTCGATGTTGTTGAGCACCGCCTGCGTCGGGATGTTCGTCAGGCGGCTGATCTTCTCGGCCTCGGCCGCGAGGTCGGGGTTGTTCTCCTGCGCCGTCTGGAACGCGCGCATGAACGCCGCGTCGTTCTGCCGCGCACGGTCCGCTTCGATGCGACCCAGGACGGTGAACTCCGTATCCGGGTTCTGCGGCGCGGGGGTCAGCCCGGCCTGCGGATCGAGCGGGTCGAGAGGCGGCAGTTCGTTGTTGGTCATCGGCGGAAGGCAGGGTGAATGGCGGAGTCGGCGCGGCTCGGGAACCGCTTCAGCACCTCGTAGTATTCGTGAGCCTGCTTCTTCTTGGTGTCGTCCCAGTCGTCAGGCATGAGCATCGTGGGCAGCGTCGACGCGCGAACCTTCGTCATATCACCCCACGTCGACAAGCGCACGCCGTTGAAGTGCATCCCGGCCCACTGCTTTACGTCGTCCGGCGTGAGCTTGTCCGTGCGGTTGTAAGGCACGTTCTGGCGGTTGGCCTGTTGCGCCTCGCGGACCGTCTTCGGCTTCTTGAGTTCGACCCACGCCTGCAGCAGGTCGTGGTTCGAGACTGGGCCGCCGCCGCGCAGATCGGAAACCGTCTGTCGCAGCCACGTCCGCACGCCGACATCGCCCGCACCCGGCGACACCGTGTCGGGGATGGCGTAGACGCTGAGTTGCTCTTGGCGGCCGTCTTGAGTCGTGACGGTCATCACCGCTGATGCAGGCGCACCGATCGCCGGGACCGTGTCGTTCCAGAACGTGCCGAGGATCGTCGCGGTCTCGCGGAACTCGTCGTTGAGCAGTTGCTTCACGTCCTGGTAGGACATGTCCTTCGTGACCTTGCCCGCGTCGATCAGCGACTGGAAGTGCTCCATCATCTGCTCGGCTTGCTGCGTCTTCTGGTCGTTGCCCTCGATGCTGTCGGCGTCGAGTTCGAACGAACGCATCACCGCAGCGAACGCATCCTTGTGCGTCGCCATGTCGGTGACGGGCTTGCCGGTCGCGATGCCGTTCTGCTGCGCGTGCAGCGCCTCGGCCGTCTCGAACGCCGACTTGCTGAGCGCGGGCGCGTAGGTCCGCTTGAACTGCTCGGGCGGGATGCCCTTCAGGATCTCGGGGTTCTGCAGGATGCGCTGCAGCACGCGCTGCTGAGTCACGCGGTCGCGGCGACCCATGATCGCGTAGGTCTCGTCGACCAGCCCGTTGTTGCGCAAGTCGGTCTGCAGAGTCGGCGGCAACTGCTCGAACGTGAGGAACTCGCCGCCCTCGCCGAAGATCAACTCCTCGGCCTTGTCCATCAGTTCGTTCTTCTGCATCGCGTCAACGCGCTCCAGGCGCGTGGTCTCTGCAGTCGCGAACGTCATGACGGCGCGGAACTCGTCGGCATCGGTGATCTTCGAGGCACCGTCCAACACCGCTTGCATGCGCTCCGACGGCGTCGCGTTCGCACCGGCCGAGCCCATCAACGAGCGCGCCGTCGCGAGCGCCTTGTCCTGCAGCGTCGCGGCGTCGACGACCTTCTGCGCCTTCGTGCGCGTGGCGGGGTCCATCTCGTCGCTGAACGCTTCGAGGTAGTCGGCGGCTTGCTCAGGCGACGCATCGGCCAGCATGTTGAGCGTGCGGTTGTGCAGCTTCGCGAGCCGCTGCGCCTTCAGCGCCTTCGCGGTCTTCGCGTCCATGCCGGACAGTTCGCTCAGCTTGTCGAACTGCTTCTCCATCACGCCGCGCGCAACCGTCATGCGGTGCTCGCGCTCATCGTCGTGCTCGTCGCCGAGCAGCGCCGCGTCGGCGTAGTCCTGCGCGTGTTGGTTGAGCGAGACCTCGGTCTGCTCGATGTTCCAGGCGCGCGTCTGGTGCGCGAAGTGCCGATCTACCAGACCACGAGCTCGACGCAGTTGCGCGTCGACCTTCGTCTTGTAGAGCACCGCCTGACGCGAGTTCGTGAGCTTGTTCGAGAAGCGGTCGCGGAGCTTCGCGATCTGCTTGTTCAGCGGCTCGTATCCGTCGTGTGCGTCGGCCGCGAGCCGGTTCTGGTAGCCGCGCACGAGCTTGTCGAGCGCGTCGGCGTGCAGCGTCGCTTGCTGCGAACTGCGCGCGTCGTCAGCTTGGTCGATGAACGCCTGCCCGACACGCAGCGCCTGTGCGCCTTCGCGCCGGATCGTGTTGCCGGTCTGCTGCAGTTGCGCGCCGACGATCGCGAGGCTCTGGTCAGCGGCCGGGACGTTGCCCTGCTGCACCGGGTTCTGGAAGACGGGGCGGCCGTCGAGACTGGGGACACGGAGCGGCATTATGCGAACCTCTGAGCGAAGCCTCCGCTGATACCAGCGATGCCCTGCAGGGCGCTGGTCGCGGCAGCGAGGCCGGGACTGATGGCGGACGCCGAGCGCCGCATGTTCTCAGCGGACACGCGGCGCATACGTGCGCGGTTGCGCAGCGACAGTTCCTGGCGTTCGAGCGCCTGCTTCTGTCGCAAGGTGTTGGCGTCGATTGTGAGTTCGTCGACCTCCTGCGCGTAGCGCAGCGACGCGTTGACCTCGGCCTGCGTGCCGACGTTTCCGACGACACCCCTGGAAGCCGCTGAGACGCGCTGTGTGGCCTGCTCCTGGGCGGCCCGCAGTTGGTATCGGTTCTTCCGCTTTTGGCCCTGACGCACCACGTCCTGCGCCGCTGCGCGGGCCTGCTGTGCGCCGAGGTCGTCGAACACGGCGAGCGACTCCTGCGACGACGCACCGGCCTTGAGGTTCTCCTCCTCGGCCTGCTGTGAAGCGTAGGCCCCGATCGAGGCGATCACGCTGCCGCCGATCGAGGCGACCATGCCGATGTTCCAGAACGTGTTGCCCAACTCCGAACGGCCGTCGATCTGATCGTTGATCAGGTCGTCGTTCTCGCCCAGGCCGAGGTCCACTTCAGGTTCGATGATTTCGTCGGTCATTCGCCCACACTCACTTCGATTGTTGCCGAGACGATGGTAGCCGGGAGCGGCAGCGTCTGTCGAATCAGCAGCGACGCGTCGGCAGTGCGGTCGGCGCTGACCAACGCACGCGTCTCCTTGGTGACCAGCCCGCCCGGCACGTGCAGGTCGGGCACGTTGAACACGGTGTCCTCGTCGTCCGCGCCGACTGCGAGACCGAACGCCTCGTAGGTCCGCAGGAACGCGCGGTTCACCACCTTGTCGCGGCCGTAGCCGAGCGCCTCCATCTGCAGCGTCACGGGCAGCAGGCGCATCTCGGGGATGTAGGTGCGCCCCACGTCGGCAACCGTCGCCCAGCCGCTGAGCGTGACCGTGCCGTTCGTGACGACCAGATTCTGATCGACCGACACCAGCCCATCCGAACTGTTGCCGCGCACGACGCTGACGGTCTCGCCTTCGAGGAGACTGAGACCACCGATGGTCTTGACGCCGAACGCCCACGGCGACAGCGCGGTGTTGCGGTTGCCGGGCGGCAGATCCTTGACGAGCTTCGCGGTCACCGAGTTACGCGTGACGAAGGCGGTGATCTCCACCGGCAGGTCGGACGCGCCGATGTAGATCCGCTTGCCCACGTCGAAGATCGAGAAGGCGACGACCTCGCTCGACGTGACCGTGACCTCCTCGCCCGCGAACGCGCCACCGCCACTGATCGTCAGCGTGCCCGTGCCGGTGCCGTTGTATCGCTGCGAGTCGTCCAGCGAGTTCGTGTCGAGCACGTTGTCGAAGTTGAGCTTCGATAGCCGCTCGATGTTGTAGACGGCCGCGCCGTTGACCGTGCGCTGCGTCGACACGTAGACGCGGTCCTCGTCGCCGTCGGGGATCGAGCACACGGCGTGAAAGCTGCCCGCCGTGTCGTGGCGGTGCCACGCACCAACGCGCTCCTCGGGCACGTAGGTCAAGCCGAGCAGTCGGCCGCTCGTGGACGTGAACCACACGATCGGCACGGGTGCCTTCTGGTAGGCGCACGACTTGATCTCGTAGTCGTCGAAAAGATGCGCCGCCCGCAACGACAAGTCCCCCGTCACGAATCCCTGCTGGGTTGCTTGGAAGCCCATTTCGCGGACGTGTCCACCGCGAGCGGCGCAATAGATCACGGAGTTGTTGATGACCTGCGGACGCACACCCGAGGCACCGACGTAGCTCTGCGGACGCACAGCGATCGTGCTGGGCGTGATCGCGTCGCTGTTGATCGCGAACACGCGCCACTCACCCAACTGCGACAGCAGGATCAGGTCACCGAGCGGGACGATGTGGCGGATGACGTGCGCCTCGCGCGCCGCGATCTCGACGGAGATGCGGTCGTCGTCGACAACAGGGAAGCGCGAACTGAAGTCGGTCTCCGTGCCGTTGCGCGACATGAACAAGCGGCGCGGGAACAGGTCACTGCCTGCGAACAGGCGGCGCTGCTCGAAGCGTGCCGTCGCACGCGAGTAGTTCGCCGCGTTGCTGATGTCCGCGTCGGCCGTCGGCGGCGTCTGCGTCAGGTCAGGTGCGATGTCCGAGTCGGTGAAGTTGAGCGTCTCGGTCTCGCCGATGTAGCCGAACAGGCCGGTGCCCGTGGCCTTCTTGTAGACGCGATACTTGGCCGCGCCCGTCACGCCCGTGATGGTGAGCACGTTCGACGCGCCGGGGTTCGCGAGGTTGTTGATGATCGCACCCGACGACGCCGACAAGGTCTCGACGCCGTCCGCGTCGACCGCCGCGACCACGTATTCGTTCGTGTCGCTGATCAGGTCAGTGAACGCGAACTCGATGGTGGTCGGCGTGTTCGCGGCTGCGGCCGTCGTGAGCACGTTGCCTGCCACGTCACGCAGCCCGAACTTCAACGCCACGCCCGTCGCCGCACTGACCTCGTTGACGATGTATGTCGAGTTGGTCGCCGTCGGCGGCCCCGCCGCGTTGACGACGCACAGCAGCGCCGTGCCGATCCCGACGCCTGGGTCGAGGTTGTTGTTGAAGAAGACCGCACGCCCTGCGCCGTTGTTCTCGTAGAACGTGATCTTCAGCGTCTCGCCGAAGTTCCGCGCCACGGCCACAGACGGCGCAGCGAGCGAAGGCCCGAACGCCAAGTCGACGAGCACCCAGCGCAGCGCGCTGAGCCGTCGCAGTTCGCGCTCCGGGTGTTCCGGGTGGACGAGTGTCACCACGTCACCGGACTGGTCCCAGTTGATGTCGAAGACCTGATCGCGCGTGTAGGGCGAAGGCACGGTGAACACGCCGTCACCAGTCTGCACGTTCCAGTCGCCGATCGTGTTCGGGTAGAGGAAGTCCGAGTCGTTGTCGCGCAGGCAGTAGATGACCTGCCCTGCGTCGGCGACCGAGCCGCCGTTGACCGGCACGAACGCGAGATCGCCGTGCAGGTAGCGATAGGCGATGTTGTGCGTGCCCGTGCCTGTCGCCGAGTAGGTGATCGGCGAGCCGCCCAGCGTCAACCCGAGGCTGACCGTCGTGGCCGTCGTGGCGACGACATAGAGGTCGACCCCTGCAGGCAGCGGGCCGCCGCCGAAGAAGATCGTCATCGTCGGCTCAGTGCCGGTCGTGCCGAAGCGCACGGTGTCGTTGACCTGATACTCGTGGTTGCCGACGGTGATCTCGCCCGTGCCGCCGTTGATGTCGCCGGGCACGAACTGCTTCGCGTCCACGTAGGTGCGCGGCAACTCGCTCGTCTTGAAGACGCGCATGTAGCCGTCGCCGAGGCTCGGGCCGAGCGTCTCGGGCGTCGCCGGGAAGTTGCCGACGAGGTAGAACTTCAACCGGCGCGTGTCGATCGCTTCGACCTCGAAGTCGACGAACGACGCGAGGCCGCCCGGCAGGTTGCCACCCGGCGTGACCGTCACGCGCACCACGTCCTGATCGACCAGACCGTGAGGCTCCTCGCAGATGAGGATGCCGTCCGGATCGCTGACGAGGTCGAGCGTCGCCGACGTGCCAAGCTCGCCGACGTTGCGCGGCGTCGCCCACTTCAACGTGCCGCCGTTCGCGTGGAAGCGGATCGCCGAGTTGCCGAGTTCGACAGCGTAGGCTTGATCGAGGTCGTAGATGAACGGGAACACCTGCGACGCGCCTTGCTGATCCCAGCAACGGTTCACGAGTTCCGCACCCGGCCGCGTGCGTGCCGAGCCCTGCGGCTTCAGCACGACGTTGCGCGCCGCGCGCAGGCCGGTCTGGAACTTGGCGGCGTCGCCGCGCCCGTAGAACTCGGGGCTGACTTCACCGCCTGCGAACGAATACTGATGCTTCCGTGTCCTCATCGACGCCAACCGATCTGTTGGGATTGCGACGTGTCGCGCGTGTGGTTCGCGTCGACCGAGGCCGCGCTCTTGAAGATGCCGTAGGCGCGGCGCTCCAGCGCCTCACCGGCCTTGATGCCTTCCTCGCCCTTGAGCGCGGTGCGCACGATCATCGCCGCCATGTAGGCCGCGCACGCGTTGACGAACGACGAGTCGAACATCGCCGGGTCGACCAACTGGACCTTGTAGCGCGCGTAGAGGTCAGGCGCGTGGTTCGTGTAGAGCACACGCTTGCTCAGGCTCGTCAACTCGATCGAGTGCTTGATCTTCACCGCGCGCATGTCGAACGCCGACATCTCGTCCTCACCGAGGCCGATCATGCCTCGGAAGTTGAGCGGCAACTCGTAGGCGTGCTTCCAGTCGTGCAGCCGCTCGTTGGTCGACGCCTCGACCAGCTTCGCGTTGCGCACGAGGAAGTCCCACGCGTGCCGGTCGAGCATGTGATCTCGAGCCTCGGGATAGAACGCGTTGCAGAGTTCGGCCTCCTTGCTGCCCGCGTCAGGCGGGAACACCGACGTGATCGCGCTCGACTCACCGGCCATGCGCAGTGCGAGCTTGCAGATGCGCAGCACGTTGCCCTTGTCGCCGTCGAGGAAGTCGAACAGGTTCGTCGCCGCCGAACCCGCGAGCAGGTGCATCGCAGCGCCGTCGTAGTGGACGAGGTCGAACAGCGTGTAGGCGTCGGTGTTCCACGTCCGGCCCCACGGATCCGCGAGCGCGGCGGCGTCAATCGCCGCGTTGACCGTCGTCAGATACGGCCACGACCCCGTGGTGCTCGTGCGGCCTCGCGGCTGCAGGAACGGCAGGTGCTTCTCTTCGCCCGCCCACAGTCCGCGCCGCTTGAGTTCCGCGCGGACGAACGCCTTGAACGCGAGCAGGTTGCCGAGGTAGCGGTTCGCCCGGTCCTCCGTCGTCGCGTCAGACTCGCACTGCGGGAAGCAGACGCCGCGAATGCGGAGTTGCACGCCCTCGCGCTCGGCGGCCAACTCGGCCGCGTCGAGCACTTCGAGGAAGCGAGCGCGCAGTGCGGTCTGGCCCGGAGCCCAGTGCGTGTGCGCGCCCTGGTCGAACCAGCCAAGGCTGAAGCCGCTGTTGGGCGGCGCAGTGACCTCGCTGAGCGTCGATCCGCCCACCGAGAGGTCAATGACATACACGTCCTCGCCGAGGCGCTCAGCGAGGCGCTGAGCCCATCCCCAGTGGTAGGCGATCTTCGGCTGCTCGATGCTCGGCGTCAGCCCATCGAGTGCGCCTCGATACGGGTTGTAGGTCTGCGGGACGCACTGCTGGTTCGTGAAGTTGAAGCCGGGCGGTGCGGGGTTGTCGAGTTGCAGGCTGGTCTCGCTGAAGCACACCCAGTGAACCTGATCGGTCGTGCCGGTCAGATCGATCGGCGCACCGTCGTAGGTCGCAGAGACCTGGAACTCGCCGGTCGTCTCGTTCGAGTTGACCACGTAGTAGGTCTGCCCTGCGACGAGCGAGCCAGGGAATACCTGCCCCGACGCCGTGCCGCTGCTGTCGTTGAAGACCTTCGGGTAGAAGCGCACCGGGCAACCGTCGTAGAACGGCACGGGGCCGATGGCCGGGAAGGCACCGTCGGTGGCGAGGAACGACGTAGCGCCAACCCCGGTGGTGATCGTGACCGGGTTCTTCGCGGGCAGGCCCTGGCCGCGTCCGTCGAGTTGGCACATCGGCAGGAAGTAGGCCCACTTCTCGAACGGCACCGGCACACCGTTCACGTCGGGCGCTTCGATCTCGAACGTGTCGTCCTGCGAGACCGGGTTGGTGAACGCCTCGGTCATGTTGATCGTCCACTCGGTGCCCGCCACGTTCGAGGTCACGTCGCCCATGGCGCGCACCTCGCCCGCGTTCGCGCCCGTGACGCAGCGTAGGTTCATGCCTGCCATCGTGCTGTCACGGCCGTCGGGGTAGTAGTAGACCTGATAGTCGCCGACGGCCGCGCTCACTGCGATCTCCGCGCCTTCCGGCGTCGCCGAGACGAAGCACTGTCGCGGGTTCGTCGGGTGCAGGCGGACGATGTAGTAGTCGGTCGTGGTCGCCAACTCGGGCGGCAGCGAGCCCGTGCGGTTGTGGAAGCGCACGCGCCGACCGAGGTAACACGGGTGCTCGTTGATCTGCACGATGCCTGCGCCAGGGAACTCGGTCTCCCAGCACGACATCGTGTAGGTGTCCGTGCGGTTCGGGTAGTTCGCCGCGAGCCCGTTGAGCGCCGCCTCGAAGACACCACCCAGGTCGTGGTGCCCGCCGAACTGGTTGTAGAAGCGCACTTGGCTGGTGCTCGTATTGGCGGCTGCCGCGAGCGTGTGCGTGAACCGCTCTCCGACTTCGAGCGGCGGGTCGAACGTGCCACCGATCGTGAGTTGCACGCCAGGGACGAACGTCGCCGCAGTGATCGCGTAGCTCTGCCCGGTGCGCTTGCGCGTGATCGTGACCTTGCCCGTCGGGTCGGACTGCCAGATCATCTTCGAGTAGAAGGTCGACCCGTCGATGATCTGCGACACCTCGAACTCGCCGGGGTATGTCGACATCGCGACCGACGAACCTGTGCGCTCGTAGCACGTCGAGGTCGGGTTGAAGAACGTCAGGTAGCGAACGCTCGGGGGGGGGGGGGGGGG
>SPJJ01023933.1_pt1 | contig 10957 bp, 9 predicted proteins | sample 3741741 | NCBI WGS metagenome assembly SPJJ01 (sample SAMN10925908, study PRJNA522277) | cold seep metagenome | isolation source: Elba SIP-enriched marine methane seep metagenome, extraction at timepoint T1 | place: Italy: coast of Elba, Mediterranean Sea | collected 2014-05 | reverse complement strand
AGCAGGCCCAGGCCGCTGCTGGGCAGCCAGGTGTCCTGATTCAGGATGTTGAGCGGGTTGGCCGGGTCAATCTGTAGCCGCACGATCTTCGGGTCCAGCACGATGCAGGCCGGATTGAGCGGTTCATCCACCACATACAGATTTCCATCCGGACCCAGCGCCGTGCCATTGGCGATGCACATGCCCTGCATCTGGTAGATCACCTGGATATTGCTGATGTCGTCCAGTGACCCGGCGAACAACTGGCCATCGCCGCAAACGAAATACAGGGTTTGATCTTTCTGCGCCATGCCGGTGAAGTTGCAGCCGGCTTCGGTCAGGGGCAGGGCCTCAAAGCTGTCATCGCTGTGCTGGATGATTTCGTAAGCATTGGACCCGCCAGTAACAAACAGCCGGCCTTGCGGGGTGAAATGGATGTTTTCCGCATCTGGTATGCCGACCAGTTCTATGACCTCACCACAGTCAGAGCTGACACACAGATCAGTGGCATTTGCCGCGCTGGCAGCACTGTCGCCGCGGTTGGCACCGCAGGCACACAGCATCAGGCTCGCGATCGCGAGGCTCAGGGGTTTTACAGGTAGCATGGTGTTGATCCCAACGAAGTCTCCAGTTGCATTCTATGACGGAAGCTAAGCCCAGCGACGCTCGCGGAAGCCTGTTTCTGCAGCCGGCCTATCTGAATGCCTTGAGCCAGTCGGGCTGCGTGGACGCATCCTGTGGCTGGCAGGCACTGGCCAGCGCCGGCCCGGCGCTCTATCTGAAAGCGCATTCCTGGGGTGAGTTCGTATTTGATTTCGAGATTGCCCAGGCCTACCAGCGCGTGGGCCTGAACTACTACCCCAAGCTGGTCTGCGCGGTGCCCTTCACGCCTGTACCGGGGCCGCGTCTGTGTGGGCGCAGTGCGGCACATTTGCAGACTTTGGCCGTGGAGCAGGGTGCATCATCGGCCCATGTGCTGTTCACCCTGGAGCAGGAGCGTGATCAGTTGCTGGCCGATGGCTGGCTGCGTAGACAGGATTTGCGCTATGTCTGGCACAACCAGGCATATGCTGATTTCGAAGATTTTCTGGCGGCCCTGCAAAGCAAGAAGCGCAAGAAGCTGCGTGCCGAACGGCGTGCGGTGAATCAACTGGGTTTGCAGATCGAGTGGTGTGACGCCGCGCAGCTGAGCAGCGAGGATTGGGCCAAGGTTTATGCCCTGTATGCACGGACCTATGCGGTGCGTGGCCAGTCGCCCTACCTGAACCAGGCTTGCCTGCAGGCCTGGGGCCAGGCCATGCCGCAGGCGATGAAATTCTGTCTGGCCCGCGATCAGCAGCAGATTGTCGCCATGGCCTTTTATTTTCAGGGTGTAGACACCTTGTATGGGCGGCACTGGGGCTGTGCCTTCGAGGCCGACAAACTGCATTTTGAGTTGTGCTATTACCAGGCGATCGAGCACTGCATCCGTGAGGGCTTGCAACTGTTCGATGCTGGTGTGCAGGGTGGACACCGCTTGCTGCGCGGTTTTGAACCGATTTTGACGGATTCTGTGCATTGGTATGCCGAAAACCGCTTCCATCAGGCACTGGATGCGGCCTTTGCGCATGAGCGCGAGCAGATGCAGCGTCATTTTATTGACGCTCGACGACACACTTCCTACCGCCGGTCAGAATAATCGGTGGTGGCTTGTCCGCATCATGGAGGATTCGCCGTATAGGTCTGATAGATACGCATGCAGGCGGACTATGGATCAGCAACAGTCACGAACGCTCGATGATGGCACGAACGAGCCGTTCCTCGAATTAAGCCGGGCCACCGGTTCATCGCGCATATTGGCGGTGACCGATCGGCTGGGCTTGTTTGCGGCCATATTTATAGCCTGTTTGGGCCTGTCTGGCATCACCACCGCGCTGGCCCTGTTCACCCATGCGATGACGGATCAGCCCATCGGCCTCACCGGGTTTTTGAACACGACCTTGCTGCCGTTCCTGATCGGTGCGCCGGTCTTGTACGTGCTGTTGACGCTGTGTCGACGCTTGGAGGTTACCCGCGCCGAGCTGGCCCGCTTGTCGTCCATCGATATGCTCACAGGAGCGCTGAATCGACGCAGCATCCTGGCCTGGGCGGAAGCGGCCTGTGCCCAGATTCGTGCCGATGAGGGCCGCTCCGCTCCTCTGTCACTGGCCCTGATCGACGCCGATTCCTTCAAGGCGATCAATGATGCGCATGGCCATCTGACCGGCGACGCGGTGTTGCAAAAGCTCACGGCGGTGACCCTGCGCACCTTGCCTTCGGACTGTTTATTTGGTCGCTTTGGCGGAGAGGAATTTGCTGTGGTCATGCCTGGGCGCGATGCAGAAACAGCCCGCGCGCTGGCCGAATCAGTGCGGCTGGCGGTTGAGCATGGCTGTGCAGAGGTGCAGGGCAAGCCGGTCAAGCTCAGCATATCGCTTGGCGTGGCCACGGCATCCGGCCACATGCCACAGCTTGAGCGCCTGCTATCTCAGGCGGATGAGGCTTTGTATGCCGCCAAACGCGCCGGGCGCAATCGCGTGCACAGCTGGCAGGATCAGCAGCGGGCCTCGTCTGCTGTCAACGTCATTCGCATGCAGCCGTTGCAGGAGTGAATCCCAAGTGCGTGAACAGCAATGCAAAAACTCCTACTCAGTGGCATGGTCTTGTTCCTGGCGGCCTGCCAGGGTGGCTACGACCACTACGACAGTGGGCCTGACACGGCCGCATTGAACGGTGTGTGGCGTGGATCGGTCAGCGATGACCAGGGCCTGGAATCGATGCAGGCGAATGTGCTGGACGGCTTGTTGCTCAGCGTCAGTCAGGATCAGCAACGCGCGCATTCCGGTGAACTGGTACTGGATCAGGGTGAACTGGCGGGGCTGATGGCCATGCGCGATGAGCTCGGCGAGCGGGATCGCGACTACAGCGTACTGGGCTACGCGCAGCCGGGTGACGTGCTGGAAGCTGATCTACTGTCTCAGCGCGGTGACGCGCAGATGAGTTTGTTCTTCGATGCAGCGCGCAGCGACATGGGCGCCTCCTATGCGGGCGTCTCGGGTCTGTATTACCTGGACGCCCCGGCTATCCAGATCAGCCTGTCGATTGACGACTTTGGGAGGATCGAAGGCTATGACGACGCCGGTTGCGCCTATTTTGGCCAACTCAGCGTGCCGGACAGGCGTGACAATATCTATGCCGTGAGTCTGGATGTGCAGGGCTGTGCTATGGATGGCGAGTACGCGTTTGGTATCGGGAGCCTGCGCTACGATCGCGGCTGGTTGCAGTTGGTACTGCCAATCTGGTTCGATCAGCAGGATCGAGTGGAGCCTTGGGTGCTGGACCGCGTTTGATTCCATGTCAGTCCGGATTTCCGGCTAGGCACAAAAAAGCGGCGTCGTGCACAGGGCAGGACGCCGCTTCGTTTTGCGTGCTGAATCAGCTTTTGCTGGCGGGCGGGCTCGCTTTGGCCTGAGTGGTCGCGGCTTTGGCGCGCGAGGTTGCGGCCTTGGCGCGAGACGTCACTGTTTTACGTGCGGAACTGGTCGTGGCTTTGGCGGCTGCTGTGGTTTTGCGCGCTGCAGTGGTGGTCGATTTGCGGGCCGTCGTGGCCGTCTTGCGTGCAGTCGTACCCGCTTTCTTGACCGCAGTGGTGGCTTTTTTCTGGGCGGTGCGAGCCGCAGGCTTGGCTTTGCTCGCGGCGCTCTTGGCCCGGGAGCTTGCAGTGCTCGTCGCGTTGCGCGCCGTGGTGCCGGCTTTCTTGGTCGCGGCGCTGGCAGCGGGTTTGGCCTTGCTGACAGTTTTGCGCGCCGTCGTGGTGGCTTTTTTGGCGGCCGTTGTGGCTTTCTTCTGGGCCGTCTTGGCGGCCGGCTTGGCCTTGGCTGCGGTGCGGCTCACCGATTTCTTCGCGGCGGCTGCGGCCGGCTTGGCCTTGGCGGTGGTCTTGCTGGCAGCCTTCTTCACGCTGGCGGCCGCTTTTTTCACTTCCGCCTTGGCGCCGCTGGGCTTGCCGGTCAGCTTGCTAATCTCTTCCCGCGTTTCATTGATAATGTCTGCGGTTTCGCGCAGGTTATCCAGTATGCGATCCATGGCCGTTTGCATCGCATCGAGTTGGGCCTTGGCGGCGCCCTTGACACTGCCCGCCTTGCTCGCAGCCTTGAGACCTTTCTGCAGTTCCTTGTAGTGGTTCTTGAGCCCGTTGAGCTCATGCTCGACAAGTTTTTCGAAGCCGCTGGATACGACTGTGCGAAGCTCTTCGATCTTGGACTTGATGTCCTTCAACTTCTTGTTTGAAGCCATTGATTGCCCCCTGTGCGCAAGCTGTTCAGGCTAAAGGAAAAAACGCTTCGGCAGTTTAGGCCGCTCTGTACAGCACTGTCAAAGAGTGCTACGGCAGCAATTTCCGCCGTACATCGGGACGGCTGGCCATACGCTGCCGCACTGTTAATATGTGCGCCCCCCTTTTCGCAGTGATCAGGCGTTGCTGCGATTCGACAAGACTTTTGGAGAAAAGCATGGAATTTCAGGGACAGTCCCTGCAGGTCAAGATGCTCGACGACGGCATCGCCGAACTGGTGTTTGATCTGCAAGGCGAGTCGGTCAACAAATTTGACCGGCAAACCGTCGAAGAGCTGAAGCGCGTCGGCGATGAGCTCAGTACGGCAGCAGGCGTGAAAGGTCTGCTGGTCAGCAGCGCCAAGAGCGTGTTCATTGTGGGTGCGGACATCACTGAATTCGGAGAAAGCTTTCTGCTGCCGGATGAGGAACTGATTGACTGGTGTGAACAGTCCAATGCCATCTTCAGCACCATCGAAGACCTGCCTTTCCCCAGCGTGACGGCAATCAATGGCATTGCCTTTGGCGGCGGTCTTGAGATGGCCCTGTCCACCGATTACCGCGTGATGGCCGATTCGGCCCAGATCGGACTGCCGGAAGTGAAGCTGGGCATTATTCCGGGCTTTGGTGGCACGGTGCGATTGCCACGGTTGATTGGCGCCGACAATGCCATCGAATGGATTGCCAGTGGCAAGCCGCAGAAAGCAGACGCCGCCCTGAAGAACCATGCGGTGGATGCCGTGACTTCGGTGGAGGGGCTGCGCGAGGCCGGACTGGGTCTGCTCAAGGACGCCATCGCTGGCAAGTTTGACTGGCAGGCTCGTCGCGCCCAGAAAACCGGCAAGCTCAAACTCAACATGGTGGAATCCATGATGGTGTTTGAAACTGCCAAGGGTTTCATTGCCGGCCAGGCTGGCAAGCATTATCCGGCGCCTTTGACGGCCGTGAAATCCATTCAGAAGGGCGCTGGCAAGGACCGTGATGGCGCGCTCAAGTGCGAGCATGAAGCTTTCGTCAAAGTGGCCAAGACCACGGTCGCGGATAGCCTGATCGGCCTGTTTCTGAATGACCAACTGTTGAAAAAGAAAGCCAAATCAGCCACCAAAGCGGCCAACAAGGTGGACATGGCGGCGGTGCTGGGTGCCGGTATCATGGGCGGCGGTATCGCCTACCAGTCGGCCTCCAAGGGCACCCCCATCATCATGAAGGACATTGCCGAGGCGCAATTGCAACTGGGCCTGTCCGAAGCCAACAAATTGCTGGCCAAGCTGGTCAAGCGCGGCAAGATTGATGCAGCCAAGATGGGCCAGGCGCTGGCGAACATCCGGGCCACCCTGAATTACGGCGACTTCAAAGACGTTGATATCGTGGTCGAAGCGGTGGTCGAGAATCCCAAGGTCAAACACGCGGTGCTGGCCGAAGTGGAAGAGCAGCTCAAGGACGGCGCCATCATTGCCTCCAACACCTCGACCATTTCCATTTCCTACCTGGCTCAGGCCCTGAAGAAGCCGGAAAACTTCTGCGGCATGCACTTCTTCAATCCGGTGCACAAGATGCCCTTGGTCGAAGTGATCCGTGGCGAGAAATCCTCTGACCTGGCGGTTGCGACCACGGTGGCCTATGCCGCGGCCATGGGCAAGACGCCGATCGTGGTCAATGATTGCCCGGGCTTTCTGGTCAACCGCATTCTTTTCCCCTACTTCGCCGGTTTCCAGGGCCTGATGAACGAAGGCGCCGATTTCCGAGCCGTTGACAAGGTCATGGAAGGCTTTGGCTGGCCGATGGGGCCGGCGTATCTGCTGGACGTGGTCGGCATTGATACCGCGCATCATGGCCAGGCCGTGATGGCAGAAGGCTTCCCGGACCGCATGAAGACCGAAGTGCGCACCTCGCTGGACGTCATGTACGAAGAGGCGCGCTACGGGCAGAAGAACGACAAGGGCTTCTACGTCTACGAAATGGACAAGAAGGGGCGGCCCAAGAAAGTCTTTGATCCGGCGGTGATGGACCTGCTCAAGCAGGTGCAGCCGGAACACAAGGAATTCGACAAGGAGGAGATCATCGAGCGCATGATGATTCCGATGATCATCGAAACGGCCCGTTGTCTGGAAGAAAAGATTGTCGAAACCCCGAACGAGGCCGATATGGGCCTGATTCTGGGCATCGGCTTTCCGCCTTTCCGCGGTGGTGCCCTCAAGTATGCCGATAGCCTGGGCTTGCAGGCGGTGGTCGACATGGCCGCCAAGTACAGCCATCTCGGCAAGCTGTATGAGCCGACCGAGCGCATGAAAGAAATGGCCGCCAACGGCGATACCTACTACGGCTAAGGCCGCGCCAAGAATCTGGAGTTACAGCATGACTGAAGTAGTAATTGTTGATGCGGTTCGCACCCCGATGGGCCGCTCGAAGAACGGCGTGTTTCGCAATGTGCGGGCAGAGAATCTGTCGGCCGAAGTGATCAAGGCGCTGCTGGCCCGCAATGCGGCGCTCAACCCCAAGGACATTGAAGACGTGATCTGGGGCTGCGTGCAGCAGACCCTGGAACAGGGCTTCAATGTGGCGCGTATGGCCAGCCTGCTGGCCGGGCTGCCACACGAGGTATCCGGTCAAACGGTCAATCGTCTGTGCGGATCATCCATGACCGCCATCCACACGGCTGCGGGTGCGATTCATGCGGGCCTGGGTGATGTGTTCATCTGCGGTGGGGTGGAGCACATGGGGCATGTACCGATGACCCACGGTGTTGACCCGAACCCGGCTTTGTCGGTCAACGTGGCCAAGGCCTCCGGCATGATGGGTTTGACCGCCGAACTGCTTGGCACCATGAATGGCATTTCCCGTGAAGCGCAGGACGAATTTGCCCTGCACTCGCACAAGAAAGCCTACCGCGCCAACACCGGCGGAGAGTTCAAGAACGAAATGATTGGTGTGGCCGGCCATGCCGAGGACGGATCGGCCCGTGTCATCGAATTTGACGAAGTGGTGCGCGCCGATGCCAGCCTGGAAGGCCTGGCCAAACTCAGGCCGGTGTTCAATCCGGCCAGCGGTACGGTCACAGCAGGTAATTCCTCGGCCTTGTCGGATGGAGCGTCGGGCGTGCTGTTGATGTCCGCAGACAAAGCTGCCGAACTGGGCCTCAAGCCCATGGCCAAGATTCGTGCCATGGCCAGCGCCGGTTGCGATCCGTCGGTGATGGGGCGTGGTCCGGTGCCTGCGAGCCAGAAAGCGCTCAAGCGTGCAGGCTTGTCGCTGGACGACATGGGCGTGATCGAACTCAATGAGGCGTTTGCCGCGCAATCGCTGGCCGTGCTCAAGGAGCTCAAACTGAGCGACAAGCAGGACAAGGTCAACCTCAAGGGCGGCGCGATTGCCCTGGGGCATCCGCTGGGCTGTTCCGGCTCACGCATCACCGGTGCCCTGGCGCACATCATGAATGAGCAGGACCAGCAGTTTGGTCTCGCCACCATGTGCATTGGCATGGGCCAGGGTGTGGCCACGGTGCTGGAACGCGTCTAAGCTTCGACGAGTAATGAAAAAGCCGGGCTGGTCCCGGCTTTTTTGTGCCTCCCAGGTGGGCGTGTATGCTGCGCCGAAGTTTGAGTCCTAATTCCCTACCCGCCATGAACATCTTTGCATCGATTTATCGCTCCTACACCAGCATGCCGGTGTGGGTGCAGATCTGGGTATTGATCCTGCTTGCGGTGAATGCCGCCTGCCTGGCCTTTCTGGACAGCGCTGTAGGTCAGGCCACAGCCATGGCCGGGGGCTTCGTGATACTGACGAACCTACCGATCATGCTGTATTACCGGGGCATGAACCGGGCCATGGCGATTCCACACCTGTTTGCCTGGATTCCATTGAGCGTCTTTCTGATTCTGGCCTTGACCGGTTCCGTAGGCGGTGCGGTTCTCAGCCCGGATCTGCAGCGCTATGCCACTGCTGTGCTGGTGGTCAACGGTATATCGCTGGCCTTCGATGTGGTCGATACACGGCGCTGGCTGCAGGGTGAACGTGAAACCCCCGGAGTGGATTCCTCAGTCTGATTCAGACTCATGCGGCATCCTCGGCTGAGCCCGGTACACGCTGCCCAGCCAGGCGAGGGGCGCTGTCCCATTGCACAGCTTGCTGCAGCGCGGCCTCCATCTGAGCCACGGCCTGGGGGTTTTCTCCGATCACGGCCAGCGCCCCGCCGGGGGCCGGCAGCAGGGTCCGGCCGCTGAAGCGCTGATCTGCAAAAGCCACGGCCTGGGTGCGGCGATCCGCCTCAGGCACATACAACACAGTGACCCGGCCTGCCGCATTGTCGGCGATCAGGTGCAGACCCTGACCCTGCGGCGTCGGACACATGAAGGCAAAACGGATCTCGCCCAGGCTGCCCTTGAGACGGCCGCCGAGTTGCTCGAACAGGCTGCCGACCAGACTGGCGGAGCCCCGCCCGGAGGCATGCTCCAGGTGGTGCATCTCGTCGTAAACATGATTGAGCGCAAGCTGCTGAAAGTCGGCCGGCGCGGTGCCGGGCGTTCGCAGCAGACCGACGCTCAGTAGCAGTGAGGCGGCCATCGCGAAGCCGGCCACCCAGCGTCGGCGAATCCGCTGGCGAGCCTTGAGGCCGGTGCCCAGTAGCAGGCGACCATTGAGGCCATCGGGCACCTCCACCTGTTGCAGGGCAAAGCGCAATTGCTCGTCAAACTGGCGAGCCTGACGCTGGCATTGCCGCGCTTGAGGCTGATCCTCCAGCCACTGCAGGAACTGCGGGTCGGTGTCGTTGGGGGCTGCAATGCAGCGCCGGCGCATGTCCAGTTCATCCATGGCGCTGCTCCTTGATATTGGCATTCATGATGTTGCTCAGCATTTTCTTGGCCCGAAACAGCCGGGTCATAACCGCTCCCTTGTTGATTTCCATCAGCTCGGCGATCTCTTCGCAGGAAAAGCCGCCGACCGCCTGCATCAGCAGCGGTTCGCGGTATTTGGGTTCCAGCCTTGTGATCGCGCGATGCAGCTCATGGCGATCCAGGCTGGCATCCAGGGCCTGCTCGTCCAGGCTGACGGTATCGAGTTCCACATCCACGTAGTCAAACTGCTTGCGTTCGAAGCGGCGGGCATTCTCGCGCCGCAGGATGGTCATCAACCAGGCCTTGGCCGCCTGATGTTCCTGCAGCTGGTCCAGTGATTTCCAGGCCCGCAGAAAGGTTTCCTGCACCACATCCTCGGCCGTGGCCTTGTGCCCGTCACATAGCCAGTAGGCGTAGCGGTAGAGGGCGCTTGAATGCCCCTCGACCAAAGCCTCGAAACGTTTTTGTTTGTTCATGCTGTTCAAAGACCCTGTCGCCCCCGTTTTTCTTTCAGCATAAAAAAAGCCGGCCAAGGCAGACTGCCCGGACCGGCTGTATTCTCGCAGCCCGACTTAGCTGTGGCGTCCACGCCAGAGCAGGGGCAGCAGAAGCAGCAACAAGCCGCCGCCCAGGGCACCACCGCGCCGCGTGGATGGGCCGGCGGGTGCACTGCCATCGTCTGAGGGATCAACCGTGACAGTGTGTTCCGCCAGATTCTCACTGACCCGACCTTCATTGTCCTTGACGCTGGCCCGCGCACGGAAAACCCCAGCCTGCTGGTACACATGGCTGATTTGCGCCGTGTTGCTGTCGCCGAAGGGCTGCTCCTGGACGAACTGTCCGTCGCCAAAATCCAGCGACCAGCTGCTCAGGGTCGTGCCGTCGTCGGTGCTACCGTTGATGGTGAAGTTGACGCTCAGCGGCGCCTGTCCGGCCTGGGTGTTGCCTGTCAGTTCGGCCAGTATCGGATCCAGTGTGACCAGGCCACAGCCTTCATGTCCGCGCAACTGGTATTCACCCGGCCCTGCGGTATCGCGGCTGGTGGCCGATTGAGCACCGGCGCGGCTGCGCACGTCGAAGCCGGCCAGCAATTCGCCCGTGCTCTTGCCAAACAGGCTTTTGGGCGCAATCAGCACAACCGTGCCATCGGCGGAGAAGCTGCTGCGTGCATCGAGTTCGCCCGCTTCAGTGAAATTCAGCACGCCCGAGGCCACGTCCGTGTAAGTGCCGTGGGTGAAGCGCGGCGTCGTGCTTGCGTCCAGCGCAATGTACAGATTGTCCAGCAGCGGAAACAGAATCGGATAGAACGATGACGGTGGCGGCTGTCCAGCGCTGAAGTTGGCCAATTTCAGCGTGATGGCCAGATTGTCAGCAAACTCGGGTGGTTCGGCCACGGCGATCGAAATCAGATCGTAGTCGTCCACACCACCGCTGTCGCCGGCGGAATCCAGGGCGATGATTTCACCCGGCAAGCTGCAGGTGTCGATGTCGACCTGCTCTTCAATCGGCAAGCTAATGACATTGGATTGGGCAGCGCTGCCGACATTGTTCTGCGCCACGATGCGATAGGAATACTCCGCCACGCTGACGCTGGCACTGGTATCCACGAAGCGGGTCTTGGCGCCGGCGTCGCCCACAAATTCGAACGGACCGGCAGGTGTTGTGGCGCGATAAACCTGATAATTGCTGATCGGCGCACCGCCATTGTCCGGCGCCCGCCAGGCCACGATGGTCTGATTGACCGTGCGCAGGCTCTCATCCTGCAGGGCGCAGGCGGGAGCCGGCGCAATGACATT
>SPJJ01005789.1_pt1 | contig 10961 bp, 11 predicted proteins | sample 3741741 | NCBI WGS metagenome assembly SPJJ01 (sample SAMN10925908, study PRJNA522277) | cold seep metagenome | isolation source: Elba SIP-enriched marine methane seep metagenome, extraction at timepoint T1 | place: Italy: coast of Elba, Mediterranean Sea | collected 2014-05 | reverse complement strand
ATGCGATGACAGATGGCGGTTTGAACAGCTGGGCTTTAAGCATGGGACGTCAGCGTCTTGGCCTGTTAACCTTACAGAATCATGCTCAGTTCCTGCAGAATCTGGAATTGTCCCGTGGCCCTGGCGGAGAAAGCCGGAAAATAGATATTGCGGCTTTAGATCTTATTCGTGACCGGGAAAGAGGTGTCCCCCGGTTTAATGAATTCAGACGTCAGTATGGTTTGACTCAACTGACCAGTTTCGATGACTTTGTAGATAAGCGTTTAGAAGATGGAAGCCCTGAAAAGCAGGAACAAAAACGCTTGGTAGGCTTGCTTCGTGAAGTCTACGGGCAGCATAAATGTGATGCCAGCAAAGTTATTACCGATGCTCAATTGAATCCTGATGGTTCGGCTATTAACGATTGTCTGGGGCAGCCAGATGGTACTATGGTCGATAATATTGAGGATGTAGACACGGTAGTTGGCTGGTTGTCAGAGTTTACCCGTCCACATGGCTTTGCCATTTCTGAAACTCAGTTTCATGTGTTTATTCTGAATGCGTCTCGACGTTTATTTAGTGACCGTTTTTTTACGTCCAGTTTTCGACCTGAATTCTATTCTCAGCTAGGTGCAGAATGGGTCATGAACAACGGACCGGGCGGCAAGCAATTTGAAGACGAAGAATACAATGGCCATAAGGTTGAAATATCACCGTTAAAAAGAATAATTTTGCGTACCATGCCTGAACTATCAGCGCAGTTAAAAGGCGTGTTCAATGTCTTTGATCCCTGGGCCAGGGATAAAGGTGAGTATTATTCATTGCAATGGAAACCCAAGGCTCATGCCACAACAGACGAAAGTTTTTAAAAAGCTATCATCATTAAAAAAAACCTGGAGTAACTATATTTATTCCTGAAATATAAGTGCTTCAGGTTCTATTGACTTTTTATGTAGTTCATCATTTTAGAGTGGCCGTATGAAAAAAGAAGTTCCAATAGACCAGCTGGTGACTGAGATGATCCAGCATATAAAAGCTATTACCTTGGTAGAAGCGAAGAACGGGGTAATACCCAGGTTTAATCAACCCAAAACCATTGCCTGCCTGAATGCAGAGTTTCGTGTTCATGATGATATTCCGGATGAATTTAAACAGGGTATATTTGCAACCCCCAAAAGCTACCCTGCAAAAATTCGATTTGCCAATGCGACTGATCATGACGATTCAAAAAAAGATATGCGCGGTTTTTCCATACGTTTATCAGATGTCGAAGGGCCGGTGTTATGGGGAGAACAGGGATACCAGGATTTTATTTTAAACAGCTATCCCGCTCTTTTTGTCGCTACGCCTGAAGATTTTTTATCATTTATCCGGGCACGTTTAAAAAACAGAAAACTGCTATTCTTTCTAAATCCGTTTGATTTACATTTAAAATCATTGTGGATTGTGTTTAAAGCCAGAAAAAAACATTTCAGTTTATTCGATGTTAGATTCTGGAGCACTGTACCTTATCGTTTGGGTGAAACAGGCAATCTGGTTGTTAAATATTCAGTGATGCCCTGTTCGGATTACAAAACGACTGCAGCCGTTAATCCGGGTGTACATCAGTTGCGTGAGGCTAAAAAAGAACATCTCAAACAAGCGCCGGCCCGCTTCCATTTTGCCGTCCAAAAACAACTTAATTCTGCCACGATGCCGATAGAAGATGCTTCAGTCATCTGGGATGAATCGGTATCACCTTTCCATATCGTAGCCACGATAACGATAGAAGACCAGGATTTTGATAATCCGGAATCATTAACAAATTGCGAAAATTGTAGTTTTAACCCCTGGCAAAGTCTTGCTGCACACGAACCTCTAGGCAGAATGAATGAGGTTCGTCGTTCAGTATATGCTGAAGCCGCAAAGTTTCGAACTAAGGAGAATTAACGATGAATGAAACAGTAAATTCCTGGTTAGGTAAGTCGCGAGAGGAACTTGATGAAATATACAAAAATGCCGAGGCTGGAGAAATTCCTACAGGAGATACCAAAGGGACAGCAATATTTGCTGGTTCAGGTCTGGCAAAAATGATAGCGATATTAGCCAATATTTTTATCTGGAAGGGTAAAGTGTTTGATATGTTTTGCAATAATGGTCAGGCAGGTGTGTTAGTCAATAAGATATCCCCTTTTGCTCTGAAATTTATAGTGGCCAAAGTCTATCGAGACAAAAGCTGGATGGATGACAGAGATACTATTGTTATTGATTATTCCAGTACTTCGTTTTTTGCCAGAGTGATCCGTGATGAAATTCGTGAAATTGAACCAGGTGTATACCTCGGTAAAGTCTGGTGGGGGAAAAAGAGGATTTTGGATTTTGCATTGACCCGCGATTAGTTAAGTGTTCGTTAATGATTAACGAGAGGTACTTATTATGACACCACAATCAACGTTTATGATTGTTGCTGCTATCGAATCTGAGCCAGATGACCGTATAGTTGAGTTGAGAGCGCTACTTGCCAGTATGAACAGAATTCCGGGTCATGCAGACCCTGACAACAAGCTAGTACCATTTGCTGAATTTGATCGACTTCACATGGCACGGTTTATTATTATCGAATCGGAAATTCTGGATGAAATCAAGGCGTTTGGGAAAACGCCTAGACCATGGAGGCCCGCGTTAGCATTTATTGGTGATTTTGACGGAGACAGGACTTCGTTTTTAGCAGAACTTGCAGACATTGCTGCACCAGGGCTAAAACGCATCTTTTCTTTTTGTGAAGGTTTTTCAAAAGAAAACACTAACCTTGTTGAATGGATGACAAAACACAATATAGAACCTCAGGCTAATTATATTAACTGGATAGGTAGAACCGTGAAACAGGTTCATGAAGAGGCCGCATTACATGATAGCCTGACCCAATATCTGCAGGAAATTACAGATGAAGTCGGCAGGGAGAACACCCGTGAATTAAGACAGCGATTACTGTCTCATGTTGAGCTGGAAAAACATGCAGGCAGATTGAAACTGACGCCGCCTGAGCCTACCCCTGTCGTTTGGAAAATCTGCAATCTGATACATCTGGTTGTTGTACCGTTAATTCTTTTATTGTTCACCCCTTTGTTTATTATCATTGCGCCTTTTTTTGCCATACGTCTTCGTATGCTGGAACGCTCAGACCCGGAGCTGTTTATACGGCCTAAACGATCTTATATAAAAAAAATGTCGATACTTGAGGATCATGATGTTACCAACCAGTTTAATGTTTTTGGTGATGTTAAACCCGGGCTGTTTCGGTTTTTAACCTTCAAATTTATACTTTTTATATTGAATTATCTGACCCGGCATGTCTTCAACCGGGGTTTTTTGACGCGTATTAAAACCATACATTTTGCTCGCTGGGTGTTTATGGATAACAATCATAGAGCTTTTTTTGCCAGTAATTACGATGGTAGTCATGAAAGTTACATGGATGATTTTATCAATAAAGTAGGGTGGGGGCTAAATTTGAGTTTCGGCAATAGTGTGGGGTATCCGACTACTAAATGGTTAATTAAAAAGGGTGCATATAGGGAACAGCAATTTAAGTACACACAAAGGAGACACCAGTTTCCATCTGAAGTCTGGTATAAGGCTTATCCCGGGTTGACGGCTATAGATTTAGCCCGTAATTCCCGCATACGCAAAGGCGTTGAAATTCGCCAGTCCAGTGATGCAGAAATTCGTGAATGGCTGAGCCTGATTTAATCAAGGAGAGAGTCTATGAAAAATTCAATTGAAGTAAGCTTTGATGACATGCAAGGACTGGTTCGTTACGGCCACGGTGCGTTGAAAGAAACCTGCTTTATGTTATTAAATATAGTCAATGCTGGAGCTGCTAAGGAATGGATAAAGACAGCACCTGTCAGTAGTGCGGCCAGGTCAAAAAAGCGTCCGGATACAGCATTGCAGATAGCCTTTACGGTTGAGGGTTTGAAAACGTTGGGGCTGGCAGATTCAATAATAGAGGCGTTTTCTGATGAATTTATAGTCGGTATGTCTGGCGATGAAAGCCGTTCACGTCGGCTCGGTGATGTGAGTTTAAATGCACCTGACTACTGGGACTGGGGAGGACAGGTACAAACTGTTCCGCATGTATTGTTATTGCTTTATACCAAAGAAAACGCGATGGCAAACTGGCGTAAAACGATTGAGGGAGGCACTTTCTTCAAGGCATTTCAGTTGCTAAGTGAATTACCAACCAATGATATCAGACACAATAATAAACCCATAGAACCCTTTGGTTTCAGAGATGGGGTTAGTCAACCCAGCGTAGATTGGGACTATAAACAAAGTACAGATATGCATGATAGAGACCTCTATTCCAATTTGCTTGCTCCGGGTGAAGTGGTCCTTGGCTATCCAAATGAATATGGCATGTATACTACACGACCACTGATAGACCCAAAAGTAGATTTGTCTGCAAATGAATTACCGGATTCACTTGAAAGTCCTGAACTTAAGGATTTCGGCCGAAACGGAACTTACCTGGTTTTGAGGCAGCTAAAGCAGGATGTTCCCGGATTTTGGCAATTTATAAATCAACAGACGGATGGCGATAAAGAAAGCCGAGAGCAACTGGCTTCCGCTATGGTGGGCAGACAACGTGACGGCACACCACTGGTGCCACTGGATAATGAAAAAACTCCGGGAGAATCACCACAAAATAATTTTAACTATAAACAAGACCCAAAGGGAATAAAGTGCCCCTTCGGTTCTCATATTAGAAGATCGAATCCTCGTACCGGCGATTTACCAGCTGGAGGGACTGGCCTCATTTCCCGACTGATTAGAACACTAGGTTTCGGAAACGCTGAAGTCGATGAAGATTTGATAGCTGCCACACGTTTCCACCGCATACTCAGGCGTGGGCGCGCATATGGTTCCATACTTGAACCGGATGATGCTGTTAAACCGGATGCAGTAGATGAAGATAGAGGATTACAGTTTATTTGCCTGGTCGCCAATATATCTCGCCAGTTTGAATTTGTTCAGAACGCCTGGTCCATGAGCAGTAAATTTGCCGGGTTACAGAATGAAAGAGATCCTCTTTTAGGCCATAGGGAACCGTTAATCAACGGTACAAGCACGGATCACTTTAATCAACCGGTTGTTGAAGGGCCAATGAAAAAAAACTGTCAGTTACCTCAGTTTATTAGCGTTCGTGGTGGAGCCTATTTTTTTATGCCGGGAATACGCGCATTGAAATATATATGCTTGAATCAAACTAATGGAGGTGAAAATTAGTTATGACTATCAAAAACAGGATTTTGAAATGTATTCATGCGTTTTTAATGCAATTATTATATTTAGAACGTAGACTGGAACCTCCCATCCGCCCACTCTGGAATTCGCTGTTTCGGGAACCGAGTGCCTGGGTTATTCAGTTTTTAATTAATTTGACTCGAAAAAATGATCAGCTGGCACTTGCAGAAGAAAAAATTGAAGACGATGAAAAGGAAAGTCTGGATGAGATTATAGACCTGATGGCTGACCAGATGCGTGGACGTTTCAAACCGGGCGGCTATGAACGGGGAGGTAATACCAAAACACATGGTGTTTTGCATGCGACTGTGACTATACGTGAAGATCTGCCTGAGCATTGTCGAAAAGGAGTGTTTGCTGAGCCTCGCAGCTTTCCAGCCTATGTCAGGTATTCCGGTCCAGGGCCGAATGTGCCTGCTGATATTACTGATGTTGGTTTTATGAGTATGGCTGTAAAACTGATGGATGTGCCTGGTGAAAAATTACTGGATGAGGAAAAATTTACGCAGGATTTTATTGCTGTCACCACGCCCACTTTTGTTACGCCCGACACCCGGGAAAATGCGAAACTGCAGTACTGGAGTCTGTTGGATATGCCATTGTATTATTTTATCAATCCGTTTGACTCTCATCTATTAGACGCAGCGATGCAAGGCCTGTGGAATGAAACACAGCGTAATCCGTTAGCAGCACAATACTGGAGTTGTGTCCCATATCTGTTGGGTGAAGGACAGGCGATGATGTATTCATTTATACCAAAATCTGAAGTAGAAACTAAAATTCCTGGTTTGCCTTTCGGTTCTGTCCCGTTTAATTATTTAAGGGAAAATCTGATAAAGACATTAGAACAAAAGGATGTAGAGTTTGATTTGATGATTCAGTTACAAAAAGATTCTCATAAAATGCCGGTTGATAATGCTTCTGTCCGTTGGTCGGAAAAACTTTCACCATTCATCCCTGCAGCCACCATCCATATGCCAAAACAGCAGTATGATCATGATGCGATGGCGGCTTTTACACAACGGTTAAAAATGAATCCCTGGCATAGTTTGCCGGAACACAGGCCTTTGGGTAATCAAAATCGCGCACGTCGTCGCATGTATTTTGAATTATCTAAATTTCGTCAGCACATGAATCAGACTACACATATTGAACCGACGGGCAATGAGACGTTTGATTAAGGGGCTTGCGTATGTTTGACTTGGAAAAAAAGGAGTTAGCTATGATAAATCAATTATTTCGTTTTGTAGTCATTGCCGGTGCATTAACCTTAGTTGCCTGTGCACAGAAGGGGGCATACAGAACCGACTTCAGTACGCTCTGTAATTATAAAATTAGCGGAGATTGTGTTCAAAGTGCGATTCAGGAACACGCAGTGGGTTCAGAAAGTGGATACCGCCTGTCTTTCGTGGAATTTGATGATCAGGGACAACTCAATGACCGCAAACAAATGCAGGCCGTATTGGATCAGTATAGAAATATAGCTGGTACAAAAGACATCATACTCATAGTCTTTATTCATGGATGGCATCATAGTGCTAAACCTGAAGATGGCAATATACAATCTTTTAGAGGACTGCTGAGCAGCCTGTCGAAAGCTGAATATGATGCCGGAACAGATCGTAAAGTTTTAGGGGTTTATGTAGGCTGGCGTGGTGATTCAATTAGCATTGAACACCTGAATAATATTACCTTCTGGGATAGAAAAGATACCGCACACAATATCGGTCAGCAAGGTGTTACCGAGTTACTGCTCAGGCTGGAGGAAATTGTTAATGTAAAAGCCGGTGTGGATGAATCCATACCTAAGCCGGTCAATAACAAGCTGGTAACCATAGGTCATAGTTTTGGTGGAGCGGTACTGTACACATCCATACAGCAGATTTTAGTTGACAGATATATAGGTAGTCGTAAAGGTAAAACTTCTGTGAGCCTTGAAGTTAATGGCTTTGGTGATCTGGTTGTGCTGATGAATCCGGCATTTGAAGCGTTAAGGTATGCCACGCTATATGATATATCTCAAGAATCCTGTCGCCGGTTTTCACCAAATCAATTACCTAAACTGGCGATTTTGACATCAACTGGCGATGATGCAACCGGGATTGCTTTTCCTATGGGCCGTTTCTTTTCAACCATCTTTGAAACACATACCACGCTAGCCAGACATAGATGCAAAGGGACTGGCGTCAGTAATAAAGTGGCTATAGAACTGGATGAGGGGGATGCTGATAAGTATACGGTAGGCCATTTTGAACCCTTTTTGACTCACCGTTTAGAACCATTGACACAATCAATCGTCCGGAGCAGCAAGTTCAGTTTTAAGGGGTTGCAAAAAAGTTGGCTGGGATTACAACAAAATCAATCCTTCGATTTTGAAAGTACGCGCCTGATTCCGATTAAAGATAATACCGTAGCCCACAATCCTTACATGAATATACAGGTCGATGAAACATTGATAAAAGGACATAATGATATCTGGCATCCGAAGATAGTCAGTTTTGTCAGAGATTTAATCAAAATATCAACGGAATAGGACCTGATAGCATGATGCGAGGGTAATAAATTAAGGTTCAAACTTGTTTTAAATGGCTAAAGTTTTTCTGAAACAGGTTTATAGGCTATCATTAGGCCATTCAACTCTTTTATTATCATGAACATTTGCAATGATACTCATCGGATCAGAAAAAAATTATTCGGCAGCAGGTTTATATGAACTAAAAATTCAGGATATGGATTTACTGCTTATTAACCAGGATAGTGCCTTATATCTTATCGAAAACAAATGCGGTCACTTTGGTATTTCTTTAGCAGATGGTCAGTTAAAACCAAAAGAAATTGTTTGTTCAGGCCATAGCATGTCATTTAGTCTGGAAACAGGTGAAGTGCTAAATCGTCCTTATGAAGTCTGTGATCCCATTAAAACCTATGAAATAGTAAAAAAGGATGGTGATTTATACATCAATGTGGGATTAGCAGACTGATATTCGGGTTGAACAACTTAACTTTCTGGTTTTACCTTTCTAAATAAACCATCTAGTACCAGCGCATTTGGACTGATCGTCCCTATGACTTTCCGCCCATCTAAAACGGGGGCGCGTACCAGGTCATAATGAGCAAACAAACGAGAACAATAACGAATATCCATGTCCGGGTGTACCGATATCACGGGCTTTACCATAATCTCATAAACATTCACCCGTTCAGGAGCCTTATCTTTGGCCAGTACGTGTCTGGCAATATCACCGGCGGTAACCAACGCATATTCGTCATCTGCATGGCGCTTATTTACAACCAGAACAGAGGTTTTTTTTTCTTTCATTGCCAGCAATGCTTCACTAACCGTTGCAATACCATCGATGGTAGCAAAATCAGTTTTCATTACATCACGTACTCTGGTAATGTTTCTTGCATTCATAATTCTTCCTCGACGATAGGTGTTAATTTTTCAACTTGATGCATGACGCCGATGGCATCTTCAACATCAATCTGAAACGCAATTCCGGTACCAGGCTTGGAATCGAATTCAGCGACTTTGGAGATTGCTTCTAAAATGGTACGGCTAAGATGTTCTTCCACCAGGAACATTAATACGTCACGCTGTGATTCCAGAGTCAACCCGAAAAAAGTCTTTGTCGCTTCCAGGCCTTCTCCGCGGGCATTATTGATCACTGTTGAGCCGGTGGCACCATATTCCCGTGATGTATCAAGAACCAGGTCTGTCTTGTCATCTTCGACAAAAGCAATTATCAGTTTGAAATGCATTTAAAATACCTCTTTGTTTTATTTAGTTTTACGGCGGCTTTGCCAGTCCGCCAGTTGAGCATATGCCAATACTGTAATGATAGGAAAAAGACTGGCAAAAGCAATGAGTCCAAATCCGTCCAATAGCGGGTTACGCCCGGGAACTGTTGATGCCAGACCCAATCCCAGCGCCGTTACCAGGGGTACTGTAACAGTTGAAGTTGTAACGCCACCTGAATCATAAGCTAATCCTATAATCATTTTAGGTGCAAACAGTGTTTGAATAATCACGATGACATAACCAGCAATAATATAAATATATAGGTCAGTGCCTGACACTATACGGTAAGCGCCGAGCGCAATTCCAAATGCGACGCCAACTGAGACGGCTAATCTCAAGCCCAGTGCATGTATGGCACCACCCGATATTTCCTGAGCTTTAATTGCTACCGCTATTAATGATGGCTCAGCTAAAGTCGTTGCAAACCCGATACTGGCAGCAAATACATAAACCCAGGCATAGGCTTGCCAGGGGACATGTTTAAGTGAAACATCGATCTGTATAAACTCAGGTGCAGTCAGTTGTTTTGCCATCAACTCACCTAATGGAAAAAGAGCCATTTCCAGTCCTTTCAGGAATAACGCAATGCCTAACAACACATAAAAAAAACCGATAATTAATTTTTTAGGATTGTTGACCGGTTTGCGGATGATAAGCAACTGAAAGCCGATAATGATGGCCGCAATAGGTAATACATCGCTTATTGTTGATAACAGGGTTTGCCAAAAAGAATACAGCCAGTCAATCATATAATCATACCGTAGGCCATAACAAAGATCATCGGTGTCAGCGAAGCAAATGCAATCAGACCAAAACCATCCAGCATCGGGTTGCGTCCTTTAATGGCTGACGCAAGTCCAACTCCGAGGGCAGTCACTAAAGGCACAGTAATGGTTGATGTGGTAACACCGCCTGAATCATAGGCAATGCCAATAATTTCATCCGGTGCGAATATGGTCATGATGACAACTCCGCAGTAACCGGAAATTACCAGATAGTGTAAAGGCCAGCCCTTGATAATGCGGATAACACCGATAAAAATGGCAAAACCGACAGATAACGCGACTGTTAAGCGAAGACCAAAAGCATATGATGCTTTAGCCTCTTCTGTATTGCTGATCATGTCACCGCCTGCAGCTATAGAGGCTGCTTCATCAGCAACAGCAATAAGAGCCGGTTCGGCAACCGTTGTACCAAAGCCTAGTGAAAAAGCAAAAACCAGTAACCAGAACAGGCTACCCTTACGGGCAAAATCAAAGGCCATGTCTTCGCCTAACGGGAAAAGGCTTTGCTCAAGACCCTCAATAAAAAAGGTGAGTCCTAAAACAACTAATAACATGCCGTAGATCAAACCAGCAACATCAGGAACAGGTTGACGTATTACCAGAATCTGGAATGTTAATACGACTAATAATATAGGCAGCAGGTCTATGAAACTGCTGATCAGTTGTTTTAAAAACCGGTTTTTTATCTGCATTGAGTCAATTGTCTATTGATGATTTTGTCTGTTATCAACGCAGTCAGCGTAAGATTTAAATAATACTGAATAATGGAAAAATACAACTTGATAAGTATGGATTTTATCTTTAGTTTGCTGGAATGTACAATCAATATCAGTTATATGTCGTTAATACTTAATGCATCCTGTGGCATAGCTGAACCCATAAATTAAAGCTTAGTTTACATTTCATTCAAGTTTCAGGATTTTTTAACATAAGATTGACTGAATCACGCATAGAATCAGTCTGGGTTGTATTGATTGAAATCATTTGTTTGAAATGCTTGATTATTTGTGTTTATCAACACAGCTAAAACAGCGTTAAAAAAATATTTGTTATTGTGTTTTAGTTTAGAAGTTGACAAATATAAGTATCTGAAACTAAATGAAATTATT
>SPJJ01000637.1_pt1 | contig 10978 bp, 10 predicted proteins | sample 3741741 | NCBI WGS metagenome assembly SPJJ01 (sample SAMN10925908, study PRJNA522277) | cold seep metagenome | isolation source: Elba SIP-enriched marine methane seep metagenome, extraction at timepoint T1 | place: Italy: coast of Elba, Mediterranean Sea | collected 2014-05 | reverse complement strand
GGACCTACGAGCAGGATTCCCTTGGGTAGCTTGCCGCCGACCTGACTGAACCGTTTCGGGTCAGTCAAAAACTCGATCACTTCGCGCAACTCGGCCTTGGCTTCGTCGACCCCGGCCACATCGTCGAACGATACGCTCAGGTCGTCTTCCATATACAGCTTGGCCTTGCTCCGCCCCACCGACAGCATGCCGGGGCCGGCCCCGGCCCCGCGGCGCAATAGGTAGAACATGCCGATCAACAACGCTCCCCAGAACATCCAGCTCACGGCGTTGCCCCAGATCGACGAGCTGTCGGTGACACCCGTGACCTCTACCTTCTTGGCCAACAACTGACCGAGCAACTCGCGGTCCTCGACCGGTACGGTGGCGAACGTTTTTTTGCCCTTTACTGGTTCTCGATAGTCGCCCTTGATGCGGGTCTTGGACATGCGGATCGATTTGATGTTGTCCGCCGCGAGTTGCGCTTTGAACTCGCTGTATGCGATCGGCTTGGTCCGCGGGGCGGTGCGGAACAGCAGCTCCAGCACCAACACGATCGCCCAGATCGCAATGAGCCACCGCCACTTGAACAGGCGGAACACACCCTTGGGTTCAGGTGGTGTCTGGTCCTTGCGTTCGCTGCCCACCCCTCGAGTTAGTGCAACCCGAGTGCCAGCAATCGCCTCAGATCCGCGGTAGTTGGCGGCCTGCCGTGGTCCGTGGGACGCACACCCTGCACGCGTGGTTTCCCCCGGCGAAATCACTGCGCGAGTCACGGCGCGCAAATCACCGTGTTTCGGCGTTGTACGCTGGCATGCGCCTCGCAGGGACACATGGCATGGCACGGCTAGTCAACGAGATCATGAACCGCGAGCTGTTCAGCGCCCGGGCGACCCATCGGGTTGGTGATCTGCTGGGCTATTTCGCGGCGCTCGGCATTACGGCGAGCCCAGTCGTGGCCGAGGACGGCAGCGTAGCCGGGATGATTTCGCTGCGTGATCTGGTCGACGCCGACCCGCACGAGTTCGTGCTCCAGCACATGAACAAGCGCGTGATGTCGGTGCGTGACCTGTCGACCATCGAAGAGGCGGCGCGGCTGATCGGCGAATCGAACTACCATCGCCTGCCCGTGATCGACGCGGCTGGAATGGCCGTCGGCATCGTGTCGTCCCTGGACGTCATTCGAGGGTTGATCGGCATGCCCAAGCGCCATCCCGCGGTGTTCCCCCATTATGACAAGGTCACCGGGGTGAGCTGGACCGACGACGTAGCGCTGGACTACGCCCACGTGGAAAACGCGCCGGATCGCTCCGGTGTGCTGGCGCTGGTCCACGGCGGTGTGGGCGTCACCGAACGGGTCGTGTGGGCCGAAATGAGCAACGACGTACGCGCGCGGCTGGGCGAGATGTTGTCCGTTCCGGAGGAGCAGCCGCCGGCACTGCGGGGGTGGCTGGAGAAAAAGTCGCTGCGGTTTCGGGCGGCCAGGCTCGGCGACTGGCGCGCCGGCGCGCGCATCGTCGATCTGCTGCAACGACAGGCTCGCTGATTCGGATGTCGTACACGGTGTGACCCGGAATATGTGTTGGGTTTGCGCGGCGTCAGGCGTAGACTGATTGCGGGTGGTTTCCGTGGTAACTCGGGTGGCGGCAACCCTGGCCGCAGTGAGCCTCGTTGGCTGTATCGTCGACGAGCCCGGACCGGTCGGCTCGGAGTCTCAACGCGTGATCGGCGGCGAGGCACTGGACCAGGAAGCGTACCCGGCCGTCGGCGCGTTGATGAACTACTTCGGCTTCAACTGCACCGGCACGTTGATCGCCCCCGACATCGTGCTCACCGCGGCTCATTGTTTGCGCCCGCGCGGAAATCTGTTCTTCAGTTTGGACACGGACGTGTCGAACCTGACCGAGCCCGAGTGGCAGATCAAAGCGGTCGTCTCGCACATGCACCCGGGCTTCCCGGGGGCCGAAGTCGGTGCGGAGTACATCACGCGCATGCACGACATCGGCATCGCGATTCTCGAGCAGCCCATTGATTTCGTGGAGCCCGAGAAGCTGGCGTCTCCGCACGACAGCATCGTCGTGCAGCCCGGCAGTGACGTCGAGGTAGTCGGCTACGGTCTCGAAGTCTGGCACGACTCTTACAGCAAGGCCGGAGTCAAGCGCGCGGGTCCGGGGCTGATCGAAGGCGTGGGCAGCCACGAGGTAATGACCCACTCCGGCGATTTCCAGCCGTGCAATGGTGACTCGGGCGGGCCGATTTTCGCCGACACCTACCAGGGCCGACGCATCGTTGGCGTGGTGTCTCGCGGTGCTCGGGACGGCTTCCGATGCGATACGGGTGCCATCGCCACGCGAGTCGAACCCTACGCAGGCTGGGTCGAGCTGGCCAAGCGTGACCGTGAGCCTCGGTCCATCGACATGGGCGGTTGCGCTAGTTCGAACGGCAACGGCGGCAGCGTGCTGTTGCTCGCTGCCGCCGCTTTGTTGATGATTCGTCGCCGCCGTCGCTAGTCGATGGGGATGACGTCCAGGTTCAGCCCGCCTGGGTACCAGTAGCTGGTGTACTGGCCAAACCCGTAGACGCTGATGCCGAACGGCGCTGTGCCCGTGGCGGTGTGGTTGCCGTTGTTGCCTGCGCCGAGGCTGACCCGAGCCATGTCGTAGCCCGAGCTGCCGATGGCCGTCCAGCCGGTAACCTCCGTGCCGTCGAGCATCACCGTTGTGCCCGTAGGCGCCGTGACGTTGACGTAGTTGTTTTCGTAGTTGGTCGGGGCGTGGAACATGTAGTTGTCCCGGTACTGATCCGTGGCGACCGCCAGGCTCATGGCCGGGTCACCGGTATTGCCGCCAGCATCCTGACCTTCCATGTACTCCACGACGAGCACCTTCTTATCCGCCGTAATCAGGAAATTCCCGGTGGTGCGCGGGATCTCGATGTAGCCGACCGAGCCGGAGATCGTGGTCGGCGCTCCTGCCTGGGGTGGGTCGTAGGTGAGCTGCGTGTCGCCCGCCGTGGCGACGATGCGGATCACGCGCTCTTTGCCGTTGGGCAAGTTGGGCATGATGGGCGTGGTCACGATGTACGCCTTGCTCAAGGTGTCGATGGGGAACATCGACTGCTCCATGTGATCGCAGAAGCCGACGGTGGAGTCGGGCACGTACGCGCAGTAGTGACCGCTGATGACCTGTACTGGTTTGTCCGCGGCTACGAAGCTACCGGTCAGGTCGGCCAGGGGAGTGACCCCATACGTGCCCGGCGCGGTGAGCTCGAGGGTGTCGCCAGCGTTGAGTGTGACGGCCTGGGGCACGCCAGCGGTGAACGCCGGAGAGCCGGTACCCGCGGGCACATCCGACTTGGTCGTGATCAGCACGCTGGTGTTGTCTTCCTTGGCGGTGACCGCCATCAGTCCGGGCCAGGTGTTGAGACCGACGGGGTCGGCATCCAACTGGGTCCAGGCGGCGACCACGTAGTCACCGGTCCACACGTTGGTCGGCAACAGTAGCGATGCGTCGTTGGTGTAACTGAAATCCGCGCCACTCTGGTAGTTGAGCGGGCTGAACTGATACACGGTCACCGGGTGGGTCGACCGCAGGTGGAACGAGCCTTTGGCCGCCAAGATTCCCGGGGTCACCGGATGGCCACATCCGTTGGCCGTGCCGCCCGAGCACAACTTGAGTCCGTCGTGCCATGGCAGACTCTGTACCGCAACGCTTTGCGCCGGCACAGACAACGTGATCGGTGCGGTCAAGCCGCCGTCTTCGATGGTGACGCCTGCCGGCTGGCCGGAGGTGTTGGAGATGACCACCGCAAACTGGAAGCGGTCGCCCCACACCATGTTGCCGGTGATGGTCGGGTAGTACTCGCAGCCGATGTAACTCTTGCCCAGGGCCTGAGGCGCGCACGCACCTTCGCACACGCCGCTGCTCTGGTTACAGGTAACGCCCTGGACCGGATCGCATTCCTGATCCACATAGCCGCTGCCGTCGGCCAGGCACACCGTCGAGGTGTTGCCGTTGCAGGTACCGCTGCCCGGTACACAGACCGTACAGCCGAAGCTCGGGTCGCACGCGTTGTCGCAGACCTGATCGGTCGTCCACTCGTTGTTGTTGCAGGTCTGCAGCGTGTTGCCCGTGCAACGCTTGGCGCCCGTGGTGCAGGTGCCGTCGAATGCGTCGGCGCCGCTGCCGGCGTCGGTGTTCTCCGAGACTGATGGTCCACAGGCTGCCAGCGAAACAGCCAGTGCGATCAAACCTAACTTGTTGTGCATACTGCCCTCCCGCTCGCGGTGTACCACGGCGAACCTACGTTCGGGAAGTCTCAGAATTCTGTCGCCTACGCGCCAACGTGGTTGGCGTTACTCGGCAATGACTTCGTCGCTCTTGCCCCGGTGTTTTGGCAGGCCGTCGTTGACGTGCAGCCAGGGCAGGCGTTCCTCCCACGATACGTGCACTTTGGCAGGTTGATCCATGGGGTCGATCAGGCTGCCGACGGACACATACATGCGATCGAGCTTGGGAGATTCGTGATGTCCCTCACGGTCGGCTTTATAGAGCATGGAGCTGCCGCAGTCGCCGCAGAACCCCCAGAGGATCGCGTCGGACGAGCGGTACCAGCGCAGTCGGTCCTGCCCGGCGGTGATCGCGAATCTGTCATGAGGCACACCGGTCCATGTAACGAAAGCGGCGCCGCTCGACAGTCGGCACGATTGGCAGTGGCAGTGGGCGCAAAACGCGGTCGGTGGAGTCAGGGTGAATTGAACGGTGGCGCACAAGCAGCGGCCACGGATCGGGGTTGGCTCGGCGGTCATGTCGTCGAAATGTACCTACGCCCGGGTGGCGCTGGCAAACGCCGCCATGGATCGAAAGGTTGCGTCGGCGGACACCTCGCCGCGCGGTGGCATGGTCGCACCGTAACTGTCGCCGGGGCCGCGCCGGTCGATCCACACGCACGCCAGGTCGAGCTGTCGCGCTGGCTCGATGTCGTGATGCAGGCTTTGAGCGACGTGCAGCAACTCGTGGCGTTCGATGCCACGTTCCGCCAGGGCTGCGAGCAACGCGTGGAAGTTTGCCAGGTCCGGCTTGTAGCTACCGATGTCCTCGGCGGTCAGCACCAGATCGAAGCTCACGCCGAGGCGCGCGTTGCTCCCGGCAAATGACTGGTTGTCGACGTTGGACAGAATCGCCAGCTGGTAGCGGCCGGCCAACTCGGCCAGGGCGCCGGGCGAGTCGGCGAACGCCGGCCAGTTCGCCACGGATGTGGCCAGAGTCTCTCGCTGGGCGGGCGTCGCGGGCACTTCGAGCATCGGCGCCAAACGGTCGACCACATCGCGCAAGATGTCGGGGTAGGGCAGGGCCGGCTGCTCGCGCTCGGCATCGCTCTCCGCCTTCGCAAACGCTTCTAGCACCAGGTCATCGTTCAGCTCACAGCCATTGTCGCTGAGCCATGGCCGCAGGGTGTGCAGGATCCCCGTCTCCCAATCGATCAGAGTGCCGTAACAGTCAAAGGACAGTACTTTGAATTTCGAGTAGTCCATGTGGGGCTAGCGAGTCGGTGCGAACGCGATGCCGTTGGGGTTGGTGAGACCAGTGGCGAACGGCGTAGCGCCGCTGAGGTCGGTGCCGGCAGAGGCTCCGGTTGCATCGTAGGTTTCCCCGCCGGCGGGGTTGAACGAATTGATTAGCAGCACGCCGTTGCTGTAGTCATACGCGATTCCCGATGGGTTGAACACCCCGGTGATGAACGGCGTCGATAGCGCCGCGCCGCTGGGCGGATCCGCGGTGAAATCGAAAATCGCACCGGCACCGACGCCGTCGGCAGCGCCGAGCAACAGACGCCGCGTGTTGCTCGCGTCGTAGGCGTAGGCGAAATGCTGCGGGCCGAACGAGCCCAGGTCGGCGTAACTCGGCGCCGATGACAGGTCGCCGCCCGCGGTGGCATCGACGACGCGGCTCTTGCCGTTCTCGCTGACCAACACCTTGCCGTCGTCGCGGGTAATGGTCGCCACGGGGAACGACAAACCGTGTGCCCAGGGCAACGCAATGGTGTAGTCGCCGCCGGTTTCGATCATGTGGAGATCGCCGTTCTGCAGATCGGTGATGATCCACTGATGACGGGTGTAGTCGTAGTCGATGTTGGTGAGCAACGCATTCGGCGCGAACGTCGCCCACGGAGTAGCCAAGGTGAAGTCACCGCCGCCGGCGATATCGAAGATCTTGCCGTCCGAGGTGCCGACGAGAATCTGCGCATGTCCCGGCGCCGCCCACATGGACACGGCGTTGGGCACTGTGGCGTAGAACGGGTCGCTGGTGTGGTCCGCGCCCGGGCGTAGCTTCTTGACGCCACCGTCGACCACGACGAGTGGCCCGTTCTGCAGCGGATCGGACCAGGGTGGGAATGGCACCGGGTCGATGGCGCTGCCGTCAGGCGGACACTTGGGAGCTCCCAACGGCTCGTCGCAACACAACTCGAACGCCTCGGCGGTGAATGCGTAGGCCGAACCCTGCAGTCTGGCGGTCATCGACGACGCCGCATCGTTGGCCGCGTCCGCAGCGGCTCGTTCGTCGTCGCAAGCGGCCTGACTGGCCATCCAATCCATGAGGTCGGTTTGGTACTGGGCCTGGGCGGTCGTGCATTCGGCGGTGCGTTTATCGAACAGGTTTTGCTCGAACTCTTCGCACTTGGCCTGTTTGTCGGCCCAGCCAATGTCCTCGCACCATTGGCGCAGCCTGTTGAGCCGCGAGCGCGCGTCCTCGATATCGCCGAGGCGCTCCGAGTCGTCGACGAAATCGCCCCAGCCGGTGAGCAGCGCCCACGCCAGCGCCGCCATGCCGCCAACGGGGCCACCGACAGTGAAGCCCTCCACCGTGGACACCACCAGGTCGACGTAGAACGTGAGCCCCGGGTAGTCGGGGCCGAGTACGGCGCTGACGACGCCGAGGGCCAGGCTGGCCGGCGTGGGTGGATCGCCCGACTCGATGGCGTCGAGCAGCGCGTCGAGAAGGGCATCGATGACGCCCTCGAACTGCTCGTTCTGTTTTGCTGCCTCGAACAACTCCTCGAGGCGTTTGAGATCCGCTTCGGCCTCTTCGAGGCCGGGGCAATCGGGGCAGTCGCCCTTGGCGGGCGGCGGGCAGCCCCAGGGCTCCGAGGGTGGATCCGCTGCGCAGTCCGGACGCGGGGTCTTCGGGCAGACGAAGCCCTGAGCGGTCGGTCCCACGGGAGGACCAGCGGCCATGGTGCCAGTGCAATAGCTGGTGATCGCTGACTGCACCGTGGATAGCGGAACCAGGGTTCGTCGCGTCCATTCGCGCTTGACGATGGCGCGGTACTCGGCCCGGGTCATTTGCGGGTCGTACACGGCCATGAGGAATGAGATGCGCTCGCGCCAAACGGCGTCGAGTACCGCGAGGATATATCGCTGCGCTGCTTCGGAGCGGCCCAGTTCGGTCGGCTCGGCGAGGGCAAGCCACACCGAGCGCGGCAGCAGTTGGGTTGCGCTGACCTTGCCGTCGATGGTCGCCTGGATGCCGACCTGGATCTCGCCGCAACTCAGTTGTGAATCGACGCGGTCCGCGGTGTCATCGGTGTACAGCTGATCCAAATCAGCATCGCCAGAGCTACCGCCGTCGTCTCCACAACCTGCGATGCCGACGCCAAGCGCCAGCACGACCATGAGTGCAAGGTTTGCTCGCTTCATCAATCCCCCCGGAAAGCTGCCGGCAGGATATCACGTGGCGATTAGATCTTGCCGTGCATCAGCTGAGCGACGACTTTCTTGGCGTACGCCCCCATGGTTCGGCCAAACGTGCGGTAGTCCAACGTGCTTAGCATCGTGTCGGCCAGGCCGAACGGCAGCATGGATGGGATCGGGCCACGGGAGTACTCGAGCATCCACGCCGCTTCCTTGGCGACGTACCCCTTGGCTTTGTTGGCGCCCAAGAACGCCCAGTCGCCAGGCTTGTACACGCTGCGCTCGGTGTCGCCTTCGACGTAGCACCACATCTCGCCCGAGATCATGAAGTCGTGCACCTCGGTGCGGTAGCGGCCGGAATGCCCTTCGGTGCCGATCGGCGTGCCGAACAGCAAGATGTACTCGCTGAGCGACGCGTGCAGCAGGTGGATCTGACCCATGGCGCCGCCGGCGTTGTTGAACATCCACCGCCGTGGGCCCGAGTCGATGTGCTTCGGATAGCGCTCGGCCAGGTCAGCGGTGATGCCATCGAACGCGTCGTCGAGGGACTCGTTGATGTTGCCCTTGACGACGTCGTGCAGAATTTCCGGTTCGAAGATGTAGCCCATGGCGCGGTCCCCCCTGGTGAGTGAAACGTGTTCTATCACAGGCGGGCGCCGCACAGTTAGTCGATGAACTGGCCATCGGCCGGGGCTCGTTGAACGACGCTAGTGGCCGGCTAGGAAGTGCTCGGCTTCCAAGGCGGCCATGCAGCCGGTGCCGGCTGCGGTGATGGCCTGGCGCCATTTTTTGTCCTGGACGTCGCCAGCTGCGTAGACGCCGGGCACGTTGGTCGCCGTGGAGTCGGGCTTGGTGATGATGTAGCCCGTGTCGTCGGTTTCGATCTGGCCCTCGAGGAAGGCCGTGTTCGGTATGTGACCGATGGCGAAGAACAGGCCGGCCGCCGCGACGTCGCGCTCGTCGCCGGTCTTGAGATCCTTGACCGTGACGCCGGTGAGGAAGTCGTCTCCGTTGGCCTTGACCACCTGGTGCGACCACAGGAATTCGACCTTCTCGTTATCGAGCGCGCGCTGCTGCATGATCTTGGATGCGCGCAGCTCGTCCCGACGGTGCACGATGTACACCTTCGACGCGTACTTGGTGAGGAATGTGCCTTCTTCCATGGCCGAGTCGCCGCCACCGATCACCACCATGGGCTGGTTGCGGAACATGGGCAGCGCGCCGTCGCACACCGCACACGCCGATACACCTTTTTGCCACAGCTCGGCGTCGCCGGCGCCGGGAATGTCGAGGCGCTTGGCCGTCGCGCCGGTGGCGATGATGATGCTGTCGGCTTCGCCTTCGCGCTCGGTCGTCTTGTACTTGAAGGGGCGCTTGCTCAGGTCCACCTTCTCGACCGTCTCGGTGTGGATGGTCGTGCCGAAGCGCACGGACTGGGCGCGGAAACGGTCGCACAACTCGGGGCCTTGCACGCCGTCGGGAAAGCCGGGGAAGTTCTCCACGTCGGTGGTCGTGGTGAGCTGGCCGCCCGCCGCGATGCCACCCGCCATGAAGCCCTCGAATAGCACCGGCTTGAGCTCGGCGCGCGCGGCGTAAATCGCTGCAGTGTGGGCGGCGGGGCCGCTTCCGATGATGACTACCTTGTCTGCCATTTGGACCTCATAACATGAACCCGCGTCCGTTGTGGGCTACGGACAGCGGCAAGATTTCCGCTCGACGATGAGATTCGCGCGGATGACTACACGGGCGGGAGAGTGTCGGTAACTGCTGGGCTGGCCATCCGGATGGGCCTCATGGTGGGCGACCCCAACCACACAAACGTGGTCGCCGGGTTCGAGGCGGCGCTCGCGCCAGTCGAGGCTGCGCACCGACCCCCACTGGTCGAGCATCGACTTGCCCAGCTCGGACACGTAACTGCTCACGTGATCCCGAACCTCTTCGTCGTCGCTGTGGCCACGTTCGTCGACGCGCAGGGCGACCTTGGCGTCATCGCATTCGATCCACGCTTCACCGCTGCCGTCGTGCAACTGAAAACTACCGGCCTTTTCTTTGGTGAACGGGTAGGTGGCGCCATTGTCCCACTCGCGCATCTCGGTTTCGACGAAGCTGCACCGGTCGTGGGTGACCGGCGCGACGACCGAGCCGTCGCCGCTGATCACGCCGCTGATGCGCACGTACGCGCCGCCGCTGATCTCAGCGATCTTCGTAATCGGTTGGCCGCGCAGCTCGCGCAGCGGCTTGGCGAAATACCACATGGGCTTCAGTACACGATGTTCAGAGTGAGCGATACATTGTCGACGTCTACGTGCCACGGAACGTTACTCTCAACTTGCGCGACACGCACGCGGACGAACGTACCTTCTCGCGAGCGTAGGAACTCCAGCAGCGCGGGGCTGGCTACACTGACCACATGGGGAGTGGCCTGGGTGCCCACGGGGTTCACGTTGGCGAACAGAGGGAACAATATGGGGGCGTAGAACACGTCCTCGTCCGGGTCCACCAGGTCGATGCGGAACGCGTCGCTCACCCCGTCATTGGGTTTGGTTTCGATGGTCAGCACCGCGTCCGGCATCAGGGGTTGGCTGTTGTTCGAGCGGACTTCGGCGCTGAACGTGGCCCCAGCCAGATCGGCGCGAACGAACACGTCCTGGTACAGGACACGGGCGCACGGGCCGGTGGATGGTTCATTCTCCGCGTCGTTATTGGTGTTCCAACGGAACGTCGACACGGTGTCCTCGGCGTTCACCGGATTGTTGGCCACGGACCAGTTGGCCAGGTCGACGGCGAACGTACTGTTGGCGACCACCTGGCGGTCGCCCATGCAGTCCGGGGCGTCGCAGGTGTCATCGCCGACGCACACGTGACCGCAGCTGCCGCACGCACTCGGCGAGACCAGGTCCTCCTCGCAGCCCGGGACGCTCGGGTCGCAATCGAAGCGGCCTGCCACACAGTCGAACGCGCAGCCGTTGTCGCAGATCGGCGAGCCAGCTGGTCCGTCGGGGCAGCGATTGGAGCAGGCGCCGCAGTGGTTGACGTTGGACGTGAGATCCACGCACTGGCTGCCGCAGCGGGTACGCCCGGGGGCGCAACCGGCGTCGGCCTCGGGCGCTGCGTCACGGGCGCCCGGAGGGGCGCTGCATGCCATCAGCAGCGCGCACAACACACACCACCTGGACGTCACGTGGTCAGTATATCGAACATTGCGCGCAGTGACTCGGGTTGGCGAAACGCCCGGATACCCGCGACACCATGAGCGCCCGCGTCGACGGCCTGTTTGGCGCGCTCGGCGGTTTGGATGCCGCCGATGGC
>SPJJ01038649.1_pt1 | contig 10982 bp, 22 predicted proteins | sample 3741741 | NCBI WGS metagenome assembly SPJJ01 (sample SAMN10925908, study PRJNA522277) | cold seep metagenome | isolation source: Elba SIP-enriched marine methane seep metagenome, extraction at timepoint T1 | place: Italy: coast of Elba, Mediterranean Sea | collected 2014-05 | reverse complement strand
CAATTAACAGAATGTTCAATACAATGCTGTAATAAGACAATCTCTTGTTCGATATTTTGTAAATCTGGCATTTTCAAACCCTATTTAAGTTTAAAACAGTGGCACGCCACAGCATGCCACCTTGTATATTTATTGAGTCTTCTGACTTAGCGGTGAATACCGTCCATTACCCAGTATCCACCGACATTCAGCCATAACTACTGGGCTTTTGCCCCGGTCTTGGACACTCCCTGTCCATCACTCGCACTCGGATTGGTTTAAACTGCAGTAATGGTGCAGCTGCCGATGCTCTCCCTACTAACGTCTTCTCATGGGTTATAACGGCTGGCAAAGCATCATAGGCTTTAACCATAAAAATATTTTCAGTATGCAATGAGCTTTCTTTAGCCTCACAACATGCGAGTAACAAACTTATTAACGCCGACCTAATCAACCAAATACCTCCCCAACTCTGGGCTGAATCGCCTCTATAATCATTGCAAACCGAGGTAAGTCTTGTGGATACTCTTTCTGGATAAAGCTGGCCAACTCTTCCAATACCTCCATCGCCACCGCCAGTTTCGCTATTTTTGGATTGCCGCCAGCGGCCGCTTTCATCGTCTTGTTATAAGAATCGGATAATCGAGAAATAGCCTCGGCTTTTTCCAGAGCGTTGTAATCGCCATCCTTGATATCGCTGATCGTGGTTTGAAACAGCAACGCAAAATCTTCCAGCAACTGCTGAGTAATATCCCCCAGCCCACCATCGGCCAGTCTTGAAGCCGCACGAGCTTTATCCCAATCATCGCCATTAACCTTAGCCTGGCGTTTCCAAGATTGAGCGGCACTGTAACTGACTTCATGTTTCTTAGCCGCTTCCGGTAAAGGTAAGCGTTCATAAACAAATGAGCCACGTACAGCCTGTTTTTTCTCAGGCGCATAAGCCATTAGAGACCTAATTTTTGTCTGATCAGAGACACACCAATGGCAGCAATTCCGCCCGTAATCATGCCGTTTCTAGCCGCTTTAATTTCGACATTTCCCAAGCGATTATCAATGCCGTCAATTTTGGTACCATGCTGGTTCTGATTTTCAATCACCATATCCAGTTTGCCCTTAATCTCACCCAGCAATAAATGTAAATCCTGATCGGCCATGACTATTCCTTATTTGGGCTGTTTTACACGAGTACCAAACCACCAGAAAAAACAGGTCGTGGCAATATATAAAACCGTTGCAGATATTTGGCTATGAATCGCTGCATCCTCAGTGCTAAACCACAACACCATCATGAACACACCTAAAAATGCCGTTAACACAGGCCGGGTTAGCCCACGTACCACATCAACCAGCACCAACCAAGGAGAATTGCCGTGACTATACGTTGCCTTATCCGCTCGAATAGACGTTGCCAAAAGCCGACTTTCTTCAATTTGCTGTTTAGTTTCGCCTTCAATAATTGCGACACGTTCACTCCCTGCAATTTCCAGTTCCAGCGTCTTGCGCTCAGCGTCCATTAACAACAGTTCGTGTGCGTTTTTTTGTCGCTGTTTAAAATATTCCACACCGCCAGAAAGAACCGACCCAATCAGCCCGGTTGCACCACCTGTTAATAAACTTGCAATCAGTTCCCACATATCAAATCCTCGTCTATCTCTAACATAAAATCATGCTTACCCATTTTTTGAAAAAACTTTCTAACAGTCGGCCTGGAAACCAGTACAGCACGTTGATTGTTTAACCAGCCACCACGCCTTCCCAGCAATAAACAGCCTTTTGTATGGGTTAAATACCCCTTTAAAACATCGCCCCCTAAATTCCCTGGGTGAATCAAAATATGTCCACGACCCGGAACTCCTGTCACCCGGTAAACCCAGCCATATTTAGGCGATTTATGCCAAACACAACGATAGCGACCAACCGGAATACAAGAACGGTTTGTCTGGTTATCTCGGTCCGGCGGCTCTAAAGACCAGCAAAATAACAAGCTATCAATGAATACCCTGCCCAATGTACCGTGATCAGACGATTCAAAACGCTGTAGCAGAACGGTTTGCATATCGGTCCTCAATGAATTTTTTTTTGTAATACACATCCGTTACCAGTTCTTTAACCCAGGCACGCCATTCTTCAGGCACCTTCTGTAATGCAGCCCGGCGTTGCTCGGCTGTTTTGAATTCAAGAATTTCAGCTGCATATTCACGCGGCCATTTATAGGGATAGGATGCACTCATGGGGTATAGAGTGACTTTTTGGCAGGCAAAAAAAAAGGCGTGAAATGTTTCACGCCTTTTTGTATTTGGGTCTATTTTTAGAATGCCTTTATGTTGACACCTTTGTCAAGTGATCAATTTTTTCCTGATATTCATCATAAGTGATAATCGAAATTGACTCATTATGCTTTTTAAAATGTGCGATTAACGAATTGATGCTTTTCCAATAGGGCAATGGAATGATCATTTTTTTATACAGGCCTCTTTTCTTGCATTCGCGTTTACCAAACAAACGCTCATATTGCTTTATTTCTTTAGTCGAACGGCCTTTTTTATTGTGCATACAAAAACGCCGGGATTCTTCAGGTAATTGATCTAACTCATCCTCATTAACGCATGTAACCCATTCTCCACGCATTTTTCCGTTAACATATATCGCATAATGCAGAGACCTTTTTTTGCACATCTCAATATTCACAGCGACCAGGTAACCATCACATAATAAATGCTTGTGACCCCATCGGCCTGATAAGGCTTGCTTAAAATCGTCCCATTCTTGTTTACTCGGTTGGCTCATCAGTAATTACCCTTCACCAGGTTTTAAACTATCAATAATCAACACAGCCTCAGTTGGTTCTATCTCTTTTTGTAATAAAAAATCCTGAAACATGGCATAATTTTCTTCTAAAAACTCTGCAACTAATTGCTTATCAAAATCAGTCATTGTTAACCTTCTTTGTTTTTCATTTACTGAAACACCACATATTTTTCACTTCCATATCTAATTTCATAAAGAGATTGAAGTGGTTGATTTCTAAAACCAAATGATGTGTTGTCATCGTAATTGTTTAATAATTCGCGTAACTCACCAACAGTCATGGCTTCACCAAGTAACTTGCAGTGATAGTCTTGTTGTTTTATATCCAGCTGCGCGTCTAAATCACTTGTCATCAATCCTCCCAACCAGGGTTTTCTTTTTTAGCGATTGGCCAACATTTAGCGCAATAATGATCGTCTTGAAGTTCCGGGTTTTCATGCCAATCAAGGTTTTCTAATTCCTGCTCAACACAATCCGGATATTCAAGAGTCCGTTGATCAGCACAATAATCACACCTCACTGTAATATTGATAGTCATAAATGCTCCCCACGTTCCCAACTATCCCGACAGTCGGCATCACACCAACGTCTGCCGGGTTCATTAATGGCTTCTTCACAAAACAAACAATGTCCAACAGCTTCAGCAGAGGGCTCATCACGCTTGCTTTTATATAAATTAACTTTTTCCTGAAAGGCTGCCCTTTCAGTCACTCTATCTGCATCATCCATTTAAACCTTCTCCTGGTTAAGTTTCTTCAAACATATCCACCTGGTTATCATCACCAGGTGATTTACAAATATTAATAATCTGTCGCCGAGTTAAATCGAACGATCTGGCTAACTGACTGGCCGACTGTGTGGCCCTGGCTTCTGTAATGGCCTGGTTGCGGATTTGTAATAAAATCTTATCCACCTTTGGCACATCAATAACCTTTGCAGGCCAAGCTTTACAGAGCAATTCAATTGATTCACATTGTAAAAACTCGGGTAAAACCTCAGCTTTGCTGGCGACTTTAGGTATTCTCAATTGTGTACCCCCTTTGGCTTGCAGCAACTTAAACGTTTCTGGCAAGCCTATTAGCGCGACTAACTGCCTGATTTGGGGTGGCAATGTGTCTGGATCTATTGTGCTTAAGTCAGGATCAGCCATTGATTTAATCTTCCAAAGAGTCTCTTAGTTGATCCCAGCAGTCAGGGCAAAAATGTCTTTCATTATGACCAGGATTTTGCTGCCATCCTGTCAGCTCTAAAACTTTTCCCAGGTCTTGCCCTTGATAAACTTCGATATGTTCAGTACACAAAAACTGGTCACAAACCACTGTCGTTGTTACTAGAATTGTCATAACAGATCAACCCCAGCCCGCTTAGCCCATTTTTTCAACTGCTCAATACACTGATTGAGATCAGCCGATCTAGCCCATTGCAGCCTGTCTTTTTTTGTATATTTTTTGCACCAGGCTTCGCAAGATGCTTGCGATTTATTCTTAACCACTTCGGCATCTGCCAAGGCACACCACAAGGCATTAATCTTTGCGATTCTAGGTGCCCGCCAGTCTTTATTTGCATGAGTTAATTTGCGTTTACTCGTCGGCTTAAAACCAGACTCTTTCATCTTCTCAACTGCCTGGGATAACTGACCGATCGACAAGGTTGTTGCTGAGTATTTACCGTTCTTTAAAGTTGCCCCCTGCAGAGGCAACCATATACCGTAATAAAACTCATCATCCCAGCCCAGCTGCTCCTTACCGACGCGCAGCAGTTTGTAATAACGCAAACGGTTATCGACTTTAGCATTCATAACGATGACAGATTCATGGGCAATTGAATCATCCTGTTTTCCTTATCCGACTGCCGACGGCTCACAGTAAAATACGTTGAGCTGGACTCATGAAAAATACTGTCGCGCAATGCTTCCATGGCCTTTAGCCATTTTTCATCATCAATATCCAGGCGTAACAGATCAAACAGTTTTTCCCGGTTAATATTTCCGCGTTTATCGGTTTGAAAAGCTGATTCAATCAAGGTTTTAATCTTAGGATCAGCATTTTCAGACCATTCGTGAATACACTCATCCACTAACAACTTGGCGATATCCAGCTTAGAATCAAACGCCATATTTTGCTGTACCTTAATCGCAAGACTATGGGTGCCATCAAAGGTCTTCAGTGTTAAATTGCCTTTCTTGCCCTGGCGTTTTGCGCCATATTCATTCGCTGCCAGATCAACAAAGGATTCTATTTTTTCCAGCCATTGACTTTTTAACGTCCGCATTTGCTCCTGCAGCTGCAGTGCTTCATCAATAATGTCTTTTACCAGCTCATCTTCAATCAGATCCAAAGCCTTAATATTGTCTTTGGCGATTAAATTTCCAGCGGCATTAATCATGTACCCTTCAGGTACGATATTTGGGTTGCTCATGGTTTTATTCCTGTTTTAAAGGGTGATTAAAATTGTGTTATTTAGGGTTTAAAGATTTCCGCCAATCTTTGGGCGGTTTGCTTTTAGTTTTTTTCGGCGTGTTGGCAACAACCTCGGCAACAGATTGAAAGCCTTGGGTTTTACCTTGCCGAACAGGGTTTTGTTTTTTCTTCTCATACTCAGCCTCTTTAAGCGCTGCGACCTTTTCCGACTGATTGGCCAGCATGGTCAGCAAATAAGCATTTTTGGTTAACGGTAATTGCAGATTGGCCGGTTTGTTTTGTACCAGTGTGTTAAAGGCTTGCTCCCACTGCGGATACGGCACGGCATAAACAATGCCATTACGTTTTACTTGGCAGGCTTGAATCATCGGGACCAGTTCCTGAGTAAGCTTTAAGACTCTTGACCAGCGCAACACCTGCTTTTCCGGCTTAAACAACTTTAAATAACTGTAAAAAGGTCGTACAAGATTGGGCGGTAAAGAGGACATCAACTCAATAAACTGCCTGCCTGCCACATCTTCCCAAGCCTGTTCCAGATTAAACACCTGGTCACAGGCCGGGCAGACAATAAGATTAAAACTACTGGCCATCGGAGTCCTTATCCTCTCGCATGTCGTGCGACACCATGCAAAACAATACAGCCAGCAAACCACCCAGAGCGATAAACAAGGCAATCGTTATAGTCCAAACCAACTCAACCATGACGCATACCCCCTGTTTTATATTTTTTAGGTGTCGCACGACGGTGGATAGGTTGAGTAACCTGGTCGCCATGCATTTCAAGGTGCTTACCTTTAGTGTTCCAGTAAAACTTTTCATAGCAATCCTGTATATATTGCGTATCTTTTTTGGCAAATTTCAGTGCACTGAGCACTTGCTTTTGTAATGGCGGTAAAAAATCAAGATCGTGATCCTGCCTAGACTCCTGTCGTGCTATCAGGCCTGCTAATACATATTGCGGTCCGCTGTCTAAAAATACGGATAACAAAACCACTGCACCTTGATAACGGTTAACAAACAAATGTGGATTGGCCATATAAACCTTAATCCATTGCTCATTAGCTTCAGGGTTTTGAATAAACAACTCAAAACTCATATCCGGATGTTTAAAAAACAAATCATATTGAAGGTCTAGTTGCTGATATACATCCGCCCAGTAATTTAAATCTTCATCGCTAAAAGTCTTCATAGATAGACTCCCTTTACATGAATAGTGGTTGATTGATGCTTGTTTAAGCGCGCTGCTGTACGTTTACTGACCGCTTGCAATTTGCGGTCTTCGGTATCGAACTTACCGGTTAAAAAATCATGCGCAATTGAAGAAATAAGCGGATCTTTTGCACCGGTTTTCAAATATTCTTTAAAACGAACAATCTCTGTTTTTTTCCATAATCTGTTGCGAACGACTTCAGGGTTTACATGCACTGGAAAATCAGCCCGTTGTTTTAATTGCCTAAAAGCCAGCATGTTTTTACACCCTAAAATCACACACGCCTGTTTAGCATTGACTAACTCACTCATCACACCCTCCCAACCACAAAATTGCGGCCTGCCATGGTTTGCGTGTTAATTTTTCGGATCAGTTCTGCGGTCACAGGCGTTTGACTCTTACGGGTATTCCGCCAGGTGTTACGCAGTAGATTGCGCAACGTTCGAGCACTGCCTTCACAACACTCCCAAAACGCCTTTAAAACCGATTCATCCATGACTTCATCGAAATAGCTGTTTACCAAAGCCGCGGTATCTGCCTGGGTAATCTGCTTGGCCACCGGCGGCCAAAAGCCGATACGACTGCTAATTTGGCCGAAACGGCCATCCGGGTCTTGAACCATCGGTAACAATTCTTGGGTGCCGACCAACACAATGCCAATTTCTGCGACATCAGAAATCCTGCGCAGCGCCCCGAATGAACGCTTAGGCAACCAGTTGGCTTCATCCACCAGAATCACCCGGTCAGTGCCTTTTAAAGCCCGGATCAAATTAGCCATCTGTGCCGCTGCGGTGCCTTTAATAATCGTTGCCCCGGTGGATGCGATCAGCTCCCGCATAAACGTGGAATGATCAATACCTTCAAAGGCCTCGATCAGCACGGCGCTGGGGGTGGTTTTGACATACTGACGTAACGCCGTGGTTTTACCGGTACCGACCCGCCCGGAGAAAATACCGAAGTCGCGGTCGTTATGCGCCCGTCGACAGGCACGACTCACCACTGTGGCAATACTGGTTTCGGTATAGGGGATATCCGCCTTGCCGGAACGCTCACGCTCGTGCTGCCGGTCTATGGCATCCAGCATACGATTTAAAAACTTGGTCGGGCTGCTGGCGTAACTGCCATTTAAAATACTGCTCCGCGTACCTTCCTTAATATTGGTCATGCGGGACAGCTCGGCCCCGGTGCGGCCTTCCTCCGGATTAAACCAGCGATTGATTTTGGCAATCTTTTCCTGGTCATCCTGGCTGTATGTTGGGTTAATAGTTCTTACTTTTTCGCTACTCATAGGATATACTCCGTTTCTTAGTGAAATGCGCTGTTGTTCGGTCAAAACTCATAGCGCAGGTTTACAAACCGAAGGTGGCGTCGATATCTAAATCGTCGTCGCCTTCATCGTTATCCGGGCCGCCTAAATACAGCGAGTCCATCGGATCAAAATCATCGTTTTCTAATGCCTTGGGCGCTTCATCGGCCAGTAAACCGTCTAACACATCGGCACTGTCTTCATGGCTCAATATCGGGCGATTACGCAGCCTGGTTTCTTCAATCTTATTCTCCAGTCTTTTGACTGCGGCCTTTTCGCTATTGAGCCGTTTTTCCTCCAGTCTTGAATCCGGCAAATACTTAATTTTGCCGCGTAATTTAGCGATACAGATCAGCCGCTCCTTCTCGCACATTTCCAATACGCGAATTTCGCCATCGTGGTGCATGCTGTACTCGATAATGACCTCTTCGTTGTTGTACTGCGCCAGTTCCGGAGCCGAATAAAACCTGTTTTGATGGCGGATACTGTGCTTTTTGACGGTGCGCATCTCGCGCGGTCGGACCATGGCTTCGGCAGCAATATGCACATTGAACTGTTCCAGATCGCGTTGCCAAACTTCAGCTGGGCATTCACTGTTTAATGCTTTTTTGGGTTCGTTGTTGTAGTCGCAGATAAATTTACCTACTGATTCGGCATATTGTTCAATGGACGGCAATGTCCGTTTTCCTCTTTTAACCAGCTCAGGCAAACGCCTGATCACTTCAGGTGCCATGTCGTCGCCGCAATAACAGCCCTTGAAAAGTTCTTTTTTATCGTGACGGTTGCGGAAAAGCTTGAAAAACCCCTCGACCAGTCCCTTGCCTTTTGAATTACCAGGAATGGCAAACATCGGATCGATACCCAGGCGGCTATAAAAACCGGTCACCCGATCATTCATCATCCTTGCTCTGAAACCGGAACCATTATCGACATGCACCATGGCTGGTACGTGATCGTGTGATAAAATCGCTTCGGATAGTGCGAACAACGTATCAATTGCCGATTCATCGAAACACAGATACCAGCCGACAACGTACCGACTCTTTACATCAATCCAGATTGTCAGTTCCGGACGAAATAGGTTGCCGGTATTTGGGTGGGCAACATACACATCAACGGTATGCCCATCTCCTTCGTAACAGAAGCCTACAGGCACATTAGCCAAGTCGCGGATTTTATGTGGTGCCAGATTTTGTCTGTAAAAATGTTTACCCATACGTTCAGGCGATTGTTTTCCTAATGTAGCGGGTAGGGTTTTAAGAAAAGACGTCACACGTTTTTTGGTAGCACTATCAAATCCATAATCAGTACGCAACCAGAATGCAACGTCGGCATAGCCGGGTTTGGTCGGCATGTTATATAGCTCAATGGCTTTAAGCTCCCAACCGTAGGTTTTTCGCTGACGGCCTTTATATTGTTTGGTTAATGCCAAGGTATTGCCTTCTTGATAACGCCCATAGTCTTTTAACCAGCGATACAAAGTTGCTCGGTCAGGACAAATATGTTTCTTCTTGCCACGTACAACAGAGAGTGATTCTTGAACACTGATTGGCAACGTTCTTTTTTCAAAAGCTTCGCCAAATGCTTCTATTTGAGCAGATTTACTTTTACATTCTTGCTGCAAAATAAAACTGCAAATGATCTGATAAGACGATATCTGCGCGCGTTGCTGATTCGATAACGGATCGGCAATAACGCGTGTAGGTAAAGTAGCGTCCTGTTTTTTTTCGAGTTCGGCATGTTGTGATTGAGCAGTATTCATGACGATTTCAGTGCTTTTGATTTCTTCTTATTTGGAAGATAATTATCGGTAATAGATGCCTGATAGATCGCCGATTGTTGTGCTTTCCATTTCTCGTCATGCGTTAACGTATTCGGCATAGGCGGATTAACGGGAATGGCTGGATTAATGTTCCAACGCACATGGCAATCATCGGCGACCAATTTAGCCCCACCATGTAAAACGCTAAGCAAATGCAATAACGGATGAATAACGGCTTCAATCGCTTCGGCTTCCACTTCCTTTTGAAAATGCTTTGCCGTTTCAAAGGTTTTACGAGCCCGTACAATAATCCCCTGAGCCGCTTCCATATCCGCAAAAAGTTGTTCACGCATGGCAACAAAGGTTCTACGTTCTTCCGAAAACTGCTTAAGCTGCCGGTTTTCCTCCAGCAAGCGCGTAGCCGTCTCGGCCTCAACATTCATTTTGCGTTCGGCATCAAGTATTTTTTGCTTCAGGTTTTTGACTTCTGACCGGTGGCTTTTGATGATGTCTCGCAGTTCACGGACACTGCAGGTCTGAGCGGCTTCTAATGTGATACCGTAGACCTCTTTTCCATTGGCTAAATCAGAAAGGTCTTCTTCGTTGAATTTTTTCAATTCAACCAATTTTGAGAAACCTAATAGTCCAGACGTCTGGACTATTTTTTCGGGGCTACGGCAAACCAGGTTGAAAACATCAATCATGTCGTAGATAGACTGTTTCGATACACCTCGACGTTCAGCCTCAGCGGGTACGAACTTGCGATCTTCTCGCTGACAAGCTGCAAAATGCATACCTGAATACACCGCGCTCAATACGGACACTTTAAGCCCCTTGAAACCTTCATCGGCATGTTGTTCCAGGCTCATTGCTTGAAAATCGTCCGCCTGATACGTCATGCCATTTTCAGCTAACAATTGCTCGACATGTTCAGGTGGTTGTGTCATCGGCAATAATTCCGTCATGCTTTAATCGCCTCCCAGCGTTCTGCACCGTCAGAATAATTACCACCGACAGCGATAAATTGATTGCCCTCGCTATCGCAGGCAATACAGCCAGGCCGCCAGGACTGAGGATCACGTAATTCATCGACCCAGCCTTGTACTTCGTCGTTAAACACGACGATCACACCGCCTTTATCGACGTAGCCAAAATCTTGTCGCCATTCGTTAGCGAGTTTATTGATATGTTCAGGGTTCATAATGTGCCTCCCAATTGTTTTTTTAATGCGGTTTCTTTACGCTTTAGCTGCGCCACTTCCACTAACGTTTGGCCTAGTTCCAGTGCTTTGGATTCGCGTAAATCGACCAGCTCGTGATTAATTGCCTGCGCCATGGCTAAAATCGGCAGAATGGAGCCGGTGGCCCAGCAAAAAGCCGGTAAAAACCGTGCCGGAAATTCATGAAACTCTTTGCTCTGTGCTGTCCAGGCATTCAGCTGACGCAGAGTGATTTCCTTTTCCATATCCGGTAAACACAGATTCATCCGCTCGAT
>SPJJ01049317.1_pt1 | contig 10984 bp, 8 predicted proteins | sample 3741741 | NCBI WGS metagenome assembly SPJJ01 (sample SAMN10925908, study PRJNA522277) | cold seep metagenome | isolation source: Elba SIP-enriched marine methane seep metagenome, extraction at timepoint T1 | place: Italy: coast of Elba, Mediterranean Sea | collected 2014-05 | reverse complement strand
GGTTTGATGTCGCGATGCAAGTGCCCGCTCGCGTGCAGAGCGTGCACGCCGCGAACCAGCTGCGGCAAGCTGCTCTCCAGTCGCTGGATAATCGCCGCATCGACCGACACATCCGGGGCCGCTGGCGAGGGCGAGGAATCGGGGGCTGATGCTGTGGATTTCTGCCCGCGCGAAACGACGGTGGTGCGCGGGTCGACCGGTGTGATCGACGACGAAACCGGTGCCATGTCTGGCGCCTGCCCGCGCACGAACTGCAAGAACCCCTCCGCCGCGAGCAACTCCATTGTGAAGTACCAGTCGGTGCCCTCGCACAGCAGCTCGTAGAGCGTGACGAGATTCGGGTGGGCAACATCGGCCAGAGCACGAAACTCACGCTTGAACCGATAGATCGACGCTGCATTCACATGGCGCAACGCCTTGAGCGCGACGTCGATACCGCGCGCGGCATCGTGGGCTTGATACACCACCCCCATGCCGCCTTCCCCCAGGCGATCACCAATGACGAACCTGCCGTCCTCGCCGAGTCGTTGAGGAAGCACTGCCAGAATTGTCCCTCGACGTCCGGGCCGGGATCAATCGGTACTGGTGCCGGGGCGAGAACGCGACCGTGGCGTCCGGATGTCCAGTGTCTTGATCCGGTACTGCAGCGTTCGACGTGACACGCCGATCAACGCGGCTGCTTCCGCTTGGTTGCCACCGGTCTCGGAGAGTGCCGCCATGATGTATTTGCGCTCTACCGCCCGAATTTCGGCTTTCATCAGGGATCCAAACGACTGTCCAGGCGGCACTTGTAACTCTGCGCTGGCCGTTACACGCGCGTCGATGCCGCGGGCGGCATCAGGAATACTCGTAGCGGCGATTTTCTCGCGAGGCAGGTGCTCGGGCCCGATCGGTTCGCCATACGACAGGAGCACGGCACGTTCGATGAAGTTGCGAAGCTCGCGAATGTTTCCCGGCCAGCTGTAAGAGCGAAGCAGCTCCCACGCCTCGGGTGTCAGCTCCGACGCCGCGGGGTCATCATCCGAGCGAGCGGCTTCCGCGAGAAAGTGGTTCACGAGTGGTTCGAGCTCGTCAAGGCGTTCGCGCAAGGGCGGGATCTGCAGCGTTGCACCATTGAGTCGGTAGTAGAGATCCGCGCGAAAGGCACCGGAAGCGACGGCCGCCTCCAGGTCGCGGTTCGTCGCCGCTACAAACCTCACATCGACGCGTTGCGGTTTCAGTCCGCCGACACGCATGACCGAACGATCTTCCAGAACCCGCAGAAGCTTCGCCTGAAGCGCGCCAGACAATTCGCCGATCTCGTCGAGAAACACAGTGCCGCCATTGGCGCTCTCCAGCAACCCGGGCTTTGTTTGAACCGCTCCGCTGAACGCGCCGCGTTCATGACCGAACAGTTCGCTCTCCAGGAGCGTCTCCGCCAGCGCAGCGCAGTTGAGTTTGAGCAGCGGGCCGTCTTTACGCCGAGACATCTGGTGAATCTGCTCGGCCATGACCTCCTTGCCCACGCCGGTTTCACCCAGAATGAGCAGGCTCAAATCACTTGGCGCCACTCTCTCCAACAGCCGGTGCAAATTGGCCACGGCGCCACCTCGTAGCATCGCGCCGGCACCTGGACTGCCACCTCCTCGCGCGAGAGAACTCGCCTCAGCGAGCAACGCGGCGGCGCTACGTGCCGTTTTCGGAAAACACGCCAGACCGACACGCACCTCGATGCCTCGTTGCGCCAGCGCGTGTTCGAGTCGCGAAGCCACCTCTACCGCCGCGGCTTCTCGCGTGTCGAGCAACAGCACCTCGTACTCGTCGGGGGCGTAGTAGCCGATGACATTGGACACGTGCACGCTCTGCCATAGCGCCTCTTCGATCTCCGTCGCCGAGTGCTCTCCGCGGCAGCTCAATCTTATGACCGCGAGCGGCGCCCCCGTTTGACGCGAACGTTCGCACTCGCCTTCGAGGCGCGTCTCGAAGTAGCCGTGCACCCACAGCCGTCGTGGTCGGGTTGCCGTCCCGCCTTGAACGACGAGAACGAGCTCGCCGATCTCGACGACCTCTCCAGGGTTGATCGTAGTGCGCGCGCCCGGCTGCAATTGCTGACCAGCGACGCGAGTACCATTGGCGCTGCCCAGGTCTTCTATCTCGATAGGCGGGCCAACGCGCAACAAGGCATGCTTGCGAGAAACAGACCGATGGTTTACGGGAATCTGTACGTCGGTAGCGCGCCCGATGACCGAGTCCTCGCCGAGTGGATACGTTTCTGAAAGGCCGTCGCCCAACACGAGTACGCGCAGCGGCGTTTGCAGCTGTTCATCTGGTACATCCGAGACGTGGGTCTGTGTCGGCTGGTTGGGCTGGCTGGGCTGGTCAGACGCCATTCAAGCGGAACCAATATACACGGTCCGGGACTCGCTTGGTTCGGCGTACTGGAGCGCGGACTGACGCCCGCGCTCCGGGCGGGCGCGACTATTCCATATTGTTACATGCCTGCTGAACCTCAGCCATCGACGAGCCACACGCGTAGCCCAGCAACTCGCTGTAGCCACTGTCCCACACCGCGAAACACTCGTAGCACTCGGTGCCGCCGCCGCTGGGCGTTGAGGAACCGCCATTGCCCGCGGAGCCTCCACTGGAACCGTCGTTCGTGGGCTCGTCGTTCCAGTCGTCCTCTTCATCTGCGCAGTAGGTGCTGTGATAATAGGAACCGGGCGACGCCTGCCCGGAGCCACACGTTAGGTATCCGTTGCTGCAGCTATCGCGACAATTGCAGATCGTCGTGTCGCCCCCGGGGCCACCCCAACCGCAGCAGATGGTCTGCGACGGACAGCAATAGTTCTGAACGTTCTGAACATCGTTGTGCCAGCAGGCCGCCGGGGCATCCTGATTGGCCAGGCACTCCCTGAGCGCCAGTAGCTTGGTCTTCGCGGACAGCACCTTGACTGGACACATCGCCGCACCCGCTATGTTCTGCAACGTTTCCTCGCTTTGTACCTGGATGGCCATCAACAGGCTCGTGTACGCCAGGTTGATCGCGTCAATGAGACTGTCGACCTGCGCCACCTTCATGGAATACGACAGTACCGACGCCAACGTCGTGACCGTGCTAGCCGCGGCGATGAGGGCATCTAGACCTGCCGCGTGAGCGGGACTAATGAAGTAGAGCCCGTCAGCGACGGCCGAGAGACACGTCTTGGCCGCGCCAACTGCACTAATCGCCGCGTTGACCCCTGGCACGATGCAGCTCGCCGATGATTCCATCGTCGTGTAGTCGTGCTCCGGTTCCTGATAGTCCAAGCTGCGATCGTCGACAGTCGTGTCCGCGAGATCCGTGGAAACAACGTCGCCCAGCCGACGCTCAGTGGTGACTTCGGGCTCAGCACAGCCGACGACAAGAGCGGCGACAACGGATACTCCAACGAGCAGTTTTGGTCCTAGCGATTTCATGGTTCCCCCTTTCGCCTGGTCTAAAGCACATCGCGTGCCCAATTGAAATCACACGGTTGCGACGGTTCAGCGCAGTGTTCTGCGCGACGCCGGCGGCAACGAAGCGCACAAGCGCAACCGATTGCGCCAACGGCCATGTGAGATACTTCTTCCGTGGGAATCCCGAGCGACTGGCTAGCGGAGCAGGATGCCGAGCTTATCGAGCTCGTGTACCAACTGCTCCACCATGACAACCCGGACGACGAGCAGCTGGCGGAGTTACCAGAGCTGCCGAGCTGGTCCATGGACGCGGCCGGCATTGGCGGTGACGATGCTGAACGATTGACCGCGGCCATCGAGGTATTGGCGGCACGGATGCACGCCGCAGATCCACGCCATCGTTTCATTCGCGAAAACACCGAGGTCGAGCTCGCGCCTCGACTCGTCGCGTTCTACGAGCAAAGCGAGCACGAGAACTATCAGCACAAGTGCCTGCGCGACACGAACTATGCGCCCTACCCGCTGCACGTAGACTTCGACGTGATCGCCGACCTGTGCAACCCCGACTTTACCGGCGAGACGATCGGTGATGACTACCTGGAGTGGGCCAACCTCATCGAGAACGTGGAGTCGGACCCCGACGGCACCGAGTGCTACGCGCATCTGGCGATTCACCCGACATCGACCCAGGTCTACCTCATGGAACCGTCCGGGGCTCCCGAACTAATCGCCGCGACTCTGGACGAGTTCCTGGCGAAGCTGTCGTAGAAAACCTAGAACAGCTCACCGCACGATTCGTCGTCGCACTCACCGTTGTCACCACCGCCCTCATTGCTGCCGCCGCCACCGCCGCCTACGCTCGGCCGGCCAATGTTCCAGTTACCCTGATAGGCGGGCCCCCGCGGGCCACTGGTGAACTCGAAGTTGCCCTTCTCACCCCAACGTCCCGAGTACTGAATCCACTCGTGCCCCGGCATGGGGAAGTTCTTTTCGCCGACGTTCACCACGCCGCCACCCTGAAAACCAGCCTGGGAGCCCTTCATGCCGGCCCCCGTGAACCAGCGGTTGTGATGGTAATTGGACCAGGTGCAGTTGTCCTCGAAAATGGTGAGCCCGTTGAATTCGAGAGTCACCGGGACGCCATAGATATTGACTTCGACGTCCCACGGCGAACCGGGAATCGTGATGCCCTCGTGGCACGGCTCTCCGCCCAAGCGATACGAAGCGTGACTCCCGTCCGCCGAGAACACGTGGGGGTGCGTTTCGTCAGTGCGAGCGAGCACGTCCTTGTCGAACCAGGTGACCGACGTATGGTACGCGTAGTAGGCCCCGCGCATGTTCTGGTTCGCGTCGAGGGTCACGGTGATCATCTCGAAGTCGCCTTCGTGGTTCGCATACGAGAACCAGTCGTTGTACGGGTAGTAGAACCAGTACTGCACGTTGTATCCACCAGCGCCGCCGGGATACACGTGGCCGTAGACGATCCACTGCGACGCTGAGCTCGGCCCCGCGTGGTCGTTGTCGTTCTTGTACTGAAGGAAGTAGTGATCGTCGCGATGCCAACTGCTGTTGGAATATTGCCACGGCGTCTTCCAGCTGCAGCCCCACCAGCCGCGGGTGCGCCGGCGATACGCTCTGGTCAGGATGTTGTTCGCGTTTGGGTAGTTGGTGATCTGCGTATCGCTACAATTGTTGTGGTGCATGCGCATGCGCATCCGCGCCAGGGACCAATGCACGTTACCCGGACGAGTCCAATCCCTCTCGGTGTTGAGGAAGACGATGGGAGCGTGCCGCTGCAGCAGCGTGTTCTCCAGATTGTCGTCGATGCCATCGCGATCCACGTCGACGGTGACCTCATGAGAGCTCGATCCCAGGTCGTCCTCATCTTCGACGACACAACCCGCGATCGATGTCAGCCCGGCGATTAGAACGGTGAGTATTGGTGTGACATGTAGTCGTTTCATGGCTCCCCCCAAGAGTTGCCATGCGTTATTGCAAACCCGGTGCCCCGCTAGGTCCCTGGCGTGTCCGGCACTTAGATGCGAGCCGAATCCGTTAGCGCAACCAGCTGCGCCAAGCCACGCAAGGTTCTGCGCTCTCCTCCGCAGTGGGCGGAGAACGCCGGCGGTAATACCACCGAGACTTGGCCGCGGTCGCCGGGTGGTGCGGGCCGCCGAGCTCAGCTGCCTTTTAGCAGCGAGTAGATACGCCGCCGGCTGATACCAAGCAGACGCGCGGCAGCGGCCTTGTTCCCGCCGGACAAGGCGATGGCTCTCCGAATCAAGCGTTGCTGAAACTCGTCCAGCTGAAATCCGTCAGTCAGAAGCTCGTCCAGGGAAACATCCAAGCCGCTACCGGCGGTGCCCGTCGTCGCCGACCGCGCACGGCCAGATGAGCTTTTTAGCAGCGGCAGGTGGCTCGACGAGATGACTGCGCTGTCGGTCCGCATCGCTGCGGACACCAAGATATTGTCCAACTCGCGCACGTTCCCTGGGAAAGGGTAACCGCGTAGGCGCTCAACTGCACCACGCGATACGCTGATGATGCCACGTTCTTTGAACAAGGGATTTCGGCTAAGCAGGTGCGCGACCATGAGCTCGAGGTCGTCGGCATGCTCGCGCAACGGCACCGTACACAAGGTGATCTTATTGAGCCGGTGGTACAGGTCGCTCCGGAACGTGCCCTCGGCCACCATCTGTTCCAGGTCGCGATTGGTCGCGGCGATGATGCGAACGTCGACGCGGACGGGCTCACCGGCGCCGACCTTTTGCACCTGCCCTTGCTCCAACGCGCGAAGCAACTTGGCCTGTACCTGCAGCGAGAGCTCACCAACTTCGTCGAGGAACAGGGTGCTGCCATTCGCGCGTTCGAACGCACCCGTGCGTTCAGAGATGGCGTGGCTAAACGCACCTTTGACATGACCGAACAGCTCGGACTCGACGAGGGTCTCGGCGAATGCAGCGCAATTCACTACCACGGGCGGTCTACTTCCCCGCCGAGACTGGCGATGGATGGCGGTAGCAACCAATTCCTTGCCCGTGCCCGACTCGCCCAAGATGAGCGCGGTGATATCGCACTCAGCCGCTTTTGCCGCGAGCATCCGCAAGCGATGCATTGCGGGTGATTGGCCAATGATAGCGTCTGTGGCGGTCGCGTTGAGCTCTGGCGGCTCACACCGCGCGACCACAACCTCGCTAGCAGCGACACTGGTCTCATCGAGGGCATCGATGGCACCAAGTAAGCGACGCGCCAACTCGCCGGTCCCGGACGAGCGAGCTAACTTGTAGCCCGCGTGTAGGTAGTGCAACGCGCGTTCTCGAGCCCCGGCCGCCTCCAACGCAGCGCCAAACTGTAGGTGGGCATCCAGAAGCCACGCGGATACGGCACCTCCACGGCTCCACGCATCCCGTGCCGACGCAAAGCTCAACTCCGCCTCGGCGAGGTCTGGCAAGCGCGTGGATACGATGGCTTCGGCTAGCAAGCGTACGCCATCAACACGCACATCGCTGTCCCCCGACAATCTGCGCAGCGCACGCAGCTCCGCCTGGGCGTCAAAGCCCGCCCCCTTACATCTCGCCAGCGCGAGCTCGATTCGCGCCAGCGCGTGGTTGCTTCGGTCGGCGCAATGATCAAATTGCTTGGCGCAACGCTCAGCCACCGCTCGTGCCTCGGACACTCTGTTGAGCTGGCGCAGAACTCTCGCCAGGTTGATCGCGTTCACCTGGTTGAGCGAGCTCGCGCCACTTTCTGCGGTGAGAGCTCGGTCCAGCTCGATGTGCTCGAGCGCCGACTCCGGGCGACCCAGCAGGGTATCAATGATGCCCAGGTAACCATGGGCAGTCGCAATCGCCGCCTGGTCACCGGCCGTCTCGGCAGTGGCGAGGGCCCGGCGTGCACGTAGCTCGGCCAGCTCGGTCATGCCCTCGTTCAGGTAGGCGGCAACCAGAGCCAACTCGATGCGCCGCCGTGCCGGGTCGGTGTCATGCGTGAGCTGCAGTGCGATCTCGTACTGCGCGCGACCGTCGGGGAACCTGCCGGTGGTAACCAGTGCGAGCCCGAGAACGCGGCGGGCTTCCACTTCCTCCGCGGACCGCGAACCGCTCGACTCCGCGACTGCCCGACGCGCCAGCACGAGGGCCTCGCCAGTGCAGCGTGCGCGAAGCTGCAGCAGAGCGAGGCGTGTCGTCGCGTCGGCCGCGTCCAACCATGCTCCACTGGCTTCGGCCCGCTCCACGAGCTCGCGAAGCCGAGGAATCGCGGTTTCGTCCCCCGACCACGCCAGAGCGTGCTGTCGCAACGCTTCGCGACGCGGTCCGAGCGTGGGCGTGTCCGCCATCCGGGCGAGCGCAGCGTCGTAACAATGGCGGGCGATCAGCTCGGCGACCTCGTCCGACGGGCCGCTCCCGCGTATTGGCAATGGCCCGTCGATTCGAATCGTCGCATCGAAGTCGACGACTTGATGTTGCGCAGACGATCTCACCGCGGGTCCGCCAGAAGCTCGAACGCGTCGCGAAGCACCCCAGCGGAACGCAGCCGTTGGCTCGGGTCGCGCTTGAGGCACCGGTCGATGATGTTCGCCAGGCGCCAATCGATGTCACCCAGCATGGGCACGTCTCGTTCGCAGATGTTGGCGACCAGCTCGCGCATGTTGCGAGCCGCATGCGGAGGCCGACCGGTGACGAGCTGATAAAGCATCACACCGAACGCGTAAAGGTCGGTTGCCACGCTTGCCGGACGACCAATCCACAATTCCGGCGCGATATAGCGAGGCGTGCCCAGAATGTCTCCGGGCCTGGTCAACGCCCTCGGAATCCCATCGATCGGTTCGGTGATCTTGGCCAACCCGAAGTCGATCAGCTTCGCCACGCCGTTCGCCGTCCAGTAGGCGTTGCTCAGTTTGATGTCACGATGCAGTACGCCGTTTTCGTGCGCCGCGCTCAGGCCTCGAGCCAAATCCGTCGCGACACGGATGACCTGGGCGTCGCTCAGAGGCAGCGTCAGGGTGTCGAGGCCGTGACCGTCGAGTAACTCGTAGACCACGTAACGACGACCGGCAAACTGACCGCAGCGGTACACCTGAATGATGTTGGGATGGCGCAAGCGAGCGATCGCCGCAGCCTCGATCTGGAAGCGCCACTGGGCTTCAGGGCCGGGTCGTTCTTCGGCCAGAACTTTGATGGCGACCGGACGAGACAGATGACGATCATGGGCTAGCCACACCGAGCCGACACTGCCGCGCCCGAGCTCACGCAGGAGTTTGTACTCGTCTATGTGCGTGGGTGGAATGAACCCCTCGGGCTGAGCGGATTGGTGGACACGGGTCGGCTTCAAGTGGTTGCTTGGATGCATCGGGCTCCTAGTGGCGACGGCCGCAGTGCGCCAGTGCACATGGTGTTCCATTGCGTACGCACCCGTGATCTCACGTGGATATCCGCGTTTGCCCCAATCAGTACGGTACCCGCCGGTAACAAACGAACGGGGCGGTGTTACCGCCAGGTTCCGAGCGAGACGACCGCACTCGTCGGTACACACCGTACCGATCCGAACGGCGCCAAGCGTTCCCACGGGTACACCGCCGCGGCCCTCACAAGCGATCTGGCGCGGTTAGTTCGCGGCACGGGCCTTGCTCTTAGCAGCCAGCAACCGCCCGACCAGGAGACCCAATGACTACGACGAATACACACCTTTGGATTAGCGCCGCTGACAACACCACGACTCACACGGCCGATCCGTTCTTCGACGCGACCACAACTGAACAACTCATCGCCATGTTGATCGCCGAGACACGAGGGCTGACCGAGCGCTCCGACACCGACCGCTAACGCACACAACGAGGGGACACGATGCACAACAACAAAACACTCACTAAGACCGTGGCGGCGACGCTCGTCGCCAGCGTACTAGCAACCTACGTGGTGCGCCTCGACCGCGCTCACGCGAGCGCATCAATCGACAACACCGACTACACCGCGCCAAACGTGGTCGCGCAAACCAATCAGTGTCAGCCTCCAATGCCGGCTGTCGTGGAAGTGGACGTAACCGGGCCAGGCACGAACCAGGGCATGGCGTTCATCACCATCGCACCCAGCGATCCGGAGCACGCGCCGGTACCGGCGCCACCCATCCAGGTCGTCCTGGACCTGAGCCAGTCGGCATCACTCGTCGTAGACGTTCCGTTCGACGGCGAATGGGAAGTAGTCGTGGACATAGTCGATATGAACGACGACCACATCGCCATGGGCTGGAGCGTCATCGACACGTTCGAGGGCTTCGGCGCCGCCATGGTGCGCGCGTATTCGATCGAGGCGCTCGCGCTCAGCTGGCTCGAACAGGCAATGAACGACCAGCAGGTAAACGAATTCGTGGTCGCATACTGTGCGGTCCAGCAACCAGGACAGCCTAACGTGATCCTATGCGGCGGCGGAGGCGCGGTTCGGGTCGGCGGCAAATGGATCGTCGCCAAAGTCTTCTGGGAAGTCGTGAAGAAGGTTGCCGACAAGATCGGCGGTAACGCGTGGAAGCTGTTTCGTGCGCTGTTCGGCATCGGCGAGAAGCTCAAGTCTCTCTCGGACAAATACAAGGCCTTCAAGGCGGCTCAACAAGGGCTGGACGATGCAGCGACGCTGGAAGAGCGACTCGCGATGCGCACTGTACTCAACAAGGCAACAGAAACGCTGATCAAGGCGCTAATCGTCGATTTGCCGCTCCTCGCCGCCCGGATCGTGGGCATCTACGCCGCACTCCGCGGAGCCATCGCCTTGTACGAGGCCAAGCTGGACCGGGAAGAAGCTCTGCGGAAGAAGGCGGAGGAGGATGCCCAACGCGCCCGCGACGCCGCCAGCGAAGTGGTTCGCCAGGCGTTCGAGCAGAGCGCGGCGCGGCAGAAGCGGGACGCGGACGAGCTGCGCAAGCTGCGTCACGCGATGTTTCCGACGATCAAAGCCCGACTGGCTGAGGCCAAGAAGCTGCTCGAGGAAGTCGACACGGCGGTGGAAGCCGCCACCAAAGCCGAAGCCAAAGCCGACGAAGCGAACAAAGCGAAACTCAAAGCGCAGCGCGAAGCCCTCGAAACCAAGCGGGCGGAACTCAAGGCCAAGGTCGACAAGCTGCAGACGATTCACGACCAACTCGTCCAAGAAGGCGCCAACTAATCCACGCATTCCACGCCCAGTAACACAGGAGCTATGACAATGATGAAACGACTCTTGAACAACTCTCTCGCCGGCCTGGTTTGCCTCACCATGTTCTCAGCTTGCCTGGCGAACGACGACCATGTTTCCGGTAACTCCGCGGCCGTCGTCGGTGACCCGGACGCCCCCGACGCCGACTGCCCCCCGAAACAGTCCACATTGACCGTGACCGTCACGTCGACCGAAGACTACGGCAACGCCAGCGCGTACGTCAGCGTGACACCAGCAGTGCTTCCGCTCGGCGTGTCCGCTGAAGACGTCACAACTGATATCGAGATCGACTTGAGCGGTGCAGCCAACGCCGACATCGACCTGCCCGCCGCCGGTGACTGGCGCGTTGACGTGCTCATCGCCAATGATGATGGCGTTCAGGCCGCGGG
>SPJJ01030574.1_pt1 | contig 10987 bp, 7 predicted proteins | sample 3741741 | NCBI WGS metagenome assembly SPJJ01 (sample SAMN10925908, study PRJNA522277) | cold seep metagenome | isolation source: Elba SIP-enriched marine methane seep metagenome, extraction at timepoint T1 | place: Italy: coast of Elba, Mediterranean Sea | collected 2014-05 | reverse complement strand
CTGGGCACCGCTGTCGAAGCTGGTGCCGCCGAGGCTGAAGCTACCTTGTTCGAAGTCGTCGATGACTTGCTGCTTGGCGGCTTTGAACGGCACATCCAGATCGACTGCGCGGTGGACCACAGGACCATCGGTGTCCGTGGGCTCATCGCTGGTCGGCCGGGGACGACCGTGGCGCAACGCAGTCGCGCTGTTGGGCTCTTCGCTGAGCAGCACCGCGCGCTCGACGACGTTGCGAAGCTCGCGCACGTTGCCCGGCCAGTCGTGCTTCCGCATCAGCTCGAGGGTTTTTTCCTGGAGGTTGATGGTGTCGCCGCCGGGAATGATCGACAGCAGGTGTTTGACCAGCAGGGGCAGGTCGGTCTTGCGCTTGCGCAGCGGCGGCAGGTGCACGCTGGCCACAGCGAGGCGATAGAACAGGTCTTCGCGGAAGCTGCCGCGACTGACCTCGACGCCCAGGTCCCGGTTGGTCGCGGCGACCATGCGGATGTCGGTGTCGATGGTGGCCGCGCCGCCGACCCTGCGCACCTGTTTGCGCTCAATCGCCCGCAGCAGCTTGGGCTGGAGATCCAGGGGCAGCTCGCCGATCTCGTCGAGGAACAACGTGCCGGTGTGCGCCCGCTCGAACGCGCCGGGGCGGGCACTGGTCGCGCCGGTGAACGCGCCCTTCTCGTGGCCGAAGATCTCGCTCTCGATCAGATTGGCGGAGATGGCGCTGCAGTCGAGTACGACGAATGGGCCGTCTCGGCGTGCTGAGTTCGAGTGCACGGCTTCCGCCGTGAGGTCCTTGCCGGTGCCGGTTTCGCCGGTGATCAGCAGGGTCGCGTCCGTGGCGGCGATGCGTTCGAGTCGCGCGAACAGCTCGCGCATGACGGCGCTGCTGCCCACCAGGTCGCCGAAGCGATCGGCAGTGGACAGAGGCCGCTCCACCGACTCGTTCAGAGTCTGGAACAACAGCTGGGTCTCGCCCAGGTAGATGGTGGTGTCCGGATCGATGTACGCATCATTGATACGCACGCCGGCCACCCAGGTGCCGTTGGTCGAGTCCAGATCGCGCAATCGGTAGCCGCGCTCGTCCAACGCGATTTCCATGTGGAAACCGCTTACGCTGCGGTCCGACAACGTCAGGTCGGCGGCGTCGCGGCCACCCACGCGAATGATCGGTCCATCGAAGTCGAGCTCGGTGCCTTTGTCGGGGCCGTCGACGACGCGGATGCGACAGCGGCGCACGCATAGGCCCGCGGCTTTGCCGCCGATGAAGGTGACCCAGGTACCGCCATGGGGCTGTTTAGCCGACACGCGGCAACGATACCACGCTACCAGGGAGTTGGGCGTACGGGCGCCAGGAACGGATTCGAGCGCAACGGCCGCGACGCGCTGGCGGTTTGGCGTTCGAGGCCTGCGCACTGCACGTCGGGGTCGAACAGGTGGCCGGTCACCGCAAACCCGGGGGTGACGACCTGGGTAGTCGTGGCCAGTCCGTCGACGCCGCGGTCGACCCAGACGTCGAAGTCTTCGCCGCCGTCTCCGGTGAGCCTGACCGTGAACGCGCAACCGTGCAGGCCCGTACCGTTATCCACCTCGTCCACGATGAGCTCCACATCGCCGCCACCAACGTCGGTGATGGTTACGTCGAAGCTGGGGCGTACCGGGACGCCACTGCCGTAGATCCAGGCATTGAAGTAGTTGGTCAGGTCCGCGCCGGTCGCTGTTTCCAGGGCCGCTTTCAGGTCTTCTACGCTGGCCGCTCGGGTGTCGGAGAGAAAGTCCTGAATCGCCGTGAGCACCGTGTCGCGATCGAACAGGGCTGCGAGTTGGCGGAACATGATGAGCGGGCCAGGGGAGTAGACGTCACCGTAGTAGTCGATGAGCGGCGGCTGTTCGCCGGGCACCAGATGGTAGTCGGAGCCCTGGGCGCGGCTGCGCCAACTGCGCGCGGTCGAGATCGCGGTCGATGCGCTGATGTTTTCGTGCATGAACACGAACGGCAGATAGTTGGCGATCGCCTCTTTCCACACGAAGTCGTAGGTGTCCGCCAGGGTGGTCTTGTTACCGGCCCACATGTGCACGAGCTCGTGGTGGAACGTGTTGCGCTGCTGGCCGGCGGTGAACGAGTCGGCCAATACGATGTTGCCCGGGTGCTCGAAGCCCCCCCAGAACGTCGGTGCGATGATCACACGCAGCTCGTCGCCGTACGGGTATGGGCCCAGCAGGGTCTCGAGCCACTCGAAGAACTGCTTGTGGGTCGGTTCGTCGAAGCGGTCGGTGGCCCCGGTGGATGGTGAGTCGTACAGGGTGACCGCAACGCTGTCGCCCCAGGTGCCGACCTGCGCCGTGGACCAGCTCGGGCTCATTGCGACGCCAAACGTGCTGTACGTGGGACCGCCGGCGAAGTTGAATTCGCACACGGTTTCGGTCGGGGTCGGCGTGATCGTGCCGGGACAGGTGACCAGGGTGTCGTCGGGATGGGCCACGGTGAATCGGTAGGTGGCGAACTGATCGGCGGCGTTGTCGCATGGGCCAAAGCGATCGCAGCCTCCCACCCAGCTAACCAGATAGGTGAACGGGTTGTCCTCCGCGTCGACCCACACCGAATAGCCGACCTGGGAGTCTTGCCAGGTGGCATCGGGAATGACCATGGCCGCGGTCAGCTCGAGCTGGGTTCCCGCTTCCCATCCGGCGCCGCAGGCGGTGAGTACCCCGGCGTCCAGGCCGCCGGCCACGATGGGCTCGCCGTCCATGCGCACATCGCTCAGGTTCTCGGCGCGCATCGGAATCGCCATACAGTCGCCGGCGACGTCGACGTTGACGGTGAGTGCCACCGCGGCAGCCCGCGACTGCATGTCGAACGCGTAGTCGTAGTGAGCGACCGTGTAGGTGATCGGGCCGGTGGGCGGCGGATCCTCAGAGGTGCCCCCGCCACATGCCAGCAAGCCGACCAGACAAGGCAAGACGAATAGGCGGCTGACCATGTCGTCGTATATCACGTCGCTCAGCTGCGCGCGATCGGCTTCGAAGACACCCGCAGGAACCGAAGGATCAGCACGATGGCGACCGCGGTGAGGCCAGACGACAGTCCCCACCACAGACCGGTCGCCCCCATGCCGTAGCCGAACGCCAAGGTAACCGAAACCGGTAGGCCGACGGCGTAGTGGCCGGCGACGTTGGCAATTAACGGGGACTTGGTGTCGCCCGCACCGCGCAGCGCGCCCGCGGCCACGGCTTGCACGCCATCGGATAGCTGGAACACTGCGGCCACGAACAATAGCGGCACCGACGCCGTGACTACCGCCACATCATTGGTGAACAAGCCGGCCAGGCGCTCGGGGATCGCCAGGAAGAACGACGCGGACACGGCCATGCAAATGCCTCCAAACCACAGGCCTATCAGTCCAGCTCGGCGGGTGCCCGGTTGGTCCTGAGCGCCGACCGCATGACCCACACGCACGCTGGTCGCAGCGCCGATTCCCACCACCGCGCTGAACGTGAAGCTGGCCAACGTGATGGCGACCTGGTGGGCGGCCGCCGGAGTCTTGCCAAGTCGGCCGGCGAGCACCGCCGTGAGTGCGAAGATGCCGACCTCCGCGACGAGTTGGAGCCCCACCGGTAGACCCTTGCTCCAGATCAGCTTGGCCAGCCCGCTCGTTCGGTTGTCCGGGTCCGCCGGCACCGAGCCCTGGTCGGCGTGGACCGCGCGCACCGACCACAGCAACACGCCCATGATCAACACCGAAACGACCGACGTCGCGATGGCCGCGCCCTTGACCCCCATCGCCGGGATGCCCATGCCGGGCAAGCCCATCGCCGCCAGTCCATCGTCGCCGTAAATCAACACTGAATCGGCGAACACGTTGACCAGGTTGCCGACGATCACGGCAAACACGATCGGCCGGGTGACGTTGTGCGCCTGGAGGTACGAACGCGTGGCGATGTACACCAACATGGGGACGATGGCGGGCAATCTCCACAACACGTAGTCCACCGCCTCGGCCGTCACATCCTTGTCGACCCCAGCGAGGGGCAAGATCAGTGGGCTGAGCCCGGCGACGATGGTGAGCGGTACGCCGATGCCCACGGCCACACGTATGCCCGCCCACAGCAGCGCACGTGCACGGCTCTTCTCGTTGGCACCAACGGCTTGAGGCACCAACGAGTCCATGCCCATGACCGTGCCAATGCCCAGAACCATCACGGTGAACAACAGGCTGTTGGCGATGCCGGCACCGGCCAGGGCGGTCTCGCTGTAGCGCCCGAGCATCGCGGTGTCGACGAGCCCCATCAGCTGCATGCCGACCTGAACGAGGGCGAGGGGCAGCGCTAGCCGAGCGGTGGCGCTCAGCTCTGTGAGCCGTGAGCTCACGAGCTACTTGATGTCGGCGGCGGGATGCGTCTTGACGACGTTGCCTTCGGGGTCGAGCTCGAGGGCAGGGCCGAGGCCCAGTTTGAGCAGACCGGGCAGGATCTTTTTGAGGTCGCCAACAACGATGACGACCAGATTGTTGCGGTCCCAGTTCGCGTTGGCGAACGCGCGCGCTTGCGCGATAGTGACGCCGCGAACGCCCTGGGCGTAGCCGTCGTACCAGTCCAGGGGCAAGCCGTGGGACAGCAGCGAGCCGAAAACGGACAACCGGGCCGAGTTGCGACTGAACCGCTGGGGCAAGCCGCGAATAAGCAGGTTCTTGGTCCGCGCGAGTTCCTCGGCCGGCAAGTCTTTGAGACGAACGCCGTCGATCAGTTTGAACGCCTCGCGTAAACCGTCGATGGTGTTGGCCGTCTTGAGCGACGTGCGCACGGTCCAGGTGCCGATCTTGTCGCCGAACCAGAACGACGAGCGCACACCGTAGGTGTAACCCAGCTGCTCGCGCAGGCGATTCATCAGCCGGGCGGCGAAGCTACCACCGAGGGCGGCGTTGACGACGGTTGCCGGGAAGTAGCGATTGTCTTTGCGCGCGATCGCGATGCGGCCGATGCGCACCACGCTCTGGGCGGCGTTGGGCTTGTTGGCCACCACCAGGCGTGCCGGCGTCTTCACCGGCGTCGGCTTCTGGCGAAGTCGGGGCGTGGCGACCCGTTTGCGCCAGCGCCCGATGGTCAGGTTCAAGTTGTTGCGCAGGCTCGTCGGGTCGACGTCTCCGGCGACCAACAGGGTCATGAACCGCGGCGCGTAGTGGTTGCGGTAGTAGCGACGAACGTCGCCCAGGCGCAGCTTCTTGAGCGTCTTGGCGGTTCCACTGAGCGGTCGGCCGTACGCGTGGTCGCCCCACAACACCTTGGAGTACAGCAGGCTGGCCACGCTGCGCGGGTTGTCCCGGCGGCGGCGGATCGCACTGAGCCTGTCGCCGCGGACTCGCTTGAAGTCTTTGTTGGTCAGCCGCGGTTTCGAGACCACCGAAGTGAGCAAACGCAGGCTGTGGATCATCGTTGATGACAGGGTGGTCACGCCGACGGTTACGTCCTCTTCACCCGCCGAGATCCACATAGCCGCGCCGAGGCGCTCGAGCTCCTTGGACAGTCCGAGAGCGTCGTGCTTGCCCGCGCCCTCGTCCAATAGATCGGCGGTGAGCGCGGCCAGTCCCGATCGTTTCGCGCGTTCGTACTTGGAGCCTGCTCGATCGTTGACCAGCCGCATCGAAACGACGGGCAACTTGCGGTTGGGCACGACCACGACGCGCAGCTTGTTGGCCAGGCGGAACGTGGTCGGCCGGGGCGCGCTAAACCTCGGTGTCGGGCCGGCGCCCGGGCGCCTGGTCCAATCGATACCGCTCTTGTCCCAGGGCACGCCGGCGACGTTGGGCTTCGTCGGCGGCTCCGGGGTACTTGGCGGCGCCGTGGTGGTCGTGGTCGGTCCAGGGGGCGGCGGTTGTGGCCCGGGTTTGGTGGACGGGCCGCACGCAACGGCGACGCTGGCGGCGATGATCAGGGAGGCCAGGCGGATCATTTGGCACCTGCTTTGGCTTTGCGCGCCGATTTGTTTTTGGGCAGCACGTACATGACCACGCGGCTGTCTTTGCGCAGCCACTTTTTGACCGCGCGCTGAACGTCGGCGGCGGTGATGCTGCGCAGGGTGGCCAGCTCGGTGGCGAAGTAGTCGATGCGGCCCAGGTAGGCGTTGTAGTTGGCGAGCAGATTGGCTCGGGCTTGCAAGCTCTCGAGGCCGCGTAGCTTGTAGGCCTCGAAGGTGCGCTTGGCTCGCAGGATTTCGTCGGCGCTCACCGGCGTCGACGCGAGCTTGGCGACTTCCTCGTCGATGGCTTTGAAGATCTGTTCCGGCTTGGTTTTGCCTCGGGCCAGGGAGCTGATGTGAAACTCGCCGCCGAGCATCTGGCCGTACTGATAGGCCGAAATGGTCGCTGCTTTGCGCTCTTTGATCACCAGCCGCCGGTGCAGCCGACTCGTTTTGCCGCCGGCCAGGATATGGGCGGCGATTTCAAGCGCGGTGTCCTCACGGGTAAACGGCGTAGCCGAGCGATAGGCCAGGTGGACCTTGGGTACCTGCACCTGATCGTACTCGGTGAGTTTTACCTGGCCGGCACGCGGCACCACCGGCTTTTTGAGTGTCACGTGAGGTGGCTTGGGCTTGCGCGGAATCCAGCCGAAGTACTTTTTGACCCAGGCCGTGGCCTGGGCCGACTTGAAGTCGCCGGCGATGACCAGGGTCGCGTTGTTGGGTACGTAGTAGGTGCGGTAGAAGCTCTCCACATCCTTGAGAGTCGCGGCGGTCAAGTCCGCCATCGTGCCGATGGTCAGGTTGTGATTGCCGTGCCCTTTCGGCCACAGCGCCTGTTGAACTACGAGCTCGGCTTTGCCGTAGGGGCGGTTCTCGACGCCCTGGCGGCGCTCGTTCTTGACCACGTCACGCTGGTTGTCCAATACCTTTTGGTTCATCGCCGCCCACATTCCAGCCATGCGATCCGCCTCGAGAAATAGGGTGAGCTCGAGGAAGTTGGACTGGACCTGCTCGAAGTAGTTGGTGCGGTCGTTGCTGGTGGTGCCGTTGGTCCAGCCGCCGGCGGCTTCGAGCAGCTTGTCGAGCTCGCCGTCTTTGACGTGCTTCGAGCCCTTGAACATGAGGTGCTCGAACAGGTGGGCGAAGCCACTGCGACCAGGCTTCTCGTCCTCGAGCCGATGTGGTACCAGACGTACACCATCACGGTGGGCGAGGCGTGGTCCTCGTGAAGGATCACCTTGAGGCCGTTGTTGAGTGTGAAGCTGGTGGCCGAGAGCCCCGGCGCCTTCTTGGTGGGCTTTGTGATCGCCACCTGGCGAGCCGGGCTGGAGGCTACGAGCAACCCCACTAACGCGACCGAGAACAGGATCGTGGATATGCTGCGCATCCCGCGCAAGCTAGCACGGATACCCAGGAACGCGACGGCTCGCTACGACTTGTTAGCGCGCGACGAGAAGGTCGCCGCAGCTCGGGCCGAAGCTGAGTGTACGGGTCGTGTTGGGTTGGTCGCCCACGTGACCGGAAACCGTGATGGAACCGGCGACAGCGCAGCCTGCCTGGTCCAAGACCACATCGGCGAATTGCACGGTCGCGTCCACGGTGTTGTCGGTTCCGGCTGCGGTCCACATGACGTCGAGCTCGAGGCTGCCGTCGATGCGGGCGTTGCTACTATTGATGGTGGCCTTGACCGTCGATGCACCGTGATTCTCGGGGCTCATCACGAACACGTCGACCAACTCGGCTTTGAGCCGTTCGCCCAGGCCGGACAAGCTGCCCTCGACGACGTGCTCGGCGATCTCGCAGTCGGTGTAGACCACGGTGTCGGACGTTTGGGTGATGCATGGGCGCAGGTCGCGAACGTGATCGCGGCCGGGCAGGGCGACTGACATTCCGTCCGGGGCCAGCATGGACACCACCGGGAGGAAGGTCGAAGCCGCGAGCAGCTGAGGTGCCTCGCCAGGTTGAGCCGCGAGGGTGTCGATGGCCCGCACCTGATTGACCAGACTCGTCGCGGCCGCCCGCTCCTTGGCGGTGGCCTCCTGACCCGAACGGTCATCTTCCGCGCAGGCGGTAAGAGCCAGCGCGGCGGCGAGCACTGTGACGGTACAGACCTTCATGAGCAACCCAATCCCGAGCACTGTACCACACCCAATCAATTCGCCCACCTGAAACGGCGCTCACAAACATATATATTCTCAGTACCTTTGCCGCCGCTCCCGCCGTGATTCTAACGACGTAGCGCTGTGTTCCCAGCCCGGATCTGCTACCCTGGATTCGTATGTTCGATTGGATCGGATCGCTGAAGCTACGTGAACGATCCCCGATGCGCGTGACCCTGACGCTGAGCCGAGCGACCCAAATCGCCGGTGGTGTGGTTTGCGTGTTCGGGGTGTTCGCGATGTTTCAGCTATGGGGTGTGTCCCCGTGGCTGGGCGGACTCGGCATCATCACGTCGGTCGCCGGCTTGGTGATGGCGACGATGACTCGGCGTCTGGTGTTCGACCGCGAGGCCGGGGTGCTGCGCATCGAGCAACGCACGGCGGGGATTCCGTCCACCTCGGTCGTGCCGCTGTTCCATCTGCGCGCGGTCGTGGTCAAGCGCCAGTCCGAGGTGAGCTCCGCGCCGTGGCGCGTGAGTGCCACACCGACGCGCTACGTCGCGTTCATCGAGCGTCGCGTCGGCGATTTGATCTACCTCGACGAGTCGCATCGCTGCGCGAACTTGCTCAAGATGGCCGAAGCCATCGCCGAGGTCGCCGAGCTCCGTTTGGAGTACGACGCGATGTCTCAGGCCAGCGGTTAGTCGGCGCTAGAGGCAGTTCTTGGTTTCGGTGACGGAGTCGAGCGACGCCAGGCAGGTTAGCTGTGCTCGGGTGAACACCTTCGTGCCCGCTGGACCGCAGGCGCCGATCAGTCTGGCGCGGACCTGCTCTTTGGTCGCGGCGGTCAAGGGGTGGCCCTTGGCCGTGGCTTCGTCGAACGCCCGTTGAACGAATTGTTGCATCGTCGTGGTGCAATCGGCGTGGCTCGCTAGCTCGATCGCTTCCACTTTGTGTTCGACCAGGCTCGCCGGCACTGAGCCACCGCGGAGCGCGTCGACGAGCGCCGAGGCTTCGACGTTGGCTTTGCTCGGGTGCAACGCGCCAAGCGTGATGGTCACCTGCCCGCCGCGAATCGCCGCCTGGAGGATCGGCTGCGAGTGAATCGTGCCGTCACGGATGATGGCGATCTTGCGTCCGGTATTCGCGGCCGTGATCGCGGCGAAGCGCTTGGCGCCCTCGGCTTTGAAGCTGAGCAAGACCTCCGGCATGTTCGTGGTTGGGTTGAACACCACCCGGGCAGTGGCCACGTCCTCCCCTGAAACCACCCTGCCTTCGCGCAATAGTACCGTCCGCCAGCCGGAGCCGCGTGTGCGCTGGAAACCGATTTCGACGTTCGGTGGTCGCGCGGGGCCGGTCTTTAGCGCGTGAGTCAAGAAACGCTCGAGGTCGTCGCGTTTCTTGGCCTGCAGGAAGATGGAGTGAAATTGTTCTCTGGTGCCGTCGTGCGACCAGTTGTCGCTGGCGGACGTGATACCGAGCCGCTTGGCGAGGGGGCTTGTGGCGACGAGCTTGGCCAGGTCGCGCTGGAATGCGTGAGGCTTGTAGCTGCTGCCCTTGGCGTAGTCCACACCAGCGACGGGGCGGTCGCGCTTGTGCTCCTGCACCAGCTTGAACTCGAGCGCCGAGCCTCGGGTCAAAAGCTGCCGTAGTCGCAGCTGGCGTCGGCGCGTCATGGCTGGCAGCTCGACGATGATGTTGTCGCCGCGCCTGAGCACCGACGCTCCTTTGACTCGCAACCGATCCATGAGCAGCCCTCGAGCGCTGCGTCCAAGGACCGTCAGCGCCGTATTCTTGGACACGGACTTTGGCTCGAACTCGGCACGATAGGTAATGCGCACCCGTTTCGTCGGTTCGTCGACCGGAGCGTTTACGATCGGTTTGGGCGCCGGCGCGCTGGGTTTGTCGGCCGCGCGGGGTTCCTTCGCCGGCTTGGACGACGGAGTGCCACACGCGACGCCAACGACGAGCGTCAGCGCCAACGCGCCGAGCGGAGTGTGCTTGATCATGGACGATGGCTAGCACGCAGCCTTGCTTGCGCCAACGCCGGTGGTCACGCCAACGAGTTGAAGCAACTTCGCGACGAGCGGCGTCGACTCAACGCTGACGTCGGCTCACGCCTGGGGTGGTGGTTTCGCAGCCTTCGCCGGCGCGGGTTTCCCCGGCGGCGTTGGTGATGCCGATGCATCGGTCTTGGCTGCGCCACGTCCACCGCGGCCGCGACGCCGGCGTCGACGTCGGCGTTTCTTGCCGCTGCCTTGCGAAGAGCCGTCACCGCCACCGCCGCCCGCTTTGGCACCGGGAGGTGGTTTGCCGTTGGGCCAATCCACCGAGAAGAACGTGATCGGTCCTTCGGGCAGAGCCTGGTTAGCTGACTGCTGAGCTGCGCCGCCGCCACCGCCACCGCGTTTCCGCCTGCGCCGCCGACGCCGTCGCTTCTTGGTGCCCTCGCTGGCTCCGCCGTTCTTTGCGTCGCCGTTCTTGGCAGCAGCTTCGGCGGATTTCTCCGCGTTCTTGTTGGACTTGGACTTGGACTTGGATTTGGACTTCGCAGGCGTCGCTGCTGCGCCCGTGTTCGCCTCGGCTGAGCCTTCCGACGACTTGCCCCGCCGTCTGCGACGCTTCTTGGTCTTGCGGCCTTTGGGAGCCACGTCGTTCGGCGTGGCCGACGCGACCGGAGTCATGTTGATGCGCATAGGGCCACGCACGTACTCGACCAACGGGCCCGCGGCGGCTGCCGGAGCAGCCTTCTTGTCGGACTTGCGCTCGTTGGCCCCGCTCGCGAGCACCGGACTCGTAAACGCCGACTTCGGCGGCATCACGTTGCGCTTTCGCCGCCGCCGGCGTCGGCGTCGCTTCTTGGGCTTCGCTTCTTCTACTCCGCCCTTGGTCTTCTTTTTTCGGGGTGCTTTGGGCAGCTTCTTGCGGGCGAGGATCGTGATCT
>SPJJ01051851.1_pt1 | contig 11004 bp, 5 predicted proteins | sample 3741741 | NCBI WGS metagenome assembly SPJJ01 (sample SAMN10925908, study PRJNA522277) | cold seep metagenome | isolation source: Elba SIP-enriched marine methane seep metagenome, extraction at timepoint T1 | place: Italy: coast of Elba, Mediterranean Sea | collected 2014-05 | reverse complement strand
TCGGCACGCTCACCAACGTGGCGGCTATGCGCCGTTGCTCCCTCTGGTGTCGCTCCACGGCGCTTACACCGATACCGGGCATGTCCTTGCGCAGGCTCGCCAGGTCCCGTTGAGCTATGACGAGTGTCCCGCGTCCGCCGTCCATGGCACGCAGACGAGCGCGGGTCTTTTTGCTGAGCCGGCAGCGTTTGATGCACTCACCGAGCGCCGCCCATTCGGCGTGCTTGACCCAATAGCGCGCTTGCATCAGCGCACCGCGGTCAGCGGTGCCGGCGCCGTGGACCTTGAACAGGCACTTTTGGGCGGCCAGCCAGGTTTGGATCTCGACGGTGCGCAGGCGCATGATGTGGTGACTGATGCGAATGACCGCGCGAACACGCGGAGCCGTAATCATGCCCGGCATGCAGCTCGTGCCAATCTTGGCAAAACAACGCATCCGCTTCGCTGCAGCCCGGTCGGTCAGGCAGCGTTGAAAGTTCGGCCCGGCCAGGCGGTAGTCTTTCGCGCTGGGCGTGACCCGCTCCGGTGAAATCTCATCGGCGTGGGCCGGTGTCGCCATCGCGAACACTGCTGCCGCCAGTACCCATCCCCTCACGTATCGAGGGTAGCACGCTCAGCCGTCGGTTCGAGCCTTGGCTTTCTTGTCCGGCAAGTAGCTGATCACGGCCGGGGTCAAGATGAAGTCCGCGACCCACGCCAGGGCGATCATCGTGGCGCCGAGGTAGCCGACCATCGCATTGGGCCGGAACGATGCGAAGCCCATCATGGCGAAGCCGCCGACCAGTACGATGGTCGTATAGGTGAGTGCGGCGCCGACTGCGCGGAAGGATTCGCGCACGGCGTCGTCGGCCTTCAGGCCCCTGTTGCGCGCTCGGGTGTATTTGGTCAGAAAGTGGATGGTGTCATCTACGCAGATGCCCAGGCCGACTGTCGCAACCATCACCGCCGGTCCATCCAGGGCCACGCCGAACAGAGCGAACAAGCCGAAGGGGATCATGATCGGCAAGATGTTGGGCACGATGCTCAGCAAGCCGATCAACGGCGACCGGAATACGAGCATGATCAGCAAGGTGATCACGATCAGTGCGATGCTCAACGATTGCACCATGGTCTGGGCAAACGTGTCGGTCATGTTCATCTGCATGAAGTAGTTGCCGGTGAGCCGCATCTGTTTGGCTAGCTCCGGGAACTCGGTCTTGGCGATCTCGCGGACGCGCGCGTACGCCGCCAGAGTGGTGCCCGTCGGCGCCATGCGGGTACGGATGGTGACGCGGATGGATTTGCGGTCCGGCGTCATCAGCGTGCTGAGGTTGTCCGTGGGGCTGGCGCCGCTCTCGAACTGCAGATAGTACTGGGCGATCATCGTGTCGGCGCTCTGGGCGGGGATGACGATCTTTTCCTCGGTGACCTCGTCGATCAGTACCCGGGGCTTGCGCGCCTCTACGGGAACGTCGTCCAGGGTCGGCACCCGGTAGAACGCTGCCTTGTTCTCGTTGCGCACCTGGTGAATCTTGCGCAGAACCCCGAGCGGGCTATCGAAGTTGGCCAGGATGCGCAGCGGAGATTCTTGGTCGAGAGACTCTCTTTCGAGTCGGGCTTGGAACTTGTCGAGCTTGGCCAGGAACGCGCTCGACTGGGCGATTTGCGTGTCGGGGGAGTCGAACAGGATCTCCAGGTCGCCGGTGCCGCCGATGTTGTCGTTGAGCCACATCAGGTCCACCACCTGGGGGTCGTCCTTGCCGAACATCAACCGCATGTCGGCCTGGATGTCGATCTTGGTGAAGCCGATGCCGGCGAGCACCGTTAGCAAGACGCCGACGGCGACGATAGGAGCGCGTTTACCGATGACGAACGTGGTCAGGCGGTCGCTCCAGGTATTCTCCGGTTCCGGTTCGGGCGGTTCGTGGCCGGTTTTTGCCCGCACCTTGAACAGACTGAGGATGGCCGGGACCAGGGTCATCGACAGCACGTACGCCAGCATGGTGCCGAGGGCGATGGTGTAGCCGAACATGCGCGTCGGCATGATTCCCGAGGTCATCAGGGACAGAAAGCCGATGGCCGTGGTGACCGAGGTCAGGAACACGGGCATGGCGTTGTGCTTGACCACCGCCATGATCAGGGACTTGCGATCTGCGTGCCGCGGTCTGAGCAGGTAGTAGGCTGTGACCAGGTGCACCGCGTCGGCGACACCGATCGCGATCAAGATGATCGGCGATGACGCGGTCATGTTGTTGATCAAGTCGCCCTTGACCAGGATGATGCCCATCATGCCGAAGATGGCCAGTAGCACCACCATCAGCGGCAGCAGCACGCCGGCCGCGCGGCGGTAGATGACGAGTAGCAGCAGGGCGATCGCCAGGAACATCGCGCCCATGAAGCGCATGTCTTTCGCGGCGGTCTCCTGGAAGTGGTGCTGCATGACCGGGCCGCCGGCGAGGCGGAACTTGTAGTCGGTCTCGGTTTCGGCCAGGACCTTCTTGATCCCGGCCAACGCTTCGGCCTGGGCCACGCTCACGTGGATCTCGAGTCCGGTCTTCTGTAGCTCGCGGCTACTGCCGAACACCTCTGTGAGGCGCTCGTCGGAGATTCGCGGCCGGAGCACCTGAACGAGCAGGGTGGTGGCGCGTCCACTCTCGCTGACGATCGCTTTGAGCAGTCGCGGCTCGCCGATGTAATCGGCGAAATCGGCCTTCGGTCCGAGCAGTGCGCGAACCTTCTGCTCGCCTACGAGCTTGCTCGCATTGGTGGCGCCGATGACCGCGATCATCCGGCGCAGGCGGTCGGTTTCCGAGTACGTGTTGGGCGCGTTTTCGAACAGGGATTTGACGATCAGTCCCGGCTCCTGGTTGTCCGGGTCGTTGCCGACCATGCCCCAACGAATCCACGGGAACGCGGTGAGACTGCGCACGGCGCGCACGTAGCGGACCTTCTCGAGCTTCTTGGTCAACTCCGCGACGGTTTCGAGCGACTTGACGCCGAAGACCCCGAACGGGTCGTTCTTGTCCTCGAACGCGATGATGATCGCGTCCTCGCCGATGTACTTGGTTTCGAGCTCGCGGTAGGCGGCGAGTGCCGGATCCTTGGTGTCGAACCAGATGTCCGTGCGCAGGTCGAGGAACCGCGGCTCTGCTTTGTCCGGCGCCTTGTCGGCCAGGGCGTCGACCTGTTTGGTGAACTTCTCGACTCGCTGCCAGCCGAGGCCGAGGCTGCCAAACATGACCAGCAGTACAAGGCCGGACAACGGCCAGCGAAACTTGTACAACAGCTCTATGGGGCGGTCACTGCGCATAAAAAGATACCGAGTCAGCGGTTGTACTGACTCGGTATCGTGTTGTCACGCCAAATGTGCGGCTCAGCCGCCGCTAAACCCGCCTCAGCGGTTGAACTTGATGGTTCCGAACGAGCGCTCGCAGGTTTGCGCGATGGCTACGTAGCGAGATTTTTGCATTACGCACGTCGCGATTACGGTGCGGTTCGGCCCGGCGACCATGGCTTGAACCACGGCAACCGGGTAGTTGTTCATGGTGAGCGTACCGATCAGGTAGATGGCCTCGTTACTGCCGAACATGCGCTTGCCGTAGTAGGCCATTTGGAAGTCCGGGAACCGTCCGCGATAACTGTTGATCAGCGATTGGCGGAAGCGGCGCACGTTGGCGGCGCTCATCACCATGGGACCGCTCTTGGTCAGAGCGAAGCTGTCCTTGAAGCCGGTCGCGTTGGGCCGATAGAAACGCTCCTTACCCCGGGTGCGTGCCTTCCAGCCCCGCGGCAGCACGACGCTGTAGCCGTTGGGGCTGCGGTAGCGGTTCAGGCCGATGCGGTAGGTACTGATCGGCTGGCGCGTAATGCGATATGTGCGGCTTTCACCGTTGGTGAACGCCACCCGGACGGCGATCGGCGCCGATGAGTACCCCTTCCACCAGATGGCAAAGTTGTTGCCCTTGGCGTCCCGGCGCAAGTAGCGGTTCTGCGGGTACTCGGCGAATGTCTTGTGTTGACGCTGGTACTCGATCCACTGGATGTGCGGTACCGCGGTCGGGGCATCGAGCTCGACCCGGTAGATGCTCCACTTACCCGAGTCCGGCTTCTTGGTGAACTTGAACTTGACCCTGCGAGCGATGGCACCCCAGTTGGGGCCGGTCTCGATGCGCGTGGGTGCCATGCGGTGGACGTGCACACTCTGCTTGCCGTTCTTGTAGACGACCTTGGCCTTGACCGGGTGCCAGGAGTAACCGCGCCACGCCAGCTCGAAGTTGTTACTGCGCGTGGTCACCCGATAGAACTGGTTCTTGGTGAACTCGCGGAAGGTGCGGTGCTGGCGCTGGTACAGCACGTGGTCGATCTGACGCAGTACGCGGGGCGGTGCCACCAGTTGCACGGCGTAGTTGGAGAACTTGGACGTCTTCGACTTGATGGTCGCGTTGAAGCGGATCGATCGGGACAACGCGGTCACGTCGATGCGCGGCTCGGGGCGGACTACGCCGCCGGTGCTGGGCCGCCAACGTCCGGGGTAGAGCTTGGCGATTTCGCGCTTGTCGGTGGCCGATAGTTCCCAGTTGGCGCGCATGCGCACCCGCTCCTGGGTGAACTGGGGCGGGAACGAGTACAGCATGATCGATTTGGGATCGAACTCGCTGGCCTTGGTGGTAGACGCATTGAGCCTACGGAAGATGTTGCTGTCCACCTTGCGCTGGTTCCAGCCGTGTGTGCGCCGGTAGTAGGCGTACATCATCTGCTTGTTCCAGGTGAAGCTGATCTTGGGGTTCTGGTGCTCGTGGAACAGACCGAGTGCGTGGCCGAACTCGTGGAGCACGACCCGCCTGATCTCCCGGTCGCCTTTGCGGAACAAGCGGTGGTGGAAGTTCATGGTGGGCATGGTCTTGGCCCGATAGGCGGCCTGGCTGCCGATGATCGACCAGTAGCCGTTGCGCTGAAAGCTGATGCGGATGGTCGGGCCGCGAGGCGCGGGTGCCCTGGGCTGATGGAAGCGGAAGTTGATGTTGGCGTAGCGCGTCCACTCTTTGGCGAAGCGCTCGACCTTTGCCCACTTGTCCGGCGAGCCGTCGAGGAACTGAGCGTTCAGGGTGATGCCCGGTTCCCAGGTGTAGTGCCGGGTGGCGGCGAAGTGATGGACCGACGAGTCTTCAGCCAGGCCGAAGGCTCCACACGGCGCGTCCGCGAAATTCGGAGTGCCCATGCCGGGCTTGGGACCGGTGGGCTTCTTGCTCGCGGTCGGGTTCTTGGTAGCGGCGGGCTCATTGGCACCTGCCGAGTTGTGATAGTGGTGAGTCGTGCACGCGCCTGCGAGTCCGAGGACTGCGACTGCGACGGTGGCGAAACGCGCGCGCGGCTGCGCTTTCACGAGCTGATCATTCATCCGTGTTCCCCCTGATCTGAGCTTGAATTGGAGCACGCGAATCCGGTCCCCGCAAGGGCTTTGGGGTACGGTCAGGTCCATGAATCCTAACCCTTTGCGGCGGCTGATTCGGTATGCGCGCAGTCATCATGGCGCGCTGGCCCTCGCGACGCTGTATTCCGTGCTCAACAAGTTGTTCGACCTGGCGCCACCGATCCTGATCGGCGCTGCGGTCGATATCGTGGTGTCCCGGGAGAACTCGTTCATCGGTAAGCTCGGCTACGCTGACGTGAATACGCAGCTGTGGTTGCTCGCCGGAGTCACCTTGGCGGTTTGGGCTGCCGAGTCCGTGTTCGAGTACCTGTACGCGCTCAAATGGAGACGGTTGGCGCAGACGATTCAGCACGAGCTGCGCATCGACGTCTACCGCCACGTGCAAACCCTGGAGATGGCCTACTTCGAGGACCGCAGTACGGGTGGCTTGATGGCCATTCTCAATGATGACATCAATCAACTGGAACGGTTTCTCGACGACGGCGCCAATCAGATTATTCAGCTGGTCACCACCATCGTGGTCGTTGGCGCCGTGTTCTTCGTGGTTGTTCCATCAGTTGCGTGGATGGCCCTGTTGCCGATGCCGTTCATCATCTGGGGCTCGCTATGGTTTCAGCGCAAGCTGGAGACCCGGTACGTGGATGTGCGCAACCAGGTATCCGTGCTCAATAGTCAGCTCGCTAACAATCTGACCGGCGTGGCGACGATCAAGAGCTTCGTCGCCGAGGCCTACGAAGTCGACCAGGTGAGCCGGGAGAGCCGGGCCTACGAGCGCGCGAATCGGGCGGCGATTTCGCTCAGCTCCGCGTTCGTGCCGCTGATCCGCATGTTCATCGTCGTCGGGTTTTGCGCGATCCTGGTCTACGGCGGCCAGATTGTGTTGGCCGGTGATCTCAACGTCGGCGCGTACAGCGTGTTGGTGTTCATGACCCAACGCTTGTTGTGGCCGCTCACCCGATTGGGCAACGTGCTCGACCTATACCAGCGCGCCATGGCTTCCACGACACGGGCATTGGATCTACTGGACACCAAGGCGCAGATCGTCGACGGCGCTCGAGCCTTGCCCCAGCCGGTAGCCGGCGCGGTGAGCATCGCCGACGTGGACTTCCACTACGACCACGCCAGCAAGGTGGTCCCGGTGCTACGCCAGCTCAACGTCGACATTCCGGCCGGCGACACGGTCGCCTTCGTCGGTGCCACCGGCGCGGGCAAGAGCACCATCGTCAAACTACTGCTGCGGTTCTACGACGTGAAGAGTGGGGCCGTGACCATCGATGGTGTCGACGTGCGCGAGCTTCCCCTCGCCGAGCTTCGCCGCGCGATCGGTCTGGTGAGTCAGGACGTGTTTCTATTTCACGGCACGGTCGAGGACAATATCGCGTACGGCAGCTTCGACGCGTCCCGCGACGCCATCGTCGAGGCCGCGAAGGTCGCCGAGGCCCATGAGTTCATCATGGCGTTGCCCGATGGTTACGACACGGTCGTTGGCGAGCGCGGCCAGAAGTTGTCGGGCGGCCAGCGCCAGCGCATCTCGATCGCTCGGGCAGTGCTCAAGGACCCGCCGATTCTGATCCTGGATGAGGCGACGTCGTCCGTGGACAACGAGACCGAAGCGGCGATTCAGCGCTCGCTCGAGCGCATCGCAATCGGACGCACGACGATCATCATCGCACACCGGCTGTCGACCGTGCGCAACGCCGACCGCACCTACGTGTTGCAGGCCGGCAGGGTCGTCGAGCACGGCAAACACGACGAGCTGGTGGACACTGACGGTTTGTACGCCGCGTTGTGGAAGGTGCAGACCGGCGTGAGTGTTACAGCGCTAGCAGACCGACCGTAATCACGGCGGGTGAAATCACGGCAGCGTTGTCGATGTTGGTCGAGTCCGTGTGAACGACGATGAAGCCGACGCCGCCACCGCCGCCACCACCGCCGCGGTTCGAACCCGAAGCCGGCTCGCCCGGTGTGCTCATCAGCGCGCCCCCGTTTCCGCCCGCCGTGCCCATGCCTTCTTTGTCCCCGCCTTGAGCGGCCGCACTGCTGAGCAGGCCGTCCTCTCCGGGATCTGCCTCATTGTTGTCGCAGCCGCCGCCACCGCCACCGCCGTTGGCAGCGAGGATTCCGCTCGGATCGATTTGCACCGACGTGCCTTCGAGGCCGAGGAAGCCACCGGAACCTCCGCCCCCTCCACCGCTGCGGCCGGCGCTACCAAGGCCGCCGCCGCCACCGGCAGCCGACATCGAGCCGCCGACCCGGACCTGTGTCTGCGACGCGATGTGCAGCGCGCCGCCACCGATACCCCCCGGGGGACCAGTGGCGCCCGACTTGCCGCCGTCTCCGCCGTTGCAGCCTCCGCGCACGAAGCTCGGCCGTGAGATCTTCGAGCCCTTGGCGCCAGCGACCGCGTCGCCGCCGTCTCCATCGCCGCCATCACCACCGTCGTCGCCGAATCCACCACCGCCACCACCGCCCGAGCCTGCCTTGTCCGACTCGCCCGAGGTGGGAGCATGCAGCGAACACTCGCTCGGGTTGGCGCCGGCTCCGGCTATGCCAGTCTTGGTGCCAACGTCGATCAAGCCGTCGACCCCCACGTCCTGCCAGGCCGCAATGATCAGCGGTCGTTGCCCTACGACTCGCAGCACCGACCCGGTGGCGGTGGTGAACCGGTTCACCGAGACGATCCGCACCTCGGGACCGCCGCCGGGTTGGGTCATCAACACGCTGGGCGGAAACACTACGTTGAACTGAGGATCGGTGAGCGCGCCGCTGTTGGTGTCGTACTCCCAATCGCCCACACCGAGCTCGACATCACCTTCCGGCGCGGCGACCGTGCACGGATCGAAATACGCCGGCTTGTAGCCCCAGGGCGTGCAATTTGGCCGCGCGTCCACGGGCATGAAGGCATCGGTGGTGTTGGCGTCGTTGACCAGGTCGGCATCGGCTCCGAATCCGCCGTCGGTGTCGGCCGTCGTGTCGGTTTCGAACAGCTCGACGAGCGCGCGACAGCCGGGCGCAGTGGCTGCGAGGCTCGCACTCAGCGCAATGACCAGCAGGCTAGGGCTTCTCATGGGACCTTTCAACCCGGGCTTTTGGCTTGTTCTTCTTGCTGAAGTACCAACTGGTCAACAGCGCGGCTGCTCCGCCGACCAGCAGAACATCGCTGATCAGGGCGCGATCCTTGCCGCGATCGTGATCGCTCTGCATGTCGCTGCGTACATCTTTGAGCGCGCTCACTCCGAGAAATCCCCCGACAGCGACGCTGATGGTACCCAGCGCGGCGAGTCCCCACTTCTTGGCCGACGACGAACCGCCGAAGCTGACGTCGACGGACAATCGTTCGCCCGGTGTCAGGTGCACGCGGCGTTGCCAGCTGGCGCCGCCGGTCTCGACACTGACCAGATGGTTGCCCGCCTTGACCGCGTAGCGCAGGCGCGCGCGACCGCCGGTGGGCGCCGTGAGTAGTGAGGTCGTGCCGACGACCAGGCCATTCACCGAGACCTGTGCCCCAGCGGTGCTGGTTTTCACCAACAGCAGCGCCTTGTCCCGTCGCGGGCGCAGGCGCACCACGCGCTCGTGAATGTGGCCCGGCTTGACGAACACGTCGACGCGCTCGGGGTGATACCCCTTGCGTCGAACAACGAACTGGTGCTTGCCCAGGGCCAGCTTGCGGCGAAACGTTCCCTTGGCGGTGGTTCGTTCGCCGCTGCGACGGATCATGGCATCGCGAGGCTCGACCTGGATCAACACCTCCGCTGTGGGTGTGAGGGAGAACCGCACTCTGAGCTCCTGGCGGCCGCGAACCTCGATATGTCGAACTTGCACCGCGCCGGGAACCGTTGCGCGAAGCTTGTGGTTACCGGCCATGAGCTTGAGCCGCAACGGCGTGCGACCGCGTGCACGGTCGCTACCGTCCACATAGATGCGCGCACCGGGCGGTCTCGACATCACGGTCACCACCGCCGTGAGTTTGTACTCGAGCATGGTGACCTTCTGCCTGGCCTGGGCCTTGAATTGCCGGTCGCGCCCCTGGGCGAGCTGGATGAAGTCGCGGTAGTGGCGCAACGCTAGCTTCAGCTGGTTGAGCTTTTCGTGGCACACGGCGATGTTGAACAACGTGCGAGGTCGGGCAACCAGTTCGTACGATCGCTTGTAGTGAACCAGCGCCCGCTTGAAGTTGCTGGCCTGGAGATATTTGTAGCCGAGCTTGTACTCCTGCTTTGCCCGAGCCACGTTTCGCGGCTGGCCCGCAGCCGGTGCGGCGATCGCCAGCGCGACCGCGACGCAGACGGCGCTACCAATCTTTGATGCCGATGTTGGCATTCTTCCTCGTTCGCGTGTTGCGCCGCGGTTTGGTTCGACGCTTGGGTCGTTTGGTCGCGCGCTTGACCACCCTGGCCTTGGGTTTTGCGGGCGTGCGCCGTTTCGCGGCCGCCTTGGCGGCGATCGTTGGTTTCGCGGCCGCCGGCGCTGGCTTGTTCGCACGCGTCGCCGCGGCGGTGATGGGCTTGGCGTTGTCCTTGGACCTGGTGTCGGCGAGCGGTTCGATCGTCGGTCTCGGTTTGTCACCGATGTCGGGTTGCAGCGGGGCCGGGGACGGCTCGTCGACAATCGCCGGCGTGGTCGCGGCGGCTGGTGGAGGTTCTGGCTGTTTTGGTCCGGGGCGGGCAACCCACCAGGTGATCGCCGCCGCGGCGGCTGCCGCGACCGCCAGGGACCCCCAGCGCATGACGCGGTTGGGGCTGCTCGGAATTGGTTTGGTGACTTGCCCCGACGACGGCTCCAAGAGCATGGGGGTGGTATCGCTGTCCAGCGCCGTGGCGACCGGCAGTGGCCGCGACACCATCTGGGTGCGGTCGAGCCGCGTGGCTGCGCCTGCGTCGATGGTTTTGAGGCACTCGAGGATCGCCGTGCGGAACTCACGCATGGTCGCAAACCGAGTGCGCGTCTTCGCAGACATGGCGGTCAGTACGAGCCGGTCGAGCTTTGGATATCGGTCGAGCGCAGGGTCGACTTCCGAGGGGGCGATTCGCGGAGCGCTGATGTGTTTGGTCATCACGTCCAGCGCCGAGTCGCCGATGAACGGACGCCTGCCCGTGAGCATGCGGAACAAGATGACGCCGAGGGAGTACACGTCGGTGCGGCCATCGAGTTTGAAGCCCTGGGCTTGCTCCGGTGACATGTAGTACGGGGTGCCGACGACTTTCGATGCCGACGTGAGTCCCGTAAACCGGCCTTCGCCTCGGGTGATCTTCGAGATGCCGAAGTCGATGATCTTGACGACGTCGCGGCGACGCTCGCCGGAGGTAACGAAGATGTTCGCCGGCTTCAGGTCACGGTGGAGAATGTGCTGATCGTGCGCTGCCGCCAGGGCGTCGGCACACTGGGCCGCGATGGCGAGCGCTCGAGCGGGCTCCAGTTTGTTCTCGGTGTCGATGATCTCGGACAGATCCTCGCCATCGAGATACTCCATCACGATGTAGCTGGTCGCGCTCGGTTCGATGTGGAAGTCGTGGATCCGGATGATTCCCGGATGGTCGATGCGGCTGGCGGCGATGGCTTCGCGGCGGAACCGAGTGATCGCTTCGGTGTCGTCG
>SPJJ01034092.1_pt1 | contig 11010 bp, 6 predicted proteins | sample 3741741 | NCBI WGS metagenome assembly SPJJ01 (sample SAMN10925908, study PRJNA522277) | cold seep metagenome | isolation source: Elba SIP-enriched marine methane seep metagenome, extraction at timepoint T1 | place: Italy: coast of Elba, Mediterranean Sea | collected 2014-05 | reverse complement strand
CATCGTCATCACCACTGGGGTACCCTGGGCTAGCGAGCGCGATGCACGACAGCGACAAGTACGACGACCCCGCGCCGGTCGATGTCCGGCCGAGCGAAGACGACATCGACGGCCGACGTATTCGCGCGAGCCTAGCCCGGCGGATGTTCGGGGACGAGCCCGAGCAGGTTCGCCTCGGTCGGTTCGTGGTCCTCGAGCGCCTGGGCGCTGGTGCCATGGGAGTCGTGCACGGCGCCTACGATCCCGAGCTCGATCGCAAGGTCGCGGTCAAGGTCATGCGGCCGCCCCCCGAAGGGGTGGATGCCGGTCTATATCGGGAGCGGACGTTGCGCGAGGGCAGGGCCATGGCGCGTCTTTCGCACACGAATGTCATCGGGGTGTACGACGTCGGCACCCTCGATGACCGCGTGTTCTTCGCCATGGAGTACGTGGATGGGCAAACTCTGCGGCGCTGGCTGCATGCGGCGCAGCGCTCATGGCGCGATGTGGTGGAGGTGTTCCAGCAAGCTGGAGCCGGGCTGGTCGCGGCACACCGGGCTGGCCTGGTGCATCGCGACTTCAAGCCGGATAATGTGCTGGTCGGGCGAGATGGTCGAGTGCGAGTTACCGACTTCGGCGTCGCCCACGCCCTCGATGCCGACGCCGTTGAATCGACCCGGGCGCTGGTCGGCACACCCCGCTATATGGCGCCCGAGCAGTTTCGCGGCGAGCCGGTCACGCCCGGCACGGATCAGTTCGCGTTTTGCGTCGCGCTGTACGAAGCGCTCTACGGTGTTCAGCCGTTTTCGGCTGAAACCCGAGCTGAGCTGGTCGAGGCGGTGACCAGCGGAGCGGTTCGAGAGCCACCGAGTAACTCCGACGTGCCCAGCTGGCTCCATAAGCTCGTTGTCCGCGGGTTGCGCGTAGACCCTGATGACCGCTTCGGGTCCATGGAGGCGCTGCTCGGTCGACTAGCGCGTGATCCTGCAGCGACCGGGAGACGGCTGGCGGCCGGAGCAGTTGCTACGGCTGCGCTGGTTGGCGTCGTGCTGGTGCTGCGACCGGGACCATCGCCGGGCGAGGTGTGCGATAGCGCCCGCGAGCTGGCCGGGGTTTGGGACGCTCAGCGCAAGACGGCGATACGGTCGCGATTCGTCGCGACCAAACGGCCTTATGCCAAGAAGGTGTTCTCGTCTGCCGAACGCTCGCTCGATGCCTACGTAGACACCTGGAAGGCATCGTATCGCCGGGCGTGCGTACAGCGCCGCGCCCGCGACGCGGACCTCGACGATGTCCGATTGCGTACGAGCTGTTTGAACCAACGCCTCCATGGGTTGCGCGCATTGACCGACGTGCTCGCGCGGGCCGATGGCGATGTGGTCGATAACGCCGCGCAAGCCTCGATGCGCCTCCCCGGAGTCGCACGCTGCGACGATCTCGAGAGTCTGCGGCGCGGACGTGCCCACGCGGAGCTGCCCAATCGTGCGGGCGAACGGATCATCAACGCCGAAGCCCTGTGGGCCGCTGGAAAGCGCCACGAGGCTCACAAGATCGCTACCGCGGTGCTAGCGGAGCTGGGCCAGCGCGGAGGGACAACGGCTGCACGGGCGTTGACAGTGCGTGGCAGATTCGAGACCGGAGAGGGCAAGCATCGAGCAGCGCAACGAACGCTCGAGGCTGCGGCGTGGTACGCGATCGCCGCCCGCGACTACGAGCTGGCGGCGAACACGATGGGCACCGTCGCGTCGATCGTGGGAGCAAAACTGCTGCGAGTCGATGACGGTCAGTTGTGGCTGCGACGAGCGCGAGGGCTGCTGGGCGATGACTACGATGCACGCCTGGAAGCGACACTGCACCATGCCGAGGGCACCATTCATCAACGAGCCGGCAAGTACGGCGCCGCGATCGCGAGTTACCGGCGCGCTGTCGAGCGGCGCCGGCGAGTGCTTCCGCCCGGTCATCCCGATTTAGGGATCTCGGTCAGTGCTCTCGCTCTGGTTCTGATCGAACAAGGACGCCGGGACGATGGAATCGCGCGGTTGCGCAAGGTGCTCGACGCAGCTACGCGCAGCTTCGGCGAAGCGCACCCCCTCACTGCCTCGGCGATCAACAATCTGGGCCTTGCCCACTCGCGCAAAGGTGACTACGCGGCTGCGGCGAAGTTTTATCGCCGCGCTCTGGCCGCGCGCATAGCGGCTCATGGTCCAGAGCACCCGGAGGTGGCGAAGGTCTACAACAACCTCGGTCGGATTCTCGCGGTCCTCGGCAAGGCTGGCCAGGCGGAAACCCACTATCGGCGTGCGTTGGCCATGTGGACCAAGACGCTGGGGGCGGGCCATCCCGATCTCGCTCTCGCGCTGACCAACCTGGGGCTGCTCGCCGCCGCGCGCGGCAAGGACGACGAGGCGCTGGCTCACCACCGTCGGGCGTTGGCCATCCGCAAGGCGGGGCTGTCTGACAATCACACCCGGGTCGCCGACTCACTCCAGAACATCGCAGCAATGCTCACCAATAAACGCGACTTTCCGGGAGCAGAAGCCAGCTTGCGTGCGGCGCTGCGTATCTGGGAAACGACCCATGGAAGCGAGCACTCGCGGGTGGGGCTTGCCCTGCATACGTTCGGCAACCTATTGGTGGTGCAGGGCAAGGTGCGTGAATCGATTCCGCTGTACCGACGCGCCCTGGCCATCTGGAGCAAGACCTATAAGGCCGGGCATCGTCGCCGAGCCTTCGCCGAATACAGCCTTGCGTCTGCGTTGCGCCGCAACCGAGAGTTCGTTGAGGCGGTCGATGTGGCGCGCACGGCAGTCGATAGCTTCCGCACAGGGTTTGGCGCCAAGTCGAAGATGCTGGCCTATCCCCTGACCGAGCTCGGCGCCAGCCTGACCGGCGCCGGGAAACCGCAACCTGCGATCGCGGTTCTGGAACGAGCGTTGGCGATGCGCACCAAGCCGAGCGTTCCACGCGCCGAGACTCAGCTGGCGTTGGCGAGCGCCTTGTGGGACACGTCGCGCGATCGCAATCGGGCGCGGCGTTTGGCCCGCCAGGCACAAGCTGCCGTCACCGCCAATAAAGGCAAGGACCCGGAGGCGGAACAACTGGGCAAGCTCATCGCTGCCTGGTTGCGCAGCCATTGAAATCAAGGGCTCGCAACCGCGTCCTTGAGAGCCGCTGCCCAACCGTCCAGATTCTGCAACGTCGATTCCAGTACCGCTGGTGACTCGCAAAGCTCGGCGAGTCGGTCGTGAAGCGCTTGTTTGGCTCTGCGCAGGCGGCTTCGCACGGTCCCTTCGGGAATGCCTAGAACCACCGCCAGCTCGGGACCGCTCATGTCTTCCCAGTAGTGCATTTCCAGGGCGACCTGGAGGTCGACCGACAAGCTGCGCAGCGCCTCGAGCAACACACGCTCCTCGCGTCGCTTGGCCACCACTTGAGTCGGCGTCGGGCCTAGATCGGCCAACGACGACACGCCGAAGTCGAGGGCGTCGTTGCGACTGCGGCGACGCCAGTAGTCGCACAGCTTGTTGCGTGCGATGGACAACAGGTATGTGCTGAAACGCGCGTTGCCGGCGAAGCGATCACGTGACTCGACGCATGCCAGCAGCGTTTGCTGTATGAGATCCTCGACGTCGTCGCCGACTTTGTAGCTGAAAAAACGATAGAGCCGACCGAAGTGGCGTTCGAATAATTGGCTGCCTGCTGCGGTGTCGCCACCACGCCACGCGTCCAGGAGATCGAGGTCGGGTACCACCAGCGACGACCTACCGCTCCGGGGTGCTCCGCCACGTGCTGACCCCAACGAGCCGAGCACCCCTCGAGTGAGCACGCGTTTGTGTGGCGCCTTCCATGCCGATGCAAGTATCGGCGATTCGTCGGGCTTTTGGCTAGCTCGGAGTCGGCGTAGCGCTTCAATGTGTGGCGGCTAGTGGTTTGGCGCTGGTCCGAGGCCGGGGCAGGGGGTGGGGGAGAGGTCTGGCCATTGCTCGTCCGCGACGAGCAGGGCCTGCGGGCGTTTGCCGAGCCGCTCTTCGCATTGTTTCTGTTTCACGACCAACTCCTCGCGCTCCACCGCGGGGGGCTGGTAGGCCATGGGCTCGTCGGGGGTGGCAAGTGCTAGCAACAGGGCGAACGCGAACACGCCGACGATGCCGAGGGTCCGGTTGTTCACCCTGCGTGGATCGAGAGCCAGCACCGTGTCCACGATGGCTTGGCGGGTCCACGGGATGGCGCTTTTGCGCGCTAGGGAGATCTTGCGCAGGCATCGCGCTGTGACGGTGAGTTGCGGCACACGGCGCTTACCGGTGGGCTCGTCGAAGTCATCTACATCGACCTCGAACACCAGGCTGTGGGAGGGAGTCAGAGCGGTCGCGTGGTCGATCTCGACGATGTAGTCGTCGACTTCGATTGTTCCGGTGGGTTCGTCGCGTCTCGTGCTTGCCCGTTCGCCGTCTTCGATGGTCTCGGCCCGGTCGAACTGGCGCTGCAACTCCGCGTCGGCGGCTTGCTCGCGCTCGAACAGGTCCTGAATGTACTGCCCTAGCCGGTAAGGGCCGGTGGACAGGCGTTCGGAGTGGGCAAATGCTTCGAGGTCTGAATAGAAATCCTGGGCTGTGTCGTAGCGCTCTTCCGGGTCGAGGGCGAGCGCCTTCATGACGATGTGTTCCAGGCTCGATGGGTAGTAGGTTCGGCGTTCCCTCGGCGTGGGGAACTCGGCGCGTACGATTCGCCGCATCGACTCGTGCTCGCTTTCGGCGGCGAACAGTTGCACGCCGGTGGTCAGTTCGTAGAGCAGGATGCCCAGGGCGAATACGTCGCTGCGGCGGTCGACCGTGGCGCCCAGGCATTGCTCCGGGGACATGTACTGGCTCTTTCCCTTGCGCGTTCCGGTGCGTGTCGTGGTTTGACGACCCTCGGCTTTTGCGATGCCGAAGTCGATGACCTTTACGCTGCCGTCATCGGTGACCAGAATGTTTGCGGGCGAAACGTCACGATGCACCACGTGGAGAGGTTGACCGCTGGCGCAGCGGGCTTCATGGGCCGCGTGTAGTCCGGCGGCGACGCCCAGGGTGATCGCCACGGCGTACTCCAATGGCAATTGTTCGCCTAGAGTCGCGTTGGCGCGCCGGACGTGGCGCAGGTCTCGTCCGTCCACGTACTCCATGGCGATGAAGTAGTTCGCGCCATCACTGACGATGTCGTAGACCTGAGCGATGTGGGGGTGATGCAACCGGCCCGCGACCCGAGCTTCGTCGAGAAACATCGTCACGAATTCGGGGTGTAGCGCGTAGCGACCGAGGATGCGTTTGAGAGCCACGGTCTTCTCGAACCCGCCCAGACCAGTGGCGTCGGCCAGGTAGATTTCCGCCATTCCGCCGACGGCGAGCCGCCGCGTGATCTTGTAGCGATCAATCCAGGTGCCCGGGCCGAGTGGTAGTTCGTTCATCATGTTGTGACATCCGTGCATGGGGTGAATCGAGTTGCCTCAACGACCGCGGCGGGAGCGGCGGAGTCTGGCCCTGCGTCGTGCCCGGGCACGCCGCGCAAGGGCCGCGCGTCGCTTGGCTCGGCGCAATCGTCTCGCCCGGCGCAACCGTCGGAGTCGCTTCGCCCGGCGCAGTTGTTTCGCCCGGCGCAGTTGTCTGGCGCGGCGCAGTCGCTTGGCGCGGCGCAGCCGCTGGGCGCGTCTCGCTCGATGGTAGCGCCTGGATCGGCGGTAGCGCCTGGATCGGCGGTAGCGCCTGGATCGGCGGTAGCGCTTGCCTCGGCGGTAACGCTTGCCTCGGCGGTAGCGCTTGGCTCCACGCGTTCGCTTGACTCGGCGGTGTCGTGTGGCCCGTTGCGAGTGTTTGGCTCTGCGGTGTCGCATCGCCAGGCGCGATTGTGTGGCCTGGCGGTTCGGCGTCGCTCGGTTGACCGGTTTGGTGCCAATCGACCGCGTTACCGCCGACGGTGGGGGTGTGAGTTGGGTTTTCGGCGTCGGCGTAAATGCCAGCGCGTGCATGTCCGTCGAGTCGGGGCTTGGCTGAGCCAACGGTGCGGCGCCCGTGGCGATGGCGGCAACCGAACCGGACCGAGCTGTCAGCGCGGATCCAACCAGGATGATCACCACCGCCACGAGTCCAGCCAGGGGCAGGTGCCAGCGACCCGCACGCGCCAGTTGGGAGGGGATCACCACGGGCGACACAGACGTGACGATCGGTTCGGCGTTAGCCGTGCGAGCGATCTCTTCCACCACGGTCTCACCTCGTACGCGCCACAGTGACTCGTCGTAGGGGCGCTTCGTCAGCGGTAGGGGAGGGGGAGCAGGGCGACCGCGGAACGGAGGGGGCAACTTGGAGGGTGTGGTAGTAGACATCAACCGTAGACACTGCATCGACCGTGCCAGTCGATTAGCGACGCGCTACGGCACGTTCGCGGGGACACTATTCGAAATCTGGAAACGCGCCGGCTGGCGACCGTTGCAAATTCGAAGACCAGCCCGGGCAAACGGCTAATTGACCGGCGCAGGCGGCGGCGATACGCTGTCGCACACATGGGCGACGACGGCCGCGACTCAACCTTGTCCTTGAACACGGGCAAGCCCCCCACCGACGCCGGGTGGTTGGTCGTCGATGCGGGCACCGCCGAGGAGCGCAAAGTTCCGGTGGGAAAGCAGGCGATTAGCATAGGCAAGGCGTCGGGGGCCGGATTGCGTTTGTTGGACCCCCATGTGTCGAGTCGGCATGCGGAAGTCGTGCGCACCGCCAAGGGGTTCGTCATTACCGATCTGGGGAGCCGCAATGGCACTCAGGTGGATGGGGTAGAGATTCAGAGCGCGGTCTTGGAACCCGGGGCGATGATCACCGTTGGAACGACCACGCTTCGGTTCGAAACCAACGTACGCCGAGCCCAGACACCCGAGCGGACCACCGACGATGGACCCAGCCAGTTCGGCGATGCCTACGGAGAAGCGCCGGCCATGCGCAAGGTGTTCGGCGTGCTGTCGCGGCTCGCTCGTGCCGATATCACCGTGTGCGTACTGGGCGAGACCGGCACGGGCAAAGAAGTGATCGCCCGGGCCATTCATTCGAACAGTCCGCGAGCGGACAAGCGCTTCGTCGTCATCGACTGTGGCGCCGTGAACAAGAACCTGATCCAGAGTCAGCTGTTCGGGCACGTGCGCGGTGCATTTACCGGCGCTCTGGCTGATCGTCCCGGTGCGTTCGAGCGCGCTCACCAGGGCACCGTGTTCATCGACGAGATTGGCGAGCTCGCCCTGGATCTGCAGCCCAAGCTTCTGCGCGTTCTGGAAGCGGGGCGGGTCACCCGGCTGGGCGCGACTTCCGATCGCGCCGTCGACGTGCGCATCGTTGCCGCGACCAATCGAGACCTCGAGAAAGAGGTAGCAGCCGGCCGATTCCGCGAGGATCTGTGGTTTCGACTGAGCCCCGCGGTCGTAACATTGCCGCCTCTGCGCGAACGTCGTCAGGATCTTCCAGAGCTGATCCGACGGTTCGCAGGGCAGGCGCAACCTGGGCTCGAGGTTTCGGGAGAAGCCATCGACATTCTGAAGAACCATCGCTGGCCCGGCAACGTGCGCGAGCTCAAGAACGTCATCGACGGTGCGTCTGCCATGTGTGAAGACGGCGTGCTCAAGCCCAGAGACTTCGTCTTGTTCAGGGCGAGCGAACCCGAGCCCACGTTGAACCAGTTGCCGCTCGCCGGCAAAAGTCTCGACGAGCTCGAGCGAGCCGCGATCGAACAATCGCTGGTTCATTTCGAGGGCAACAAGACGAAGGTCGCCGAGGCGCTCGGCATTGCTCCGTCGACTCTGTACGCGAAGATCAAAAAGTACGGGCTTTGACACACCGCCGTAGTTGCTGTGTTGTGGAATACGTTGGAGCGGTTGTGCAATACCTCAGAGTGGTTGTGCAAAAGCCTGTACAACCGGGGTGATCACTACACATAAGTGCGCCACGTTGTCTCGCGACAAATATGCAGCTCGCGGCAACACCGGCGCAGTTGTGCGAAAAGCCTGGCGCGCGGGAACGTCGTCAATCTGGCCAGCAAGTTGCACCTACCACTGGTGGCTTGAAACCAGATCGGAACACCACGGACTCTACGACACGGCGCGTCGCGCCCACCGTCGACCCACATCCACACACCCTTGGCGGCTATGAGCTTCTAGAGCGCCTGGGCTTGGGTGGAATGGCGGAGGTGTTCCTGGCCAAAACCCGCGGCGCCAAAGGCTTCGAACGCCTGCTCGTGGTCAAGCGAATGCGCCCGCATCTGTCTCATGACCTGGGCTTCATCAAGATGTTCGTCGACGAGGCCAACATCGCGGTCACGCTAACCCATCCGAACATCGGTCGCGTCTACGAGCTGGGGCTCGACGACGATACGTACTTCATCGCGATGGAGCACATCCCGGGGGTCGACCTCGCGGACATCGCGTGCGCGGCCAGGAAAGCCAAGCAACCGATCCCGCTGGAGCACGCGTGTCTGGTCATGTCCCGGGTGTGCGACGCGCTGGGCTACGCCCACGACAAACGCGATGCACTGGGACAGTCGATGCACATCGTGCACCGCGACGTCACCCCCAGTAACATCATCGTCGGCTTCCAGGGCGAGGTGAAGCTCATCGATTTCGGCATCGCAAAAGCACGACGGCGTAACGCCGAAACCCAGACGGGTTTTCTCAAGGGAAAACCTCGCTACGTGGCTCCGGAACAGGCACGTCACGAGCGCCCGGATCATCGCGCGGATATCTTCTCCGCGGGTGTAGTGCTCTACGAGTTACTCACCAACGAGCGCATGTATCCCGACAGTTCCGACCTGTCCATTCTCCATCGAGTGTGCGACCTCGAGGCGGTGCCACCACCGTCGTCGAAGGTCCCCGGCCTGCCCAAACGGCTGGACGACATCGTTGCCCGGGCTATTGCACCCAACGTGAACGATCGCTATCAATCGGCCCACGAGCTCCATGATGATCTGCACGCGTTCATGTGCGATCACAATCTGCGCTCGTCGAACCGAGGCTTGTCTCGCTGGCTGCTCGACCAGTTTTCACCCGAGCACGCGAGCCATACCGAGCGTGTGAAGCGACATTCCGGTAGCCACGATGACGATTCTGGACCGTGGCCTGACTCCGGCCGACGGCGGGCCAAGACGCCGCCACCGCCGGCGACTCTTGCGGCGGGCACCGACACAACCGTGATCAGAGCGCCGGCCGCCAGAAGGCGCCGGACTTCGAATGGTGCCAAACCCGCGACAGCGCCCCTGCCCACGCGTACATTGACGCTGCCGAGCGAGAAGGATTCCCCGACGCCGGCGGCCGAGACGGACGCTTTGGCAGTCACGAGCGCGTTTACGCGGGTCATCGCGAACAAACACATCGTGGCGCGCATCCCCGGCTCACGAGATTCGTGGACGAACATTCGTACCGGTACGCGGCGCAAGCAGCCGCGTCTGTGGTCCCAGTACGACGCCGTCGAGGTCGCGGCGGAGGTTGGGCCCGGCGGGCCGCCGCGCGTGCAGTTTGCCGATACGGCGCCGCCGGAACGGGGCAGCGAAGCGGACATCCCGGTGTACGACCAGAACTCGTTGCTCATCAAGGTCAACGCCACTGGCGCTGCTGTGCAGTTGCCTGAAGGCCCGCCCGTGCAGGTACCCGACGCCTCGCCTATGCAGGTGCGTGCTCCCGCAAAGGCCAAGGTCGAGCTGGCCGAAGCCGTCGCTGAGTGGTCCGAACCCGCCCCGGTGCGGTTGCCCAAGCCCGCAGATGTGGCGTTGCCCAAGCCCGCAGACGTGGCGTTGCCCAAGCCCGCAGACGTGGCGTTGCCCAAGCCCGCAGACGTGGCGTTGCCCGATGTGGCTGACGCGGCCGGTGCAGTCAGCGCCTGGAACCAGCTGACGGGCGCGCTCACATTCCGAACCCGGTTGTTGCTCATGGGACTCGGCGCCATCGTCGTTGTTCAGCTCGCCCTGTTGCTGAGCTGAACCGAGCACTCTTCGATTTTCGGAATAGCGTTTTCTCGAAACGCGAGAGTGAGCCGGGCGCAAAGCTCGAGTTGCGAGCTCATCGCGTGACGCAGTTTCATAATGTGGGCCGTTGCGGCTGGTTAGGTTGCGCACCGCGGCCACAGCTTCTGGCGTAGCGTTTGCACTTACTCACCGCATGACTCGCGGTGTGAAGGAACTGACACTACTGCTGGCCGTCGTCGGATTGGTCGGCTGCCAGTTCGACGAGGCCGGCGTCGACCAGTTTGATGATCCGTTCGATCCCGGTGGCGGCTTCGACCCGGGCCCCGGGTTCCCTGGCGACCTTGGTGACCCCGTCGATCCCATCGGCCCCGGGTTTCCGTGCGGCGGCAACGGTGCTGCCGATGACCCTCTGCCCGGTGGAGACTTGCGCTGCTTCAACAGCACCGACGACCCGGGCGCTCCGCCGGTGGTCGTAATCGAATACGCCCTCGAAACCTACGACGGCGTTCAGGCAGTCCACATCAGGCTGACCTTCAACCCCAGCTTCGTCGACAACAGCTTTGGAGAAACGGCGATCGGTTGGGACCAGGACCACAAGTTCAAGGATCTGGTCGGCAGCGATCACGCTCAGGTGGTGCTTCTCGACGCGGCCGGCGCAACCGTTTTCGACTTGAAGCTCGACTACATCTCGGAAGCTCCCGATGCGGCGTGCGGCTATGCAAGCCTCGGCCCGCGCGGCGGCGGTGGGCAAGTGAATGCGGGCGACGACGAGGCCATCCTGGGTTGGACCACGTCCCTCGACGAAAACCTGAATGCGCGAGGCTACTGCGAGTTCATCACGGACTCGCCGGAGACGGACGCGATGTGCACGCCGAATCCTGCCGCGCCGGACTGGGATTTCCGCGTGGTCTACGACCTTTGGGTGCGCGCGGATGCGTTCGGCTCCGCTGGCTTCGGTACAGCACACATGGACTCGGCACATGCGTCCCCGTCCAAGGATGCGGAAAACACCGTGACGGTCACCCCAGGAGATTGTCCGCTCGACTGGTGTAACGACCCGGCGGGCTG
>SPJJ01048460.1_pt1 | contig 11031 bp, 9 predicted proteins | sample 3741741 | NCBI WGS metagenome assembly SPJJ01 (sample SAMN10925908, study PRJNA522277) | cold seep metagenome | isolation source: Elba SIP-enriched marine methane seep metagenome, extraction at timepoint T1 | place: Italy: coast of Elba, Mediterranean Sea | collected 2014-05 | reverse complement strand
CGTCGGCTACATCGGCTTCGAGGCGAACATGGTCTGCTACCGGGCGACCCTCGAGCGCAGACTCGGCGAGCTCGACCAGGCGGATGCGTTCATCGCCCGAGCCGAGGAGCTGGAAACACGCGCCGCCGATGACCTGCAGCTGTCGGCGAGCATCGCGTGTGCGCGCGCCCACCTCGCACTGGCGCGCACCGGGGATGTGGAGGCCGCCCGCGAGTGTCTGGCGCGGCTGCGAGAGCGTGTCACCGACAAGAGCTCGGCGCTGGTTGCAGACCTGGACCGTTTGGAACGGGCCACCGCAGCGAGCTCGGAGCAGCGCTGGTACGGCGAGCACATCGCTGATGTGCCCGAGGCTCTGCGCTCAGATCAGACCATGCCGGCGCAGTAGGGTGCGCAGGTGCTTGCGGTCCATGCCGGCGGCGTTCGCCGCCGCGGTGATGCTCGTGTGCCCTTCCATGAGTTGGCTCAGGTAGCCATGCTCGAAGGTCTCGACCGCCGACGCTTTGGCGACGCGAAACTCCTCGAGCGGTTGGCTGCCCCGGGTTCGCTTGGGCCCCGGCGCCAGCTCGAGCTCGAGCCGGCTGCCATCGCTCAACGCCACCGCGCGGGCGACCACGTTGCGCAACTGGCGGATGTTGCCGGGCCAGTCGTAGGCACACAGCTCGTCCAATTGGTCGTCATCGGGCGTCGGTCCCGACCATCCCTCAGCGCCCAGGAAGCGTTGGACCAGGCCCTCGATATCTTCGGGGCGGTCGCGTAACGGTGGTACTCGGATGCGCACGACGGCCAACCGGTAGTACAGATCCTCGCGGAACCGTTCCTCGAGGATCATCGTGTCCAGGTCCCGGTGGGTCGCGGCGACCACGCGCACATCGATGTCGCGGTAACCGACGTCGCCGACCCGGCGTATCTTGCGTTGGTCGAGCACGCGGAGTAGCGACGGCTGCAGGTCGACTCGGAGCTCGCCGATCTCGTCGAGGAACACCGTGCTGGTGTTCGCCGCTTCGAACGCGCCCTGTTTGTCGGCGACGGCGCCGGTGAACGAGCCGCGCAGATGGCCGAACAATGCCGACTCCAAAAGCTCCGTCGGCACGGCGCCGCAGTCGAACGTGACCAGCGGCCGCTGACCTCGCTTTGACAGGCGATGGATTTCCGCAGCCACGAGCTCCTTGCCGACGCCGGTCTCGCCTTCGATCAGCACGGTGACGTCGCTGGCCGCGACTTGCTCGATGAGTGTGAACAGCTGGCGCATGACTTCGGACGTGCCGTACAGCGCGCCGAGCTGGTCGTTGGCGAAGGCTTCCGGGTCGATGCGTTGTTCTTCGGGGCCCAACGCGAGGGTAGTCGAGCCGACGCGGAATCGATCGCCGAGGCTGATGTCGGCGTCGCGAACCAGTGTGTCGCCGACGAAGGTGCCGTTTTTGGATGACAGATCGCGGACACGGGCGCGCCGGCCGTCCCAGGAAACGCTGACGTGGTCACGGGACACGGTGGCGTCGGTGAGCCGCAGTGCCGAGCTAGGCCCGGTGCCGACGATGATCTCGCCGTCGTCTACTGCAACGTGGGAGCCGGCGTCGGGCCCGTCGACCACGACGAGCACGGCGCCACGGCCGCGGCGAACGAAGCGCGCGTCGCTGCTCAGATGAGTCGATGTGCTGGTGCGGATCGGCAGCATCGCCGGTCGATGATAGCCGAAACGTCAACGGGGCGTCCGTAGACGCCCCGCTGGTCGATCATGTGTCTAGCTGACTAACGCCAGTAACCGGCTTTCCAGAAGAAGGTGCCGTTTGCCCGGCGACGCCACTGGCCGCGGACGTATTGGCGCTGGCCACGGCGGCGCATCCACCGACCGTTGGTCCACTGCCAGCGGCCGTTGGCCCAGCGATAGCGGCCCTGGACGTAGAACCAGCCGGCGCGTTGACGGACCCAGCGGCCCGGAATCCACCGACGGCCAACGCTGGTGAACGCGTAGTGACCGGTGACCCAGATGAAGCCACGACGGTGCGCGCGGGGTTTTACCCGGCGGGGACCCGGCGGAAGGCTGCGCGGACCGCGGTAGGTGGGCGGCGGAGCGACGGCGCGCCCAGCGACGGTCCAGTGACCGGCGACCCACTGATAGCGTCCGTTGCGCATTTCCCATTTACCGCGGACCCAGCGTTTGCCGACGCGGCGCCGCTCCCAGCGGCCAGGCAGCCATACGTACTGGCGAACGCCGCCGTCCCATTTGTAATGACCATTGATCCAGCGCCAACCACGGCGGGCGTTTACCCAGCGACCGCGTTGCCAGACTCGGCGTCCGTTGCGCCAGTTCCAGTGACCTGCGCGCCACACGTAACCTGCGCGGGCCGCGGGACGTGCAACCTGCGGGCGGGGCGGGGGAGCGGTTGGATACATCGGCCGCGGTGCCATCGGGCGACCGCCTCCGATCCATCGTCCGGGGACCCATACGGAGCGTCCGCCGCGAACTTCCCAGCGGCCGCGCTGCCAGCGCTTGCCCACGCGACGCTTGACCCAGCGGCCACGCTTCCACGTGTAGCGACGCAGACGGCGATTCCATTTGTAACGACCTGCGCGCCACACCCAACCACGGCGGCTGCGCACCCACTTGCCGCGCTGCCAGACTTGGCGACGACCGCGCCACCTCCAGTAGCCGGGCTGCCAAACGAAGCCGCGGCGGGCTTTGCGGGGCCGGGCAAACTTGGCGCGCCGGGGCCGACGACGGGGCTGCTTGGCCAGCTCGCCGACAATGCCTTCGATCAGATTCGCGTTAGTCGTCGTCGTGGCGACGTCCGCCACGACATGTTTCGTAACTCCGGCGAATGCGTCGCCCGGATTCACGAAGGCAAGTCCTACTGCGGCGACCAAACCGAATGATTTGGCGGCCAATCCCATACTCAATTTCATTTCATTACCCCCACAAAGGCAGATGAACGGTCGGGCGTTAGACGGCCACGTATTCCCTTTGTTCATCTGAACCAGATTGAATGTGGCCAGATGATAGACGGCCGGAGGCGAGCACGGGTCCGGCCGGCCCGAAAAACGGCCAGCTCGCTAGAATTACTTGGATAACAATTACCGACCGCCGGCCACGACATGGCCGAAATGATCGTGAGTCCCCCGCGCGGGGTCGTCGATCCGTAGGGGCATCTTGTGACGTAGGCCACTCGGCGCGCCCGGGTACATCACGACGCTGCCCCGGAACTTGCCGCCATTGTCCGAGCCGGAGGCACCGATGATCAGGTCGCGCAGACCGTCGCCGTTGACGTCTCCGGCCGGCCCGATGCTCTCGGCGAAATCGTTGAAGCCGCCGCCGAGGGGATCGTGGAGCACCAGGGTCGGCTTGGCGCCGATACCTTCAGCAGAGCCGCGAAAGATCAGCGCCCTGCCGCGCTTCGCGCCGGCGGTGCCGACCGCCATGTCGTCGTAGCCGTCGCCGTCGATGTCGCCCAGCACGGCGACCGCGGTGCCGAATCGATCGTTGATCGATGCGTCTGGATCGTCGAGCACGGTCGCGGGTACTTTGGTTAGCCCTTTGGCGCTCCCCAAAAACACGTACGCGGTGCCGGCGTCGATGTCCGACTTGTCGGCTCCGGGCGCGCCGACCAATAGATCGCTGTAGCCGTCGCCGTTGAGATCGCCGCCTCCGTTGACCGCGGCGCCGAAGCGATCGTGATCCAATGGTACGGGCGCGACCAGGCGGATCGCCGGCACTCGCCGCGGTCCCCGGGCGCTGCCCTCGAAAATATAGACGGCGCCGCGGTCTTTGCCGCTGGTTCGCCCGACCAGATCGATGCCCGGGCAACCGATCGCGATATCGGCGAAGCCGTCGCCGTTGATGTCGCCGGCGCTCGTTACCGACGAGCCGAACTGGTCGTAGTCCTGTGCCGGTGCGCGCAGCATGGTACGTGAGTCGTCTCTCGGGCCGTCCGGGCCGCCCATGAACAAGTAGGCGACGCCCCAATCGGCGCCGTCGCGGTTGGAGCCGCTGGCGCCGATCAGGATGTCGGCAAAGCCATCTCCGTTGACGTCGCCGGCGGCACTTACGGCGGCACCGAACCAGTCGTCCCGAGCGCCGTCTGCATTGCCCAGGCGGGTCTTGCGGAAATTGTGCAGCCCCGACTCGGAGCCCAGGTAGACATAGGCGGAACCGCGAGCGTCGTTGCTGCCGGCAGCTCCCACCAGTAGATCGGCGAAACCGTCATCGTTGACGTCGCCTACCACCGACGCGGACACGCCGAAGTTCGCGCTGTCCTGCTTGTTGGGATCGTCCAGTCGGGTCGACGACGATTTGCCCCCGGGACCGCCGTAGTAAACGAACACGCTGCCCCGATCCTGGCCGCCATTGTCGACCAGCGGTGCACCTACGACCACGTCGGAGTAGCCATCACCATTGAAGTCTCCGGGGGCGCGGCCGACTTCCAGGTAGCGCACGCTGGTCCATGGCGAGCAGCTCGAGCTCGCACACGCGCGCAGGCGCCAGTAATAGCGACGACCCAACGGTGGCTTGTCGTTGACCGCCAGCGGCTCGTCGGGCCGCCATTGGGTCCCCGTCAGGTCGCGAACCCGAACGACTCCATCACGGAACGTACAGCGATCGAGACGCCCCGCCTCGCACTGGGGCGTGAGCTCGATCTCGTAGGTCACCGGACGTTCGAACTTCACGAAGTTCCACGAGAACTGCGGGCGTCGGGACACCGAGCGGGCGACACGAACCGAGCCGCTGTAAGCGGCGTTGAGCGGGGCGACGATTCGAGGTGTCGTCGGCGGGGCGCCCAGACTGATCGGTCGCTCGAACTCGCTGTCCTTGTTTTCGCAGGCTGACGTGAGAGCCAGCGCACATACGCATGCGAAAACGCGAATTACCACAACACCACATTGTACACTCCGTGGCAGTGCCGAGCTTCGACAGACATGTGTTTGTTTGCATCAACGAGCGCGCTGCTGGCCATCCTCGGGGATGCTGCAAGGAGCGGGGCGGTCCGGCTGTGCGCGACAGACTCAAAAAGGAACTGACGCGAGTCGGCTTGCGGGGCAAGGTGCGCGCCAACAAAGCCGGGTGTTTGGATCAGTGCGAGCAGGGCGTAACCATGGTCGTCTACCCCGAGCAGGTGTGGTACGGCGGCGTCACTGTGGACGACGTTACCGAGATCGTCGAGTCCCACCTTGTAGGTGGAAAGTACGTCACTCGGTTGATGCTGGACGACCAGGCTCATCTTGGTGACGCCACCGAAGGGCCGGCGATCGAGCCAACACCGATCGTCAAGGGTGATGCGACGACGGAGTAGCCAACTCGGGGTCGCGGCGCTGGTGTTGTTGTTCGCCGCACCGGCCTGGGCGGACTGGTACGAGAGCAAGAAGGACGAACGCAGTGGTGTCACGGTGGGCTTCGCCCTGGGCGGCGCCGTGGTCAAGGGCCTTGGCGACTTCAAGAATGTGGGCGGACTCGGTCCCACCGCGTCCCTGCGCATCGGTACGGTGGCGGGACCCAAACTGCTGTGGCTGTTCACCATCGACAACGCCAACTACCTCATCGAGGATCAGTTCACCGAGAAGGTGACCACGAACCAGAGCGTTTCGGTGACCGTGGGCGGTCAGTACTACGTGCGCGACGCGCTGTGGGGCCGGCTGGGTATCGGCCCCGGGTGGTTTCTGCGCCGCGCCAACGAGGGGGACTCGCCCGAAGAGACCCACGGCGGGTTCGGCTTCAGCTCCGGGGTGGGTGTCGACGTGTGGTTTCGAAAGAAGTGGGTGATCAACCTCGAGGTCGTGTTCACGGCGTCGATCGTCAGCGGCGGCCTCGTGTCTCACGGCGGCCTTATGATGGCGCTGACTCGCTACTGACTGAGCAGGTCGCGCAACTCGGCGAAGTCGTCGATCAGATGGTCGGGCGCCAGGGTTTGCATCTCGTCTCGGGTCCAGCCGCCGTAGCTGACGGCAACCGCCACACACGGCGCGGCCTTGGCCGCGAGCACATCTTTGTCCGTGTCGCCCAACATCATGGCGCGTTCGACCGCAGTGTCCAACTTGGTCGCGACCACGCGCAGTAGGGTGGGGTCGGGTTTCTTGGGCAGGTCGTCCGAGCCCTGAACCAGATCGAACATGCCCGCGAGGCCACAGCGGTCGACCACGACCCGCGCCATGTCGGTGCGTTTGGTCGTCGCGACGGCGAGCTTGATGTGCGGGTGCTCAGCGCGCAGCCAGGCCAACGTATCGGGTACCGCGTCGTATGCGCGCGATGCGAAGTCGTCGCTGAAGTAACTGTTGCGGTAGCCGTCCACGAATGTGGCGACGCGTTTTCGTTGCTCGGGTTCAGCGGCGTCGAGTCCGGTGGCGGCTGTGTAGAACAACTCGAGCGAAACGCCCTTGCGACACAGCTCGAGCAGGTCGTCGGTCGGTGTTACGCCGATCGCCTCCAGTGCGATGATGATGCTGCGGCGGATATCGGCGAATGAGTCGACCAGGGTGCCATCGAGATCGCAGATGACCAGGTCGGGCAGCGTCACTCTTCCATCACTTCGGCGACGACCGTCGTGATGTTGTCTTTGCCGCCGCGCTGGTTCGCCAGGGCGATCGCCGCGTGGGCACCAGCGCTCAGGTCGCCGATCTCGAACAGCTCTCTGAGCTCGTCCTGGGTATCGACGTAGTTGTGCAAGCCATCGGTACACAGCAGGTAGCGATCGCCGGGTGCCGTATCGACGTCGGCGGTGTCGACCTGGACGTAGTCCTTGTGGCCCACCGCGCGCGTGATCACATTCTTGCCAGAGGCGCGCTCAGCCTCCTCTTTGGTGATCAAGCCCCGTCGCAACTTGTAGTTGATGAGTGTGTGGTCTTCGGTGATCTGCATGACGCGACTGTCGCGGATGCGATACACCCGGCTGTCGCCGACGTGGGCGGCGTAGGCGAAGCCACTGCGGATCAGTAGGGCCGAACAGGTCGTCGACATGCCCCGCTTTTCCGGGTCCAGCTCGGCCATGCCGAACACCATGTAACAGGCCGACTGAACACCGCTCTCGAGAAGCCTACGGATCTCCCAGTGAGCGTCGCTGTCCCCCTGGTCCCGCAGTCCAACCAGGTGGTCGAGCATGGCTGCCGCGCCATACACCCACATGCGCAGCTGCTCGATCGTTTCCCGGCTCGCGATCTCGCCCTTTTGGTGGCCACCAACACCGTCGGCGACCACGTAAAAGCCCATTTCGTCGTCGCAGAACATCGCGTCTTCGTTGATGGCGCGCTTGCGACCGACGTCGGTGAGCCCGATGGAACGTACCTTCATCCGACTTGATAGTAGAACTCAACGCTCGCGCACTGCAAGTTAGCGGGGTAATCTGAGATGTGGTTCGCGTGGAATCGGGATATGAGCGACTTGCGGCGGAGTTGGAGCACAATTCCGAGGCGCTGGTGCGCCTGTGCTCGGAGCGTTACGCCGAATCGACCGTCCGGCTGACCCGCGTGGTCGATCCCAGTACGGCCGCCCGGCTGCTGCAGCCGATATTGCAGGGGCTGGCCGAGGCCTTGCGCGGCGGCGAAGGCGTGCCCAAGCAGCTGGTTCCCGGCACGCCGAATCTGCGCGAGCTGGAAAAGTCCGTTGGCTTCACCGGGGCCATTTTGGCGTCGAGCGGCGCTTCGGGCTTCGATATCGGGGCGCTGATTCTGGCTCTGCGCGATGCGCTGGTGGACCTGGTCGACGAGCCCGCCGTCGAAGAGTTCCGCGCTCTGCTCGAATGGCTGACCATCTTGGGGGTCGAATCGTTCAGCACCGCGGGCACGGCTGCTGAGCGCGAGCGCATGCGCGAGCAGTTGGAGCGCGGCATTCCCACGGTGTTCGTGGTGCCCGGCGTGCCCGCAACCCTGCTCGTCGCTTCGCCGAGCAAGTTGATTCTCGATCAGATCTTCGCCCGCATGGTGCTCATGGTTGTGCGTGTCGGCGCACAGACCGTGATCATCGACGCGACCGGGCTCGCGGATCCGTTGGCTACCGGTACTCTCGACGCGGTTCAGCAGTTCTGTGAGCACCCCAAGATCGGCGACAAGGTAGAGCTCGTGCTCGTCGGTTTGGCCGGAGACGCGGAACCGAAGTGGCGCGAACGCATCGAGGGCCACGGGGGCCGTTGCACGGTTTCTGGCAGTTTCGACGAGGCGGTGCGGCGCTCGCTGGACTGCGCTGGCTATCGGCTTGTGCGCAATCCGGTTGTGTAGTACGCCGGGGCATGTCCTCCAAGTACCGCGTGACCGTCCAGTACGACCCCAAGCGCGGGGCGTACATCGCTCGAGCCCCCGAGCTCGCCGGCTGTGAGGTCGAGGCCGAGTCCCGGGCCGAAGCGGTATCGCATTTGGAGGAAGAGCTAGACGCTCAAGTAGAGACGATGCGCGACCAGGGAAACCCCGCTCCGCGGGCGGTCGACGACTGGGATCCGCAGGACGAACAGGCCGAGCCTGGCGACGCTGACATCGGTAACGACATCTCCGCACGCGTGTCTAAGAGTGTGCACCGCGAGCTGGTTTCTCACGCGCGGGCCGAGGGCTTGAGTCAGGACGAGTTGGTCGCCGAGCTGATAGTCGAAGGTCTCGCTTTGCGGAGCGGACGCAACCTGCGCAAGCGTCGCGGACGCCGAGCCGACGGCAACCAGCGCAATGACCAGCGCGGTAATCAACGTAACCGCGACCAACATAGAGGGAACCGTAGGTCCTACTCCGACATCATGGACGACAAGGCGTCGTTCCTCGAATACGTACGCAACGTAGAGCAAGAGTCCACCGGCAATCGCGGCGGTGGTAATCGCCGCAACAATCGCCGCCGCGGCGGTCGCGGTCGAAACGACGACTAGGACCAGAACGCCCCCGAGGACGGGTTCAGTGGTATGCTGATCTCTGGGGTTGTCCGAGACATTTCCAAGAGCTTTCGGGCGTTATGAGCTGGTAGAGCGCCTCGCCACGGGCGGGATGGCGGAGCTGTATCTCGCCGATTTGCGTGGCGCCCATGACTTCCGCAAGCGCGTCGTCATCAAGTTGCTGCTGCCCCACATGGCGGCGGACCAACACTTCACCCGTATGTTCATCGACGAGGCGCGGCTAACCGCCCGACTGGTCCACCCGAAAATCGTTCAGACCCACGAGCTGGGCAACCACGAAGGTCGGCTGTTCATGAGCATGGAGTGGGTCGACGGCATCGACGTGCTGAGCATGCTGCGTCAGTGCGCTCAGCGCGGACTGAAGATGCCGGTCGAGGTATCGGTGTTCGTACTGTGCGAAGTGCTGGACGCCCTCGAGTTCGCTCACAACTTCGCCAACGAAAAAGGCGAGCCGCTGAGCATCGTGCACCGGGACGTGTCGCCTTCGAACGTGCTGTTGTCGCTCCGTGGGGACGTCAAGCTCATCGACTTCGGTATCGCCCGCGCGGTCGGCAATGAACACCACACCCAGTCCGGGGTGCTCAAGGGCAAGTACGGCTACATGTCACCGGAGCAAGTCGTCGGCGATCCGCTCGACTCGCGCTCCGACCTGTTTTCCGCCGGCGTGTTGTTGGCGGAGCTGCTGATGGGCCGGCGGTTGTTCGCTGCGCCCAATGAGCTCGACGTGCTGCTGATGGTGCGCGACGCCAAGCTCGATCGACTGGCCCGATTCGGCGAGAGTATTCCGGAGGACCTGATGGAGATCGTTCGTCAGGCTCTGCGCAAGGACCGCAACGCGCGTTATCCCAGCGCGTCGGCGTTCCGCAAGGCGCTCGGCGATTGGATGTTCGCCAACCAACACCGGGTCTCCGCCCGCAGCATCTCCGATATCGTTCGCGTGCTCTACGACGAGGTGCGCGTACGTCGCCGCCAACAGGCCGGGGTGGCGCCGCCTGTGCAGAGCGAGTTCACACCCGTGGCCGACGAGGCGGAGGTCGAGGCCCAAGCTGCCGTGGGTGGTGGTGTGCCAGAGCTCAGAGGGGGCATTCCCACGGGCACGCTCAAGAGCACCGACAGCCTGCCGATCATCTCGGTGGAGCCGAGCAGTCCCGAAGTGCCGGTGCCCATCGAAGCCGCTGATGTCGCGGCGGCCGCCGCACAGCCGGCCCGAGAAATCGAGGAAGAAGAGCTCGACGAAATCGACGCTGCGGTGGAATCGCTCGGCGGCGGCTTCGAGGAAGACGACGGTGCGGTGCCCGTGATGGTGGACGATCTCATGTCCGAGGCGTTCGACGTGCCGCTCGACGAACAAACCACAGACGACGCCGAGGACGACACCACCGAGGAGCAAGCCGTGCCCCAGGCCACCTCCGATGCGGTGGAAGAGCTGTCGATTCGTCACTCGTCTATCGAGGCGGCGATCACCAGTTTGGCGCCCCAGGAACCCGACCCGGCGGCGTCGGATTTCGACGAGTCGCCGGTACAAGAGGCGCCGGTGGGGCGATCGAATCGCATGCGCTTGCCCACTGCCGAGGAGATTCGCAAGTCGCCACCGCCGAAACCTCCGGCAATGCCCGAGATCGGAGGTACACCGGGCGAGCACGGCGACCTTGCCGTTACCCCGGCGATCACTGTCATCTATCGCATGTGGGCCCAGCAGGCCGACGGGCTGCTGCAGGTGAGCGTCGGTCCCGTGCGCAAAGAGATCTACCTCAAAGACGGCACCCCCGAGTTCGTGTCCTCGAATCTGGCCCGCGAGTTGTTTGGCGAGTTCCTCGTGCGCGAAAAGGCGGTATCGCAAGGTGAGCTCGCGATGGCGTTGGCGATGATGCCGCACTATGGCGGGCGCCTCGGCGATACCCTGGTCGGCCTCGGGCTGATGAAACCCCTCGAGGTGTTCCGCATGCTCCACCAGCAGGTGCGGGCCAAACTGATCGATGTTTGCACCTGGGAAAAAGGCGTGTTCGCCTACTACCCGGATCGCACCAATCCGCGGGAGGCATTTCCGCTGGATCTCAACGTGGCCGACGTCGTGGGGGCCGGAGCGATGGCCCTGCCTGCGCCGTTTTTGGCGGCCTGGGTCAAACGCCACGCCCGCTCGCGGCCGCGGTCGACTGCCAACGCGATCCTCAAGCCGACCGCGTTT
>SPJJ01034972.1_pt1 | contig 11037 bp, 4 predicted proteins | sample 3741741 | NCBI WGS metagenome assembly SPJJ01 (sample SAMN10925908, study PRJNA522277) | cold seep metagenome | isolation source: Elba SIP-enriched marine methane seep metagenome, extraction at timepoint T1 | place: Italy: coast of Elba, Mediterranean Sea | collected 2014-05 | reverse complement strand
TCTTGATCGGCGCCGAGTAGGCGGCGGCGAACTCGAACGAAGGCGACGGGTGATAATGCATACCGACACCGAAGGTCATCACCTCTTCGTCTTTGACCGTGACGCTGGCGTCGGTGTCTTGTCCCGGTGACTCGTTCTTGTTGGGCACGCCTTGCGCGAACTTGCGCGAACTGAGCTCGGCAAAGCCGTAGCTGAACCGCCCGCCGATGCTCAACTCCGGGCTGAGCTGATAGGCCAGGCCCACCGAAGGAAACGCCATGACTCCCGACTGAGCGACCGTATCGTAGCGTTGCGGCGCCGGGGCCATCGCGCCCGAGGCCGTGCGCACCTGGTCCGGGTAGTTGCGCTTGCCGTAGCCGTGGGGGGCGAACACGCCGACGGCGATAGCCAGCTTGTCCATGGGAAAGGTAAACGCCAGGAACGGAATCGGCTGCGGATCCGCTTGGTGCTGCACCGTGGGAAAGTCCTCCCCATCGTAGGCCGGACGGGCGCCGTCGGCGCCGATGGCCCCGTCATACTGTCCCGCCCGATTGAACGACTGAGAGAACGAGACCACGTTGACGCCGACGAACAGCTGCCGCTTGGTCGCCTTGAACAGCGCGGCGGGGTTGTAGTAGAGCGCGGTCGGGTCATCCGCCTTGGCCACGAAGGCGCCCGCCCGCTGCATGCCCTGGGAACCGTTATCGCCCGCAAACTGGCCACCGGCGAGGGCGACGGAGGGAACCAGGAGCACACTGAGAACCAGGCTGGGGTATCGCATGCCCACCTACATCGCAATCGGTATGCCTACACCGATGAACCTTTGTTTCCAGGCACTTCGACGCGGGTTCATCATGATCGCTTCCGGACGATCGAGGGGGGAACCCCCACATTCCCTAGTCCTTCGGCATTAGTCGGCCGGCGTCCAGCCGCCACGGCGACCCGGCGGCGACACGGCGGGCGATGTCCGCTGGGCTTCGTCGTTCTCGACTGAGGTCCCAGACCATGGCGTAGCCGTCGGCGCTCACGGTGACCAAAGACGAACCATCCGGATGAAACGCCGCGGACTTCACTGCGGCCTTGTGACCGTCCATGGTGGCCAGCAGTCGGCCCCCGCGGGCATCCCACACCTTGGCCGTGCCGTCGTGGCTTACGGTCACCACCATGGTGTCGTCCGGGCTGAACACCGCGCGCATGACGAAGCTGCTGTGGCCATCGAACGACGCCACCAACTTGCCGGTCGCCGCATTCCAGATCTTGGCCGTGCGATCCTCGCTAGCCGTGGTGAGCAGCGTGCCGTCGTGACTGAACTGAGCCGAGCGCACCTTCTTCTTGTGCGTGACCGTGGTTACCAGGGTTCCCGTGGCGACGTTCCACACGTTGACCGTGGCGTCGTCGCTGGCGCTGAGAAGGCGTTTGCCATCGCGCGTGAACTGCACCGTGTTGACCTGTTTGGTGTGACGTTCCAGGGTGCGCATCAACTTCCAGCTGCCGACCTGCCACACACGCACGCGCCGGTCGTCCCCACCGGCGGCGATCAATCGGCCATCCGGGCTGAATGCCACCGACTTCACCGACTTCGCGCCGGGTATCTGGATGTGGCGCAGCATGCGGCCGTTGTCCAGTTGCCACACGACGACCGACGAATCGCCGCTGGACGTCACCAGCAGCTTCGAGTCGGGCGAAAACGCCGCGGACATGATGGTGCCGCGATGCTTGTGCAACAGAAAGATCCGCTCGCCGGTTTGCGGATCCCACACCCGCGCATTGGGATCTCCAGTGATCGTGACGACGCGTTTGCCGTCCGGGCTGAACATGGCGTTGCGGACATGCAGCGAGCGCGCGATTGCCATGTTGCGCATGGCTTGTTTGGCCTGCCGCGCAGTCATGGTCCCGGTCCAACGCGTGGAGCCGATGGGTTTGGGCGGCCGACCATCCAGCACGCTGAGCTTGGCGAAGGAGCGCGCGTCCCATATCAGCGCCCGACCGTCTCGACCGGTGGTCACCAGGCGCGACCCGTCCGGGTCGAAGTTGACCTCGTTCGACCGAGCCGCGATCGTCGCCTTGAGCTTCCACGCGTCAGTCTTCCACACCCGTACCTGACCATCGTCTCCCGCCGACGCGAGCAGGCTGCCATCGCGATTGAACGCGACCAGGCGAGCCGGCCGCCGGTGTCCGGGCAAACGCGCGATCAACCCACCGGTTCGACCGTCCCACAACCTCGCCGAGCCATCTCCGCTCGCCGTAGCGAAGCGCAGGCCATCGGGCGCGAAGCCCGCGGACCACACGTCCAGCGCGTGGGGCAGTGCGCGCAGCTTCCTGCCGTCACCAGCATCCCACGCCACCGCATGACGGTTGCGGCCAACCGTGAGCAGAACCTCGGAGTCCGGGCTGAACAGCGCGTACTGCACCGCTCCGGGCGCCTTGAGGGTGGTCAACAGCTTGCCGGTGGCCGGGTCCCACAGATTGGTCGTCGCGTCGAAGCTGGTCGTGGCAACGCGGGTACCGTCCGGGCTGAGCGCTGCGTGAAACAGCACTTGTTTGTGCCCGGCGAAACTGTGCACCAGCTCGCCGGTGGCCACGTCCCAAAGCTGTGCGCTGCGCATGCCAACGGTGAGCACCCGCTTTCCTTCGGCATCGAACTGCGCAAACTGCACGATCGGGCTCTTGGTCCGCAATGTGTGCAACAGGCTGCCGTCCGACTTCCACAGTTTCGCGGTCCAGTCGTTGCCGCAGGTAAGGTACAGCCCGCCGGTTGGCGAGAACGCGGCAGACTGAACCCCACGGGCGTGGCCATCGAGGGTCGTCAGCGAGCGAAACGTAAACGCATCCCAGACTCTGGCTACGCCATCTTTGCCCGCGGTGATGATCCGCTTGCCGTCGCCACTGAACGCGAGCCCGGCAACGGCGCCGCGATGGCCGATCAGCTCGCCGACCTGACGTTTGGCGATCACGTCCCACACGCGAACCGTCTTGTCGTCGCTGGAGGTGACCAGCCTGCGACCATCTGGGCTCCACGCCAAGCCGTTGATCGATCGCGTATGGCGGTCGAACACCACGTGCAGACCATCGACCCGGCGCATCGCGTCCTTGAGCAGCGAGCGAATTCGCGGACCATCTGCGCCATCGCTGAACGCGCGGCTCAGGTAGACCAGCGCGCGCAGGGACCGGTCGGCGAGCAACTCCTGACGGCCCTGCTCTTCGAGCAGCGACAGGGAGCGACGCTCGGCCACGGCGCGTTGAGTTTCCGCAGCAGCTCGTTGAGTTTCCGCAGCCGTGCGCTGTTGCTCCGCCGTTCGTTTCTCCGCGACGATACGACGTACGCTGATCACGCCGATGACGACCAGCACGAGTAGACCGACAGCGGCAACACCAACCGGCGCGCGGTAGCGGGCAAGCCAACGCCGCAGGTGGCTCCACGTCGAATACGCATGGGCCGACACCAGCTGCCCGGTCTGGAACCGCTTGAGATCTTCGACCAGGCGATCGGCGGACTGATAGCGCGCCGAAACGTCGCGGGCCATGGCCTTGTCGCAGATCGCCACCAGCTCCACCGGCGCGTCCAACAGCTTGGCGTCCAGTGGAGTCGGCGGGCCGCTGGTGACCTGAGCCAGCACGTCTTTGGACTGCTCGCCCTCGTACGGCGCGCGCCCGCACAACAGGTGGTAGAGCATCGCTCCCAGGGCGTAGACATCCGCGCGCTCGTCGACCTGTTTGCCTTCGGCTTGCTCGGGCGGCATGTACGCCGGCGTGCCCATCACCGCGCCGACGATGGTCAAGCCTTCGGCCACCGCCTGCAGGCCCGGATCGAGGGTCGCGAGCTCGTCGGCCAGCTCCGCGTCCTTGGCCAGGCCCCAGTCGATGACGATGCTCTCACCGAACTCGCCGACGACCACGTTGCTCGGTTTCAAATCGCGATGAATGACGCCCTTGCTGTGGGCGTAGGCCATGGCGTCGGCTACGGCGACGAGGTTCGGTAACAGCGCCAGGCGCCGCTCGATGGTAGACGAGTCCTTGAGCCGTTGCTCGAGCGAGCTGCCGGACACCATCTTCATGGCGTAGAACGGAGCACCGCTGGACCAGCGGCCCATGTCGTGCACCGGCACGATGCTGGGATGTTCGAGCCGCGCGGTGACGACTGCTTCCCGCAGGAACCGAGCTTCGGCGCCCTCGCCAGAACGCAACAACTCCTTGATAGCGACGGCACGATTGAGCCGCTTGTCGTGAGCGTGGAGGATCCGGCCGAGACCGCCACGCGCGTGCTCGCGCTTGACGTCGTAGCGCCCGCGGTCGGCGATCGGGAAGCTGGCCGAGATTTCGTGGCCCGCCTCCTCCGAGATGTGATCATCCGGGGTCGCCGTCGGAGCGATCATGGTGGACTCGGTTCCCGAGTCGTGCACCTGCTTGGGAGACAGCGTCTTGACCGCGGCGACCGGATCGCGCGTGGCGTTCGCGATGTCCACCGTGTCCGCGTTGGAGTCGACCTGGTCGCCCGTCACCCCTCCCCTGTTGTCGTCAGACGACACCACAGTCAGGCTAGCAGACAGCTGCGCGCCTACACCAGACTGCGATGAAACTGGGTCAACGCCGCGTTGAAGCCGCGGTGAGCGTCCGCGTGCATCATGTGGCCCGCGCCGCGCAGAATCTCCAATCGCGCGTTGGGCAGGGTATTGGCCAGGGCGTCGAGAGTGGGCCGATAAAACCCGCTGGATCGGTCTCCACCCAACAGGAGGGTCGGCAACGCGACCGTGGCCAGCTCGGTGTAGCGCGGCCGATACCTGGCCAGGGCGCCGCTGTCCGCGCGGATCTCGCGCCACAGGGCACAGGCGCGGGCCTGCCAACGCTTGGGCAGCTTCTCGTAGGCCGCGTCGGTGAGCACCGTGCGCAAGAAGAATTCGGCCGCCGCTTCGCCGCCACGTTGATCGACCAGGCGATCGAACTCACAGCCAAAGCCCTGGGGCACCCCGGGTGCGTAGTCCGTCGCTGGCATGGGCGGTTCGCACAACACCATGCCGCGCAGGCGATCCGGGAAGCGCCGAGCGACGTCGAGCAGAATCACCGCGCCGAAGCTGGAACCGCACGCCAACACGGGCGCGTCCGCACAACCGTCGATGACTTCGACGATGTCGTCGGCGGCGGCCTCGACCGACGACCGATTGTCACGCTCGGGCGCTACCAGGCGAAACTGCTTGGCCAGCGATGCCATCTGAATGGTCCACGTCGACGCGTCGGCGGCACTACCGTGCACGAGCACGACCGAAGGCCCATGTCCGCGGGTGACCAACTTCAACACGACTAGCCTTCCGACAGCAGCGCATCCAGGGCGGCCGGCTCGCCGACCGGTGCGGAACACGACATGCCCTTGCACACGTACGCCTGGGCGCGGCCATCGACGCTGGTCTTGTCCGCGAGTAGCGAGTCCGCGGCCCAGCTGCCGGCGACCATCAGCGTTGGTGCGTAATGGCGTCGCGCCGCCGCTAACAATTCTTCGCGCCCCTCGCCATCGGTCACGACCAACTCGACATGATGCAGGTACAGATCGAGAGCGCCGAGCAACCGGGACACCGCAAGCGCATTCGCTCCCTTGAGCCGACCGGCGAGGTAGCGTTCGGCCACGTCGATCCACTCGCTGCGCTCGCACATGAAGCCCACGCGCAACAGACACTCTACGGCGACCGCGGCCCCGCTGGGAATCGCGCCGTCGTGGTTCGACTCGGGACGATGCACCAACAAGCTGTGTGGATCAGTCGGCGTCATGTAGAAGATGCCGACACCATCCTGCTCTTCGTAGAAGCGCTCGATGATTGCCCCGAGCAGCGCTTCGCCGCGCTGCCACCACACCGCGTCTCCGCTGGCCTCGGCCAGGTCCAGGAACGCGGAGGCCACGAACGCGTAGTCATCGATGGTGCCGTCGAGCTTCTTGACGCCGTCTTTGAACGTCCGCCACAGCCGGCCGTCGTCGCGGACCATTTCGTCGACCAGAAAACCACCGACGCTCGTGGCCAAAGCCAGCAGCGAAGCGTCGCTGGTCGCTCGCCACGCGCTCAGTAGGCCACTGACCGCGAGGCCGTTCCAGCCAGCCAGTACCTTGGTATCGGTCGCCGGAGCGATGCGCTCGGCCCGGGCGTCGAACAGGTTTCGGCGTGCGTCGGCCAGTGCCTGCTCATCCGACTCGGCGCCGCGCTCGGTCACCCGGGACAGCACCGTGGTGCCGTGCTCGAAGTTGCCCTGGTTGGTAATCCCGTACGCGGCGTTGAAGTGAATCGCTGCCGCCGGCCCGATGACCGCGCTGACCTCGGCCGGCGTCCACACGTAGAACTTGCCCTCTTCTCCCTCGGAGTCGGCATCCTGGCTTGCGTACAAGCCACCACTGGCGTGACTCATCTCGCGCTCGAGCCACTCGCGGGTCTCGCTGATCACTTGCGTGTACTCGGCGTCACCGGTGATCGCGTAGGCGTCGGCGCACACCCCGAGCAGTTGAGCATTGTCGTAGAGCATCTTCTCGAAGTGGGGCACCAGCCACATCTCGTCGACCGAATAGCGGGCGAAGCCGCCGCCGAGGTGATCGTAGATTCCGCCCCGACACATGTTCTTGGCCTGGAGCAAAAACGCCTCGGTCGCCGGCGCACCAAACTTGAGCCGTCCGGCCCGGGCCAACAGCGTATGGCTGGTCGGCGACGGGAACTTGGGCTTGGTGCCGATGCCCCCGTGCGTGGTGTCGCTGCGCTGGACCAGCTGGCGGCCGGCCGTGATCAACATGCCGATCTCGAGGCTGGCAACATCCGGGTTGGCCGCCTGGCTGCGAAAGTGGGCGTCCATCTGGCGCAGGCCCTCGAGCACGCCCTCGGTGTTGTGCTCCACCTTGTCCCGCTGGTCTGCGTAAGCATCCGCCATAGCGCGCAACAACGTGGGGAAACCGGCCCGGCCGTGGCGCTCGCTGGGCGGAAAGTAGGTGCCCACGAAGAACGGCTTGCCATCCGGAGTGCAGAACGCGGACAGGGGCCAACCACCGCCCTCGCCCATGATCTGGATGGCGGACATGTACACGGCGTCCACATCCGGGCGCTCCTCCCGGTCCACCTTGATGTTGATGAACAGCTCGTTCATCAGCGCAGCGATCTCGGCGTTCTCGAACGACTCGTGCTCCATCACGTGGCACCAATGGCAGGCGGCGTAGCCGATACTGACGAACACCGGCTTGTCCTCGGATCTGGCCCGATCGAACGCCTCGGCGCCCCACGGATACCAGTCCACAGGGTTGTGTTTGTGCTGTAGCAGGTACGGAGACGTCTCGGATTCGAGGCGGTTGGCCATGCCCTCTAAGTAACTGCAACTCCCGGCCCCGTAAAGCCGTTGCGGACGTTGAATTACGAGCCCCAGTAGGCTATAGAAGAGCGCCCTAACCTACCGCAATTCCTTTGCTTCAAGGTGTCCCGGGGGGACGCTGACCAGCACCTGGAGAAGCTGAATGCAAAACGGCGAATCCGTCAACATCACTCCGATCGCGATCGAGGAGGAGATGCAGAACTCGTTCATGAGCTATGCCATGAGCGTGATCGTATCTCGAGCGTTACCCGACGCTCGCGATGGCCTCAAGCCGGTTCACCGGCGCATCTTGTTCGCGCAGCAACGCCTGTCGAACACGTTCAATCGGCCATACGTCAAGTGCGCCCGCGTCGTCGGCGACGTGATCGGTAAGTACCACCCGCACGGCGACTCGGCCGTGTACGACGCCCTGGTCCGCATGGCCCAGGACTTCTCCATGCGCTACATGCTGGTCGACGGCCAGGGCAACTTCGGCTCCATCGATGGCGACCCACCGGCCGCCATGCGTTACACCGAATGTCGAATGATGCGACTCGCGTCCGAGTTGCTCGCCGACCTCGACAAAGAGACGGTCGACTTCCAGCCCAACTACGACGACAAAGAGGAAGAGCCGACGGTTCTTCCGACCAAGGTGCCCAACCTGCTGCTCAACGGCACCACGGGTATCGCCGTCGGTATGGCGACCAACATCCCGCCGCACAACCTGAGCGAGCTCATCGACGGCACCCTGGCGCTGATCGAAAACCCGGAGCTGCCCGATGAGGAGCTGTTCCGGCTGATCCCGGGGCCGGACTTTCCCACCGGGGGCATCATCCAGGGCCGCTCGGGCATCCGCGCCGCCCACAAGCTGGGTCGCGGTTCCATCGTGGTGCGAGGTCGTTCCGAGATCGAAGAGATCCGCAAGGACCGCTTCGCCATCGTGGTCAGCGAGATCCCATTCATGGTCAACAAGGCCCGGTGGATTCAGGCCATGGCCGCCCAGGTGCGCGACAAGAAGCTCGACGGCATCGCCGATATTCGCGACGAGAGCGACCGCACCGGCATCCGCGTGGTCATCGAGCTCAAAAAGAACGCGGTCGAGCAAGTGGTGCTCAACAAGCTCTACAAGCAGACCGCCCTGCAGAACACGTTCAGCGCCAACATGCTGGCGATCGTCAACGGCCGGCCCAAAGTGCTCACCCTGCGCGAATCGCTCAAGGTGTTCATCGACCACCGCCGCGAGGTCGTCACCAAGCGGTCCCAGTTCGACCTGCGCAAAGCCAAAGCCCGCCGGGAAATCGTCGAAGGCTTGGGCCTGGCGACGATGCAGATCGATCGGGTCATCGAGATCATCCGCTCGTCCAAGGACACGGACGAAGCCAGGGTCCGCTTGATGGCGGAGAAAATGGCTGGTCTCGAGGGCTTCCTCGAGCGCGCCGGTCGCCCGGAAGACGAGGTCACGGCCGCGCGTGAAGCCGGTTTCGTGTACCTCAGTGAACGTCAAGCCCAGGCGATCCTCGACATGCGCCTCGGCCGGCTCACCGGCTTGGAGCGCGAGAAGCTCGAAGGCGAATACAAGGACCTGTGGGCTCAGACCGACTACCTCGAGGGCATCCTCGGCGACGAGAGCAAGCTGTTCGGCGTCATCATCGAAGAGCTCACAGAGATCAAAGAGCTGTACGGCGACGAGCGCCGCAGCGAGATCGCCGAGCAAGAGGGTGAAATCCTCACCGAAGAGCTGATCGCCGAAGAAGACATGGTGGTCACGCGCAGCCACATGCAGTACGTCAAGCGCACTCCGGTTAGCGAGTACAGCGCACAGGGACGCGGTGGACGCGGCATCAAAGGCGCCGCTTCGTCGGACGACGACTTCATCACCGACATGTTCGTGGCCTCGACCCACGACCACCTGTTGATCTTCACCAACGTCGGTCGCGTCTATCAGAAGAAGGTCTACGAGCTGCCCAGCGGCGGCCGTACCTCCAAAGGCAGGCCGATTCAGAACGTGGTCGAGCTCCAGGACGATGAGCTCGTCGTCGGCATGTTGCCGGTCACCGAGTTCGGCGACGATCAGTTCGTGTTCATGGCGACCAAGACCGGCAAGGTCAAAAAGACCACCGCCAAGTCGTTCTCCAAGATCCGCGTCAACGGCATCATCGCCATCGGCATCGAAGACGGCGACCGCTTGATGGACGTGCGCTTGACCGATGGCGACATGGACGTACTGCTGGTGACCAAAAACGGCAACACGATTCGGTTCCAGGAGGACCAGGTTCGGCCCATGGGTCGAGAGGCCCGCGGCGTACGCGGCATCAACCTGCGCGAGGGCGACGAGCTCGTCGGCATGAGCGCGTTCCCGGCTGACTGCAACGACGCCCTGCTGACCATCTGCGAAAACGGTTACGGCAAGCGCACCAAGCTCACCGAGTACCCGACCAAGAACCGTGGTGGCATCGGCGTGATCAACATCCGCACCACGAATCGAAACGGCCCCGTCTCGGGTAACCGCATCGTCAAAGACGAAGACCACATCATCCTGATCTCCAACCGCGGCAAGATCATCCGCATGCACGCCAGCGACATCTCCATGCAGGGACGCGCAACCCAGGGCGTGCGCATCATGCGCGTGGACACCAACGAGATCGTCGTATCGGTCGAAGCGGTGGCGGATCCGTCGGAAGAAGACGAGGCGGCGATCAGTCGGCCGGATATCGAGACTGTCGAGGTACCGACAATTTCGGCCGATGGCAGCCCAGATGGCGGCGAACAGAGCGACGACGACAGTGACGCCGGTGACGACAGTGACGCCGGTGACGACGGTGACGACGGTGATTCCGGTGATGCCGGTGATGCCAGCGAGACGGAGACCGACGGTGAGTAACGAAAAGTCCGCGGCGCTGTTCGAGCGCGCACAGAAGGTCATTCCAGGCGGCGTCAACTCACCGGTGCGCGCCTGCCGGTCCATCGGCGGCGAGCCGTTGTTCATCAGTCACGGCGACGGCGGCACCATCTCGACCGCCGACGGCGACAGCTACATCGACATGGTGTCCTCCTGGGGACCGCTGATCCTCGGCCACACCCACGGCGAGGTCATGGAGGCGATCGCCGAAGCCATGGGCTCGGGCACGACGTTTGGTGCGCCCACTGAGCTAGAAGTACGCTTCGCCGAAGCCATCGTAGAAGCCGTGCCCAGCGTAGAAAAAGTGCGCGCCGTTTCCTCGGGCACCGAAGCCACCATGAGCGCGTTGCGCTTGGCCCGGGGCTTCACCAAGCGGGACAAGATCATCAAGGTGGAGGGCGGCTATCACGGCCACGCCGACTTCTTGCTGGTCGCTGCGGGCTCCGGCGCCGCCACCCTGGGTATCCCCGGCTCGGCCGGCGTCCCCGAAGGCTCGGCCAAAGACACCCTGCTCGTCCCATATAATGATGTGGATGCGGTGCGCGAGGTGTTCGCCAACAACGCCGACAGCATCGCCGCGGTGATCATCGAGCCAGTTGCCGGCAACATGGGCTTGGTGCCGCCGCAGCCCGGCTACCTCGAGGGCCTTCGCGAAGTCACCAAGGCCAACGGCGCCCTGCTCATCTTCGACGAGGTCATCACCGGATTCCGCGTGTCGTACGGCGGTGCCCAGAGCCACTTCGGCGTCACCCCGGACCTCACCTGCCTGGGCAAGATCATCGGCGGCGGCATGCCGGCCGCTGCCTTCGGCGGTCGCGCCGATATCATGGACGCGATGGCGCCGGACGGCGATG
>SPJJ01053228.1_pt1 | contig 11039 bp, 10 predicted proteins | sample 3741741 | NCBI WGS metagenome assembly SPJJ01 (sample SAMN10925908, study PRJNA522277) | cold seep metagenome | isolation source: Elba SIP-enriched marine methane seep metagenome, extraction at timepoint T1 | place: Italy: coast of Elba, Mediterranean Sea | collected 2014-05 | reverse complement strand
GCCATGGGCGTGGCGCAAGGCGCGCGGGAAGAGGCCGAGAACGCGATGAAGTCGATGATCGACCGCTGGCTGGCTGACCGCGATTTCGTCACCCGCGAAGAATTCGACGCGGTCCGCGCTATGGCCCAGAAAGCCCGCGAAGAAAACGCAACACTCGAAGCGCGCATCGCCGCGCTCGAGGCAAAACTGGACAAATAACGCCCAGGCGTTTCCCGCTTTTCAGTTGTTTGGACAAAACTTAACGCCGCGCAATCCAGCTTGGTTTGTGCGGTGAAGTGTATTTTGACGCATCGCAGAATTTAATCAAGACAAAGCTGGCCCGAGCGCCAATATTTTGATCGCCGTTGCCGACTGTCCACAACTTATTGCTGTTATCCCCAAGAATTAGGGTTGCCAGAACTCACGGTACATCGCACCATATTTAGTACAGGCCTATGGGGGAAGCCCGGCTTGTAGAGCAGGCAACTAGCGCTGGGGCGCTGCCAGCCCCGAAATGCTAGAGATTAGTGAGGTGGCATTATGGCCCTTTCCGAGCAGTATCTCGAAGAAGACATTCATCCGATCGACATTGTTGAACATCTGGCGGAACACCACGACTGGGATTTTGATCGTATAGGCGACGATCAGATCGCCATGGCTGTCGAAGGACAGTGGCGGACATACTCGATCACTCTGGCCTGGTCCAACTATGACGAAACGCTGCGCATGGTGTGCTCTTTTGAGATGGAGCCGCCGGCCGAGCGTGAAATGCAGCTTTATGAGTTGCTCAACAAGATGAATGACCAATGCTGGGCGGGTGCCTTTACCTATTGGGCAAACCAGAAGCTGATGGTCTACCGCTATGGGCTGGTCCTAGCAGGGGGGCAAACAGCCAGCGCGGATCAGATCAACACAATGATCACCGCCGCCGTCATGAGCGCCGAGCGGTATTACCCGGCTATCCAACTGGTGACCTGGGGCAATCGAGAGCCAGAAGAAGCCATGCAAGTGGCCATTGCAGAGGCCTACGGCCGGGCGTAAAGCTTTGCCCCGAACCGATATGTAAAGCGGGAGGGGCAAATGGACATGACACGTGTGGCCGAACAGGGGCTTGTGCTTCTGGGGTGCGGAAAGATGGGGTCCGCAATGCTGGCGGGGTGGCTGGAACACGGCCTCTCGCCAGCGTCCGTTTGGGTGATTGACCCAAATCCGTCCGACTGGCTGAAAGCGCAGGACGTGAACATCAACACACCATTGCCCGAATCCCCTGCGGTTGTACTGGTTGCCGTCAAACCGCAGATGATGGGCGAAGCTCTGCCTGCGATTCAGGCGCTGGGCGGTGGTGACAGCCTGTTTGTCTCGGTCGCGGCGGGCACTTCAATCGCCACGTTCGAAACCGTACTGGGCAGCAATACTCCAATCATTCGCGCCATGCCCAACACCCCCGCGGCCATCCGTCAGGGTATCACGGCGCTGATTGGCAACAGCCATGCTTCGGACAATGATCTGACCTTGGCTGAAAGTTTGCTGTCGGCAGTGGGCGAAACAGTGCGTCTGGACAATGAGGCACAGATGGACGCCGTAACCGGTCTCAGCGGATCCGGCCCGGCCTATGTCTTCCACCTGATTGAAACCCTTGCCGCTGCGGGTGAGGCACATGGCCTGCCTGCAGAGATGGCGATGAAACTGGCCAAATCCACCGTGGCCGGTGCCGGAGCGCTGGCCATGGCGGCAGAGGACGACCCAGCACAGCTGCGCATTAACGTGACCTCTCCGAATGGCACTACTCAGGCCGCGCTTGAGGTGCTGATGCATGATGAACAGGGGTTCCCCGACCTACTGCACCGTGCCGTCAAAGCCGCAACCGACCGATCCAAGGAGCTGTCACGTGAGTGAGATTACATTTGACGACTTTCTCAAAGTCGATATCCGGGTAGGCGAGGTGATCCGCGCCGAACCCTATCCCGAGGCCCGCAAACCCGCGATCAAGATGTGGATCGACTTCGGCGAAGAGATCGGCGAGCGCAAGACCTCGGCCCAGATCACTGCGCATTACGATCCGTCAGCTTTGATAGGCAAACAGGTCATGGCTGTGGTCAATTTCCCTCCGCGCCAGATCGGCAGGTTCATGTCCGAGGTTCTGGTGCTGGGCCTGCCCGATGAAAATGGCGAGATCGTTTTGATCGGCCCTGATGGCAAAGTTCCAACCGGCGGGCGGATGCACTGATGAAACTGCTGATCACTCGCCCAATGACCTCGGCGGTCGAAGCCCGCACCCGTGCCGAGTTCGACGTGGAGATACGAGAGAACACGCGGCCCATGTCACGGCAGGAGATGCTGTCCGCTCTAGCAAACTTCGACGTGGTCGTTCCGACACTGGGCGACCAGTTTTCAGCTCAGGTTTTTGAGGATGCAGACAAGCCTCGTTGCAAGCTGTTGGCCAATTTCGGCGTTGGTTATAACCACATCGATGTGGATGCAGCACGCTCAGCCGGTGTGGAGGTGACCAACACGCCCGGTGCGGTCACCGATGCGACGGCAGATATCGCCATGACCCTGCTGCTGACCACAGCGCGCCGCGCAGGCGAAGGCGAGCGTCTGGTGCGCGCGGGTCAATGGCAAGGCTGGCACCCAACACAGATGCTGGGGCATCACGTTACTGGCAAGCGTGTTGGGATCGTTGGTATGGGCCGCATCGGGCAGGCTATCGCCCGTCGGTGCCATTTCGGCTTTGGAATGCAGGTGGCCTATCAATCCCGCAGTGCCAAGAATCTGGACTTCCCGGCGGAGTTCATGCCCCAATTGCAGAGCTTGGCTGCCTCGGTCGACTTCCTAGTGCTCGCGGTGCCCGGCGGCGCGGAAACCCGCCATCTGATCGACGCGCATATCCTCGCGTCGATGAGCCCTTCAGCCATTCTGATAAATATCGCTCGGGGCGAAGTCGTGGACGAAGCGGCCCTGATTTCGGCACTGCAATCCGGTCAGGTTGCAGGGGCTGGGCTGGATGTCTACGAATTCGAACCCAAAGTGCCACAGGTCCTATGCGATATGGAAAATGTCACTCTGCTGCCCCATCTGGGCACAGCGACCGAAGAAGTGCGCAGCAGCATGGGCCATATGGCGCTGGACAATGTGGCGGCCTTTAAGGCGGGCAGGGCGCTGCCCAACCCGGTTTAGTCGCCCACGGCCTCGCGCCAATGCTTTCGGCAGAGCGAGACGTAGGTCTCGTTCCCGCCGATCTGCACCTGGGCACCTTCGGTGATGGCATTGCCGTTTTCGTCCTGACGAATCACCATTGTGGCTTTGCGGCCGCATTTGCAGATGGTGCGCACCTCGCGCATTTCGTCAGCAAGGGCCAGCAGGGCGGCTGATCCGGGGAAAAGCTTGCCCTGAAAATCCACCCGCAACCCATAGGCCAGCACCGGCACTTTAAGATCATCGACCGCGCGCGCCAGCTGCCAGACCTGTTCTTCGGACAGGAACTGGGCCTCGTCGATGAACACACACGCCACCACGCCTTCCTTCAGGCGATTCTGAATCATGGTGAATACATCGTCGTCAGGTGTGAATCTGTCGGCCTGTTCCGAGATACCGATACGCGACGCAATCCGCCCGGCTCCTGCTCGTCCATCGATGGCGGCGGTCATCAGATAAGTCTGCATCCCGCGCTCACGATAGTTGTGCGAGGCCTGCAGTAACACGGTCGATTTACCCGCGTTCATGGTCGAATAGTTGAAATACAGCTTTGCCATGGCGCGGGTCTAAATTGCCTGATGCAAAGGAACAAGATATCAATCGTTTTGTCAGAGCGACGTCGCCGTTGTTTTTGCAGAGGCCGAGCTACGCTCTAGGGGATGGAACCCCGACATCCACAACAGCGACGCCGTCGGCCAACATGTGGCCAAAACGGAGCGAGGCCCAAACAATACCACCTCGCAATCACTCGTTACCGGCTTGAACTGCCGCCACTCACTCACAAAATCCCCCGCATATCTGAGGGATAGTCAATGTATGACATTTCAATTATGACTCGGTTATGGGAAATTTCCCGACGCTTTCCCCCAATTGGACATCGGGCAGGCGTTTGCAGGTAACAAAGGTAATAAAATGGCAGATATCGGGGCCTATCTGAAAAAGCACACAGAAGCTTTGGTCAAAGACGTCGGAATCGAAGCCGCATGTGAAATTACCGGGAAATCCAAGGCCACTCTGGGCCGGTATTATTCCGACAACGCCGAACATGCGGACAGGTTCATGCCTGTGGATGCGGTGGCCCGTCTTGAAAACGCGGCAACTTACCCGCATGTCACGTCGGCTTTGGCGGATCTGAAGAACATCACCTTGTCTTATACTGACCGCAATTCGACTGAGCCACGTACAGGTGGCGTGAACTCGGATGTCATCGCGCTCAGCCAACGGTTTGCGATGCTGATGACCGAGTATCAGGCAGCCATCGAAGACGGCATCATAACCGTGAACGAGGCCAAGCGACTGTTGAGGGAAACCAGCCTGCTGCAACAGGTTCTGATCGAGATGAAGCTGCACCTGGAAGAAGAAAGCGTCAGTTAAGTCACATTTCAAACGACGCGCGGCCAGTCCCGGCTTTATTCCGCTGGTAGGGCCGTTCAAATGGCGCGGCACAAATTAGTGGTCAGAGCATGATCTCAGATGGCGCTGCAGGCCTCAATTACGTCACGCCCGTGCGATAGGCACACGACGCAGGCAATTCTGTTGAGGACTCAAAAGCATGCAAACATCGCAACAGCTTTACAGGTCTCACACGGACCCGGTGGTTCGGTGGGGTTTCCTGTGTGCCTTTGCGGTGCTTGTGGTCTTGATGACGATCAGTGGCCACTACGAAGGATCTGATGATGTAATGCGCTGGGTCGGGGTGCGAGACCTGTTGGCAGGGCAGAGTTGGTTCGACACGTATCAGCATCGCCTGGGTCCCGACGGGGGTACGCTGATGCATTGGTCCCGCCTGGTCGACGCCCCGATTGCAGGGCTATACGTCGCGTTTCGTTCTGTCCTGCCACCGAACATCGCCTTTCAGATGACGGCTTTTGTCTGGCCTGCATTGCTGGCCGCTCTGACCTTGTGGGCCTTTGCAGTCACTGGCGGCGTGCTGGGCAGACGCGAGGGCGCAATCTCGGCTTTGGTTATAGGGGTGCTAACGCTCGAACATTCGCGGAAGTTCGACTATTTCTCGTTCGATCACCACAATCTTCAAATATTGCTCTTCGCCGCCTCACTTGCTTTTTTTGTCTTACGTAAACACAAGCTCTATTCTGCATGGATGCTGGGTATCTGTCTGGCGCTTTCTGTGTCCGTCGGAACCGAGTCGATCCTTCAGGTTGCCCTTATCGCGGTGTTTTGTGCCATCGACTGGATAAGCAACGGTTTGTCCGCGCGCCGCCGCACCATAGGCTTCGGGGCTGCACTGGTTTTTACACTTGCATTGACCAGCCTGGTGACGACGGGGCGCGACGGGTTCTTTTTCCTAAGCTGCGACGCCCTGACCCTTAGTGTGGCCTTGCCTGCAACTGTGGCTGCTATTGGGCTTTTGGCTGCGGCCTGGATAGGCTCTGGTTGGTCCGTGCCAGGCCGGTTCGGGGCATGTCTTGCTGTTGGGGTCATGACGCTGGCCCTTGCCTTTGCCTTTGCGCCTTATTGCCTCAGCAATCCGATCGACGCGTTGCCTCAGGATATGCGGGATTACTGGCTGAGCCAGGTGGCCGAGGCTCAGAATATCTCTGTTGTGTTGGAGCGGCACAGGGGTGAAGCCATAGCTCTGATGGCCATGTCCCTGCTTACAATGGGTGCAGCAATTGCTTTCGCACTCAGATCGCGGGCTGGATTGGACTACACCTTGTTTCTGGTTTTGATTGCGGCAGGGTTTGTCGTGTTTCTCTATCAAACCCGAATGATGACCTTCCTCAGCGTTTCGCTTGTGGCGGTTCAGGCGCAGATTCTCCGCGTGCTTTATTGTTCTTATGCGCGGGATCGCCGAATGATCGCGGGGCTGGCGATGGTGGCATTTGTGATCTGTGCCTCACCCAAGGTGGGCATCAGTCTGGAAAGACAGATCGGGGCGCTTTCCGGACCCGCCTTTTCGGCTACGGCCGCAGCCGTAGGGCAGGACACATCTGCTACAGGGGCGTCCTGCCGCGTGCCGCAAGCCTATGCAGCCCTGCAAGATCTGCCCAAGGGCATGGTTCTTGTCGATTTCGACTTTGCTGCGAATGTTTTGCGCTATACGGATCATTCGGTTCTGGGCGGAAATTATCACCGGAATCAGGCTGGGATCCTGGCGCAGATTGACCTGTTCCGGTCCGATGCGTCTGAAATCGCGCCGCGATTGGGCGCGCTGGGCGTCGACTACGTTATGCTCTGTGCTTCCTCGTCCCGAGCCGAGTTCTGGGCCTGGGCGTCGGACGGGAAGGGTTTACAAACCCGGTTGATTGAAGGCGAGGTCCCGAACTACCTCAACCGCATTCCAGGTGCACCGAACGACGCGTTTCGGATTTTCAAAGTGACTGCAACACAATAGGCGGTGGTCAGGCGTGGCGTTTCACGATTACCGACCCAACCGAATACCCGGCCCCAAACGAACAGATCAGACCAAGGTCGCCGTCTTGCAAATCATCGGAATATTTCGAGAACGCAATGATCGACCCGGCGGATGAGGTGTTGGCGTAATCCTGGAGGATGTTCGGTTGCTCGCCGGCCTCGGGCGTGCGGCCCAAAACTTTCTTGCCGATGAAATCGTTCATGGTCTTGTTGGCCTGATGCAGCCAAATGCGTTTCAGATCGGTGTTCTCGACCCCTTCAGCCTCCATGTGGTCACTGATGTGCTTGCTGACCATCGGCAGCACTTCTTTGAATACTTTGCGCCCGTTCTGCATGAATTGCATGTCGCGCCGGTCGATCAGCCCATCTGGGCGCGAGCGGCGTAGGAAGCCGTTGTTGTTACGAATATTGTTGGAGAAAGCTGTGGCGCAGCGGGTCGAGAGGATCTCGAAATGTGGGCCTTGTGCCTCTTCGATGCGCTCGATCAGGGTTGCCGTCGCCACATCGCCAAAGATGAAGTGACAATCGCGGTCCCGCCACTCCAGATGACCCGAGCAGATTTCGGGGTTGACCACCAGTGCCGCCCGCACCGATCCTGATCGCACCATGTCCGCCGCCGCCTGAATGCCAAACGTGGCCGAGGAACAGGCAACGTTCATGTCAAAGCCGAATCCGTCAATGCCCAGTTCCTGCTGGATCTCGATCGCAATCGCGGGATAGGCGCGTTCATGGTTCGAGGCCGCGCAGATCACCAGATCAACATCCGCCACCGTGCGCCCTGCCTGCGCCAGCGCCTTCTTGCAGGCATCGACCGCCATCTCGGTCATGATCCCGGGCTCTTCATCGCTGCGCTGATGCAGCGATGGGTGCATCACATCGGGATCCAGCACCCCGGTCTTGTCCATCACATAGCGGCTTTCGATCCCCGATGCCTTTACGATGAACTCTTCGGACGAATGCTGCATCGGCTCTATCTGGCCAGCTGCGATTGCTTCGGCATTCTTAGCGTTCTGTATGTCGGCATAGGCGTTGAACGCCTTGACGAGTTCGGCGTTGGTGATGGTGCTTTCTGGCGTGAAGACACCAGTACCGGTGATTGCGGGGGTATACATGGCGGGCCCTGAATGTTTCGGATCTGCCCAAAATGCAGTCATGGTGTCATTTGATCAAGGTATGTTGACCTAAGGGAACTTACCTGGAGGTTCAATTTCATATCTTGAATAGTTCATAAACTGAAGTATATCACTCCAATGACGCGCGCGGAGATTCCCAATGCCAGACGATATCAGCACCAGACTTGGCCGTCTCAGCCCCGAGATTCAGGCGATCATGGGTGTGTATGCCCTGTACTGGAAACTGGAAGAGACATTTGACTGTATCGAAACGGACCTGAGCCATCCCGAATGCCATATGCTGATTAAGCTGGATCAGCCAAAGCGCATGGGAGTGCTGGCCGCGGACATGCTGAGTGTGCCGTCAACGATCACGGCCACTGCGGACTCCCTTGAAAAAGCAGGCTATCTGACGCGCGAGCGTGACCCCGAAGACCGCCGGGCTTGGTTGCTTGTGTTCACCGCGCAAGGCGAAGAGGCCCGCAACATGCTGGTGGCCGAAGCCGGAGACCTGTTTCACAGAGCCTCTGGTCTGGACGAAGAAGAAACAGCCGAATTCGCGCGACTGGCGCGCAAAATCCGTGACAATGTTTTGAAAACGGGAATTCCCGAGGGATTGAAGAAATGAAACTCCTGACCTCTATCGGCCTTGCTCTGGCCGTTCTGGCAAGCCCCATTGCCGCTCAAGACACCCCGAAACCGGTAAAACTCTTGCAGGTACGCGAAACGGCACCTGGCTTCACCCGCCAATTCTTTGGCCGTGTCGCTGCGCGTCAGACCGTTGACCTGGCCTTTCAGGTGGCAGGCCAGATCGTCGAGATGCCCATCAATGAAGGTTTTGTGATCCCCAAGGATGGCCTAATCGCTCGACTGGATCAGGAGCCATTTGACCTGCGCCTCAACAGGGCCCGGCTTCAAAAGGAACAGGCCGACCGTACAGTAGCACGCCTGTCGCGCCTGCGGGGGACAACCGCCAGCCAAGTGACCGTGGATGATGCCGAGACCGAAGCGCAACTGGCCGCGATCACTTTGCGCGATGCGGAATACGATCTGGAACACGCGACGTTGACTGCGCCCTTTGACGCGCTGATCTCGAGCCGTGCGGTCGAGGCGTTCACTACCGTCTCGGCAGGCACCCCAATCGTCCGAATCCACGACATGTCTGAACTGCGTATCGAGGTGGACGTTCCCGAGATCCTGTTCCAGCGATCGGGGCAGAACGACGACATCACGATCACCGCCAAATTCCCTGTTAGTGACGAGGTCTTCCCGCTGGAAGTTCGTGAATTCGACGCGGAAACCTCAAGCGTTGGGCAGACCTTCCGAATCCAGTTCGGACTGACTCCACCTGAGGGGTTGCAGATCCTCCCTGGCTCGTCGGTCACCGTCAACGTGCAGGTTCAGGATGAGCGTACAGGCATCGTCGTGCCCGCGACAGCTGTGGTCGCTGATGCCACCGGCGAACTCAGCGTCATGGTGTTTTCCCCGGCCGGTGCCGATGAAGGCACCGTCCGCCTTGTACCCGTGACCATTGAACCCACGCAGACCGGTGACGTTCGGGTGCTGACAGGCTTGTCCGATGGTGACGAAGTGGTCGTGGCTGGCGGCGCGGTACTGACAGACGGTCAGACCGTGCGCCGGTTTACCGGCTTCGCGAACTGAGGTGCTGAAAGATGAACATCGCTCGTGCCTCGATTGATCGGCCGCTTTACACATGGCTGATCATACTCATTGCCCTCTTTGGTGGCATCTGGGGGTTCACCTCGCTCGGTCGGTTGGAAGATCCGGCCTTCACGATCAAAAACGCGGTTATTGCCACGCAATACCCCGGTGCCACGGCGGAACAGGTGGCGTTGGAGGTCTCGGAACCGCTTGAATCCGCCATTCAGCAAATGGGCGAGGTGGACGTTATCACCTCGGTTAACCAACCCGGGCAATCGCTGATCGAGGTTGAGATCAAATCGATTTATGACGGCACCGAACTGCCCGATATCTGGACCCGCCTGCGGGCCAAGGTGCGCGACGCCGCCCGAGGTTTGCCGTCTGGCGTTGGACAGCCCTATGTAAATGACGGTTTTGGTGATGTTTTTGGCCTTTTCTATGCCGTCACTGCAGAAGGATTCTCGGACGCTGAAAAGCATGAACTGGCCACGTTCTTGCGGCGAGAATTGCTGGCCGTCGAAGGTGTGGCGGATGTCGAAGTACAGGGATTGCCCGACGAGGCAATCTTTGTGGAACCTGATCTGGCGATCTCGGTAAACCAGAACGTCCCGCTTCAGGCGATCAACGAAGCTATTGCCAATGCGGATTCGGTAAATTCTTCGGGCTCCCTGCGTTCGGAAAACGACCGGACACCCATCTTAACGGCTGAAGGGTCCGACAGCGTTTCGGCCATCGCTGGCTTGTCAGTTGGCTCACAGGGGCAGGTGATCAATCTTTTTGATATGTCTGATGTGTTTTTTTTACGCCAGAACGATCCCGACATCATGATCCGCTATAACGGGACCGAAGCCTTTACCCTTGGCATTGCCGGACTTTCCACGGAAAACATCGTCGAAGTCGGAAAACGGGTCGACGCCAAGTTTGCCGAGCTGAACACCAATATCCCGTTCGGGGTCGATATCCTGCCGATCTACCAGCAACATGTTGTGGTCGAGCAGGCCTCGAACGATTTCCTTGTAAACCTTGCCATGTCGGTGGCCATTGTGGTCGCCGTACTGGGCATCTTCATGGGCTGGCGAGCAGCTATAGTCGTGGGCTCGACCCTGTTGCTGACAGTGGTCGGCACACTCCTGTTCATGTCGCTGTTCTCGATCGAGATGGAGCGGATATCGCTGGGCGCCCTGATCATCGCTATGGGGATGCTTGTGGACAACGCCATCGTGGTCGCCGAAGGGATGCAGATCTCCATGTTGCGCGGCAAGTCCTCGCGCGATGCCGCCGAAGATGTGGCATCGAAAACCCAGATCCCGCTGTTGGGGGCCACTGTAATCGGTATCATGGCGTTTGCCGGCATCGGCCTCAGCCCCGATGCGACGGGTGAATTCCTGTTTTCTCTGTTTGCTGTGATCGGTATCTCGCTGTTGCTCAGCTGGATACTGGCCATAACTGCTACGCCGCTTTTGGGACACTACTTCTTCAAGCAGGGCAAAGAAGGTGAGATCGACGCTTACGGAGGCATCCTGTTCCGTATCTACGGCGCGATCCTTCGCTTCGCGCTGCGCTTCCGCTGGTTGGTTGTTGCTGGCCTCATTGGTGTGACGGTTGTCTGCTACGCCGGGTTCGGGCTGATGAAACAGCAGTTCTTCCCGAACTCGAACACGCCGCTGTTCTTCGTGCATTACAAGCTGCCTCAGGGCACACCGATTGCGCGCACGG
>SPJJ01045916.1_pt1 | contig 11041 bp, 9 predicted proteins | sample 3741741 | NCBI WGS metagenome assembly SPJJ01 (sample SAMN10925908, study PRJNA522277) | cold seep metagenome | isolation source: Elba SIP-enriched marine methane seep metagenome, extraction at timepoint T1 | place: Italy: coast of Elba, Mediterranean Sea | collected 2014-05 | reverse complement strand
GGCGCGGCGGTGCTGACCTACCGCGTGCTCTCCCCCGCACAAGACGTGATACAGATCCCGCCCGTGCCCAACTCGGGCCTCGTCGAGTAGAGACTGTCGTGCGTAAGCCCCTCGCCCTGACCATGATGGTCATCGCCCTCACCCAAAGCGGCTTCACCTGCGGCCCCGGCATCGATCCTCCCGAGATGATCTGCCCTGGCGGCGACCCGCCGGCCCAAGCCACCGTGCAGGTGGGTCAAGTCGACGCCAACAACGCCTTTCAGCCGCTATCCAATGACCAGGTCTATGCCCCCGAATTTGGCAGCCAGGGCGGCCAACACGTCTTCGTGGCGGTGCGCTTTTACGCCAATGCGGGTGAGCAGGAGTGGGGCCACCGCTTCAGCATCGTCGATGACATGCAGCAGGAGTTTGGCGACCGCTACGTCATCGAGCCCACCTGCGCCCCCGGGTGGACAATCGCCAAGAACCTGCGCGTCTTCTTGGACTTCAGCGCGGCCACCACCGGCACCATCTCCGTGGAGTCCGGCCCCACCGACATGTCCGGCGAGCAGACCACAGTGCTGCGAACCAGCGGCAGCATTCGCCTTGAGTAAGACCGTGGCCCCGCGGTATCGCCAAAGGCGTGCAACGCAAGCGCTATGGCGACGTCTCCTTCGAAGTGCCTGATGATTGGGTAGATTTTTCGGTCGTGACCCTCGCGGGCGGCGACAGCAAGAAGTTTGCGCCCAGCATCACCGTGACGCGTCAAGAGTCCATGGGCGGCGACCTCGGCGCCGAGGCCAAGCGCCAGCTCAAAGACATCAAGCGGCAGTTCAAGGGGCACAAGCTCATCGCCGACAGCGCGCAGACCTTGGGCAAAGTGCAGGCCTACCTGCTTGAGCACCAGATGATGAGCCCGGAGCGTGTGCGAGTACGACAGCTGCAATACTTCTTCCGCAGCGGAGAGGACTTGGTGGTCGTCAGCCTGGCTTGCGCCGAGTCCGAGATGCAGACCCGCCGCCCACGTTTTGAAGAGATCGCGGCCAGCTTCGTGCTGCACAGCAGCTAGGGCGCAATGCAGATTGCCGTCATCAGCGACCTGCACCTCGGCGCCAAGGACCGCCTGGATCGCTTCGCCCGCGCCGATGAGGCTGAGCTGAGGCTGAACGCCTTCATGGCCCGCCTCGAAAGGAGCGTGGACCGTGTGGTGCTCTGCGGAGACATCTTTGAGACGCTGCGCGCCGGCCTGCCCGGGCCCTCCCGGGCCGCACTGCAGGCTGCGCTGCAATCCTATCCAGAGGTCACTCGCCGCATCACTCAGGACGAGCGCTACGTACTCATCCAGGGCAACCACGATACGCTGACGGGGCCCGTTCTGGGCGCGCATGAGTTCTTCCGACTCGAGGACCACGGGCTCAAGCTGCTGTTCTTTCATGGCCACCAGCTCGACCGCCTCGCGCGCGGAAACGCACCCATTGGACGCCTCGGCATCTGGGCCGGTGGCGTCTTGGAGCGCCTGGGCCTCAACGTCACGCACCGGGTCGATGCCTTCCGCGGACACGCCTATGACAGCCCCGACGCGCCCGACGCAGATCCGAGCCGACGCGAGCGCGCGGCCATCGCATTAGGCAAGCAGATGGGCACCGACGTCGTGATCAACGGCCACACCCATAATCTCGTGCACCATGAGCTCGATGACCTGGTCTACCTCAATAGTGGGACCTGCTTAAGCGGTCGCCAGGAGGCCGTGATCATCGACACCCAAGGTCCGCGCTTCGAGTTGCTGCGCGAGTGAATCCCCGGGGCCCCTCGTGCGCCGACTGGCTTGAGGCAAGCCAATCGGCGCTGTCACTTTACAGCTGCGAACCTCGGGAGTAGGCCGAGACCATGGACCCTGCGCGGCCGGCCCCCTCACAGGCATTTTGGCAGGCGCTGCGCGCGCAGCTGCCCGACGACAGCCTGCTCACCGACGACCAGAGCCTGCAAACCTATGGTCGCGACTGGACCAAGGTGCACAGCCCCACCCCCTGCGCCGTAGTCTTGCCAAAGAGCACCGAGGAGGTGGCAAGCCTCCTTGCGCTTTGTCAGACCCATGATGTGGCGGTGGTGCCCTCAGGAGGCCGCACCGGCCTGGCGGCAGGCGCGGTGGCCGCCCAAGGGGAGCTGGTGCTGTCATTGGACCGCATGCGCACTTTGGGTCCCGTGGATCCGGTAGCCCGGACCGTGACGGTGCAGGCCGGCGCCATCACCCAGTCCGTGCACGAACACTGCGCCGAACAGGGCCTGACCTGGCCCGTGGACTTCGCCTCCTCCGGCTCCAGTCAGATCGGCGGCAACATCGCCACCAACGCGGGCGGCGTGCGGGTGGTGCGCTATGGCCTGACCCGGCAGTGGGTCATCGGTCTGCAGGTCGTGACGATGTCGGGCGAGATCTTGGAGCTCAACGGCGCGTTGGAGAAGAACAACACCGGCATCGACCTGCGGCAGCTCTTCATTGGCAGCGAGGGGGTCCTGGGCATCATCACCGAGGCCACCCTCAAACTGACGGCCCTGCCCGGTGAAAGTCGTGTTGCCCTGCTCGGAGTGCAGGGCCTGAGCGCGGCCCTGCAGGTCTTTGAGTCCGCCCGCCGTGCGCGCGGCTTTGAACTATTAGCCTTTGAGTACCTCACCGACCTGTGCATGGACGCGGTGCTCGAAGAAACCGGTGGCGTCAGCCCCTTTGCGGACCGCAGCCCAGCGTACATTTTGGTCGAGCTAGAGACGCCCAGCGGCGGCCCCCAGGATGCACAGGACGAGTGGCTGCAGCGGCTCTTCGAAGATAGCCTGGTGCTCGACGGAGTCCTCGCGGACTCCCACGCCAAGAGCCAGGCCCTATGGGGCTTTCGTGAGCGGATCAGCGAGACACTCTCGAAGCGTGGCTTCTTACACAAAAACGACGTCTCGGTGCCCGTATCTCGGCTCGCAGCTTTTGCCGACGAGATGATGAAGACCTTGTCGAGGACCTACCCCGACTTTCAAATCTACTTCTTCGGGCACATCGGGGACGGCAACCTGCACGTCAACATCATGCAGCCCGAGGGCATGCCAAAGCATGAGTTCCTCGCGCAGGTAAAGGGCACCGACCCGGTGCTCTTTGAGCTAATCCGCGACTATGGGGGCAGCATCTCAGCCGAGCATGGCATCGGCCTGCTCAAGCGGGACTTTTTAGCGTACAGCCGCAGCCCAGCCGAAATCGCGATCTTCAAGGGCATCAAGAAGGTGCTCGACCCCAAGGGTCTACTCAACCCTGGGAAAGTATTCGAAAGCTGAAAGGCCAAGACCGTGAACGCCAGGACATCCTTCCCCAAAGACAAGCTCAACATCGTGCTCTTCGAGGGCATCTCAGATACTGCCGTGCAAGCGCTGCACAAGGCCGGATACAGCAGCGTACGCAGGCTCGATCACTCCCAGTCCGGAGATGAGCTCAAGGCCACCCTGGCCGAGGCCCACATGGTCGGGGTGCGCTCCCGTACCCAACTGACCGCCGAAGTCCTCGCAGCGGCCCCAAAGCTGATGGCTATCGGCTGCTTCTGCATCGGCACAAACCAAGTCGATCTGCAGTTCGCGGCGCGACGCGGTATTCCCGTATTCAACGCGCCCCACTCCAATACACGCAGCGTCGCGGAGCTGGTGATCGCCGAGGCCGTGATGCTCATGCGCGGCATCGCGGACAAGAACTTAGCCGCTCATGAGGGCCGTTGGACAAAGAGCGCCAAAGGCAGCCACGAGCTGCGCGGGCGCACCTTAGGCATCGTGGGCTATGGGCACATCGGCTCGCAGGTCTCGGTACTCGCCGAGGCCTTCGGCATGAACGTGCTGTATTATGACATCGTGCCCAAGCTCGCCATGGGCAACGCAACCCAGCTTGACAGCCTTGAGGCCCTGCTCGCGCAGGCCGATCTTGTGACGCTGCATGTGCCCCAAGCCGCCGATACCGCCAACCTCATGAGCAGCGAGCGCATCGCGCAGATGCGGTCCGGCAGCATGCTGATCAACCTCTCCCGAGGCAACGTCGTAGACCTGGACGCCCTGGCCGCTGCACTCAACGAGGGACGCCTCAAGGGCGCAGCGGTCGACGTCTTCCCGACGGAGCCCAAGAGCAATCAGGACGCCTTCGACAGCCCACTTCGGGGGGTAGGCAACGTTATCCTGACCCCCCACATTGGCGGCAGCACCCAGGAGGCCCAGCGCAATATCGGCGTGGAGGTGGCGCACAAGCTGGTGAGCTATAGCGACCTCGGCCGCACCATCGGGGCGGTCAACTTCCCGGAGCTTTCGTTGGTGCCGCACGAAGGCGCGCACCGGATCCTTCACATCCACAAGAACCAACCTGGCGTACTCAGCGCCTTGAACAATATTCAGGCCGAGTCCCACGCCAACATCGTCGCCCAGTACCTGCAGACCACGGCCGAAGTGGGTTACGTGGTTATGGATATCGATGGTGCCCAGGGCGATGAGCTCAAAGAGGCCCTAAGCGCCCTGCCCGGCACCATCCGCTGCCGAATCCTGTACTGACCTTCACTTGAGCTTGAGCCGCTGGGCCATGCGCTGCAGGTTGCCCCGGTCGACCTTGAGGGCTCGTGCCGCCTCGGCCCAGTTGCCTTTTGCGCGCTGGACGGCCGCTTCAATCAGCCGACGCTTGTAGCTGTCCACAGCGGGCTTCAGCGGCTGCGTCTGGCTCGGCAACTCATCTTGCGCTGTATGCCTCGCAGGCGGCGCCTGGGCTGCAACCTGCACCGGCTGCACCAATATCTGCGCATCCTTGAGGTGAAAAGGCTCGACGACACTGGCGCCTTCGGCGACACGCTTGGCCCGAAGCACCCCGCGCATGATCACGTGCTCCAGCTCCCGCACGTTTCCCGGCCAGTCGTGAGACTCTAGCAGCGCCATCGCACCCGGGCTCAGCCGCATGGGGCCCATGCCCAGCTTGGAGGCCGAGGCATCCAAAAAGTGGCCGGCAAGTAGCGCAACGTCATCAATGCGCTCCCTCAGGGGCGGCAGGCCTATCTCAAACGCATTGAGGCGATGGTACAGGTCCGCGCGAAAGCGCCCCATCTCGACTTCGGCGGCCAGGTCCCGGTTGGTGGCGGCGATGATGCGTACATCCACCTGCTTGATCTCGTCAGCACCTACGGACTGCACCTCTCCGAACTGCAGTACCCTCAGTAGTTTCGTTTGAATAGACAGCGCGAGTTCGCCCACCTCATCGAGGAAGATCGTGGCGCCATCAGCCATCTGAAAGCGCCCCGGGCGGGCACGAAAGGCCCCGGTGAAGGCGCCGCGCTCATGGCCGAAGAGCTCGCTTTCTGCCACCGACTCGGGCAGCGCCGCACAGTTCACATAGACGAGCGGCCGGTCCCGGCGCTGTGAGCGGTCATGAATGGAGCGCGCGACCAGCTCCTTACCCGTACCGGTCTCACCCTCGATAAGCACCGCCAGATCGGTAGAGGCCACAACCTCGACTTCTCGTAGCACCGAACGCATGGCCTCGCTGCGGGCCAGCATGCCTCCTGTATGGCGACGCAACTCATCCTGCACCATCGCCTGGGCGATGTGTCCTCGCTTTTCCACGAGCTGCTCTAAGGCCTCGATGAGCTCGGCAGTACGCACAGCAGACGCGGCCAAAGAGGCGAAAGCCGCCACGGCCTCGATGTCTACCTCAGCGAAGCGCCCCGGCTCTGCGGCGTCCATCGTCAGCACCCCGATGGGCTCTTCGCCATCGACCAAGGCGCAGCCCATGCACGAGTGCACATCAAAGCGATCCACCTCGCCTCGCTCCAAGAGGCCATCAAAGGGGTCCGGACGTGGGTCATCGGCTTCAAAGACGGTGGGCTCGGAAGAACGAAGGATAGCTTGCAGTCTGGGATGAACTTCAGGGTCAAAGACCCGCCCCAAGGTCTGGGCGCTGAGCCCACGCACCGCGAGCGGGTGAAGCTGGCCATCAGGTCGCAGGCGGAACAAGGCCGCCGCGTCGCTATCGACGACCCGACGCGTAGCCTCGAGCAACCGCAAGTAACGCTGGTCCGAACTGAGGCTGCGGGTGAGGTCCCGCGCCACTTGGGCCAGCGCGTTGTGCGTACCCTGTTGTCCTAAAGACATGCCCTTGTGTTTACCACATCTTTAGCTGGTGTGTTTTGCACAAAGGGCATGCGCTGAGAGCGGTATTCCGCACCTGCAGCACTTGGCGCGAATGATGCGTTACCTGCCGGCGTGACCGGTCAAATCTCCCGGCTAGGGGCCTCAGGCGCGAGATCGCCCTGGCACCAACCGGCGGTGGGCTGACGGGTCGGGAGGTAACCCTTGCTGTCAAAATCACAAGCACGACTATTTTTTATCGTCTTCACAGCCGGCTTCTCAGCGGTGTTCCTCGGACTGACCGTCGACACCATTCAAAGCGTGCCGGAGCGTTCCCACGAAGACGAGCTCACCGCGGATGTCATCCGCGGAAAGGATATCTGGGACGAGAACAACTGCATGGGCTGCCATACCCTGTTGGGTGAGGGCGCCTACTACGCCCCCGAGCTGACCAAGGTCTATGAGCGCCGCGGCGCAGCCTGGATTGACCTCTTCCTGCAGGACCCGGAGCGCATGTTCCCGGGACAGCGCAAAATGGTGAAGTACGACTTCACGCCGGAGCAACGCCAGGACGTCATCGCCTTCCTCAAGTGGATCGGCAACATCGATACCAATGGATTCCCGAGGGCCCCTGACCTCGTCGCCCAGCCCCAGTCCGCCGCGGCCCCAACTAAGACATCAAGCAAGGCCGACGCGCTCAGCCAAGCCCCGGCGATGGTCAAGACGGTCTGCATTGCCTGCCACGCCATCGGCGGTAAAGGCGGCAATGCGGGCCCCGCGTTAGACGGCGTGGCCCAACGCTACGACCGCGCACGCATGGATAAGTGGCTCGCGGACCCGCAGGCCCTCAAACCCGGCACCGCGATGCCCAACTTGGGACTCACCGACGACGTGCGAGGAGAGCTCGTTAACTATCTGATGACGCTCGACGGCGCGGAGGCCTCACGATGAAATTCCAATCACAACGAGTCTCGTATCTCTTCTTCGCAACCTGCATCGCGCTCCTGGGCCTGCAGATTGTGTACGGCTTCCTGATGGGCTTTGCGCACATGGGTTATGACGTCCTGCACGAGTGGATCCCATTCAATACCGCGCGCGCCACTCATACCAATCTGCTCGTAGTGTGGCTGCTGGCCGGATTCATGGGCGCCGCCTACTATATCGTGCCGGAAGAGGCCGACCGGGAGCTGGCCAGCGTCAAGCTCGCAGTCGTTCAGTGGGCCTCCCTGGTCGTAGTGAGCGTCATCGCGGTCATCGGCTTTCACTTCAATTGGTGGGAGGGCCGGAAGTTCCTCGAGATCCCGCGTCCGCTCGACTATCTGGTGGTCGTGAACGTATTGCTCTTCATCGCAAATGTGGGCGTCACAGCGCTGCGCGGCCGACGCTTTACGACGACGAATATGGTCCTGCTTGTCGGGCTGCTGTCCGCCGCCCTGCTCTACCTGCCCGGCATTATTCACTTCGACAACCAAGTCATGGACTCCTACTTTCGTTGGTGGGTTGTGCATCTTTGGGTAGAGGGTGTCTGGGAGCTGATCATGGGCTCCATGCTGTCCTATCTGCTGATCAAGCTCACTGGGGTCGACCGCGAGATCATCGAAAAGTGGCTCTACGTCATCGTTGGGCTGACTTTCATCTCGGGGATCTTGGGCACCGGGCATCACTACTATTGGATTGGCGCCCCCGAGTACTGGCTGGCCGTGGGCGGCATCTTCAGCGCGCTGGAGCCGTTGGCCTTCTTGGGCATGGCCATCTACGCCGTCGCGATGATGCGTAAGGGCGGCCGTCAGCACCCCAACAAGGCGGCGCTGTACTGGACGGTCGGCTGCGGCATCTTGTCCTTTGTAGGCGCGGGCTTCCTGGGATTTGCGCATACCATTCCTCAGGTCAATATCTGGACCCACGGCACGCTGATCACCGCGATGCACGGGCACCTCGCCTTTTGGGGGGCATACGCGATGATCGTCTTCGGCATCATTACATATGCCGTCCCTCAGATGACCGGTCGTAAGTTGTATACCCACTGGATGGCGGAGTGGGCCTTTTGGCTGTCCAACGTCGGCATGCTGGGCATGACCGGAGCGCTGGCCGTCGCCGGCATCGCTCAGGTGTACTTGGAGCGGCGTATGGGCATGGACTTTTTGGCTGCGCAGGAAGCCGTGGCCGTGCACTTTTTGGGCATGATCTTGGCGGCCTCGCTCTTCGCCGTGGGCATCGTGCTCTTTGCCATCAATATCTTCCAACATGGGCTGCCAAAGTCCGTTGAGGCGCTGCGCCCAGCGGAAGCTGTGCCCGTCAGCTAAGCGCGAGCCAAGGAGAACTAATGATGACAACTCCCCTTCCCTGGTATCTGGAGACCCGTGATGAGTGCGCGGTCTTTGAGGCCGCCTACCAAGCGCACGTGCCGGTCCTGCTCAAGGGCCCAACGGGGTCTGGTAAGTCACGCCTCGTAGAGCATATGGCCGCCAAGCTGGGCCGCCCGCTCATCACGGTGGCCTGTCATGATGATACCAGCGCCGTGGACCTCATGGGTCGATACTTACTCAGGGCGGGGGAGACGGAGTGGGTGGATGGCCCCGTGACCCGCGCGGTGCGGGAGGGGGCCATCCTCTACCTGGACGAAATCGCCGAGGCCCGCAGTGACGTGATTGTCGTCATTCACCCGCTCGCGGACCATCGACGGCAGGTCTTTATCGAAAGACGCAATGAGGTGGTCGACGCGGCCGAAGGTTTTATGCTCGTCGTGAGCTACAACCCCGGATACCAGCGCGGACTCAAGGAGCTCAAACCCTCCACTCGCCAGCGTTTTGTATCGTTGGACTTTGACTACCCCGGCGCGGCGCTGGAGCAGGAGATCCTGCGTAAAGAGACCGACCTGTCCGCTCCGGATGCCAAACGCCTCGTCGCGTTGGCGGAGAGAATGCGTACCCTGGATGAGCTCGGCCTGGCGGAGCTTCCCTCGACCCGCCTGCTCGTCAACGCGGCCCGTCTCATGAAACAGGGCGTGGAGCCTCGCCTCGCGTGTCGTGTGGGCATGGTGCGTCCATTGACAGATGACTCGGAGGTGCGAGAGGCCCTCGACGACCTGGTCACGCTGGTCTTTTGACATGGTCACCGCGAAGTCCACAGCGCCCCAGATCGAACTCGACTGGGAGGAGGGCCTATTTAAGTGGGTGCGTAGCCTGGTACGCCGTCTGAAGAGGCCAGCCCCGGGACCTGAGCCCTTTGCCGCCCCACTGGAGCCACTTCGCCGTAGGTTGGAGATTCTGGCCTGCCTCGTGGCAGGTCAGTCCATGCACGTCGTGCCCAGCGATAGCGTACGCGGCCTTCGCGGCGACGACATTCTCCTGCCTGAGTACGAAGACCGTCTGCCCAGCCTTGAAGCCAACGCTGAGTTGGTGCTGCTTCAGACCCTTGTCTTGGCCGCCTGGCGACGCCAGGAACCCGCGACCTACGCTCCAATCGAGGGGCGCACCGTCTTCAGCCTCCTGGGCTTGGCCGAGGCGGTGCGTGCCCTCACTTGTGAGTTCCGCGGTTTCGCGACCCGCTGGACGACCATCGCTGATCAAGTACTTCAGACACGCCCACTGCTGGATACGCTCAAGCCCCGGGCCCGGTGCATCGAAGCTTGGCAGCGAAGGGTACTTCTGCAACATGAGTTGCCGACTGAGGCCCAGCTTAAGCACTCGCTGCCCAGCGGCAAAGACGAGGCACCACCGATGCCGCTGTTGGGTGCCCTGCTCGACAGCCCCGGCCAGACCGATGGCGCCGCAGATAGTGACGCCCAGCCTTCAAGCGGCACCGAGCGTGAGGCGCCCAAGAAGATTCAAGAGGTTCGCAGAAAGCTGCTCGACGAAGACGAGGACCGCAAGAACCCCATCGTGCATACCTTCGAGAAGGTGGAGACCCTCGACGCTCACGAAGGCGGGGCCCGCATCGCCGATGGCAGCGACGAGCTCGACGATCAGCTCGAGGCCCTCGCGGAGGTTGATCTCAAGGAGGTGATTCGCGGAGGAGAGGCTGCGCAGTCCATCCTTCGAGCCGACCTTGACATCGAGGGTGAAATCCCAGACGTGGAGCGCATCCATCCCCAAGAGACCGGGCTAAGTTACGATGAGTGGGACTATCGTAAGCGCGCCTACTACCAAGATTGGTGCACCGTCTATCCCACGACCGTGCTCAAGCGCGACGCTCAGTATGCCCGCGCGGCGCTCAGCGTGTACCGAAAACAGATCGACAGCCTTTACAAAAAGCTCTCGGTGCACCGAAGCCGGCTAAGGAATGAGCGCCGTCAGCTCGATGGAGAGGACATCGACATCGACGCCGCCATCGACGCCGCCGTCGAGCGCGCTGCGGGGCGTGAGGGTTCCCTGAGGATCTACCAGCGCCGCATTCAACAGGAGCGCGACCTCGCCGCGGCCGTGCTGGTCGATGTCTCGCTGTCCACCGACTCCTGGGTGCACAATCGGCGAGTATTGGACGTCGCCAAACACTCTGTCTTGGTGCTCGGCGAGGTGGCGGAGCGGCTGGGCGACCAGCTGGCGGTCTATGCCTTTGCCTCAAAGACGAGAAATGCCTGCCGGGTATTTGAGGTCGCCGACTTTCATACCCCGTGGACGACGGCGAAGGCTCGCTTAGGGGCGCTGGAGCCCCAAGGCTATACGCGCATCGGTCCTGCCATCCGCCACGTCAGCGCCCAGCTTGCAAAGCAGCCGGCCAAGCGCCGCTTGCTGCTTGTCATTACGGACGGAAAGCCCAGCGATTACGATAAGTACGAAGGCCGGCACGGCACCGCAGATATCCGAATGAGCCTAAGGGAGGCCAATCGGGACGGAATCGTGGCCCACGCCCTCACCATCGACCGAACCGCCCGCGGCCACCTAAGCCGCACCTTTGGCCCCGGCGCGTGGCACCTGATGACCGACCCGGCGCGCCTGCCTCAGGTGCT
>SPJJ01033970.1_pt1 | contig 11042 bp, 7 predicted proteins | sample 3741741 | NCBI WGS metagenome assembly SPJJ01 (sample SAMN10925908, study PRJNA522277) | cold seep metagenome | isolation source: Elba SIP-enriched marine methane seep metagenome, extraction at timepoint T1 | place: Italy: coast of Elba, Mediterranean Sea | collected 2014-05 | reverse complement strand
GCCTGCAGGTTGTCTTTGACCCACTGAGTGGCCTGGGGAGCTGACGCACACGTGCCCGCGTACTTGTTGGCGCCATACACGGGCGGGTGCATGTAGACCACGATGAACGCCGGATCGTTGACGCCATCGCTCGCGCTCGCCAATACCTGCTCGAGCCAGGCGATCGCCGTGGCGGAGCGTCCGTCGTAGTTCCACATCATGTCCAGGGCGACGAATAACGTGTTGCCGTAGCTGAACGAGTAGTAGCGCTCGTTGCCCGGGTGGTCGAAGTAGAGCAGGGCGACTTCGTTGTCCACCGAGCCGGCACCGGCGGCGTCGTCGTGGTTGCCCCACGCGTTCATGATCGGGATGCGGTCGATGATCGGTCCGGCCTCGTAAAAGAACCGCTGCCACTGATCGAGTTCTTGACCGTGGTTGACATGGTCTCCGGCGTTGAGCACCAGGTGGCTGCCGAAGCCGCGTATGTCGTTGACGAAATCGCGGATCGACGCCGTGCGCAACAGGCTGTCCGAGTGGGTCTCGGCGGTGAACACGAATCGAAACGGCTGGTCCGGCGTGCGACTGGTCGGGAACGTTTTGGTCGGTGTCGCCAGTACGACGTCGCCGTTGCCGGCCAGCGAGGTCACTTTGTAAAAGTAGGTCGTATTGGGCTGCAGGCCGGTGAGCACGACCTCATGGAACCGGCGCAGGCCGGGGAGCACCGCCATATGGGTCAGTTCATCGGCAGCGGGGCCATAGTCCACCCGGGTCGTGGATGGTTTGACGGTTTCCCAGGCCACGGTGACACCGTTCTCGGTCGGGTTGTTCAGCCACGGGCCGACGTTGCGGCTGCCCCAGCTGCCGACGCCGAGTAGCACAGGGGCGCACGCCACGAGCGCGCACAGGTGCGCCGTTCGAATCCCCTGCATATGTCAGTGGTACCCCGCGGGCGGGGCCGCTTCAACTGGAGATTCTACGCCGGCGCCACAACACCGCGATGCCGAGCAGCATCAACCACAACGCACCCGACGTGCCGCCGGCGCTGTTGCAACCGCCGCCACCACCGCCTTCGACCGCGTGGCAGTAGTAGTTCTGATTGCCGTCGATGCTGCTGCACTCGAAGCCTTCGGGGCAGCCCTGTCCGGCGGACAGATCACATTCGTATACGCAGGTGCTCTGTTCGCAAACGTAGGAGCCGCAGTCGGTGGGAGCGCTGCACTCGTCGCCCAGGATCCCGGGCGGGTCGTCGACGAAGTTGCAGATGTCCTGGCCGGCGACGGTCTGGCATTCCATGCCCGTGGGACAGGTGTCGTTGGCCTTGTCGCACTCTTCGGTGCAGAAGTGATAGTTCGGGTCGCCCGGGTAAAACACGCACAGATCGCTCAAGCACTGGCTGCGAACCTGGCAGATTTCGCCCACGGCCTGGGTCGTACAGTCCGGGTCGGGCAGGGCGCAGTCCTCGATGCATTGGCCGTCCGGGCCACACGGGGTGCAGTCCGGGTCGTTGGTGCAGCCGATGTAGCCGCACACCTGGTCGAGGCCGCACACCGGATCGTTTTCCTGAATCCACGGCAGGATGAAGTCGTTGAGGAACAAGTCGACGCGGGTGTCGCCGTCGTTGCCGGTCTGGCACACGTCGTTGATCTGCGAGCCGAAAGAATGCACGCCGGCGATGTACTCGACGCCATCGTCGCCGGTGATGAAACCGGGACCGCCGGAGTCACCGCTACACGTGTTCGCGCCGGGGCCGCCTGTGATGAACACGTCGCTTTGCAGGCGGGTGAGAGTGGTGTCGCCGACGCGTTTTTGGCCGTCGGAGTCGCCGCTCTGGTTGTAGATGCCGAAGCCTACCCGGCGCACGGGATCGTTGACCACTGGTGGCGTGGACTGCATGGGAATGGCCATGCTCGGATCCTGCGGGAACTGCAAGCGCATCATCGCGATGTCGTCCGAACCGATATTGCCGTTCCAGCCCAGGTGGGCGATCGCGCCGGCAACCGCCACTTTTCGGCCTTCGCCGTAGGCATCGGTGCCGAAGAACGCCGCGATCGCCGGATCGCCGCCGGCATCGTCGATGCAGTGGGCGGCGGTGAGAATCACGCTCGGCGATACCAGCGTGCCTGTACAGAACGGAAAGCCGTTCGACAGCAGCAGCGCCACCACGGCTTCATCGCCCTGGTCGATTTCGCCATTGATCAGGGGCCGAGAGGTCGAGCTCGCCAGCTCATCCTGGGTGGTGTCCACGCAGCCGATCGCTGCGAACGAGAATGCTAATAACAGGCTAGGTAGAGTGCGCATAGTACCAACTGGCTGTATGGCACGGCGGGGCGGTGCGACACAAGCAGTCGGTTGCTAACAGCCTCTGGTGCGCTGCTATCCGCCGAAGCGCAGCTTGAGCACGTAGCGCTGCCAGTCCAATTTGAACGCCGCCATGTCCTTGCGCCCGAGCACTTTCTGCAGGGTTGCGTAGCCTGTCGGGTCGGTCTTGACGTTTGCCACGAACTGCTTGTAGTAGCTGCGCAACAAGCCCTTCTCCTGCAGGTAGTACAGCAGATAGCGGGATTGCGAATAGTTGGTGCCTGGATCCTGATTGTAAAACTGCCGCGAGGTTGTACTCGTCAGGGTTTTGAAGCTCGGCACCTCGTTCTTGCGAATCGCGCGCTGCAGTCCGGCGAGTCGCCAGTTGGTGAGACCGACGATCTTCCCCGCGCGGGAGCTGCTCTGCTCGTACAGCGAGCCCAGGCCTTCGTTGAACCAACTGGGACAGTCCTCGAAGTTGGCCTCGATGAACGGGTGGACGATCTCGTGAACCAGGGTGCCACCGCCGGTGGCGATGTTCATGATCAAGGCTCTTTCAGCCGATGAGTAGTAGCCGTACGGGGTGCCGGGGTCGTCGTCGAACAGGGCCTTGGTGTGCTTGCGATAGCTCGCCTTGTCCTTGAACAACCACACGCTGAGAATGTGCTTGGGGTCCTTGGCGAAGTAGGCGCTCTTGAGCCGATCCACCGCCCACTTGACCGTGCTGATCGCTCGCTGCTCGACCCGGGCCGGCGCCTCGTCGCCGATGACGATGAACGGCTTTTGCACCACGAAGTTGAAGGTGCTGCCGGGCGCTTTGGCGGCGATGAGCTTGCGCAGCTCGGCGGTGCGCCGCTTGTAGTCCGCGTCGGTGAAGCTACCGGAGCCCTTCATCATCGGCGTCGGCTGGGCAGGCGCAGCTGGCTTGGTCGCCGGCGGTTTCGGCTTCGGCGTCTTGGCGTTGTTATCGGAATTGCCACAGCTCGCGGTCGCGAGCAGCAGCGCTGCAAACATGGGGATCGCCCGGCGGGACATGATGCAAGTGTGCATCGCTGTTGGCTACCGCGCCACCACGACCGACTTGCCCCACATCAATACTGGTCGCCCTGTCGTCAGTTGTGAGGTCGTTCGCGCCCGGATCGGGCCCGGCGGCGTTATAGTCGCGGTGATGTCGAAGATCACCAGTGTTTTGTGCGCTGTGGCGCTGCTGGGGCTGGCCGCGTCCGATGCCCAGGCAAACGGCCGGTTCCCGACATCGACCGGCATCAACTTCACCCCGGGGCAAACCCAGACGATTCTCGTGCCGGTCACCTTCGGCCTGCTGATCTCCAACGACGGCGGCACCAACTGGGATTGGGTGTGTGAGGCGGCCATCGGTTATGCCGGCACCTACGACCCCGACTACACGGTGGCCGCCGACGGCAGCATCTTCGCCACCAACTTCGAGGGTGTACGCGTGGCCCGGGCCGGAGATGCCTGCAACTGGGAAGCGGTGCCGGACCTGGCGACCAAATGGGTGTCCGATATCGAGCGCGGCTCAGATGGCCGGCTGTGGGCCGTCACCGCCACCGGCGGCGAGTCCAACGACGTGCTTGTGAGCAGCGACAACGGCGTCAGTTTCGTATCATCCAATTTGCCTCGAGACGATGTGTGGTTTCGCAACGTAAAGGTGGCGCCCAGCGATCCGGATCGCATCTACGTGGCCGGCACTCAGTTCATGACCGGCATCGATGGTGGAAGCGGTCTGGCGGCCGTGGCGTTCCGCAGCGAAAACGGCGGCCAGACTTGGACCCAGCTGCCCACGGACACCATCGAGCTGTACGTGACCCCGCAGCTGAGTATCTCCGCCGTTGCCCAGGACGACCCGGATACGTTGTTCGCCCGGTCCGAGCGGGCCAATATCCCGCTGGGCGACGTGCTCTACCGCAGCACCGACAAGGGCCAGACCTGGACCGAAATCATTCGCATGGGCGACGTGATTCGAGCCGTGTTGCCCAGGGCAGGGGGAAGCCTGATCGTGGGCACCCTCAACGACGGCGTGCGTGTCTCGGCTAATTACGGCACCACGTTTTCGCCGCCCACCGAGCAGCCACCCATGAACTGCTTGGGCGTGCGCAGTGACGGCGTGTTGTTCGCCTGCGGGCTCAATTGGGCGCCCAGCTTCTTTGCCATCGCGACGTCTTCAGACGGTCAGACGTGGACCCCGATGATGCGGTTTTGCGAGATTCGCGAGCCCCTGCAGTGCGCGGCGGGCACCATTCAGGCCGACACCTGTGCCGGCGAGACCTGGGACATGGTCAAGGTTCAGGTGGCCGTGGGCGACTGCGATGCCCCGCCGGGAGGCGATGCGGGACTGGGCTTTGCCGATGCCTCGGCGAGCGGTCCGGATGCCGCGGGCGGTCCCGATGCGGGCACGTCCAAGCCGCCGGACGACTGTGGCAGCTGTAATGGCGGCGGTTCCGCGACCCTGGCGTTCGTTTGCCTGGTGCTGTTAGGCCTGGGCAGGCGCCGGCGATCTAAAGATCTAGCGTGAACCTGCGTCGCTGATATAGTGCCGTCCGTGTCGCGGATCGTACTCATTTGCCTGCTCGCATTTGGCCTGGTCGGGCCCACAGGGCTGACGGCGGACGCCGCGCCGACGAGCGCCGCTGCCAAAGTCCGCGCGCGCAAGGCCAAGCCCAAGGCGGCCAAGCGCAAGACGACCAAGCGCACGCGCAAACGCACGGCGACCAAGCGCAAGCGCCGGGCGACCAAGCGCAAACGCCGCCGGTCGAAACGTCGCTACCGCAAAGCCACCCGGTCCCGGGGCAAACGCTACCGCAAGCGCCGCCGCCGTCGCCGTCGCAGCTCGTATGGCCGCACCTATCGCAAGGCCTACCGTGGCCTGCCCCAGCTACCCAAAGCGTGGAGCTATCCGCCATCGGCGGCCATGCGCCGACGCGGCTCCGAATGCCTGCGCAGCCTCACCCAGCTCAACGTCAAATGGCGCCGGGCAAATCGCATCGGCCGCATCGCCACGCCGGTGGTGATCCGGGACGCCAACCTCAACGGCGTCAAAATCCGCTCGGTCTACACCAAGCGCACGGTCATGGACTGCCATCTGGCCCGGGCGTTCGCCATGAACGCGCCGAAGATCTTGTCGCTGGGTATCAGGCAGATCAACTACTCGAGCATCCACCGCTACCAGCGGATTTCGCGCAATCGGCGGATCAGCCGGCACAACCTGGGCCTCGCAATGGATGTGCAATCGGTGATCACGAAAAAGGGCAAAGTGCTGGTCGTGCGCAAACACTACTGGCACACCCGGCTCAAAAAGTTCATCCGAGCCATGCAGCGAACCAAGATGTTTCGCTCGGTACTGCACCCCGGCAACGATCGCCGCCACTGGGACCATTTTCACTTCGAGGCGAAAATGCACACCACCCGCCGCTGGTAGGCGCGAACCGCGAGCCGCACCCGGCTCGGTGTTGTGAGCAGCGGCCATTGGCGCCGCCACCGCGGGCAGTGTCAGAGTCGACGTATCTCGCGTCTGCTCCTCATCGTGTTCGCCGTGGTCGGTCTGGCCGGTTGCCCCATCTGCCCATGCGATAGCTTGCCCATCGTCGACGGCGAAATGCCCGTCGGCGCCGGTGAGGCGGTCCAGTTCAAAATGATCTACGGCGATGACGAGTACGCCAACGCCTACGCGTGTGGCTTGTTCTGGTACGTCAACGATGTGGAGGGCGGCAACGACACGCTGGGCACCGTATCGAAGTGCGGCCGCTACACGGCGCCCGACGTGCTACCGGACGAACCGGTGTGGGTCTACGGCGCCAAGTATGGTCTGGGCTGCGCGGACTGCTGCCCCGGCTCGGCGCGCCAGATCGAGTTCAAGCGCTGAGCGCTACCACAAGATCGACTGCATCAACGCGTCGAGCTCTTCGGTCAGCCGATCGAGGCCGTTGACCTTGCTCAGATAGCCGTCGGCCTCACAGGTGCGCGCCATCTGCGCCAGCTCGTCTTCCTCGTGGGACGAAAACAAGATGACCGGCACGTGAGCGGTCTCGTAGCTGGACTTGAGCTGCTGGCACAGCTCGACCCCGGACATCACCGGCATCTTCACATCGGTGAGTACGGCGTCGGGGGCCCAGCTCGATACCAACTTGTCGAAGCCGTCGACGACGGTTGCGGTGCGGATGTCGTAACCAGCTTCACGCAGGGTGCTGGCGACGAAATGCAGGCTCACCTCGTTATCGTCGATGAGCAAGATCTTGCGCTTGCGCTGCGGAGCTGTGCGGGCCACGTGTTTTTACAGTGGGACAACCAGCCGCAAATTGCAATGGTCAAGCCGCGCTGGCGTTGTTCGGAGCCGCTCAGAAACTCCCTGATCGGGGCGCCAAGTTTGATAGAGTCACGCGCCATGGCGACAGACCTTCGAGAGCGCGTTCGTACAGCATTGGTAGAGCTTCGGGCCAATGCCCGGGTGTATCGCAACATCCGCAAGCTACTACCTACCGCCCCCTACAACCCTGCCAGGTTTCTTCAGCGCTGGGCCGACGAACGGCCCAACAACCAGGCGCTTCGGTTCGAAGATCAGGTGTACACCTGGTCCGAGTTCAACGATCGCGCCAACCAATACGCCGCGTTTTTCTGGCGCGAGGGTGTTCGGGCCGGAAATGTCGTCGCGCTGTTGATGACCAATCGGCCAGATTTTCTGTTCGCCATCCTGGGTCTCAATAAGCTGGGTGCGGTCGGCGCGCTGATCAACACCAACCTTACCCACAAGGCTCTCGCCCACGCGATCAACGTGGCCGATCCCCAGCACGTGCTGGTCGGTGCCGAGCTCATCGGGCCACTGCTCGAAGCGCTTCCCGATCTCGAGGGCAACACCGAGCGTTTGTGGGTACAGGCCGAAACCGCTGATGCGGACAGTCGCGGCCAGCGCGTCATCAACGATGACATCGATCCGACGACCGTGTGGGAGGCCGGGGCGTTGCATCAGCCCAAGAACTCCGAGGTCTACTGCTACATCTACACCTCGGGTACGACCGGGTTGCCCAAGGCCGCCGTGATCACCAACCAGCGCATGCTGGCGGCCGCCCATCTGTTCGGCGAGGCAATGATCGAATCGGGGCCGGGCGAATGCACGTATGTGTCGCTGCCCCTGTATCACTCGAGCGCCATGTACATCGGGTTCGGTTCCGCCCTGGCCATGGGCGGGTCCATTGCTCTGGCGCGCAAGTTCTCGGCGTCGCGATTCTGGCAGGATGTGGTCAAACACGACGCGACCGCCGTGCTGTACATCGGCGAGTTGTGCCGCTACTTGCTCAACCAGCAGCCCAGCGAGTTCGAGGGGCGTCATCGGGTCAAAGTCGCGGTGGGCAACGGCCTGCGCCCGGACATCTGGATCCCGTTCCAGGAGCGATTCGGCGTTCCGGTGTGCCGCGAGTTCTACGGTGCCACCGAGGGCAACGCTCCGGTGATGAACTTCGAGGGTCGCCCGGGTATGGTGGGCCGACGGCGCCGCGGCCAGGTATTGGTGCGCTGCGACCAGGCGACCGGAGACATGATCCGCAACGCGGATGGCTTCTGTGATGAAATCGGCCCCGGCGAGATCGGCCTGATGCTTGGCAAGATCAGCGCGGTGATGAAGTTCGACGGCTACGTGGACAAGAAGGCCAGCAGCAAGAAGATCGTGCGCAACATCTTCAAACCCGGCGACCAGTACTTCAACACCGGCGACCTGATTCAGCTCCACGACAATGGCTGGCTGTCGTTTGCCGATCGCATCGGCGACACGTTTCGCTGGAAGGGCGAGAACGTGTCCACCAACGAGGTGGCCGAGATCCTCAACGGCTGCGACGGCGTGCTCGAGGCCAATGTGTACGGTGTCAAAGTGCCTCACACGGACGGACGCGCCGGCATGGTGGCGCTGTCCACCGATCGCGACTTCGACCTGGAGGCGTTTGCCTCCTACGTGCTCGCCGAGTTGCCCAAATATCAGCGCCCGTACTTCGTGCGCATGCTCGACTCGGACGAGATGCGCACGACCACGACCCTCAAGCACCAGAAGGTCGACTATCGGCGAGAGGGGTTCGATCCGGAAGCGATCGACGACCCCCTGTACTTTCTCGCCGAGGACAAATATGTGCCCATCGATACCGCTCTGTACGGCAAGATCGACGCGGGCGACATCAGCCCCTGAGCGATCCGGACTTTGCCTGGTCGCGTCGGTGCTGTCACAGCGCTGGCACTCCCGAGAGATCGGCGTTTTTCTGGGCGCAAATTGCGTAAGTTTTGCTGCGCGCCGGCGTTTGATCGCGGGCGTGTTGTACGAGCGATTGCGCTACCCACAATCGCCGACCGGAAAAGTGCTGCGCTTCCGACCACTTGAGCCGAACTCGCCGAAAACCCGGCGATCCGATCGAATAGCCGTAGCGTAATTTCGTCTGAATTAACCGCTTACTACGCAATCACACGAATGATAGGGTCCGTGACCTAGATCGCGATGGGGGGATTGGCGATGATTCGCCGACATCGACGATTGAAGAAACCGTTGGGGATGGGTCGTCCAACCAAAGCGTTGGCCCGACTAACTTAAAGGAGACATTGTATGAGAGTTCCATGGCGCCGAATTATGACGACGCTGGGAATCGTGGGCAGCTTGGGAATGCTGACCGCGTGCCCCCAACCCGTCGTCGTATCGGGCGGTGTTAACGCCGGCCCGACGGCCGCTCCACCACCACCGCAAACGGAAAACGTTCAGCCTCGCGCTGGTCACGTTTATATCCGTGGTCGTTGGGCGTGGACCGGTGGTCGTTGGACCTGGCGAGCCGGCCGATATGAAGCCGCGCGTTCCGGCTACCGTTGGGAGCAGGGACGTTGGGTAAACCGCAACGGTCGTTGGGTACACGTGCCCGGCCGTTGGCTAGCGACAGTCGTCGCGCGGCCGCAGCCGCCCCGTCGTCCAATTCACCCCACCGCCGCACCGCCCCCCGCCGTCTACGAAGCTCGCCCGACCCTGCAACCGGGTCAGCGCTGGGTTCGTGGTCGTTATAAGTGGGCTGGTGGCCGTTGGGTATGGACCCCGGGTCGCATCATTCAGTCCCAAGCAAACCGTCGCTGGATTCGTGGCCGTTGGGTCAACCGCGGCGGTCGCTACGTTTGGGTGGCTGGCAAGTGGTCCACCGAGCTGTGGCCGACCCAGGGCCCGCCCGTGGCCAGACCGCAACCGCTGCCCGCGCCTCGCGCCGGCCAGCTGTGGGTCAAAGGGCATTACAACTGGCGCGGTGGTCGTTATGTATGGACCCCGGGTCGCTGGATTCCCCAGCGCTCCAACGCCATGTGGATCCCCGCGCGCTGGCGCTTCAACGGTCAGCGTTGGGTGTATCGCGCGGGTTATTGGCGCAAGGGCGTCTACCCGACGACCGCACCGCCTCGTCCGCGCTACGAGAATCCTCGCAACCGCCCCGGCTTCCGCTGGCGTCGCGGTCGCTACGCCTGGCGCAACGGCAAGTGGACCTGGCTCCGCGGCCGATGGGTCAAGCTTCGCAGCAACCTGGTATGGACCCCCGGTAAGTGGGCCATGCGCGGCGGTCGTTACGTTTGGGTCCCCGGCCACTATGTGCGCCGTGACCTGACTCGTCCGCTTCATCCGCCCCGCGCGGCCAAAGAGCCGATTCCGGCTCCGCGTCGTGGCTTCACCTGGCAGCGCGGTCACTGGCAGTGGCGCGGTGGTCAGTGGCGCTGGCGCCGCGGCCGCTGGATTCGCGATCGCCGCAACCGTATCTGGGTCGCCGGACACTACGTCTGGAACGCTCGCGCGCGCCGTTATCGCTGGCAGCGTGGTCGCTGGCAGAACCGCCGGGCGCAGAAGCGCTGGATCCCGGGTCGCTGGGTCATTCGCAACGGTCACTACAAGTGGCAGGCCGGTCGTTGGGCCAACATGGGCCCGATGCCGCGTCCGCCGGCACCGCGTTTCCGGGTAAATCCGCCCGCGCGCCGTGGTTTCTTCTGGCAGCAGGGTCGCCACGTTTGGCGCAATGGTCGCTGGGTATGGCAGCGCGGTAAGTACGTTCGCGTGCGCCGCGGTCAGCGTTGGAATCGTGGTCGCTGGGTCCGCCGTGGCAACCAGTGGGTTTGGGAAGCCGGTCGATGGGGCCGTGCCCCGATCCGCATGACCCGTCCGCCGGCACCGCGGTTCCGCCGCAACGTGCGCGCGCGCCGTGGTTTCTTCTGGCAGCGTGGTCGTCACGTCTGGCGCAATGGTCGCTGGGTATGGCAGCGCGGTAAGTACGTTCGCGTGCGCCGCGGTCAGCGTTGGAATCGTGGTAAGTGGGTCCGTCGTGGCAACCAGTGGGTCTGGCAGCCGGGTACCTGGGTACGCGGTCCGGTCACCACGCCTGGTTTCGCCGCTCAGCCGACGACCGCACCACCGCCACCCCGTCGCGTCCGTCGTCCTCGCCGCCCGCGCGGCATGACGTTCTGGAAGCCGGGCGAGTGGGGCTGGCACAAAGGTCGCTGGCAGTGGATGGCCGGCCGTTGGATGCGCGCTCCGCGCAACCAGCGCTGGGTCCCGGCTCGCTGGGAACGCCGCGGTCGGTTCTTCGTCCGCATCCCCGGCAAGTGGGTTCGTGGCGCGATTACGCGTCCGCCAGTACCGGTTCGCCCCGGCGGCCCGGGCTTCGCCGCTCAGCCGACCACCGCACCGCCGCCGCCCAAGCGCCTGCGTCGTCCTCGCGCCCCGCGCGGCATGACGTTCTGGAAGCCCGGTGAGTGGGGCTGGC
>SPJJ01024622.1_pt1 | contig 11066 bp, 18 predicted proteins | sample 3741741 | NCBI WGS metagenome assembly SPJJ01 (sample SAMN10925908, study PRJNA522277) | cold seep metagenome | isolation source: Elba SIP-enriched marine methane seep metagenome, extraction at timepoint T1 | place: Italy: coast of Elba, Mediterranean Sea | collected 2014-05 | reverse complement strand
GCTATTAAAGCAATCAACCCTTATGCTGAATTTGGTATTGAGGATAATGACTACAATAAATTAGATTGGTATGAAGATGAATCAGTTGTACGCAAACCAACTTTAAAAGAAGTAAACGCAAAAATAGCAGAGTTAGAGGCTGAATATGAGGCTCAACAATATCAGCGTGACAGAAAAGAAGAATATCCACCATTAGCAGAGCAACTAGACTACATCTACCACAATGGTGTAGAAGCATGGAAAACAGATATGATTCTGCCAGTTAAAAACAAATATCCAAAGGGTAGTGAATAATGGCATCTATAAAACTAAAAGGCGATACATCTGGTGAAGTTACCATATCAGCACCATCAGTTGCTGGAACAACGACATTAGAACTCCCTGCTACATCTAGCACACTAGCAACACAGAACTCTCTTGGTGTGCGTAACCTTATCATCAATGGTAATTTTGATATATGGCAAAGAGGGACTTCGCATAGTATTACATCTAGTCAATATACAGTAGATAGATGGCAATTAATTTTTGATGGTACTCCAGCAAGTGGAGGCACAGTAACAAGACAAACATTTACTTTAGGTCAAACTGATGTTCCAAATAACCCTAAATATTATTTACAATATGATTTTCCCAATGTTGGAACTCCATCTAATTATATAAGACAGTCCATTGAAGGTGTGCATAATTTAGCAGGACAAACAGCTACATTCTCTTTTTGGGCAAAAGTGCCATCTGGAACTATGACTATAAGCACACAGTTTCAACAAGAGTTTGGTTCAGGAGGAAGTCCAAGTTCAGGCGTATATGGTATTGGGTCAACAAACTTTACTGTGACAACATCATGGCAAAAATTTACTATGACAACTACATTACCATCTATTAGTGGTAAAGCTGTAGGAACAAATAATAATGATAAATTAAATGCAGCAATTATATTTTCTCCAAGTACGGCAGGTACAATACATTTAGCACAAGCACAAGTTGAAGCAGGTGACACAGCCACACCATTTGAAGTAAGACCATACGATATGGAGTTGCAGAGGTGTGAAAGATATTTTGAAATGTCTTATAGTCAAGGAACTGCTCTTGGAACAGTAACGCAAAATGGTGCTGAAATGTGGTTAGCAAATAGAAATCCTGGAACACCACACCACTATTTAAAATTCAGAACAGTTAAAAGAGCAAACCCAACTATTACAATATATAATCCGACAACTGGAGCAACTGGTTCTTTTCGTAATATAGATGCAGGGACAAACCCATCAGCAGTTATAAGCAGAACTGGGCATAAAGGGTCAACAATATATACTACAACAAGCACAGGTCTTGGACAGTTTATGCAATTTCATTACACAGCAGATGTGGAGTTATAATGTATAAAAAAGTAAATAATTTAGACGGAACAGAAGATACAACAGTTATAAAAAGAACTTCTGATAATGCTTTTATTCCATTTGATGAAGCAAACACCGACTACCAAGAATACCTAGCATGGGTAGCAGACGGAAATACACCAGAGGAGGCAGAATGATTACATTGAATGGCATTGGCTTTGTAGAAAACAGTACCACACTGGATACAAACTACACACTAGCAGACAATCGCAATGCTATGACTGCTGGTCCTGTAACTGTAGCAGATGGTATTACAATTACAATCGGTGATGGCTCTACATGGAGTGTCGTATGACAACACAGATAAAAGGAAATGATACAAGTACATTCGGTGGTGCTATTACTGCTAATAATGTAGGTGCTGGTAATGTATTACAAGTAGTATCTAATACAACACATAGCACTATATCAACAACAAGCACAAGCGTAGTTGCTACAGGACATACTGTAACACTTACTCCATCTAGCACAAGCAGTAAAGTATTGTTAATGATTCATGGTGGCAACTGCTGGTCATCTGATTCATCTTTTGGTGGTATGATATTAAGATTTTATAGAAGTATTAATGGCGGTTCATACACAGCATTAGGAGACAACTGGCATGGATTTAGAGAAAACCTTTCAGGAGGAGCAATTACTAAAGGTTCTATAGGAGCTTCATATTTAGATTCACCTTCTTCTACAGATTCTATTACTTATCAAGCATATTTTAAAAGAAATGGAGATTCTGGAACAGCTTATTATAATGAAGCTACTCTTGGAATTACTATAACTGCAATGGAGGTAGCTGGATAATGACTAAACATGATGCAATATATAAACTATATCCTAATGTTATTACTATTCGTGATGATGTAGCATACGATGCAGATGGTAACGAAGTTGTATATGATGAAAATGCAGTTATCGTTGAAATGGATAAAGTAGCATATATAGACAAACGAGTTGCAGAATATCCATCTATCGGTGACCAGTTAGATGCACTCTTTCATACAGGTGTATTCCCTACTGATATGGCAGAAAAAATACAAGCAGTTAAAAACAAATATCCTAAAGGTTCAGAATGAGTACAGTAAAATCAAAGAAACTACAAGTCGGAACAGATGCTACACCCTCTAATAACTTTACCATCTATCAACCATCTACACCTGATGGAACATTAAGGATTGGTGTAGGTAATGCAGATAGTCCTACAGAGGTAGGTAGGTTCAATGCTAATGGATATAAACCAGCTACTGCTCCAGCGTTTAGAGCTGCATTAAATAGCAATCAATCAGTAAGTGCAACTACATGGACTAAACTACAACTAGATAGAGAAGACTTTGACAGCACTGGAGATTATGACAATACTACCAACTATAGATTTACTCCATCTGTAGCAGGTTACTACCTGTGTAGCTGTGGTATAGCACCAAATATAGCTGGAAGGGGTATTATTAGATTATATAAAAATGGCTCTGCTACAGCAAGTTTAGGCGACATTGATGCTACATTTGTTAGGGGAATAAGTGGAGCTTCATTAGTGTATTTAAACGGAACTACAGACTATATAGAATTTTATGTATGGAGAGAATTAACGGGAAATGTTCTTGGCACTGCTTACTTAAGTACAGCATCAGCATTTTTAGCACAACAAGCATAAGGAAAAAACAATGACACTTTACGAAAAAATAACAACACTGTACCCAGAACTAACTGATGCAGACTTTGCACCTGATACAGGCACAATCATGCTACAGAACGACAGCGATGGTCGTGGTGACTACATCAAAGAATGGAATCACCCTACATTAGCTAAACCTACACAGGAACAATTAGACGGAGTTCAGTAATGACTATTAGTATTAAACCCACAGCATCAGGTTCAACGATAGAGCAAGATGGAAGTACCATACTTACTGTTGACGGCAGTGGGAATATCACACCTAGTAATAACTTGTATCCTAAAGTTCCAGCATTTAGTGCATATGCTAGTTCTAACCTTGCGTTTACAACAAATGTATTCACCAAAATAACATTTGATACAGAAGATTTTGACACAACTTCTGCTTACGATACTACTAATTATAGATTTACTCCTCAAGTGGCAGGATATTATCAGGTTAACATAACTTACAAAATAGAAACTATAGGTGCTAGAGCAGTATTATCCTTATTTAAAAACGGAAGCGAATATAAAAGAGTTATGGATGTTGAGGCAACTTACACTAGATTTACTAGTGGTTCATGTCTTGTTTATTTAAATGGTTCAACAGATTATATTGAAGCATATGGACTATCTAGCTCTAACTCTACTGCAGTAGGAACTGCATCTTCACAATTTTCAGCACATCTAGTGAGCGTATAATGTTTGGTATAGCATCATTTTCTCAAGCACCATTTTCCACACTAGGTTCTGGTGCAATAAAAGTTAGCTCAGGTGCAGTTACGGCTAATGCTTTAGCTAGTGCATCACCATCTAGAATAAGAACATTCTCAGGTGTTATTACTGCTGACGGAAGTGTTGTTGTTAATGGTATTCGAGTTCAACAAAGCCCAGCATCTATAAACGCTAATGCTACATTAACTGCTGACAGCATCAGAACACGAACAGACTCTGCTAGTGTCTCAGGCACAGCTAGTGTTATTACAGATGGCTTATCATTGGCATATGCTACAGGCTCTATATTTAATACATTAGAAGTTACTGCAAACAATGTCAGAATAAGAACAAACAGTGCTGGTATTAACGCAGAAGCATTCTCTACAGCATTAGGTGGACAAGTATTTGCAGGTATTGGCAGTGTTACTGCTAACGCATTAGTGTCTACAAACCCACAAGCAATATGGTCTGCAAACGCTACACCAAGCTCTAGAGCAACTATTACAGCATCAGGAATAGTATTAGGTGAAGAATGGTCAGACAGTGCTGTTGGCACAGAAACATGGGCAGAATCATCAACAGGTAACGAAGTATGGGTGGAAGATACACCTGAATCAAACACATGGCTTAGAAAAGGATAATAAATGGCTAAAGTTAAAATCAATGATTATGATGTAAGTGCAAGTAATAATACCGATATAGATGGTATTAATATTAATGAGGGTTGCACACCATCAGGTATTAATAATGCTATTCGTGAAGTTATGGCTCACCTCAAAGACTTTCAGTCAGGTGCAGTCACAGGTAACTCTTTAGCTGTAGCTTCAGGTGGAACAGGTGCAGAAAATGCTGCCGATGCTAGAACAAATCTAGAAGCTGCTAAGTCAGGTGCAAACTCAGACATTACTGCAATCTCAGGTTTAACTACACCACTATCTGCTGCACAAGGTGGCACAGGTGTAACCAGTATGTCAGCGTTAGTTACATCATTAGGACTAGACACAACATCTGATGCACAGTTTGATTCACTAGGTATCGGAACTACTGCATCTGGAACTACAGGTGAGATTCGTGCTACAAACAACATCACAGCATTCTACTCATCAGATAAAAAATTCAAAGAAAACATTAAAGACATAGAAGATGCTATTCACAAAGTAGATGTAATCGGTGGTAAGACATTCGATTGGACTGCTGAATATGTAGACAATCATGGTGGTGAAGACGGCTACTTTATTACAAAGCATGACATTGGTGTTATTGCACAAGATGTAGAAGAAGTAGCACCAGAAGCAGTTAGAGCAAGAACAGATGGCTCATTAGCTGTAGACTATCCTAAACTAGTTGCACTAGCATTTGCTGCAATTAAAGAACTAAACACAAAAGTAACACATCTAGAAAAACAATTAGATGCTCATAAAACAGTAGACCATTGCAAAGAATGCGGAGATAAGTAATGACAATATCGGCTAGTGGACAAATTAGTGCCAACGATATTAATACAGAACTAAAAAATCCGTTAGGCACACAAGTATCATTAGGTGCTACAACACCTAGAGCATTAGCACAAAAGACTACAGGTGCAGTTGCTTTTAATAACTTTTATGGTCGTAACTACGACATTAGAGGTCAACAAGAATTTACATCTACTGGCTTACATACATGGACTTGCCCATCTAATGTAGATTCTATCCACGCAGTATGTATTGGTGGCGGTGGAGGTGGTGCTGGTTCAGGTGATGGTGGTAATGGCGGAGGCGGTGGAGGTCTTGGCTGGAAAAACAATATCTCAGTGACTGCTGGACAAAGCTATAAAGTATATGTAGGTATTGGCGGTAGCCCTAATAGCTTAGTTGATGGTGTTGGTAGTTTCTTTATTACCACAGATGCTTTTGAAATATCATCATTTTCTGTCGCTTCTAATGTTGTTACTGTAAATACAAGCTCCTCTCATACTTTTGAAACAGGAGACACAGTTACTGTAGACTGCTCATTTAGAGAAATTAACGGCACATTTACTATTACTAAAGTAGATGCAGATACATTTACATACTCTAAGACATTTCAAGATTATAGCCAACTATCTGTAACAGGTGTATGCTTTGCTGGTGCTACTATTGTTCGAGGTGGTGGTGGTGATTCTGGATTAGGTGTAGACGGTGGATTTTCATCCCCTGCTAACACTATGGTCGGTGGAACATTTACTGGTGATGGTGGTGGTAATGGCTCTACACAAGCTGGTCGTGATGCTTCTACTGCTGGTGGAGGCGGTGGAGCAGGTGGTTATGACGGCAATGGTGGTTCTCAAACTGGTGGCTGTGGCGGTAATGGTGCAGCATCTAACTATCGTGGAGGCGGTGGTGGAGGTGTAGGCATTAATGGTGAAGGTGCATCAGGTGCTAATGTCGGTGCATATGCAGGTGGTGGTTATGGTGGCTCAGGCGGTGCAAGAGGTGGCACACATGACTGTAATACAGGAACTTGTGGACAAGGTGGTGCTTACGGAGGTGGTGGCGGTGGTCACGACTCTTACAGTGCTGCTAGTGGTTATCATGGTGCAGTAAGAATCATTTGGGGTGAGTCTAGAGCATTCCCAGCAACTCAAACAGCAGATGTAACAGCAGGCGAGGTATTTAGCTAATGGCAACAAGAGTAAAATTTGAAGAGTGGTTACCTGACCAACCAGCAATGAGTGGTGCAATATTAGATGCTAAGAATGTATATCCAGTATCTATGGGTTACTCACCATTTCCTAACTCAGAAGACTTTTCATCATCTGCAACCGAGAATCTAAACTCTGTAGCAGTAGCAAAGTATGGCGATGAAGTTAATATCTTTGCAGGGGGTGAGTCTAAGTTATTTAAGTTTAACGGCACAAACTTAGGACTAGATGATGTGTCTAAAACAGGTGGATACGCATCTACAAACTCATGGAAGTTTGCTCAGTTTGGTAATGTAATGTTAGCTGCAAACAATCAGTCTAAATTACAATCATGGACATTGGCATCTTCTACACAATGGGGCGATGTAGATACAAACGCACCTATTTCTAAATATGTAACAGTAGTTCGTGACTTTGTAGTTTGTGCTCACTTAGATGGTGGTAGTAACCCATCAAAAGTTCAATGGTCAGATATTAACGATGAAACCACATGGGTGTCAGGTTCTACTAGTCAGTCAGATTATCAGATTATTCCTGATGGTGGTAACATTACTGGCATAACTGGTGGCGAGATAGGACTGGTATTTTTAGAAAAGTCTATTGTTCGTATGTCTTATGCAGGTTCACCATTATTCTTCCAGTTCGATGTAATCTCAAGAGGATTAGGTTGCCTAGAAGGTAACAGTATTGCACAGTATGGTGCTACATCATTCTTCTTATCTGATGACGGCTTCTATAAATGTGATGGTCAAACAGTCACAGGTATTGGAACAGAAAAAATAGATAGATACTTTTTCAACCAAGTAGACCTTACAGAAATAGACACTATGTCTGCTGCGATTGACCCAGTGAAGAAATTAGTAGTATGGAACTATCCTAATGTGGATGGTGGTCGTAGTATTCTTATCTACAACTGGCAACTAAGCAAATGGTCTAGAGCAACTACAGACACTTACAGTGTAGGCACAATCGCTACAACAGGCACAACTTTAGAAGGTCTAGCTGCACTATATAACAACATCGAGACAGTTCCTGCATCACTAGATGATAGGATATGGGTTGGTGGTAAGTTCTTATTTGCTGGAACACAAGACAATAAGATTATTACATTTAGTGGAAGTGCATACAATTCTGAGATTATCACATCTGATATTGAATTAGGTTATAACTCTGTAGTAACTTTGGTAAGACCGCAGATAGATGGTGGCTCTGCTAATGTTAAAGTGGCATCAAGAAAAGAGTTAGATGACAACATTCAGTTTGGTTCATTAGTAACTACATCACAAGAAGGTCGTGCTAACTTTAGAAGTTTTGGTAGATACCATCGTTTCTCTGTTCAGCCTACAGGTAACTGGACAGATGCAGTATCTATCGATGTTGATGTAAAACCACAAGGTAATAGATAATGGCTAACCAGTTTAGACGATTACAGCCACAGTTTGCTACGACTCGTGAAATTGCAGAGATTACTAACCAAGTATTAAATGGGAAGCTAAACTGCACAGGAACTATTAATTTAGAAACTACTGGCACTGAGACTACATTGTATAACGAAAGAATTAGTCCTGATTCAGTGATTATGTTAATGCCTAGAAGTATAGATGCAGCAGGTGAGAGTGACCATGTATATATTAAGTCAAAAGCTAATGGCAGTTGTGTTATTGGTCATAGACAGCATGGACACGCTGTATGTCAATGGGATTATGTTATAATAGGGTAATTATGGATAATATCGTGCAATATTTTGAACACACCACAAAATCTGGTGAAACAGTAATAACTCGAAATACGACTGATGGTTATTCATATTCATTCAACATCAATACAGACCCAACTGAGTATCAAAAATATTTAGAATGGAAAAACAGATAATAGACAACTTCTTATGTAAAGATGATTTGCATAAGGTTAAAAGTCTAATACTAGATAAATACTTTTCTTGGTATACAACGATGGGAAAGAGTATGCTGATGACGAGTTCTTTCAGTTCACGCATATATTTTATAACAACCACAGTCCTAACAGTTCTTATTTTAAAGAACTACAGCCGTTCTTAGATAAACTAGATGTAAAAGCACTCATCAGAATTAAGGTTAATAATACTGGTCGAGAGCATACAATTAGAGCAGGTTCATATCATATAGATACAAAAGTGTTATGTAACACTGCAATATGGTATCTCAATACTAATAACGGCAAAACACTTTTTGAAGATGGTGACGAAGTGGAAAGTGTAGAAAACAGAATGGTGATATTCCCATCAAACATAAAACATACTGCTACTACACATACAGATACAAAAACTAGGATTGTAATTAACTTTAATTACATATAATGGAAAAAAATCTTTTTGTAGTTCCTACTAATCATATTCATCAATTTTGGGATATAGCAGTGCCACACTTACAAAAAGCAATCGATGTAAGTTCTGGTGAATTTACTATAGACCAACTAAAACAATTCGTAGCACAAGGACAGTCAGACTTACTACTTGTGTTAGATGAAGCAAAAAAATGTCACTGTGCTTTTACAGTGCAATGGATAAATTATCCTAATGACAGAGTAGCCTACATTACTTATATCGGTGGAGTCACCAATAAGAAATGTTGGGAACAATTCTGCACATGGGTAAAGAACAATGGTGGAACCAAGATACAAGGCTCTACTAAACTGGATGGTATCGTCAGATTATGGCGTATCAAATGGGGTATGCAACCTAAATATACACTAATGGAGTTAAAATTATGACCTTTCTAAAAATCTTTAAAACCTTCTTTGGATTAAATCCAGATGCGTTTACTTTTTATGGTGGTGGTGGTGGTGGAGGTAGTAAGCAAACCACAAATCAACAATTAGACCCTACAGTTAGGCCTTTTGTGGAATTCGGCCTAAATGAGGCGAAGGCATTATATCAAACAGACACTCCAAATTATTACCCAAACCAAACATATGTAGACCCTTCAGAACAAACACAAACTGCCCTACAAGCTGCACAAAACAGAGCATTAGCAGGAAATCCATTAGTGCCTGCCGCTCAACAACAACAATTAAATACAATACAAGGTCAATTTTTAGGTAATAACCCATTCTTAAATCAAGCTATGGCAGGTGCTGCTAGTGCAGCAACACAAAGATACAACGATGCAATACAAGGCACAAGAAGTGGTGCATCACAAGCTGGCCGTTATGGATCAAATGCTATGTTTGATCAAGAGTCTAGAGCTCAACAAAACCTTGCAAATGCATTAGCACAGCAAGCAGGCCAATTAATGTATCAAAACTATGGTTCTGAAAGATCTGCTCAACAGGCCGCAATAGCCAATGCTCCACAAATGGCCGCTAGCGACTACCAAGATATTCAGCAATTAATGAACGTTGGGCAAGCTGCTGAGGGCTATCAGCAACAAGCATTAGAGGCAGATATTAATAGATTTGAGTTTGAGGAAAACAAACCTTACACTAAATTACAATCTTATTTATCTGCTGCATATGGAGCACCTATGGGCCAAGTATCTACAACAACATCGTCAGGAGGTAAGTAATGGCTTGGTTTACTCCATTTATCGTTCCTATGGCTATTGGTGCTTTATCATCAATGGCTTCCGGAAGAAATGCATTAGAAGGTGCTGCTATTGGTGCAGCTACACAAGGTTTATTAGGTGGCGTTGATTTCGGCGGTGCTTCTAGTTTATTAGGTGGCGGAGGTTCTGCTGGTGTAGCTAATACAGTAACGCCTACTATGGGAGGATTACCATTCTCTGGTGCCACATCTGCAATTCCAGGCAGCTTTAGTGCTGCTGTGCCTGGAGCAACCGCATCAGGATTGACTACATCTGTTCCACAAACTGCTGGACAATATTCTAGCATTTATGGTGGTGATGCTGCATTGCAGAATTATGATATGGGTATGAATGGTGTTACCTCTCAGTTAAATTCTGGTGCATCTACATTTCCTCTTAATATGTCATCATCTATGCCAGAAACTGATTTATCTGCTTTGAGAAATAGTTATATGAATGAAATCAATCCAGCTGTAGATCAAGTAACTCAGCCAGAATTAGATAAATTTAGAGGAAGTTACATGGATGAAATATCTACTCCAGAAAGCGATCCATTTTTCAAAGGAGTGCTTCCTGACTCAACATTGTCTGACACAATGGCATTTACACAATTAGGCAACCAGGCTTATATGGCACAAACTCAGCCAGAGCAAATCCAAACCGCTAACCTGCCTCCGATCAAACCAAAAGAAGTAGCACCAGGTCAAGGTAAATTAGTGGCAATAAATTCACCAAGATACCAAAGAAAAAATATATCATTTGTTTAAGGACAAACCATGGCTATAGATTTATCAAAAATATTAAACTATGTAGCACCAGCTCCAACGTATGTTGGAAAGCTGAAAGATGTAGGATTAATTTCAGACAAAGACCTGGCAACAGCTAGAAATCAATCAATGATACAAGGCTTGTTAAGTGCAGGCCTTACTTATTTAGCTCAACCAAAAAATCAAGGCTATGGAAGCATGATTCCTTATGCTGCAAGATCATTACAGGCAGGCCTTGGTGCAGCTCAAGTTCCAATGCAAAGACTTGGTGAAGGTGCCATGATGGAGCAACAAATTAATGAACTGAAATACAGTGCAACT